>Ga0247769_1000573_pt1 | contig 10037 bp, 7 predicted proteins | sample UWRJL166409R6_FD_179942 | JGI IMG/M metagenome (GOLD analysis project Ga0247769, IMG submission 179942) | Plant litter microbial communities from Arlington Agricultural Research Station in Wisconsin, United States - UWRJ-L166-409R-6 | ecosystem: Environmental > Terrestrial > Plant litter >... | reverse complement strand
CTGCGCTGCGCTGTGCTGGTCTGTTTGGCGCTGTGGTCGGGTATTGCCTTTTTGAGAAACACCGAGAACCTCTTGTTTCAAGAAGTGAGGGTTGGTAAGGTGACTTTGTTTGCCCCTTAGGTTCGCTTTTCGGCGTGGTGCGAGTAATTATCGTATGACTGATGACCCTCAGAGCGGTGGGGTCTTTCTGGATTCACGATGGATGACAGACTGACGGTGACAGAGCCGGCGTTGAGACAGTCCTATATAAATCTACGATTGAGCGGACAGCACGTCAAGACGCGCTTCTGGTTTGTATCGAAAATTGGTATCCCAATTGATTCCGGATTGTTTTCTTGTCGTTACTGAGCCCCGAGGAAATACGCATATGCGCCGCCGGGAGCAATAGTTTGCATGATGTAATCGACTGACCACTGGGCGAATCCCGAGACTTCCCCGGGCACGGGCCAAGGTTCGACGCCGTTTCGCCTGTCGTTGATTGGACTTGCGGGCAACTCCGGCCCAACTTCCGCCATTCGGCGAGCCTCAAGAAACATTCGAAACCACGAACCTGTGCAATTGCGGAATTACGACCACGAACGAGCCATCTCTTGTCAGCAGGCGCCTTATTTTGCCAGGCATATCGCGGCCGCGCAGAGGCGCGTTCCAGCCGAATTTCAGCGAGCCGCCGATGGCCCGACCTAATCAGACCACGGGTTTGAGGTTTCCGTGGTCATTGGCTTGGTGAGGGTCTGGACCAGCGAAAATTAGGTTCTCACAAGGGGGTAGGTAAATCTGCTTAGTGTACAAAGCACGGGGGAGGGGGGTTATCTAGGTACGATACAATACCTCCTGTTCTGTCGACGGATACCAACAACCCCTTCCCGAATCACTGTGGGGAATTCTGAGGCCACTCCATTCCCGAGTTCCGACGGTGCACTTCCCGGTGCGGGCGACCCGGATCCATCCTACCTGCTGCTCCGCGGAACGGAAGTGGCAGGGTGCGTCCAATGTCGGAAACCGAACATATACTCGACTGCTGACAGTCGACTCACGTCGCGAGATCGGACTCTTGCCCGTTTCTACGGAGAAGAGACTGGTCAATTCATGACAAATGGATGACCCCCTCAATCCACCAAGTATGGAGGACTCGCGAGACAGCTCAAGAGCGCGCACGGAGCGGTGGAGCCCTGAAGTTGCCGATTCAGTTGTGTTTTCCAGGTTGTCTCATGGCTCACCAGGTAGTCAAGTTGCTGGCGGTGAGCTCGGTGGTACAATCCACCTGAAGGGGCATTTCATGCTCACCGCCTGGCCCTGGGGCGCCACGATGACCGGGAATACCGACAGGAGGCTGTTGGCCCTGAAATGGTCAGAATCGTTCTGGAAGAGTGGCGCTCAGACACTCTCAAGAGCCCTCTTCAGCCATCCAAGGGTCACCCGTCTTGCCGGGACTAGTTCCCGGCAGGGACACCTGGGAGGTTGGCTCTGCCAACGACTCGTCAATAAATACGACTCAACCATCCAATGTCACTCACCGCCATCGGCAGCGGCAGAAAGAAAAGAGCATCCGCGGGATATCTTGCCGCTTGCAGTTGCCAAGTAGCCGTTTTATATTGCGCTATTGCAATTTGCCTGTGGGACTATCGACTGTCAACCATTGACTGCTAAAACATGCGCCGGTTCGCTGGCTCAGAACTGGGGTTGTGCCCCAGTGACTTACAAATGGGACGTATGCTCTACTTGCTCGCATCGCCTTCGAATATACGGACGACTGTGTCAACTGGCACAGTGTGTGGAAAAGAACGGAGGATGGAGTGCCTGGCTCTCGTTGTCAGAAATCGCTGCATCCTCTGTGCGTGGGCATCTGGGTCTTCTCCTAAGGATTAGGACGAACAGGGATCGCGAGGCCGCGAGACATCGCTGTTCTGAGAGGGATTTGTCTTCGAGCCCCACACGTGCGTGGAAGCCGGCATATATAGTCGACGCGTCGAATCTTCCTCGGGTCTCCACCAGCGGGTATACCGCTCTCTTTAATAATACTCTAGATACATACACGTCTAACATTACAGCGTGCCGGTTCGCTGGAAGCAGTCTGGACTCTGGAGCGTCGACACAGCCAAGTCCCCGAATGGAGCCCGATAGGTAGTATAACGCAGTTCTGTTGAGTACTTCGTACGTATACGAATATTCCATGGAGTTTCAGACGGTGGAGCCGTATCGGCGCTGTTGGGGCCGCAGTTTGTCGATGAAGAATCTCAAGAAGGACGCTTTTGGCACCTTTCCTACTCTCTCAACGACAACGATAAGCTCATAGAAGAATCTTGTTAGATGTGATACACCAGGGATACATGTGCATGGCTCTGTACAGCGTCGGTGCAAAGGACAGGATCAAGATGCATGCAGACACCGGTACGTCCAAAAATGCTCCGCGCGATGCTGATGACGTCCCGCAGCATGCGAGTGGGTATGTTTCTGTAAGTGAACGATTATCTTGCATGTTGAGGTTGCAGTCCCATGTGGGCGGATGTGCGGGCTTGGAAAGGCTCCAGTACCTCTTGTTTGTAGGTCGTCGTTCGTCCTGGACCTGACGGGAGATCCTGGTGTCAAAACTGGGAAGATGCGCAACCAGATTGAGCCGTCTGAATGGATATCATATATAGGCTTTTTTTTTTTTTTGGCTTCTGGTATTCGAGGCGGTGAGGTGAAAGCGATGCGTACGGCGATACCTGTTGACATGCCTCTTGCGAAAACATGGTATCATGAGGCTCGAGGTGTTCGCAACGTAGCAGATACGATATTATTATTCGGAGCACACGATACAATACCTTTTCCCAATTTCCGCGCTGGAACGGAACCAAGGCAAGCACAGGCGTAGCGTCGGGTAGCGTGGCTAACGAAGGTTGCGGAGGACCAGCCGAGGTCATCGCTAACACGCGAGCGACCCGCCACTTGCAGGCATCCCTTGACGAATGTGCCGCTGGTGGAGACGTAAATGTGGGCCCAAGCGGATGTCAGTTCTGAGGCAAAGGAGCTTCGGAACACAGTGCGATGCGCCGACCCTATCTAGGCCGTGCTCTACTCCCCAAGAGGGTACAAGTACAACAGCAAGAGAGTTGCCCTGAGCGACCCCGAGGGGCTTGCGATGCGAGAAATTTAACCTTGGTGGCTAAGAGGGGTCGGCGCCCGTGATAGCGTCCCCGGCGTGGGTTCCGGCGGCGGAAAGGAAGGGGGATTGGGTCATTGGATGCGGTTGATCGCGGGGGTATCCGTATGGCGAGGTGAATCATGCCTGCATCAGGCAAAGGAGAGAAAAAGGGGAGGGAAGGGAAAGGGGGGGCCTCTGCCACTCCCGTTGGACTAGGACGCACTCCGTATTCTGTTCGGTTGGTCTCGATTCGGGCTCTGAGTCAGTCACCGTGAGCATTAAAAAGGCTGGTGCTGGGAGGTGACGGCACCTTCCTCCTGAGGGCCGAATGTGTCGTGTAAATCCGGCTGGCCTCGTTCACAAACCCTAATCTAGGGACTTCAACCACAGAGTTCCGGCGCCGCAGCAGCAGGCTCAGGAGGGAGGTCAAGAACGCTTCAGACTTTCAGTGACTGATGCAGACCAGACGTCGCAGGGAGGCCCAATAATACGTCGCACCATATATGCTCGATGCTAGCCAGACGTCAAAATCACTACTCAGTGATGAGACAGAGGTGATCAGATGAATCAATGGTCCGCCTCGGCCGACAGGGTGGAAGGTGCAGAACACAGTGCCATTGCCCAGTCCCACGGTACGCCAGCCTGGTCCGGGGCCCCGTCGCCAACTCTTGGACCGCGTCAACTACACAGCGCGGTGCAAGGCGGGAGCAGTGGCGATCGGCCTACCTAGACGTAAGAGTATTGTACCTTATGTATAACCCGCAGCCCACAGCCGACACGCGAAGGGGCAGCACATGTCGATGGGTGGTGGTGTCAGTAGCGCATCCGCGAGGTAGCAGGATTAGAAGAGGCCGTTGACATACTTCCGTATTCATTATCTGGGGCGTTCGCCCATCCACCAACAAGCCCCGAGCCACCTACGCTACCTTAACCTTTGCCCCGAGAAGCTTAATCGTTCCTGCTGCCGCCGCCTGGCATGCCTATGATAATTGTCCCTGATTGCTCTTCCCGCCACCTTCACCTTCACCTACCTCCTCCCAACCCGGTCCTTTTCGTCTCCAAAGCGCGTTGCCGGTACGAAGTACCAGGACCAATATCGACGAGCGCCTCCTCCCAGTTGCACCTACCTTACCCTGCCACCATAGGACCGCCGCCTAGACCAGCTCATCCACGAACCAAGAGAGGAAAGCACGAAGCGCGGCACCTCGTCATCCACCTACCTCCCGTCATCCACCTCCGCCTTCCCATGTTGGGAGTCATATGGTGTACGCCACCTCTAAAGACGCATGTATCATCCATTCGACGGGACGTTGACTGAGCAAGAGAAGGATCCAGATCACCACCAGTGTCTACTCTTTAGTATTCGGTACTGCAAGTAAGTCTGTCTGCTCTCTCTAGGAGCAAGCACATGAGAGAGAGAGGCAGCCATCGGTTTTATTTTACGCCCGCCACTTTTCCAGTCACTTTCCGAAAGACTGGTTCTCCTCGGGGCTCCCTGGTCGACTTATAGCGACGCTACTGTGTGCCGTGGTGTGGCACCCCTGGCCTGCTCGGCACAGCGAACCCCAAGTGGAACGCTGCCGTTCTAGCTGACGCCCCGGGTCGAAATTAAATCCACCGGCTTCACACCGCAGCGTAGGTCGCGACCACTCCTGTCGTCGCTGCACCTGCACCTGCACCAGCACCCGCACCCAGGGAAACGCTGAAGAGGTGGTGGGCGCCCCGTGAAGGCGACAAGGACATATCTTTGGGCGGGTGCCAGCCCTGAGATCGGGTCTCCTCCAGGTTGCCCTCTCCCCCGTTTGGTTCTGTCCAACAGTTTGCTGCAGTTTCCATTATTTCCATTGCATGAGGGCAGTCCACTACGGAGTATTCTAGGTGCTATCCAATCCATGGGCAGTCCACAGTCCACAGTGGCTCCTTCTGTCATGCGGCGCACGCTGAACTGGTTTAATTCGAGAGCGAGCCCCGAGGCTGCGGAGCCCAGCACCGTTGGGTCCGGCCCAGGAAATAATAATAATTGTTATCGCGCATCGCCTTCAGGCTGCTCGCCCGCCGCCAATTCGCCCTCCTCCCTCCACCATTCGTCCCGCTCCCCGTCTCTGACACCGCAGCCGGCGACGCCCAGTTCGCCCGTCCTCGGCCGCGCCATTTTCTCGAGGCTCGTCACTCCCAAGCAGATTGATCCAGCAGCGTGCTACTGGGATTCCGTGTCTGCTGCATCGTCGACGGCGCGCAATCAGAGCCCCCAAATCGCCGAAGACGACATCGATCTCTTCGCCGACTCCCAACCCGAGCGCAACTACCATCACGCCGTGAGCGACGTCGCCGCCGACGCTGAGGCCGACGCCGACACCGACATGACAACTGGCCCCAATTTCGACCCGGCCATGGGCCGCAGTCGACAGGACTCGTTTGTGAGCGCCGGCGCGAAGCCCATCTCCATGGCGAACCCGAATCGCGAGCACGCCAATCGCGGCCGCCGCGAGAGCCTGGCGGGTAGTATGATGGGTGGCGGCATGAGCTGGGGAGGCATCTCTGTAGGCAGCTTTATTAGAGAGGAGTAAGTATGCCGAAAACCCCACGTGCCCATTCTTACGCTGGCATGTCCCCCCCGCCAGAGACGAGATCCTCACTGTCTCGGCAAAGGTCGATATGCGCTGCGAGTGGTAGCTAACCCTTCGGGGGTGTGCTTTCACTCGACAACCAGGCGCCCTTCGTTTCTCTCACCGCCCAGGAGCTGACATTGCCTGTCAATAGCATGATGATGACCGGCACATCACCGTACCTCAACCAGCAGTCCCCATCTTTCCATTCGTCTTCGTACATCCCTAAATTGGAGGCAAATTTCATGCGGGATTTCACTTGCTGTGATCGAACTTGGGCGACGCTTCACGACCTCCTCCAGCATTACGAAGAGAACCACCATACCAGCGCGACCCCGTCGAAGAACCTCGATGTTTATGGTTCGACCCAGGGGAACGTTCGAAATGCCAACAGTCGGGCGACGCCTTCGGCTCCATCGGTCGGCAGGGGCCAGCAGGCGACTCAGACGATGCAAGGGTACCAGCAGCCGCGCGCAGCTGGGACGATAGGGGCAGGCATGGGCATGGGCGGAATCGGCCAGATGATGCGGCAGCAGCAGCAACAGCACGTGCAGCCCAACACCCAAAAGCACGTACTGTCCCACATGAACGACGAGATGGATGCGGTGGGTGATATGGAGTTGGATGAGACGGTTGGGCCTATGGATATGGACGACAATGAGCGGATCCAACAGACTCGCCAACTCTTCGGCCAGCAGCAGCGGCCCCAGCTGCACCTGAACAGTTCTGGTCTCCCCCGCCAGGCCTTGCGAACTTCGCAGCCCCCGACGCCCGCCGCTGCGAGCTTCGGGTTCCAAAATAACCCGACTGTCTCTTCCGTCAATACCCCTACTCTGACAACGCAGCAAGGCCTGCCCCAGAGGGGAGCACAGCAGTTTGGGCAGGAGAACGACGAGGATGATGACCTCCCCGGGATGCCGATGAAGATGAACCTGGCCAATCTCAACCTCAACGCTCAGCTCGGGGGGCTTACCTTTGGAGCCCTGGGGACGATTGATGATCCTGCCAAACGACTGTATAGTCCTGGTGGCACAGCCCAAATGACGAGCCAGCAACGCGCGTTTGACCACCAGTTGCAAATGCAACAGCAGCTGCAGCAGCAACTGCAGTCGATGAATCTGGATTTGAGCCAGCTTCCTGCAGGCACTGACCCCAACTTAATCTTGCAGCAGATGACTGCCTTGATGTTGCCGCCCAATGAGGAGCCTAAGCCGTTCAGGTGTCCGGTGATCGGTTGTGAAAAGGCTTACAAAAACCAGAACGGTCTCAAGTAGGTTTTTGTCTGTTGTTTGTGCTTCTTTACAGGACACCGGAAAAAATCTGTCCAGCCGTCCACTTCGGCAATTCGCGTAGCCCTGCTAACGTTTGCCCTCAGGTATCACAAGACTCATGGCCACTCGACCCAGCAGCTGCATGAGAATGGAGATGGCACCTTCTCCATCGTCAACCCGGAGACTAGCGCCCCTTATCCGGGAACACTCGGCATGGAGAAGGAAAAGCCATTCAAGTGTGATATATGCGGAAAGAGATATAAGAACCTGAACGGGCTAAAATACGTGAGTTTCTCGCCGACTTGATGCCTCAGCGATCCGTATTGACCGTATCACATAGCACAAGCAACACTCTCCGATGTGCGACCCGGAGATGAGGGCTCAACATCAGAACCTACTCTCAACCATGATGTCGAACCCCCAGGCACTCCTCGCACTCCAACAGGGTCTTCCGAATATCAATGAGGAATACCAATGAGATTGACCGCCAATCATCGACGGCGGTTTCGTCCGAGTATTGCAGTGGCACAGCCTACGCAAATAGTACATTTCACTAAAATTGTCTTCCATTGGCCTGATACTCAGTATTGCAGCATACAGCCCGGCGTTTTTTCCCATTTGATGTTGCATCAGGACAGCGGGAGCCGTCGCCGACCCGGGTTGTCGATATACATATACCCAGGTGAAGATAGAGAGTTGGACTCAAGACTGATACCCACGTGCCCTCAACACATACCTTCAACCCAACAACCGAAAATCACAGAGGTGGGTTGGGCTGCACTTTCTGGCTTCTCCCCCTCTCTCCACGCATTGGTTGTTCCTCACGAGCGATACCCGGGGATTCCGTCCGGACCGGACGGGCATGACTCGAGCTCTAGATGCTACGGTTCTCAGAATTTGTCGCTGGCACATCCTCTGACAGAATCTAAATGACGATTCAACGACTAGAAATTCGGCGAGTTTAGAAGACGAGGGGAGGGGAGGGAGGTACAATGGAAGAACGAAGAGATGAACAATGTACGGAGTTGGTGGTTTAGTTCTGGGCCAAACCTGGGCGTTTGGTGGATGGAGCAGGGATGCTCACTGGTCGATTGACGAGACACTCTCCCCGCAACACACCACCGGTATGTAATACCGGTGATTGTTTTGTCGCAACTACACACGCCCCTCAAACCCCTAATCATTAATAAACCCGGCAACCTGTACTCAGGAGACGAGATGCGTTGCGGATCGTTCAGGTAAATGGTTGACTGGATGCCTGCACAAGCTGGGACGGTGCTTTGAAAGGCGGTTTCGTTTCCCCTTCATGTCATTGGGGCTGGTTCTTGTCGGGCGATTCTGAAAGGTGCGATGCTTTCATGTTGATCTCCCTGGTTTCTTTTCCTTTCTTACCTTTATTACAATTGGCGTGGCCCGAATGAGTGCTATCTGGTGCGCTCGGCACCTGCTGTTTAGCGATTTGTTATGCTCTTCTTCGAAAGGAGCGGGTGTCAAAACGGAAAAGCTGGGGCGCGAGAACTTCTCATTGGGGGTTGGGCGTGTTTCGATCGGGGTATGTCAGCGGGTCAAAACTATCTTGTTTTCTGTTCCATTTCATATGGTCTCCTTTGTCGTTTTAATCCCCAGATGGCGCATTATACCGGTTGGACAAAAAAGTACGCTGGTTCGAGGACATCCATAGATGATTGGGCTTTATCCAAATCTCCAATGAAATACTTGACTCGAGAGAGGCATGTCGTGAGTTGTGTTGTGGGTTTAGCCAGGGTAAACGGCAAGCGCCGGGATACGAATGACGAGCGAACTGTACTTCGTACTCTTGAAGTCAGTCCTCGATCTAGTGAAGCCGGATCGAGGCCTCAACGGATAAGGACCGAGCCAACCACGGCTATTGGTTGAGGTTCATCGTGTATATTTCAACTTCATCATTTGAGAACCACGCTGAGAACCACCTCATCTCCTGACGCCGTGCGATGCCCTCACCACCCATGCCCATGTTCATAACGTAACTCCGTCGTTCATGGCCCCATGCAGTTGTATGTATAAAAATATAGTCGGTCCTCGCCACAGAACCTGATCCCTGCGGTTCCTGCAACCAAGCACTCCAGGTGCGGCCGCCCACATGCCCATCCATATACCAAATCCTCCTTCAACAAAGTGACAGCTCAGGACATCTCCATACCCTCGTCCTCGTCAATCTCACTCTCAAGCATCTGTGAATGGTTGCTACTGATGCTTTCTTTCCTCCGCGAGGTGGCCGAGGACCCATCGCTGAAACGCCCATCAATGCCTCCGACTATCATGTCGAGCTCGTCACCACCAACTACACGGCCTTCCATGTCGATCTCTTGCGACAGCTCCACCAGTGCCGAGCGTGGAAGGCGTTGGAAGCCGGCAGTGCGCACAACCCGGCCCCAATGTGTCATGCAGAAGCCAGCTGCTCGCTTCCGCAACCACTCCTCGTTCGCCATGCTCGCACAGTACCATGTGATGCAGGCGTGATCGACATCCAGCTCCTTGCTGAGTCGATTGACACACAGTAGCCGGAGATGCGGGATATTATAAATGTTAGACATCACGAGCAAGCCGGCTACATCAGAGAGGTCTGCTGTCGAGTTCTCCTCGTCGTTTGAGCTAGGATCTATACGGTCGGTGTAAAGATAATATAGGAACGCTTTGACAACGCTGTAAGGCTCCGGAATGTGCATCTTCTTGGTGTGGAACTCGGCCATCTGGCTTGACCAAAGACGCGCAAAGTGCGGCCAACGGGCCTGGAGGATAAGCCGATGAACGTGGATTGGAGGCGAGGTTGGCACATCTGGGGCCAGCCACGTCTGATCGCCATCACCCATTTCCGCTGAATGGACAAGTGCTGATCCCATGATCTCATCTTCGTCATACTCTCGAGAAAGGGCCGTGACGATGAAATCAGTCCCACTTCCAGTCTCAGGAGGCTGATTGAATAGCTTCGCAAGATCCATCCCCAGGCCTTTAGACGGCAGCTCTCGGTGGCGAGTGCGCGAAGACTCACGAACCAAG
>Ga0247769_1000572_pt1 | contig 10056 bp, 12 predicted proteins | sample UWRJL166409R6_FD_179942 | JGI IMG/M metagenome (GOLD analysis project Ga0247769, IMG submission 179942) | Plant litter microbial communities from Arlington Agricultural Research Station in Wisconsin, United States - UWRJ-L166-409R-6 | ecosystem: Environmental > Terrestrial > Plant litter >... | reverse complement strand
AGTGCAGTGAACGGGCAGGGCACTGCACTTTCTGTCGTCGCTCGCCTGTCCCAGGCCCTTCCCCTCGACCACCCACTGGGCGAAAAGACAACTCACCGCACCGCATGTGGAAGTTAGCGAGCGAGGCTAGTGTAGTTGAGCTGCTGGTCCACTGCCAAAGGGAGCCGAAATGGCCAACACGAGAGCACCCAGCGGCTCGCAAGACATCACGGAGTATGCAGGAGACGGCAAGCAGGTCGGGAGGAGAAGATGCCTTAGTGAAACAAGCGCACTCAGGCCCTCAGGACCCGACCTCCCAGTTCGTTATTCCACCAGAGCACGCTTTGGGCATGTCCAGCAGGCTCTCGCTTTCAAGGTCCCTTCAGGGACCTTTGGAGGTTCTGGACTCTTGAATATTGGCAATTCAGTCAACATTTCTCTTCAATGAATCCCTGCCGCCCCCAGTCACCTGGCCCGGATACAGGGGTCAATTGGCATTGCACCTGGTTTTCCTCGGCTCGTCGTGGTCGGTTGGGTACGGAGTTGAGACATGACGCGGTGCCGTAGCAGAGCCAAAAATAAGGGGAGAAAAACGAAAGGAGAAAACGTGGTGATTTGGTGCTCACCTGGCCTGCTAAGATGCAGTAGTCTTGCCCCTGAATGTCTAGGAATTTCGTCTTTGGGTGCCGCGTTTGCTTCTTCCGGACCTCTGGCCCCTGATCAAGCATCCAGTCCATCAGCCAGTCAGAGGCGACCGGCCAGCCCGCCGCTCCGCCAAGCGCCGGCTCACCTCCTGCGTCGCTCTAGAACACATCGTCCGAGTGCCGGTGGACGTGTCTCGCAGTGCCCTCTGCTCTCCTCTTCTGCTCTCCAGCATGAAGCCTCCCCTTACCCCGCGGCTAGTCACCGACGACGTGGAGCGTGAGAGAAAGCCTTGCGCAAACCGTTCGTGAAATTGGTGGTGGCGGGCGTTGAGACCTGGTGTCCACCGCCATCCCCAGTTACCTGTCTCTTGTCAACCGATGAAGCCGTGCGCCATCCTGACTGGTTGGCGTGCTGGTTTCGCTCGGCCACCCGTGCTCACGACGTCGACCTGTCAACTAACATTGGTGTCAGAACTGCAAGTAATGTGAATAGCAGAGAGCCGGCGACGCGATGCGGCCTGGGGAAGACCTCCGGTGCAGGCCTCTCCCCGCCCCCCGCCATTGCATGCCAGAGAGAACACCTCGTTGCCGCCCCTGAAGTCTAGACCTCGACCAGCGCGTCAACGAAACGCCCCGAGACGCAAGCCATCACGATAAGCTCATAGTCGACCGTGGAGGTTTCGTTCTGGCCCAAGCCTCTAGAGCGCCATCAAGCCCCATCCCCCCGTTTCCTCCACGAGGAACACTCCCTGTGTCCACGGCATGACAATCGGGCAGTCTGGCAGTGGCCCACGTTCCCGCTTGCGATGTGATGGCCCATCGCATCGTGGCTGCAACCCAGTGGCACTTAGTAAATACCGTGTGCCGCAGCAGCTGTATACACCTACCAAGTAGCTCGATCGCGGATGTTAGATTCGAGGGATATTTTTATTCGCAAATTGTGCAGTGCCCAGCTGCTGCGCACACCCGACGTGGTGGGATACCCCTGGCGGCGCATGCTGCTGGTGCTGCTTTCTTCCCTTCCCCTCGTTCCCCTCACTGCACTGCGTTTTTGCGGCCGTGGGCGTCCAATAGGAACGCGCAGGAGAGGCGTGGACGCATGTGTGCAATGCCCTACTGTCTACACATTCACGAAATGGTGGCCTCCTCGCCCGAAATAATCTGCACAGCCCGATTCAAGACCGCATTGGGTCGTCCTCTGCAAGCAAACACCACGGCCCGGTGCGAATCGTGGCTTGGACGTATCACTCGCGCTCTCAGCATTCCCCATCGCAGATGTGGCACATTTCGACGACCCTGAAGAGTGTCAGTTTGACATGAGTGAGGTCATGATGGCCTATCTTGACAGATATGCGACACAACGTACCCGTAATCTTGAAAGCGCAAGCGCGAGTGCAGCTGCTCTCATGCGCCGCGCTGCAATTCCATACCCGCGTCGCACCGCACCGTCGCTGCACCACGCCGCACTGCGTTGCGCTTGCTAGCGGCTGTCTCGGCCGGGAGTGTCAACGGCAGCGACAGTGTCAGGAGAGACTAACACGACAGCAACCCCATCAAGCGGATACGCACCGTGATATCACCAACATCGTCATCAAAGTGGCCGTCTTCCTTAAAAGCAACCCAGCTCCGACCTGCCTCGACCATCGCTACCATTCGCGCCAAACGCTTCTCGAAAAGCTGGCCGCTGCTGACTCCCGCCATGATGGCCCGCTGTTTGGACAGCCGGGGTAGGACCGTGGGGCGTGGTATGGAGTGGAAGCTCTCCACCGCTGCCCGCTGCCCGCTTGCCCGCCGCCGCCCACCTCGATGCTACCGAGCCGGCGGCAGCCCCACTTCCACCACCCGAAGATACCTTTCCCCACCCATTCCCTATGCCGGCGGCTCCATCAGGCTGATCTGGCGCGAAGTGCGCCAAAAAACCGATAAGCCACCAACACTGGCTAGGACTTCTGTGGATCGCGGGCTGCGACTGGACAGCGCTGCTATCGCCAGGCACGCGGCAGTTGAAAAGCATCCGATATTGGACGACCGTCGTGGTCTGATTCGAGGTCCCAGGAAAGCTAGCTCATGGTGACCGTCGATAGCCTCCGGGGAGGCTCGATTCCGGCGAGAGACCATGACATCGGCTGATTTGACAGGGACGTATCAAGCCGTACCTCATCCAGTTGGCAGTCTGCGACGACAGCCCAGGTCCTCGATAATGGAGGTTGAAGCGGTGACGCGACCTGCGACTTGTGACCTGTTCGAACTCGTGCAGGCCTCGAGCAGCAACGGCGCTCTTCCTCGGTTACTCGCATGAAGCAGGAAATGTGATTGGACCGGAAGGAGGGAGAAGACACCGCCTGTGTTTCTCCGTGGCTTTTCCCGAATGACACCAAAAACCCCGAGTGTTTCTGGACTCTTGATAGGAGCCTGCCTGGCATCGGCACGGGATGTATCACTCCCTGCCCGTCACTGCGCTTGCAAATGCGACGACCGCTCTGCTGTCTGCTTTTCCCATCTCAAGCCCAGAATCACCAGTATACGGGTGAAGGCGCATCGGCCAAGCGCCAATAATCGACTCCAAGTTCCAAGAAAGCAGGCCCTTGTTGTGTGCGACATTGTCGCCCCGAGAGGTGTCTGGGGTTGCAAAATCCCACATCTGTTATACTCGGCGATCCTAATTCCTAAAGGTAAAGTGTCTTCCCGGCAGGAGTCACATGTTTTCCGGAGAAAACCTGACCGAACTACCACCCGTGGTGTCCCAGATGGATGTCGCGGGGTTTTTCGGTACCTGACGTGCAGTGTATCCACATCGGTGCAGCGCGTCGACAATCCCATACTCTACATAGACTCGAATGCTCCCACGGGGCAGTGTCAGTTCAAGTGTTTTGAAACATGACACTGGGACCCATATCCGGGATCTCTTACACTCTGTCCCGAGCGCCCCACATTTGTGCAGGTATGCAAGGGGAAGGGGTTTAAAGAAAAGAGCCTTCAGTGGACATCGCTAATGGGGTTTCGCAGAGAGAGACTTTCTGGCACAGCACCAGCATCCCCGAAGCTGTTGAGTGCTCCTTCCCCTCATCTATGTTCCGGTCGCTAACATGATCGCCGTCCGTGCTTCGCCTGTCTCCGAAGCCAAGGAAAGGGTTACCCAGATCGACGCGCAGCGGGGAAAGATTGCAGAACAGAAGGACTCCACCGCACGTGTAACACAGGGGTTTGACCAAGCAGATCGGCGTCGTTCAGGCCGATTCGAATAATGATCCCGGAATCGGACTAGCTGTGGCTCAGCACCCATCTTTTAGCGATCGCCATCATGATTGGCACCTTTACGCTTGGCAATGGCAGGCCATGGAGCCACACAAGCCACCTAACCCCACGCTCCACAGCGTTGCTACGTGTGTGGGGAATACAGACGAAGGTAAAATCCAAAAAAAGAAGTGGCAGCCTCGTAGGGGGTTGGAGGCGGTGCTACCCTGGTCCTGGGGCCTGTGGTCCGCAACCAAACCGCTTGGCAGCCTGTCCCATGCCACAGAGCATCATCCCACCATGACAGGACGGGCATGCCAGTGTGGGACAATTGCGGTCGCCGGACCGTGGATACACATCCCAGGATTTCTCCCCGGGAGCGGTACGAGCCTTTCCAGTTGCTCGATAGTTGCCAACCCTAAGGACCCCTTGGCCCACGGGATGTGCTCGCGATATTGATGAGGGGTTGCCATCGGCAGCCAGGTCATGTATACAGGACCGTCCCGCACTCACCGAGTTGAATGAGCCTGAAGCGCACAAATCTCCACCACCGAACGTTCTGCGGCCCCGGCCGGTCCATGACTGACGATTTTGGGACGTTCGGGACGTTCAATCCCATGCAAAGGTCTTGTGTCGATCGCCAAGCCGGGCAGTTGCAAGAGGGGAATGACGTCGACAGGGGTCGAGCAAGAGTGACCATCGCAGCGATGGCATCGCTGCCGGAGAAATCATAGGAACATGGTCATTGGCTTTGTATGGCCCCTCGTCCCCCGCTCGTCCACCTCCAAAGCGCAATGTGGTATCGACAGACTTTATCACTCGGAAGGTTGTTGAGCTTGATGCCGTCGGAGGACCCAATCGGCCGAAGATCCCCTTCATTTCGTAGGTTCAGGACATCTCGATAACAACCGGACCAGCCGCTTTAGCTCCCCAAAGATGGGAACTATTACAAAAAGCATGCAACCGCACATGCGGCCCAAGTTGCGGTGGCAGACCGAAGGCCATCTTGTCTGCTGAGTGCATCTGGACAGCATTATTACCCAGCCAATCAACAGATACTGGCGGTCGAGTCTCCATCGCCGCGGGGTTGGGTCTGCATATGCCGCGTCTTGAACGAAGTGTCGGTTGCTCTGCTAGGTGCTCAAAGCCGACGCCGGCGACAGCAACAAAATGGCGCACATTCAGCCTTATGAGGACAACCACCGACTGTTGTGTGATCGCCGCAAATGCCAATTCAAGAGATAAAAGCATGGGGCCATCACGTATGAGTTGCGACACGTTGGTCTGTGTACTTGGCTGTCTGTTGCCGCAACGCGTGATATGATCACGCTTGGGATATACCGCTGGTCCAAAGGACTTCATCCTCTCTCGGCCGCATCGAGTTAGCTGTGCACTTGACCGCTAATTCTCAAATTCCCTCACAAATCAAGATCTTGCACCACCTATTGACACGCCAACTTGGCTTGCTCTCCTGCTTGACACGTCAGTCAGACCGGTGACAATCAGGGGGGAAGACGACCGCATTGGTACTTGGTGAGCAAGGCGTGTGTCGCAACACAAAGACACCCCAGCTCGAGCCACGGCTTCACTGCCGAAGACGCGGTTCACGGAAGAGTCCAAGCTCACAAAGCTTCGGTCCCGCAGCTGATGGCAGTTGTCGACCTACCTATCCGTACCGAGTGGTTGGTCTCGCAGTCGAGACGCTTTCGCGGCAATTTGCGGGCTAGCGGCCGTTGGTGGCCTGGCGGCCGATACCGTCCTAGGCTCTTGACGACATGATTGGCCACGAGCCGGCGACTGGCCTGTGGAAAAAAGGAGAGCGGCTTGTGTGTTTTCATGCTCTGCATGCCTGCTCGAAATACACGACCAGGGAGGTACGGAGCTTTCCGCGAACCTTTGAGTGGTTGTGATGTCCAGCAGAGAGTCGAAACGAAATAAAATCAACCCGGCAGATTGATCCGCCTGGCAGGCTAATGTCAATCCCCAACCGCAAACCCATACATGCGAGCGAAGTCCTCTCTTTCCTTGAGTGCATACTCCGTGCAAGTTGCGTGGTCGAGTCTTCGCGCCTGCAAAGCATAAAATGACAATCAACAATTACGCAGAGCCGTAGTGTAGAAGCGGAGGGCAAATCCCACGTGTGCGAGAGGAAAAGGATCGCCAGCATCCGCGGGGGCCGCCACGACGAGGCGCTCACATCATGTTCGCGATATGGTGCGAGCGCCAACGCTAGTAACGATTCTCCAAGCAGGAAAGCGAACATGGGGCGCGTGCGCCGTCAAAAACAGGTATGGCCAAATTCCTTGAAGGAACAACCCAGCACTATCAAATTTCAACATCCCGCACGTTGGTTTTTGGTGCGCGTCTGCCGCAAGGAGCCGAGTCCCGCTGCCAACCTGACCACAAAAAGCGCAAATTTCCAAGGAACTTTCGTAATGTCGCGGCGAGAGGAAGCGTACCGGAACAGGGCCGTCACGCAGCCAACCTCATTACATTGTGCGGCCCTCTATTCCATTCCAGGCGCGACTTCGCTCTAGCGCAGAGAAGATTTACTCAGTTGGCCGAATGGATGCCTCGATCCTCGACTCACCGGCTAGTCATCATGATTACGGCCCATGCTTTGTGTTCCCGGCTCCCTACCCAGCGACTGAGGTGACCGTCACCGTCTACATCAACTACCGAGAATGCCATGCTGGGCCGGTTGAGATAGCATTTGTGGCTGATTCGCCCGGAACAGTCGCATAGGGCTGAGCATGCACCACCAAAGCACCAGTCCTTCCACTGACTTGTAGAAGCCCTACCACGCTGGGGTTGGAGGTACTTCGACGAACCCCTGCGATACATCTGCACCCTCACCACTGATCTTCGGTTGGCCCAGGACATCCGATTGAGCCCCCTGCTCCTTGACGAAGTGGAGTTTTTCTCCCTGCAGGCTGTCATTTGATTGAATGCGAGGTCTCCTTGCTGTCCACCCGCATCATCGCAACCCCAGAGTGCGACTTCAGAACCCTAGTGTACCCAACTCTCGCACACCCGAAGATTCCTGTGGTTTGGAGAGTTTTGCTGCCGGGTTTTGGACGCTGGGCAAAAGCAAGGGTTGGCTACCTGGCAGTGCCCAGACAACTCAAAATCCATTTTGAGCTACGAGTGCGACGGGCTCCGCAGAGCCGTGACGGACTGTTCGGGCCACGCATGTTGGGCCGGATAGTTTCGTGCCCGGTCAGATCCCTTCCAGTGACTGGTGAGAAGCAACACAGATGGCCGAGGCGACCTGTCCATTGGGCGAACAGCATTCCTATCCAGCGCCGTCACCCAAGAAACGCTGTTTGCTTGGTGAGATGGGCTGCAACGGTCTAGAATTACGCCTCCTCGATGATGACCAGGTTAGAGTTGGGCGCCCCCGATCATTCCATTCCCGGCAGCCGTACTGAGGTTGGGGCCAAAAGTGAGTGACAGTTTTGTTAGACAACTTTAGAGTGGCTCGTGCGCGCACAGTATCTCGAACGTAGAGAGGCAGGCGCACTGTACGCCTTATGCGCTAGGATATTTCAGGTCCAGGGCCAAACCCACTGGGGTCTAGGGGTTAACTTAGCGAGGAAGCTGCTAAGTGATGCTAATCTACCACAGTCGCTGAAAAAATCGATGCAGACTATGCACGGACCACAGCTCTGTCTCCCTAACAAAACTGTCACTCACTTTTGGCCCCAACCTCCGTACGCGCCACCGAGCAAGCCATTGAACACCCTCATGGTTTTTGCAGAGCGCAAAGACGCCCACATTGGCCAGAGTTTCCTGTTCCTGGCTGACCTTGACAGCGACATGCGTGCCAAGACGGCCTCACCGAAACCTCAGTCCAGCAACCAACAGGTGAAGGTGGATACCGCGGTAGCGTAGAGAAGGGTGAACTCGCTGATGCTCAGACCCAACACCGCTTCGGCAACGCCCAAGAGCACTCCGCCTACGCGTTCAACCATACGTAGGTATAGTATTAGACCATAGAGTCTCCACTAGAGTAAAGACTCACGAGTCTTCGCTGAAAGATCGCCGACAAGACACCAGGGCTGCAACACTGTGCCGAGCGGGCCGGATAAGCTCCGAATTTCGCTAGCACACGGACAAACTTTCCCATTTGAGATGTCGAGACAACCTCAACAGCAGCAGTCGGCGGGTCATGGGCTCGGAACCGCCAACTATGAAGCATTTCCAACAGTTACAATCCTTCCCACCTGTAGGCTCAGGCGCACCACTATGCTATGCTGGTGTCGGCCTGTTGTGAGTATGCGCGAGGTGCCTATACAGGATACAAAGCAACGTTTCGTTGCATCCCCATCATCCACTGCACACCGGTGGGGTATACAGCATTATCCAAGATACTACTGTGCTGGCGGGGAAAATTCGTGTGAGTGCGAAGACGCTGAGAGAGGGACGCTTTTCCCAGACCCGCGCGGCTTCGGTCGCGCGGGTTGTTTGAGACTTGCTGCCGCCGCCATGGAAGCCAGCAAGACACTGCGCTTACTTCGTTGAAGATTCAGCGAGGTGCGTGGGCGCGATTGGCAGCGTCCCTCCACTGCCAGCTCCACTGGCGGGGCAGACGACGAGCAGAGCCTCAATATTTGGTGGGCCGATATTAGGGGCATGCAACAACCAGACATTTCGAAACGTTCCCTTCCAAGCGGTGCTCGAAAAACAAGCCAAGGTGATCGAAAGAAGGAAAAGTTAACGAGGAATGATCCCTTCGCCCCACACACCACTAAACCTGGTAAGGATTAGCGGTTACACTCTTTTTCTCGAAGCACGGGCCCCCTTGGGTCAGCACAGACTCCATGGGCCAAGACCCCTGCCGGATCCTCCCGCGACTGGAGGCGACCCACCTCCTCTTCCACTTCCCCTTGCACGTCGAAAGTTTCAACCCCTGAGGTCTGGACCAGGACGACCAGGAAGGAAAACAAGAATACTCGAAAACAAGGCACACACTCACCGTACGGATTGCAGCAGGAAACAATCAGCAGTTGAGTATGATACTGAGGGAAGCTATTGGGCAAGGTAGGCAGTGCCAAAGTCGCGTGGTGAGGTGTTTCTAAGTTTAAACTCGGCAGGGGGCAGCTTAATTTCCATCTCCGAAGATGCGCAGGCCACCAAAACCCCGTACCGAACACCAGATTGGACGGAAGGCTCAATACATTTCTACGCTATACGTGACATCGACAAGGTTCAATGCGGTTCAATTCCCACTTTTGATCATCAACCAGCTTGTGCACACGGAAAGGATTTTTAAGCCGCACTCTTCGCTGTCAACAATTGCCAGTATACAGGGTTTTGTCCAATTGACCTGATGGTTGCAAATGACACGGAACCTACCGAGGCCCTCCCTGCACGGACGACATTGATCCCTGGCCCTCTCTGCAATACGTCGGCGGGTTACCATCACAAGTGCGGAGCAAAACATCATCACAGCTCACACAACCCCCTGACAGGTCGCTTGGCCAGCGTGCTTGGTCATGTATCAGCCAGACTAGACATGATGGCGAGCGAGAGGAAGGGAGGCGCATCGAGGATGACACCGGGAGGGAGAGAATAGCTGCATGGAGGTACACGTGTATGTGTGGCCTTTCTGCCATCAAGCCTTCACATTCCGATCGATCGGTGGCTTTCTGATGTCAACGAACCAACAGACGCCGGCTCTGGCGCGGGAGAGGTGGCGCAGCCCATCACGTTCCCAAGCCGGTTGCCAGACTCCGGCATGGACCAGTGAGACGCCGCCCTAGGGCTCCCCTTCTGGAATTGAGAATCAACTATGTGGCTTCCAACTCGCAACAGCGTTCTGACTAGCCTGGAATCGTACTGTATGTGGCCTGTGGCTCAACTCAAGGAAAGTGTAGATGTAAGGTAATTCATCACCCAAGACCCCCGTCCTGTCTGCCGCCTACAAGAGCATACTTGTCAGTTGGCTGCATTCCCAACTCACCGAATCATCTGGGTAACTTAATCAGTATACATGACGATCAAGTAGCGATCCTTTTGGGGGGGCATCCGGCAGGGACAAGACCATCGTTACAGCAGAATACACTCCTCAGAAGGGGAAGCACATCGTGAGTTCATCCCCGCAGTTAAGGTACGGGGGTACAGGCAGCGGGCAGCAAGTCGAAATAGGCCTGAAGCCACCTCCAAGGTACCCCTTCCTCGGCCCCCACCCTTCCCC
>Ga0247769_1000571_pt1 | contig 10060 bp, 7 predicted proteins | sample UWRJL166409R6_FD_179942 | JGI IMG/M metagenome (GOLD analysis project Ga0247769, IMG submission 179942) | Plant litter microbial communities from Arlington Agricultural Research Station in Wisconsin, United States - UWRJ-L166-409R-6 | ecosystem: Environmental > Terrestrial > Plant litter >... | reverse complement strand
GGCGCGGCCGCGCGAGGCAGTCACTGAAACGAAAAGCGCAGCTCGTGGTCGCACACTTTGAACGTGTCGCCGTCGCTGATCACTTTGCGTTGCACGCGCTGCCCGTTGTACTCGACGCCGTTGGTCGAGCCCATGTCCACGATGTAATACTGCCCGGTCAAGAACTCGATCATCGCGTGTTGACGCGACACGTTCGGATCCTTGATCGTCAGGTCACTGGTCTGCTTGCCGCGACCGATGATGAAGCGATCCTTGGTCACCTGAAACACTTCACCCTGATAGGTGATGCTGAGGGCGCCCGAGGGCGGAGCGGGCACCGAGCTCTGCGGCATCGGCGGTGGCGGTGGCGCGGGCTTGGCACCGCCGGGCGGCGGTGGAATGCTGCGCGATGGCGCGAGCGGCGGCGGCGCCTTGCGCGAAACCGTCGCGTTCAGGGGCGGCGGCGGCGGCACGGGGTTCGCGCCAGTGCGTCGCGCGGGCGGACGGACGCCACCAGGTGGTGGCGGAGGTGCCGGCGGCGGTGCGCCGCGGCTGCCACCGACTGGCGGCGGGAGCGGCGGTGCAACACTGGTGACCGGCGGCGGCGGAGGCACCACGAGCGGCGGCGGCGGAGGCGGCGTGGGAGCGGCACCGGGACGCGACGAAGGCGGCGTGGCCGAACCGACCAAGGGCGGCGGGATGGACACGCCGCCGGCACCCGTGGCGCCGTAGCCGCGCTGCCGCGCGTACTGCTTCATCGAGTCATTGATCAGATAGTCGACCGAGCATTCCAGCTCGCGAGCCATCTGTTCGAACTTCTGCCAGAGCGCCTCACGGCATTGAAAGGACCGCGTCGTCTTCTTATTGGGATCCGAAGTCATGCGATGAATCCTGCGTCAGCGTGGTTCGCTACGGGTCGCGCGAGCGTACGCTCTGGCCGGGACCCGTAAGCGGCATAGCACGCTACTTCACAGCCCCTTTGGCTCGTTTTTGCATCGCGGGCTTCACACAAAATTCCACGAATTCGCCAACGGTTTTGATGTCCTTGGTTTCGTCGGCGCCATTTGCACCCTGGACGGTGCATTTCCACTCGCATTCCTTGGCGTCCGGTTTGCACTTCGGGGTGGCTGCGTTGTCCTTTTCGAACGCTTCCACCTTGGGCAGGTCGGCCGGGGTGCCCGACGAATAGTAGTAGCTCAGCGCAGTCAGACGAGCGGCTACGGAATTGCCGGGAGATGAGTATTTCGCAGCCAATTCAGCCGGGGTGGGGGTGCCCTTGATGTCTGCCAGGAGCCCGCCATAGCTGAGCGGCTCGGTGATGGCCAGACCGTCGGCTTGACCGAGCTTCGTCATGAATTCTGGAACCTGGCTGGAATCGCTCATCTTGAGCACCAAGCTGGCCGCGACCCAGCGGACCTTCCAGTTCTCGTTCTTGAACAGCTCGAACAACTTCTCCACCACCATCGCGCGCGGGAACTCCCCGACGCGCTGCAGGCTCAGCTCACGCAAGCTGTCTGGGGTGGCCGGATCGCCAGCGATCGCCAAGGCCACCTGCGCTTGTGTGGCGCTGTTTCGGTCGAGGTTGCCCTGCAGCGCGGCCATCGCGGCCGTGCGCCGCTTCTCGACCGCGTTCTTGTCTTGTACGAAGCCGAGCAGGTACTCCACGACGGGCTTTCCGCCCATCTTCTTCATCGAACCAAACACGCGCAAGAGCTCTTCGTCTTGGTACTGCGCCAGCTGAAGCTTGAGCTGCTCCTCTTTGACCACGAGCTTCGACTGCTTGTTCGCAAGCTCCACCCCGGGACGCTTTTGCGCCACCCAGGAGTCCGCGCTGACGCTCTTGGCGAGATCGACCAGGCGCTGGCTCGCGCGCAGCTTGGTCTCCGAGTCGCCCAGTTCGGCGGTCAGGTCCGCCATGCGGTCGAGCTTGGCTGCGCCTGGCAACATCAGGTCGGGCAGACCGCGCACACCCTCGGCTTTTAGCTCGCGGAGCACTTGCTCGACGCCGTAAAGCTGCGAAGAATCGTCGAGGCGTTCGGCGAAATTGGTCGAACACCACTGCGCGAGCGAGGCGCGCACACTCTTCTTCAACGCGTCGTCCGGCACGAGCGCGCCGTCGTCGTGGGTCAGGATCGCGAACGCCGCGTCCTTGTAGGGAACCGACAAGTCCGGCTTGGCGGGCTGCCCAACGACTTGCACCGGCGCGGGCTTGGCCATCTCTGCCTGAAGCTTGGGCACGAGCTTGCCGATCAGCGCGTTGCGCGGAGCAGGCGCCATTTGCGCCAGCGCGTCGACCAAGCCCTGTTGCTCGTCCGTGCCTTGGATACCGATCCGGCGACCGCCGCGCGGCTTCATGCTGACCAGCGTCTCGGCAGCTTCGATCCGCAGATCGATCGGGTACTTGTCGTGGGTCAGCACGGCCACCAGCTTGCGTGGACCTTGCGCCGTGTTCGACCAGCGGTGGACGTCGTCTTCGCTCGTCCGGCAGCCCTGACCGAGCGTGAGTACCGCTGCCACTGTGATCGCTGCGACGAATCGGCCTGCCGTCGCCCCCTCAAGCGTCTTCTGTCGCTGCGTGCTGCCTGCCATGTTTTCCTTTTGGTCCTCTTGCCCGAAACTTGCGAAAAGCCAGGGGCATTGCGAGGTTGCGGGAGCTCACTCGCTCCGACGACGATCGGCGGCTACTGCTGAGCGGCCGCGCTCTTGCCCAAATCACCCGAGACCGAAGACAGTGATAGTACCGCCCGAGTGCACCGCGACTCAAGCGGGCGCCTCATCCCGGGATGGAGGCGCTGTCCGGTCCACGGAAGGTATTGTCGGATGCTTGCGTTGCCAGGTAGCCTAATGTAGGTATAGGTATACAAATGGGCGCTAAACTGTTCAGTACTCGTGCGGCAGCGGGTGGCCCGGGCCTGGAGTCGCCCTCTTCCGGCTCTTCCAGCGCTTCTTTCGCAAATCGGCGAGAGGAACCGCGCTCGCGCTTTTTCGGCCGCGTGTTCGAGACTGCCGCCTTGCTCCTGTTTACCGGGGCAGCGTTCCTGTTCTTGGCGCTGGCTACGGCTCGGGTGGATCCTTTGGATCCGTCGGTGCACGGCGCGAACTGGGTCGGCCCGGTGGGCGGGAATGTGGCCGCGGTACTGATTCAGGGCTTCGGTCTGGTGGCCTGGTTGCTGCCGCTGGAGATTGCCCTGTGTGGAGCGCCGCTCTTCCGCGGGCAGCGCCCCAACGCGCTCGGGTTGCGGGTGGCCGGCGACTTGGTGGTCGCGATCGTGCTTTCCGCGCTGGTTCAGGTGGCGCTGCCGGAAGCGGTGGTGTTTGGCAATGCCCCCGCGGCGGGCAACGTGGGGCTCTTGTTCGGCGAGTTGATGCGCGAGGCGTTCTCGACGCTGGGCTCGTTCTTGGTCGCGCTCACGATCGTGGGTTTGATCCTGATCGGGCGCGCGAGCTTCTCGTTCATCGCCGGCTGCCAGCGTGCGCTCGAGCTGCTACGGCTGCTCGCGTCGCGCTTGGAAGCGTTGTTGAAGCGCACGACCAACGCTTGGACCGAAGCGCGCAAGTTGCGCGGTGAGAGCGAACGCGCCGCGCGCGCCGCCGCGCAGCCGCGCATCGAAGCCGGCCCGGACGATGCACAAATCCTGCTCTCGCTCGGTGAAGACGACGCGGATTGGCTGCCCATGGTGCAAACGGGCAGCCCGCCGCTGTCGATCTCCGAAGCGCTGCGCCAAGGGCGCTCCGCCCCGCTCGACGCCCCCGGCGAGCCGCTGATCGCGAAATTCAGCCTGGATTTAGGGGAGGACGAGCCGCTGCCGCAAATGCTGAGTGTGCCGGCCGCGAGCGCCGCCCCCGGCAACGACGATGAAGAGGACAGCGCAATTTCGCGCGCCCTCGCGGGCTCACCCTCTCCACCGCCACCTTCGTCGTCACCGCAGCCGCCAGTGGTGATGGCGAGCCGCAAATCGTCGGCACCGGTTGCGAGTGGTTCAGTCCCGGTCGCAGCCGCGTCGGCACCGGTCGCACCGGTCGCACCGGCCGCGAGTGCCGAGCCGCGCATCATCGACACCAAGCCGGCGCTCGAAGTCGAGCGCGTCGTAGTCGTCAAGAAGACGCCCAAGCGCGGCACCTTTCAGCTGCCCTCGTACGAGATCTTGCAGCCCGCGGTGATCAACCTGAACGTGCTCGACCGCTCCAAGATCCTGGAGCACGCGACGCGGCTCGAAAAGACGCTCGCGGACTACGGCGTGGTGGGCAAGGTCGAAGAGATCCATCCCGGGCCGACCGTGACCACCTACGAGGTCTCGTGCGAGGCGGGCACGAAGGTCAGCAAAGTGGCCAGCTTGGCTGACGACTTGGCCTTGGGGCTATCCCGCAAAGTGCGCATCATTGCCCCGATTCCGGGCAAGAATCGGATCGGCTTCGAGCTCCCGAACGACGAACGCGTGGCCGTGAATTTGCGGGAATTGATCGAAGATGCGCGCTTCGAAAAGCTGGCCGAGAAAGCGCCGCTGCCCGTGGTGCTGGGGCGCGACATCGTGGGCGCGCCGTTCTACGCGGACTTGGCCTCGATGCCGCACGTGATCGTGGCCGGCGCAACCGGCGCTGGCAAGAGCGTGGGGCTGAACGTGATGCTCTCGAGCCTGCTCTTCAAGCGCACGCCGGATGAGCTACGCCTGCTGATGATCGATCCGAAGGTCGTGGAGCTCGCGCCCTTCGACGGCATTCCGCACATGCTCTTGCCGGTCGTCACCGACATGAAGCAAGCCGCCACCGCGCTGCGTTGGGCAGTCGACGAGATGGAGCGCCGCTATCAGTTGTTCGCCAATGCGGGCACCAAGAACATCACGACGTACAATGGTTGGGTCGCGAAAATTGCTTCCGGCGAGATCCCACCGCCCGAGGTCAAGATGGTCGAAGCCATCGATGCGAACGGTCAGACGGTGATGGTGCCAGCGGCGAAAGAAGGCTTCGATGGCCACAATTTGCCGGCCAAGCTGCCGTATATCGTGATCGTGGTCGACGAATTTGCGGACCTGATGATGCAGCAGGGCAAAGAGGTCGAAGTGTCGGTCGCGCGTTTGGCTCAGAAGGCACGGGCCGCCGGCATGCACGTGGTGCTCGCCACGCAGCGTCCGAGCGTGGACGTGATCACGGGCATGATCAAAGCCAACTTCCCATCGCGCATCGGCTTCCGCGTGGCGCAAAAGGTCGACAGCCGCACGATCCTCGACGAGCAAGGCGCCGAGCTCTTACTCGGCCGCGGCGATATGCTGGTCAAGCTGAACGGTGCCAACGACACGCAGCGCGTGCAGTGCCCGTTCGTCAGTGAAGAAGAAGTGAGCTTGCTCACCGACCATCTGCGCGCGCAGGGTTCGCCGGAGTACAACGAAGCGATTCTGCTGTGCCCGGACGAAGACGGCGAAGACGAAGAAGCAGACGAAGTCATCGACCCGCGCTTCGACGAAGCGGTGCGTATCGTCGCCGAGACCCAGCGCTGCTCGACCTCCTGGCTGCAGCGCAAGATGACCGTCGGTTACAACCGGGCCGCCAAGATCGTCGAAATGATGGAAAAACGCGGCATGGTCGGACCGCCGAATGGCGCCAAAGACCGCGAAATTCTGGTCCACGCACATTAACCGCCAAGGTTTACGGGGTGAGGGACCTCTTTCCGCCTTCGATGGAACATGTGTAAGCTTCGGCAACTATTCTCGTAACAGTTGCTGAGCGTGCCATGACCCCAGCCTTCGCCCCATGACAGAGCCCTACCCGCCATTTCCGGAGCCGCTCGAGGACGACGACGACGACGTGGCGTGGGCACTGCAGACCGCGAAGGTCCAATGGACGCGCGGTGGCCAGGCCGATGCGATCGTCTGGTTGCGCAGAGCGGCCGACTCTGCCGATCAGTTGGGCAACGTTTGGCGCGCCTCGGATCTGCGGCGCATGATCGACGAGATCGTCGCGCACCTCGCGCGACCATCTCGCCCGCCGATTGGCTCGTCTCGCCCGCCGGCTCCGATGTCTCGGCCGCCGATCGGCTCGTCTCGCCCGCCGGCCCCGATGTCTCGGCCGCCCGCCGCGACGTCTCGGCCGCCGATGCCGACGCGACGTCCCACGCCGCTGCCGCACTATTCGGGTAGCGCTGACTTGGACGAATTGCTGAGCGCGCGCGACGACAGCGGCGTCACCTCGGTCCCACCGCGTGCTGCGTCGACCTCGCTGCCGCCACCGCCGACCTCGCTGCCCCCGCCGCCAACCTCGTTGCCACCCCCGCCGCGCTCGTCCTACGCGCCGGTCGACGACGTCGAATTCGAGGAAGACATCGTGCTCGAGGACGACGTTGATGACGATGCTCCGGTGCTGGAAGTCGCGCAGCGCAATAGTGAAGTCGAGCTGCGGGACAGTGAAGTAGAGCTCGACGCTGAAGCTGAAGTCGAGCTGCGGGACAGCGAAGTCGAGCTGGACAGCGAAGTCGCGGTGCTGGACGACCAAGAACTCGAGGACGACGTCATCGAGGACGACGCTCTCGACATCCCCGCGCCCGCACCCGCTCGGCACGCGTACGATTCCGAAGAGCTGCCCACGCAGCCTCACATCGACTCCAACCGCTTCCCGCTCTCGCTGCTCGGTACGCCCGCGTCAGCGTCCCGGTCTGCACCGCCCGAGCCCCCCGAGCCAGAGCCGGAACCACACGTCGCCGATGTGCTGCTCGGCGAAGTCCGCGGGCTCGAAGACGTCCCTCCCGAAGGTCAGGCGATCCTCGCGCGCGAAGCGCGTATCGAGCGGCTAGGCGCAGACGAAGAGATCGGCACTTTCGGTTTGGCATTGGTGGTGAAGGGCGGCGTCAAAGTGATGCCCGCGATCGCCGATCTCGCCTGCGCGCGCGCGGCCAAGGGCGACATCGTGTGGAGCGAGGGCAACTTGGAGGACGGCGTCGTGCTTCGACTCGTGGCCGCCGAGGACGCAACCGAAGTCGCGGTTTGGGATACCGAGCTGCTCAAGAGCATCGTGCGCGACTACCCGTGGGTGCTCGAGGATCTGAAAAACCTGGCCGATCGCTTCCAGGCGCTCGCCGGCGTGGCTATGGGACCAATGGGCGAACGGCTCGACGATTCGCTGCGCGCGATGGTCACCGAGCGCTGCGAGATCAAACGCCTCTTGCCCGGTGAACTGCTGACGACCAAAGGCAAACCGGTTGGCGGGATGTACATCATGTCGGCAGGACGCCTCGAAATCATGGCGGGCGATGCAGTCGAGAGCGAGCTCGGCCCCGGAGATTTCCTATTCGGCGCGCAAGTCCTCTCCAACGGCGCTGCCCCCGCCGACGCCCGCGCCGGCAAAGGCGGCGCCCTCGTACTCTTCGCCACGCGCAGCGTGGCCCACGATCTACTGCTCAGCGTTCCCCCGCTGATCGAAATCTTCGCCAGCTAACCGCGGCGGATTCACTATGACCTTGCTCAACGCGGTCCTTTCGGATCCGTGAAAAAGCTCTCGGAAGTCCAGGCATTCCGAGGTCTGGCGGCGTTGCTGGTGGTGTTCCTGCGCGCGACGCTGATCGGAAGAGAATATTTTCAGGTCGATTTGCACAGGGATCGTTTGCTTTCGGTTACGCGGGAGTGGACTTCTTCTTCGTGCTCAGCGGGTTCATCATCTCGTACGCGCACCTGAAAGATATCGGTGTCTCGGGCGCGATGCTTCCGTACCTTTGCAAGCGCGCCATCCGCATTTATCCCTGCTATTGGCTGCTCACGCTCGCCATCCTTCCCGTCTACTTCTTGAAACCAGACTTCGGACGCGGCTAAGAAACTGAGCCTGGCGTGATCGTCCGATCGCTCATGCTGATCCCGCAGCGCCCCCCTCCGATTCTGGGCGCTCGCGATCCAGCATCGCAGCTCATAGGGCATCGTGCTCCAAAAAATCTCGCCAACTCAGGGTAGGTCCGACTTATCCAAGCCCTGAGCCACTGCACGCCGCCGCCGAGCGCTCTGCACGGCGGCTTCCACACGAGACTTGCCCAAAATACTGCCGCGCATAGCGTTGATTGTGAGCTCGGCAGCGCAGCCGAAGATTTTCAATCGTGCACTCGCCGCCTACCGACCAAGGCTCGACGTGGTCGAGCTCCAGGCACCGCCGCGCGCTGCACCGCCGCCCGTCCAGCGATACATAGCTACATTGCTTCCCGTCTCGCACGAAAACCGCGCGTGCCACCGCGGCTGGGCACTGACGCCTCCGCTTTGAGTTCGAGCTCAGGCTCGGCTCTGGCGCAGGGTCGGGCTTGGGTTCGGGTGGATCGAGCTTGGAGCGATCAGGCTGAGCGAGATCGCTGGCGGAAGTTGCGGAAGTTGCGGAAGTTGCGGAAGTTGCGGGAAAGGATTTCACACCTCGGCTGGGGCGCGGCTTCCTGCCCAACCCGAAGCGCTGCTTCGAAAGCTCGCGCTCGTAAGCTTCGAGCCCGCGCTTGAACAATGTCATCAAATCGCCGCTCGGCAGCCGATGCCCGGCGAGCCCACGCACGCGCTCGAGCAGCTTGCGAAACTCGCCATCTGCGGTGAAATGCACGCCATAGCGATCCGCAGAAAGCGGTCCGAGCCGACGTGTCTGCTGCCCCTCCGACGACGACGAGAAGAAGACACCGACGCTGGCGCGCGCGACGGCTGAGACTCGAGGGGCGGCTTCTCTGGCTCGCGTGAGGGCTCGCGCGAGACGTCCCATGGCGGCTTGTCCGCCGAACAACCAACGTCGAGAGTGCACCCGACTTGGCCCGGCAAGCGCCGCACCAAGTCACGCACATCAGGCCTCGGAAAGCGCGCCGCGCGCAACTCATCCACTTTCCGCGCACTCTTCTGCAGACACAGCTCGAACAGCTCGCCCGCGTTCTTCGGCGTTAGATGCTTCCTCAACAGACTCAGCGCCGACGCGTGCAACGCCCCGTTCGCCACCATCGCGAACACCTCAGGATGATCGCGGCAGACCCGTGCCGCCGCGATGTGACGGCCTGCCGTCGACTCGCACAAATTGAGCGCCTCGACGCAATACTCGAATAGCGAGGAAAATCCGAGATCGAGAAACAGCTGTCGCTCATCGAGCTCTGCCAAGTATGCGAGAAACTCAGCCGTGATCTGATTACGCCGCCCCACGATGCGCGCAAGGCCCGCCAAGAGTTCATCGTTCGCCAATGACTTCAAACGATATGCGTGCTGCCCCATTCCTCTCGTGTCCCACGCACTTTTTGAAGGCCGTAAAACGCCGATAGCGCTGCTTTTATGCCAGAAATGCGTTCCGAGTCGACCCTCAGTTCAATCGTTCCAAGCTGCGCAAGTCAGGCGCACTGGCGCGCAAATCTTGGACCCCCTCGCGTGCATTGCGCACGCGCTGCCAAATTTCTGTCAAGCCCGATCAACCGCTGCAGGCTCGAAAGCAGAAAAAACCGCGGACGATTTTGTGGATTTCGCATACCTCGACTGCGCCGTAGCACCCACGCCCACGCGAGCGCGAAGTCTACGAAATCGTACGCACACAGAGCCGCCGATCACCTCGCCAGCCACTCGAACATTCCCTCGGCGACGGCGCCAGAACCACCCACCGCCGTGCGCCGCTCTTCGACGTCCCCGTCGCGTATCGCACAGGTCCTCTTTCTTAGCAGCTCTCTCTCTTGAAGCCGCGGCTCTCGACGTCGAGAGCGCTCACGCGCTCGAACCGCGTCGGTAGTGCGCATTTTGTACGACGCGAAGGCTCCCGAGAGAACTAGAGACCGGAGAACCAGAGAACCAGAGAACCGCTGCTACCCTGTAGTCGTTCGAAGCACCCTGCATCGCTGACGCACCCTCATGGCGCTCAGATCGCCCGTGTTCTTCTCGGCTACATCTCCCCGCGTTCGGTGCACAAACCGAATCGCAGAGACGGAATGCGCGCCGTCCTTGGTGCTCAATCACGACGGCTCTGACTGCCATCGCTAACCCCAAAAATTCCGCGCCTTCTGAGGGGTGGTGTTTCGCTCATCGCCGAGCAACGCTCTTGGCGCCCTCTTCTTCCTCCTCTCCGTTGGCGAACATCCGGGAGACGGATCGCGCCGCCTGGGGTTAAGCTGCGT
>Ga0247769_1000569_pt1 | contig 10078 bp, 11 predicted proteins | sample UWRJL166409R6_FD_179942 | JGI IMG/M metagenome (GOLD analysis project Ga0247769, IMG submission 179942) | Plant litter microbial communities from Arlington Agricultural Research Station in Wisconsin, United States - UWRJ-L166-409R-6 | ecosystem: Environmental > Terrestrial > Plant litter >... | reverse complement strand
TTTTTCAACCGAAATTCATATTCACAATGTCTATCCCGGCTTTCTCGGACATCGCAAAGGCGGCGAACGACGTAAGCGCTTTCGATCCGGGAGCCATCGGCGAGCGACGAATTGAGGCTTCACAGCGGCATTTCCGAGCTCCCAATGCTTTCTCCCATGCATGGGCAACTATCAAGTACTGACCGCACCTGCATATTATAGCTTCTCAACAAGGATTTCTACCACCTCTCCGCCGGCACCCTCGAGGTCAAGAGCAACACCCCAAACAATGTTGCCTTCAAAGTGACCGGCAAGAGCAGCCACGACAAGGCTACCAGTGGTGCCGTATGTTCAGTCCATGTCCACCATTGGATGGATTCCGCGGCAATCCCTACGTGCCGCGGTCTCTCTCGCCTTGTTCCGATGCTGACCGGTGTTGCAAACGCGACAGATCGAGGGAAAATACTCGGACAAGCCCAATGGTGAATACAAACGTCCCCGTCCTTCGCGAATTCAAAGCAATGATGCGCCACCAAAGCGTCCGGATAAGCGCAAGAGCAACAACGCGTCCCAGCTCCTTCTAGCGGTATCCAAAATAAAAGGGCCGCGCCTGCTCAACAATCCCGTCTATGCAAATCTGACGTTTTCGCCTCAGCAAACGCAGCTGCTAATGTTTTGGTCGCGAACAGGCTTGACCCTCACCCAGTCGTGGAACACCAACAGCGCTCTCGAGACCAAGATCGAGTTTGCTGATAATCTGGCCAAGGGTCTCAAGGCGGAGGGTATCTTCAACTACCTGCCTTCCAACCAGGCTCGGGGTGCCAAGTTCAACCTTCACTTCAAGCAGTCCAACTTCCACGGCCGTGCCTTCTTTGACCTCCTCAAGGGCCCCACTGCCAACATTGATGCCATTGTCGGCCACGAGGGCTTCCTCGCCGGTGCCTCGGCTGGTTACGATGTACAAAAGGCCCAGATTACCGGCTACAGCGCCGCTGTCGGCTTCCAGGCCCCCACTTATAGCGCTGCTGTCACCGCCACTGACAATCTGAGCGTCTTCGCCGCTAGCTACTACCACAAGGTCAACAGCCAGGTTGAGGCCGGCTCCAAGGCCACCTGGAACTCCAAGAGCGGCAACACAGTCGGCCTCGAGGTCGCTGCCAAGTACCGCCTGGACCCCGTGTCCTTCGTCAAGGTATGTTGATCGCTTGAGAAATTCCCTCGTGGCACATATGCTGACACACCATCGCAGGCCAAGATCAACGACCGTGGCGTTGCTGCTCTTGCGTACAATGTTCTTCTCCGCGAGGGTGTTACCTTCGGTGTTGGTGCCTCGTTCGATACCCAGAAGCTTGACCAGGCCACCCACAAGGTATAGATTCCTTCCCAGCTAACATGGATGTTGGGTGCTGACAGTACTGTAGGTTGGCACCAGCTTCACCTTTGACTCGTAATGTGTTTACTAGGTTTGGATGGGCGGGCGTTAGTGACTGCTCATTCCCGGCTATTGGACCTGGACTTCGTGGCTTCTTCGGAATGGGGCGGAGTTGCAGATTCGGTGTATTAGTCTAGCGCAGTCTGCTTGATTTTTCTGTCGAGCTGTAAATTAGACTATGGGTAAAATAGTTCATCTGGAAGTGCTTCGGATGGTAGCAAAGCGAAATATCCCCCATGGTTACAAGGCTCTACTCGGTCACGGTGATTTTTCCGCATTGGGAATCATCCTACCTATCCTTCCTCCCAACCTTCGTATCTGACATCCACATACCAACAAATAGGTATGGCCCCAGTACACCAGCCGCAACAATAGCCGCGACGACGAAGAAATCCGCCGTGGGGTTCGACTCGGAGCCAAAGGGATTCAGTCTTCGGGAGGCTCGCATGCGCTGCTCCCTCCGTTCATCATGCCGTCGTTGCGTCCGCTCATGCGCCACGCGGTCAAAGTGCGGCACCTCGTTATCCCTATCAGCTTGAGCACGGTACGGGTTCTGGCCCGGACCCATGCCACCAGTGCTCGCCGGCCCCCCGGCCGAGTCAAAAGCCTTGCCTTCTCCCTTACCGGCGCTGCCCGCGGTACCCGAAGACCCACTAGTCCCCGTCCCTGTGCTCTCCTCGTGCGCCGCCCGCCGCTTCGCACCGTAAGATCCCCACCCGCCTGACCGGAAGAACGAAGGCGGTGGGCCTTGAAACGTGCCCCGCCGTCGGGACAGACCCGAGGCCGCTCGACCTCCTGCCGGGTTGGACGAGTGATAAGATCCCTTCGGATGCTGTCTATGCGGCACGGCGTGACCGTGCCGACGGAGAACATCCCGGTCGTAGCGTGCGCGTTTCTCGCTGTGGCTGAGGACCGTGTAGGCCTCGGAGATGCGCATGAAGCGTCGCGCGGCCGATGCGTCGGAGGGGTTGTGGTCTGGATGGTGCGCTTTGGACAGCGCGTAGAAGGAGCGCTTTATCTCGGTCGGGGTGGCGTCTGGGGAGACGTTGAGAGTCTCGTAGTGCGTTTGGGTTGCTGGGCCATGGTGGTGGTGGTGGGAGGTGTCATTGTCATCGTGGCGAGGGATGGAGGTGTGCAAGGCCGCAGCGCTGGCTTTGTTGTCGTTGATCGCATTCTTCCGTGACATAGGATGTGGTTGTTGTGGGCATCGTGGGCGGATTGAACGGCGGTGGTGCAGCACTGCGCCGAGGATAGGGTTGCGGAATGGCATTCCTCATCCCGAATTAGTCGGGGTTTCGGGTTGGAAGAACTTGTAGGATGGTTGTATTTGTGTTTTACGGAATTAGGTCTGTTAGGAGGTGGTGCGGTTGCTCCATTTCTGTTTCGTACTGCGCCCGTGGGAGATTCTCGTTGAGAAACTTACCAGGTTTGGTGAGCAGTGACGAAATCGATGAGCTTGTCATGCTGGAGCGGCATCCAAAGGTGGATTCTCCAACCAGATCAAGGTGTGGCGGGTATCAGGAATGCTGAGCCACAGTGCCCCGCGTCCTTGGCGGCTGGGGCAGCTTCGCTGGGCGGCGCGCCCTAAAAGAATGACATCTGTGGTGGGGCAATCGGTTTTGGGTCCTATAAGGCTCTTAGAAGCAACGGGATTATCGCAGAGCCCAAAACTCTGCGAGATTTCTTTGTGCAGTCGAGAACTCGATTTGTGACACTCTCAAAGATGGCCGCCCAAGCTCCGACAGAGGAGCTCAGCAAGCTCAGCGGTGTGTTGCCAAATAATCCCGTCGCTGGCGGTATTGTGTGCGAGAATTCGAAGCTAAGACAGGCATCTAAATAGTGAGCGAGGCTGCTCCAGCGGGCGGCAAGCCCGGCCCCTCTACAGGTGTCGCAACCAACGGCAACCTGAACCACGACGATGATGATTCCGATGACGACGCGGAAGATGCGGGAGCGGCCCCCGCCGCTGGTGCCGCTAAGAAGAAGAAGAAGAGAAAGCCCAAGAAGAAGAAGAAGGCCCCGACGGCGCAGTCTGACCCTCCTCGAGTTTTGATCTCGCAGCTGTTCCCTAACAGTAGCTTCCCCAAGGGTGAAGAGGTGGAATATGTGAACGATAACAGCTACCGCACGACTAGCGAGGAGAAGCGTCATCTGGATAACATCAACAGCGAATTCCTGACGGATTATCGCCACGCCGCTGAGGCGCACCGGCAGACTCGCCAATGGGCTCAGAAGTTCATCACTCCTGGCAAGACTTTGACTGAGATTGCCGATGGTATCGAGGATAGCGTGCGTGCTCTGGTTGGCCACCAGGGCCTCGAGGAGGGTGATGCCCTGAAGGCCGGCATGGGCTTCCCCACGGGCCTAAGCATCAACCACTATGCTGCCCACTACAACCCCAACGCCGGAAACAAAATGGTTCTCCAGCAGGACGACGTGCTGAAGGTGGATATCGGTGTCCATGTCAATGGGCGCATCGTTGACAGCGCTTTCACCATGGCATTCAACCCCCGGTACGACAACCTGCTTGCTGCCGTGAAGGCGGCCACCAATGCGGGTGTCAAGGAAGCGGGCATCGATGCCAGACTCGGAGAGATTGGCGGTGTCATTCAGGAAGTTATGGAGAGCTACGAGGTGGAGATCAACGGCACGACGTATCCTGTCAAGTCGATCCGCAACCTCAACGGCCATACGATTATGCCCTACAGCATCCACGGTAGCAAGAGCGTGCCTATCGTGAAGACTAATGATCAGACGAAGATGGAGGAAGGTGACGTTTTCGCAATCGAGACGTTTGGAAGCACGGGCAACGGTTACGTGCACGAGGAGGGCGAGGTGTCGCACTATGCGAAGCGTGGAGACGCGCAGAAGGTCGACCTTCGCATCTCGTCGGCCAAGTCGCTGTTGAATGTGATCAACAAGAATTTTGGCACACTACCGTTCTGCAGACGGTATTTGGACCGCCTTGGGCAGGAGAAGTATTTGCTTGGGGTGCGTTTCTTTCCTTCTGTTATGAAGGTGTCGAATCTACGGATACTGACGACGGTTTCAGTTGAACAATCTCGTCGCAAACGGCATAGTCGAATCTTATCCGCCGTTGGTGGACAAGAAGGGCTCATATACCGCCCAGTATGAGCATGTGAGTTCTCCGAAATCGTTGGCAGTCGGTCCAGAATCCGCTAACCTGCCGAATATCAGACCATTCTCATCCGTCCGACCGTCAAAGAGGTTATCAGCCGTGGAGAGGATTACTGAAACGAGAATTGGCAGCGAGCAATGGGATACGCTATGATTTGAGGCTTGTAAAGGTCATTCTTATGAGACCACATATGATCGGTCCCCTTACCAGTAGATAATTGCAGTCGATCCGAGGAAATATCCATGGAGCTCCAATGGGTGATGCATCTCCACTCTTCTCGACACATGCACGCGAGGATACCACTGCTAGCCTGTCGGTGTTTCACCTATGGGTATTATTGTATCCTCTTGTCCTGACTCGCTTGGCACTTGCTGAGGCTGGCTCTTCCTTTTTTGGTTGCGGTCGGGGCTTCATGCCGGCCCCTCTGTGCCGCTCAGACAGGATTGCTTCAAGCCGAGTCAAGCCTAACCCCGACAGCTTGTACGAGGACGGGCTTGGTCGAACTTTCCGCAACACTGGCGCTCTCCACGGATGGATTGAGCATCGATTTGCAGAGACGCCACACTATCGAACGGTCCAGTTGATCATTTTCTCCAATGCTGAGTAAAGTGGGGAATTGGCCTCCGGACAGGAAGTTCAGGATCCGAATTCGGGATCGGCGATACCGGGGCTCTCGGGCTCTCATGGTGACGGCGCTCCCGTCTGAAGCCGGGACGATCTGCACCCCGATGATGAACGGTGACGGTTCCGTGGGCCCGGCATGCAGTGGGGATGAAGTCACCGGAATTCGGATGGCATCCTCGGCGTTCCTTCCGGAAAGAATCGGGCGGGCGTCTAATTGGATCGTCGGGTTGAGATGGGCCATTGCCCCTGCGCCATCTCTACTATTTTGCGTTAGGGGGTCGCCACTTTTTTCCCACTCCGATAACAATTCGTGCCTGCGGGTCAATCGTCGGCGGTTGATTGGCCACGCTGCATAAGAAATCTTTTTTGTCCCACTCATTAAAAGACGCACGGCATCTTGCGCCTTTCCGATTTCCCGTGTTGGCGACCTCGAATCCATCTGCCGGAAAATTCCAAGGGAGAGAACAGCAACTTCACCCTCATTAGTTATCGCTCTTCCAAACTACCTACTCCAAAAATTGGAAATAATTTCCCTCCAAAACTTGACGACGCGAAGGCCGTCGCTCAATCTGTTCTCCGCCTTTGCAATTCATTTCCTGATCGCGTCCAGTTTGCAGACGCCACCTCCGAGTCTACCGCGAGGAGTCAGCGGCAAGACCGACGAAGCGTGATCGGAGATCCGGTCAAGCACGAAAGTCACTCTCGTTCTCACCGAACAACCCCCCCAGCACCACTTCCGACATACCACGACCCATTGGTCTGAAGTCTCCGTCGAGGGAGCATCATCAAGATGAAGGTGTTCTCCAACGCCGAAACATTCAACTACTCGTGGGAGGAGGTATCTACAGCCAACTGGCGGAAATACTGCCCATGGAACGAGAAGTCGACACACGTCGTGGCTGTTGACACGCTCAGCCGGACCGTCGATCCAGCCACGGGTATCCTCCGAACCGAGCGCCTCATCACATGTCAGCAGAGCGCACCCGCCTTTCTCAAGAAGATGATGGGTGGCGCGATGGAGGAGTCGCAGGTGCTGGAGACGTCTTACGTCGACCCCGCAAACAAGACAGTCACGATGGTGTCGGCCAATCTGACGTTGAGCAACCTCATCAGCGTGCAGGAGACGGTCATATACAAGCCGCTGAACGCCCACCAGACACAATTTACTCAGGAGGCCCAGATAACGGCGCTCTGCGGTGGCTGGCAGCGCATCAAGAACAGCATCGAGGACACGCTCGTGAAGAGGTTCCGCGAGAACGCAATCAAAGGAAAGGAGGGTTTTGAGGCTGTGTTGGAGATGAGCAGGAGAGTATTCGCCGAGGAGCGGGAGCGAGAGAATATGAGGATGATTGTAGCTCAGGCGCCCAACATCCGCCTGGCTGCCGGCGCTATGTAAGGACCCGGTCAACTAGGCAACTTGCCGGCGTGGGCACGAGATGCGAAGACCGCGTATACGATGACGCGCCAGCCGCACAATCGATAAAGCAAGCCAGCAAGAGGAATCTCAACATTCGAGATCGGAGGACAGAGAGGCTACATCATTGAATTGGGTGTGCCGGTTGCATAATGCTCGTCATCGGGCCGGTTACGGAAAAGGGATTATTCATCATAAACGGATAGATAGGGAGACATTAAACGGCGACTGGTTTCATTCCTAGGCGTCGCTGGCGGAAAGCATTCTGCATTTACAGAGCTTTGTACATCGCTTTCTTTGTTTCCAGGAGTTCCGGGAATACCCCTTCTTATTTAATACTTTTCTCCGAAAGGCTGTGTGAGGCGCTATCATTCCCGTTCCTTGCTTCCCCTCTTTAGCAAGCGGAATACCTGTCTTTCAGATAGGTTTCTATTCTTGGGGTGGGCTGCGACTAGAGTACAAAGAAGGAGGAGTTGGGTGCTGGGGGATGGGGGGTTGCGTCGTTGTAGAGGGCATAGAAAGATGTTTGCGAAGTTTGGTTAGACGGGGCGAATTGGGTTACGGAGAGCGAAATACACTCTGTATCAAAACAACCCTTCACAGCCTCCCCCCTCTTGTGAGGTGACAGCGTTGCTCGTAATTTTACCAGATAGTCAACAATGCCTCATCTAATATGAGTTTATAAATTATCTGCTACCTATGAGGTTGGGCTACCATCTGCTATGTCTTTTGCCATCGACGGGCACGACGATGAAGAAGTGATCCGTGACCTCGCCTTGGACTCGTAATACCTGAGTAACCGCTGCACCTCCTCATCGAGGTGTATATTGCCCCCTCCTCCTTCCTGGGAAAAAACACGCTGCACAAATTCCACGACTTTGGCGTACCGCCTGAAGAAATACAGCTCCTCTGCTGCGTGAAGGACCTCTTGGGCTATGGGTTTCGAGCTGGGGCATGCTAGGGGGAGGGTGATCGTTGACCAGATCTGTTTTTTGGGGCAAGTTAATAATGGAAATGTAAATAAGGTCTTGAAAGGTTGGTACGCTGCTTTTTAAATATCTTTTCTCTCATTTTTAGGGGGTTGGCGGAGGGGGTGGGTGTATATGTGTGTATAAATGTGTGATGTGATGAATTCGTTGATTAACATACCTCGCCGTTCTCAACCTTGGGTTTGTAGGTGGCTTTGAGTGCTTGGAAGGCTTGCTCGGAGAGGGCGGTGCGATCTACGTTGGCGTTGGTGTTGTTGGCGGTCTCTCCTGTTACGGAGTCGGAGTCGGATTCGGAATCGGAGGAGAGGGAGATGGCTAGGAGGAAGGCTGGGTCGGGCGTCATGGTGGTATTGTTGTTGCTATCTTCTGTCATTTTCTCGTTCTCGCTGCCCCTCTCTCTTCATTATTGTTGTTGTTGGACGGTGTGTTTTTGGTGGTAGAGAGAGAGAGACCGTGTGTTAGGTATATGGTTGGGAAGGTAGGAAGGTAGGTATTGATGTCAAGTAAATTGAACTAAGGTACGGCGGGCTGGGCGGTGAAATACTCTTGAGAGCGAGTGAGTCTGGGTTTGGATTTTGTGTGTGTGTGTGTGGTTTGTATGCTGAATGATAGGTGATGAGAATGAGTCTGTTCGATGCGGGAAAGAGTTGACTGGGAGTGTGGTTGTAGTTTTCGTCCCCACCTTTTGGTGTGCAGTGGCACGCGACCTGGAGTTTATAAAGGCGAGCAATCATTACAAGCAAGGCACCCACGCCCTTTTCGACGACCCATACCTATCGAGAGAGGGTGGTTATATTATTTCTCAGTTCAATATCAACAACGAAAGCATGGAGGAGAAGGCGACTAGGCTGGTCGAGAAGGCCTGGGAAAGGTTTGGAGAGTTGGCTCCTGGAAATCGCTTGTGTGAGTGTTATCCCGTCGACCCCTCTGAAAAGGGTCCGTGAAGCCTCACTCCTAATGCCTGCCTCACAGTGATTGCAATTGGCGGCATCCCTGGCTCTGGTAAATATGGTCTATCTTTCCTGTTTCCCAGGATACCAAACTGACATCCTCGCAAAGGAAAGACAACGCTGGCGCAGAAAGTCACAGACGGGCTCAATGGCCGCATTCACCCCTCGGCTCCTCCCATCGCCGCCTTCGTGCCCATGGATGGATTCCATCTCACACGCGCCCAGCTGGATGCCCTCCCAGACCCTGCAAACGCGCATGCCCGACGAGGCGCCGAGTTCACGTTCGACGGCGAAGGGTTCTTGAAGCTGGTGCAGAGGTTACGGCCGCCCCTGACGTCGTCTAGTTCCGTCGTGTATGCGCCCTCGTTTGACCATGCGGTCAAGGATCCAAAGGAGGATGACATTATGGTGGATGTGTCGCATAGGATCATAGTTTTCGAAGGCAACTGTAAGGCATCGGGAGAATCCCTGGCTGACCTTGAGAGCTGACCTTGCGAGGTAGATGTCCTGCTCGACAAAGCGCCTTGGTCCACCGCTGCTGCCCTCATGGACCTGCGCTGGTTTGTCCAAGTCGACCCTGCTGTGGCCCGCGTCCGGCTGGCCCGACGCCATGTTGCTGCCGGCATCGTTGCCAACTTGGAGGAGGGAGACCGCCGGGCCTTGGAGAACGACCTACCGAACGGCGAGGAAGTGGTCCGCCATCTGGTGCCTGAAGTCGACGAAATCGTGACGAGCTTGGAGGACGGAAGATGGGTGCACCCTTAGATATCCACAATTCTCACATCTACACCGTCTTCTGGTGTTCAGAAAGCCTAGTAACAATCTGTCCTGTTCCGTTTGTCAATGTTCCTGTTCGACCCCTTGTGATGGTCGACGAAGTGCCGGATGATCATAGGTAAACATTGCGCAACTCGAGTCAACAACCACAAATCCCCGGTGGCGCAATTGGCTAGCGCGTCAGACTGTTACCTTCTGTTGAAGGTAGATAATCTGGAGGCTGTAAGTTCAATCCTTACCCGGGGAGCTTGTATTCTTTTTTGCCTGTTTTTCATCCCTTTTTCGGTGTCTTTGTGGAACCATTCGAAATGCCAGGGTTATTTATGCTGCTCAGGCCCCAGCCTCAGCTAACCCTGACAGGACCGTACGGCGTGAGGACAAGACAGCCTTGAATTTGGCCCTGCCTTCGCAGCAACCACCCCTCCAGCCGATCAATGCACACGCCACCACCCCTGGCGGGTCCACCAATTGACGAATCGCCGCCAGACAGGGATGCCAGCTGCGGGTGTGTGTGGTGTGTGCTAAGCCCAAAGTTTTGGTCAAGCTGTCCTCAAGGCTCGAGATTCCCCGTTTCGCGATTGTCCAGATGGGTTGGCGGCTTCGGGATGGAAACTGATGCCATTTCTCAATTTATTCTTACTTCTCTTTTATATCCGGTTTCTGCGTGATATTTTTCTTTTTCATCCCGGTACTTCTGGCTCCTGGGACTCTCCGCAGCGTGGTCCTTTGAAGAAACGCACCACCCTCCGCCGATACGGTTGCGAGCAAAAGTCA
>Ga0247769_1000568_pt1 | contig 10078 bp, 4 predicted proteins | sample UWRJL166409R6_FD_179942 | JGI IMG/M metagenome (GOLD analysis project Ga0247769, IMG submission 179942) | Plant litter microbial communities from Arlington Agricultural Research Station in Wisconsin, United States - UWRJ-L166-409R-6 | ecosystem: Environmental > Terrestrial > Plant litter >... | reverse complement strand
CATCCATGTTTTTTTTTGGTTTTGTCTATCACCGCCACAACAGCTGTAATTACAGTTTAAATCTCTAGTCGTTTGTCGGGATACGGGGGGATGGTCTGGAGGGGGGAAGGAAACCAGGAGAATGAGCACTTTCGGTGAGTTTGGCGTTATGAGGAAAATCGGGGTTGGGCGTCTCTTGTCTTTGCTGCGTTCCTGTCTGTCGTACTCGGGACTCAGCCGACTGAGTTTACACATCCTAGCATGTTGTTGTTGGTACCCCCTCCTTTTTGGGTATTTCCTCTACCTCGGTCATCTCTCTTAGTTTTTACATAAGGTAGTTCATCACCGTATAAACTCGAATGTTCGAGTAGGGGAATTGGGAACAAAGCACTCGATTTGATCATTGCAGAATGCTCCCGGTCAGTTTGGGTTGGCTACGCTACTTGCTGGCATTATACCGCTTCCCCCCGCTGCCCCCCTTTCCACGTGTTGTGTTGAGGTGTTGATGTGTTGTGAATGGCAAAAGTTGGCAAAAGTACCGGTCCACGACCAGGCGAGAAGGACGAAAAGCGGGGTTTCGCGCATCTTTCGACGCGCTCGACTACCTAAGGTACGTAAGGTAGGAGGGTAAGGTAAGGTAGGTTAGGTACCTTGTCTGTTCCTGAATCTCAGGTGGGGGATTCGAGCGGGTTCGGGTTCGGATTTGCTATTCGCACCACGGACATGTATGGATGGATACCGGGTAAAGAAAGAAGAAGAGGCCTGGAATGCATTGCCGTGGTCGCTTCGCCTTCACAGCCAGACGTGCCAGTTCGCTTGTCGGGTAAAAGTCGTTCAACGACCTTGCCGGTTTGCGGTGTTGAGCGGGGGAAGGGACCACGGGAGGCTACTCCGTAATGGTTGTTGTTGGTGTTGTTGTCCATCTACCGCCCTGAATGTACCGAGACTGCCTTGGGTAGGTTGGTATCTATCCCCAAAGCACATGTATATTTATTGAGTAGGCATCTATCTACCTAGATACCGTAGGTAAGGGGCCTTTGGTGGATTGGACATGGTAGATATGTCATGTACATATGCAGGTACCGGTCCCGATCCCAATTCCCGGTCCCCGGGAGCAGGGGCAAATCTTGACAGGCAAGTCCACCATGGATCACTGGATGCCAGTTCATTCTCCAAAGTACAATCTCCACCGTCGATGCCTTCTTTGCCCATGCTGGGGATCGCCAAAAAGGAGAGTCTATTTTTCTATGCCAAGCACTACTTGCTCACTCCGTCCCCTCAACATCCACAACCATCTTCGTCGCCAAATCGAATGTCCCAAACGCCCACGTACGTCCCCTCGTGTAGATTTCGCAGCGTTGCTTCGTTGAACTCATGACCTTTACCGTAACGGGAGTGACTTTGCCTCCAACTTGGCCTGCTCTTCCGCCGCGTCCATGTACAGGTCGATCAGACAGCCGGCTGACCAGGCTTGGGTTGGGGACTATCGCTAGATCAGTAGTGGCTCGTCATGACATGGCAAGCTGAAGAATGACCATCACTTACCGAGTCCGGGCAGTCTTCGCCGTTCTTCTGTGTCAGCTCCGTGAGACCTGCCCATGGGCTGCGCTCTATCATCTCCTTACACCCGATCAGCCTTCGTGTGACCTGCTGGAATGCCTCTGTGCGGCCCTCGGGGTTACTACGTCGCATCAAGTCAAACTTAAGCAGAGCCCTCAGGAAGAAACCAGTCGGCCAAAGCCATTCGGGGCCTTGGTGATAGTTGCGGCCCTTGCTGGTAGCGAAGTCGTCGCTGTCTTCGCTGTTGCGGTAGTAGGGCCGGTAATTTAGGTCGCTTGGGTCGAGCGTCGCCATGCCCGTTGGCCCGCGGAGCACAGCATCAGCGACACAGAGCGCGTGCATGGCGTGCTTCTCATCAAAGAGATCAGGAGCTGCCGTCATGGCGATGGGAAAGTTGGGCCGGAGCTGGTAGTCTTCGTACTCCTTTCCGGAGCGGTAGAGGTCCTTGTAGATGCCGCGACGGTTGATGACCGCGGGATTGACGTCGTAGTTTTTGTCGTCGCTTGGCGAGATGGGGACAAAATAGCACCTCTCAAAGTTATCTTTGATGAGGTTTGCCCATTTCTCGAAGGATATCTCCGAGCCATCAGCCTTACGGACACTGCTATGCGGGAACTTGCCTGACTGGTCCAGGCGAGCTACCCATCTGAGACTACTGTAAAGCAAGCCGGTGATCTCAACAGCGGCGCCATCTCTCGGCGTCCCGGGCACGCCCTTTGAACCTGCCCGCTCGCTTTCGCCCATCTTGTCCATCCAGGTCCCGCAATTCTTCTGGTTGCCACCAAAGATGAGGCCGTTGCTCCAGTCGACTTTGATCTCCTGGTTGAAGCCCTCGTCACTCATCTGCATGTCTAGGCCGGGCCCAGCATTCGATTCGCGGAATTTCATCCCTTCCGCATGTCGTTGGAAGACTTCCACGATCACCTCCGCTATCGTGCTCTCCTTGCTGTAAGCGCGCGGGTCGTCAGGGGGAAAGTATGTGTCGTCATACGGCAAGAATCTCCGCTTCACTTTTTCATTGAGAAGTGACAGCCCATCTGGCACTATTCTCGTGTAATCCTGGACACACTGCAAGAAGAACCACACCGAGTCACGGGCGTTATATCTCGGGTTGTTTCCACTGCCGAGCAGGTTCGGGACCATGCCGTGCTTGAGTACGCTCGCAAAAGCATGGATGTGCTCCCTGGCCTCGTCGAACCGCCCGGTACCGAGATACAAACCCCGGAGAGAGATGAAGACGTCTCGGCCCCAGCACCGAGCCCATTCGACAGCGAAATGGGGGAGTCCGGCGGCCAGTGACGGGACAAGGCGGTTCGGATAAAGGGAGGCCGACTTCACCAACCCTGTTTGCTGGGCGCTAACCATTGCAAGGTGTTGAACAAACCATTGTCCTTCCCTGACGTTGGCATTCATGAGAGAAACGCCATGCTCAAACGCCGCTAGGTAAGCGGTCCTGAGAGCTAGCCCAAAGTAGCGAGGAAGCAGGAAGCTCGGGACGCTGCGAATTGCATCGAACCGGTCCTTCAACCAAGCTGCCGGCTTCCCAAGACGCTTGTATTCTTCAAGCTTAGAAGCACGTTCCAGTCGGCCAACGATGTAGTCAAGAGCCCACTGGCCATCTCTGAGGTTCTGACACAGAGGATGAGCCAGGTTGTTTTCTTTGATGATGTCCTTCAGAATGCTCCACCATCCCTGAAGGCCGGCATAGACGATTTTGCCGTGGCCTGGGATGTCGTATGTACCATCTCTCCCGCCGCTTGCGTCCCGCTCCTCTGGCTCGCACTTGTACATCAGAAAGTTGAGGTCGACCAAGGTGAGCTCCTCCATCGCAGCCTTGGCGCCCGAGGTGACAAAAGCGTCTAAGCCACTGGAGTGCTCAGCGGCGGGAATCCACGTCTCGAACAGGGCGATACTTCCCGGTGGGAAACGTTCACGGACAGTGATGACGGTGTCGTCCCCCCTCACTTCCATGCGAATGCCTGGCAAGCCGACCAATCGACTCGGGAGGCCGCGTAGGAACTTTTTGTCACTCAGAACCTGGTCCACAGCTTCCTTGCCTGCGTCGACTTCGAGCATCCAACTGCCCAGATGCTTAGCTTTGGTCCCGGTGAGATGGACGGGATTGAGGGCTCCGTTGCCATTCCCGTATCCTGGAAACGCGGTATGGGCAATCGAGAAGTACCCCTTTCTCGACACTGGATGTACCCGATGGACGGTAATGTATTGGTCTTCGTGATGAATGTGAGTCTCCTCATATCCATCCTTACCCATCAGAGTATGAATATGGTTTAGAAGCTTCTTGACGCCAGCGATACCGTCCTTGCCCTCTCCTATCTTGACAGCGGATTTCGAAGACTCTGACGTGTAGAGACGCGTCTCGCTAACCAGGTCTACCAGCTTGGGGTAGATCTCGTCGTAGCCCATGACGCTGCCAGTGGCACTGGAGCACATGCTAACCAGGGCAGCGTTAGGGAGCGTGTCGCGGGCATCTCTCTTCTGAGCAGGAACTTCGTTGTCATGTGTGCAGTCCATGAAAAGCGCTTGGACGGGAACGGGCTTGATCCGACGAATGACTTCCCTCGTATACCCCTGGCCATTTGTAGCGCTTCCGTTCTGCGGTGTCCGGATCTCGGCACTGGAGATCTCGTCCACCTCAAAGCTACCGATGGGGCGGCCGCCATGACGATGGACCAACCGGCTGAGCTCAGCAGTGCTCCAAGCCTGCATAGCTTCACGAATTAATGAGCTCAGGCCGAGCCGCTTCACGAAAACATAATCCATCTCCTCAGAACCCGTGAAGAGCTCCGCGACAACATAGAGGTCTGGGCGGATACGGCGGGCCTCGTCCAGGATATGCTCGGCCACGTGAAGTGGGGTGGAGTGGCAGTTATCGATCCGGAAGCCGGCGAAGTACTTGGCCAGCATGCGAGCATACTTCGTCATGTGCTCCCAGAGCCAGGGACTGTCCTCAGGCCCTTTGCCATACCGGAGTTTGGTACAATCTCCCCAGACAATGACTTCTCTGCGCAGGTAGACGCGAGATTGGGGGCCAGCGTTGTCCACCAGGGCATTTCCCCCCCATACCCAGCCGTTGTTCGCGAGGACGAGGTCTTCTTTCTTGTGCTTGGCGGTTCGCTTATTCTGGGGAAGCCGAGTGAAGTAAGTCTCGATCAGGGGATTCTCTCGATTGATGGGCCCAAGTTTCGGCCCATGGTCATCCAGACGGACGTACTTGATACGGTTAAACAGCTGTTGGAGGGTTTCGGCAACCTCCTCGTCGTACTCTTTGTAGAATGGAACATTGACGATATCCAAGATCCCTACGATTGTGGTTCTGGCAGCAGCTCGGTCAGCAGTGCCGCCATATTCGCCCTCGTATTTACCAAAGATGATGCTGAGGAGCGCTGCGGCGACCTTGGGAGAAACGCTCCTTCTGAAGCGCTCTCCGAGGCGGTCCATACCAACCAGGCCATTTTTTATCAAGAACCGTGCCTGATCCTCCACAGTTGCTGACCGGAGACTGTCGATCCCCTCAGAGCCGACAGAGCCTTCGGGAAACTCGGCAGCACCTGCGGCCCATGCATCAACGGCAGCATCCGCGTCGCGGTCAACATTCAGGGCGTAGTACTCCCACAGTCGGATTTCTGCGATGACCTCCTTCTTGATGGCATCCATAATCTTAAGAAGATCATCGAGCGATTTCAACGTCGTGGGAAGCCCCAGTTTCTCCAGCTTCAGACCCAATTCTAGGAGCTTGGTGTCCAGTAAATAGGCCGACTCCAACCACGGGGCTGTCGTCAGATTATAGCCCGCCTCGGGGTGGTCGAGCAGCCAGTCACTGTTGTCGGCCGTGTGATTGAGGACAATATCTGTGAGGCTAAGAAGAGAGTGGTTCCTTTCCAGACTCTCCACCATCTTCTGCACGTCGTTCTCTCCCTCGGGAAAGCAGTAGGGGTCCCACCCCAGCTGATCGTAGAGACTGTAGGGGGAATTGGAGGCGCCTCTGACCTGCAGAGGAGTGAAATGGATCATGTTATATCCCCGGTCACTGATGCCCCGAAGGTGGCGCTCCCAGTCCTGGGGATACTTGCCCATGAACTTGCTGATGATGGAAAACACCGAGAGCGCAGGGAGCGGTAGCGGCCGCCCGTCCAAGCTCAGTCGGGGTGCGACGTCGATGTAATACAGCGGAGTCTGTTTGGTCTTGGTGTTTGATGTGCCATTGGAATGCACCAGCGTGTCTGCGAGCTCGGGCAGCTCGGCGTAGGTCGAATAGAATGCATACGCGCCGGCCTCGTGGATTGCGACCGAGATCTCGAGGGTGCGACTAAAATCGGGTACGAGCCTGTTGCTGCCTGTTAGCCGCCCAGTCTCCCGCCGTCATTCCCACAAGTGTCGCGAGGAGGAAGAAGGCGAACGCACTTAAACTCGCGGAAGTTGTGTCGCTGGAACTGTTGGCCCTTCTCGGGGATGTTGACCCAGAGACTGCCATGCCTGCAGATGCTGGAAGTCCCCTCGATCGTAAAGCGGATCGTCACGGGGTCGCGCGTCTTTGGGGCGATGTAAATGTACTCGCCAGACACCTGAGGCGAGCCATCGTCGTTGAGAGGCAACAAGTAGACCTCGCTGGAACACATGGTTTTTGGTGGCATGATGGAAGGGGGGAAATGGAGCTCGGGGGCTGGCGGCCTTGGGAGCTAAGGAGCTAAGGTTGGGGAGCTTCGGTTGGCTGCCCCGCGTCTCGATTCGCTCTCGATTCGCGCCCGACCTCGCCAAGAGGCAGATAAGGCAGAAACAGATGCAGAGATCGGCAAATTCCCGAGGACATTCCAGGTGCAGATTCTGCGAGAAGGGAGACAAATATACAAGACGGGACGGGAGAGAGATAGCGTTTGTGCTGCAAAGGATCAGAGGAGGTGGGTGCGCAGCATCTAAAGTTTCGGTGCCTGGCGGGTCACGATCGAGATAAATAGCAACCGTGAACCTTACAGCAGCCACCAAGCTAGCGGCCAAGGCAAGACGAGACGGGCGGGAAACTTCCGTAGCAAGAAGCTCAATGCGCTAAGATGCATCGATTATTCGAGGAAGAGTCGGTGAAGGCTGGGGAGAGATTGCAAGTGCGATGCGCCCTGGTTCCAGAGGACGGGAGCCCGCCCAGGGCAGCAAGGATGAGGGAGGTGCTGACGCCCACCAAACCGGTTGCTGCAGGCTCCCAGGGATTCCTGTGGATGATGGATGTCCCTTATGCATTCACGCTCAGGTCCTCATACTGTGTAGCCATCGTCCCTCCATGAACCTTGACACCGAAAAGACCCAGAGTCCGTGTTCATCTTTGTCCGAGCATAACTGGAAGATGGACTGCAGAGTCCGGCAACTGGAGGGGGCGGGCCCAGCTGCGCTCGATGAGAAGAGGGAAAAGGGCATGGTCTAGAACCTCACGATTAGCACGTTTGCTCAAACGGGACCTCGATGATGGCCGCGCGACTTGTCGCCAGGCTTGCCGCTGGGCCCGCAGAACACCGTTTATCCCAAAAAGAGGCCTAAACACGTGGACCGTGGCGCGTGACTGCCAACTGCTGTGAGAAGTAGAGTAGTTTGCCTTCTTTTGTCAATCAGCCTGGATCTCAATGCCTCCAAGGGATGATTCGCATGCCCCGCATGGCTGACCTCCAGCCAAGAGCCCCTCATGTGCAATGACATCAGCGACTTGCGTCCTTACCCCGCACAGGCCAATGACGACGAAGATTTGGAGCTCGTTCTCTCCCACACTCTCGGAGGCTGCCGTGGCTGCCGAGCAGCAGGCGGGACGGCAGGCATGAAGGTTCATGCTCTCCTTGGGTGACGGCCGTTTCGGCTTGTAATCCAGTCTTCTTCATTAGAGATATAATAATGTAGCCCGACGCTGGAGATGCGTCAGTTAGCTGATGCAGTGAGGGAACTAGTCGCGGGGTCAGGTCTGGGTGTTGGACGACGCGACCATGACAGCTGCAGTGAGGCGAGACATGCCCGTCCATGTCCCATGTCTCAACTTGCTCACAGGGCGCTGTCCTTCTCTTTGCTGTTGGAGAGAGGCCTGGTGCCTCCATCTGGGTTATAGCTTCGATGTGGGGCCCAATGCTGGTGTGTTGCTGGGCGTGAGCAATTCTTGAGCAAAACTCCAGACGCTTCGATTGTTTCAATCAAGGGCACAAGCCCGTGGCTATTGTGTACATCGGCCCGAATTCCAGTTGCCTTGCGGGAGGGCCGCGGCAAGGGGAGCGGACCGGGTCCGGTGTCTTTGGACACCAGTCCGAGAAGCTCCGCAAAGGTGTCTCCGATTGCCGAGGCCCAACGGCTGCCAAGAGATTTTCCAGCCGTCGAGTGTCGCTTCGGTCGCCAGACCCGGCGCAGGTACCGCGCACACCGGTCCGTTCCCGCCCTCCAAATTGGCAGGTTGCACCGGCATTGGCTTACAGCTCTGCTGTTTCCATCTTGCCTCGGTGACTAGGTAGGTGGGAGCGTGGCATGACAAGAACAAGACCCGAGCCTAGGCGACGGGATTGTACTATTCGTGCGACCTCGGAAGACGCCAGTGATCAGAGGAAGAGCGACACGGGCCATATGGTTTTGTCACAAGCTTTGCTCAAAGAACTTTTTCGTTTGAGGCTGAGCATAGCAAAAGAGGCAGGCGGTAGAGAGCTTTCTGCCGAATTTTTACGTCATGTTCCAGTGGCCAAGCAACCATTACGCAGCAGGTTCGAACAAGCCCCTGGATGGAAATCGGGAATCGGTGGCGCCACGCCACAGGATCACTTCCGAGTCTGCGCTAGTTACGTCGCGGGGCCAAATTCCAGCTCAGAAGCGGCCCCTCCGTCACTTGCACATTCTTCTTCGGGTCCCTCATGCGCCTAGGCTTTGGGCTCCAGCCCATTCTCGTGGCTCCGTATAATAAGAGCACGAGCATCCCTTGTCTGCAGCAGACTTTGTCTTTGTTTGGCCAGACCCTTCTGCACCTTCACCGCTTTCCGTATCCATTATCCAACGTGACCCATCTGCATTCTCCTCCCCACACGCCGCTTCCGCAGTCGCAGTCGCGTCCACTACTACTTTCCAACCGCCCATCGCCATCGCCATCGCCATCGCTGTTGTCCTCCCGAAACTTCTCGACCACGACCCAGCTTCGGCGACCTTCTCCCCTTTCCCGTCCGCCCCGCCCCTCACCGAGTCCGCTTCACGACCCCCTCTCCCTCGCGGGCAGCACACTAGCCGTGGCCCCTCTCGCAGAAAAGCAGAAATTGTCACACTCTGCAAAAATGACGGTAGCCAATGGCTCGGCCCGGCGGAAGCACAAGGTGACTGTCGTCGGCTCCGGAAATTGGGGTACCACGGTCGCCAAGCTCGTTGCCGAGAGCACCCGGGAGCATCCGGATGTCTTCGAGGAAGATGTGCAGATGTGGGTATTCGAGGAGCAGGTGACGGTTCCCAAGGACTCGCCGCACTACGACGCCGCCGTCGGCGACCAACCTCAAAAACTCACCTCCATCATCAACAAATACCACGAAAACGTCAAGTACCTCCCCAAGATTGCCTTGCCAAGTAATGTCGTTGCCAACCCCTCGCTCCAAGACGCAGTCAAGGATTCCACCATCCTCATTTTCAACTTCCCGCACGATTTTATCCACAGCATCCTCAAGCAGATGAAGGGCCACATCCTCCCTTACGCTCGAGGCATCAGCTGCATCAAAGGTGTCACCGTCACCGACGACAAGGTCGAGCTCATCTGTGAGCATATCGGCGAGACACTGGGCATCTACTGCGGCGCTCTGAGCGGCGGCAACATTGCCTCGGAGATTGCCAACGAGGAGTGGTGCGAGACCACCATCGCCTACAACACACCACCATGCGATGTACGGACGAGCAATGGCGCATTGAACGGGGCGGCAAATGGGGAGCACAAGGACGCACGTGGCCAAGTCAGCCAGGTGACGCTCGTTCCCTTGCCCGAGGAGTATCCGCCGCTCGATCACGAGGAGTTCTCCAAGCTCTTCAGCAGACCATACTTCACCGTCTCTATGGTCTCGGACGTTGTCGGCGTCTCGCTCGGCGGCGCCCTGAAGAACATTGTTGCGATTGCATGTGGCTTTGTCGAGGGACACGGCTGGAACATGACGGCCAAGACGGCCGTCATGCGGCGCGGCATGTTGGAGATCATTGCGTTCGCACGCGAGTTCTTCCCCGAGACCATCCAGGAGAAGACGCTGTGGGAAGAGAGCGCGGGCTGGGGAGACATGATCGTATCGTGCACCTCTGCCCGCAACTGGCGGTATTCCAAAATGGCGGTGGAGCGTGGCGTCTCGGTCCAGGAGATTGAGCGGACGGAACTCAACGGGCAGAAGCTTCAGGGCATCTCGACCTCTCGGGAGGTCAGCAGCTTCCTGAGGGCGAAGGGTGTGGAGGACCACTACCCGCTCTTCAAGGCGGTGGAGCTTATTTTGGATCAAAAGATTAATGTTGAGGATATCCCAAAGTTGTTTAGAAAGTAGATGATAACTGGGTGGCG
>Ga0247769_1000565_pt1 | contig 10084 bp, 8 predicted proteins | sample UWRJL166409R6_FD_179942 | JGI IMG/M metagenome (GOLD analysis project Ga0247769, IMG submission 179942) | Plant litter microbial communities from Arlington Agricultural Research Station in Wisconsin, United States - UWRJ-L166-409R-6 | ecosystem: Environmental > Terrestrial > Plant litter >... | reverse complement strand
ATCCTGGGAGGGCAGGGTTACTGCGAACCCAGTAAGGGATGCGTGGTCGAGGTGTCGGTGCCCAGATCCACGTCGCCGTCGTCATCTCCATACTGGCCAGTCTCAGTCATGGAATCCTCGGCAAGAGATGGGCCTGGTACTGCATATCCTGTGAGGTTGTCCTCGGCGGTGAAAAAGTGGCGTGTTACCGAGTCCCAGTCTGATTGGCATCTACCAGACACGTCCGAGAGGTGGAACTCTGAGTCGCCGGTTTGGCGGGAGTGGTGTGAGGATGGCCCATACCTGCCAAACAATAGGGAGTCAAGGCGGGTTCCCCGGAAGGCACGGGGACGGGCCGCCCCGAGGTTCCAAGCCCGGATGGACATCTCAGATGGGCCGTCTTCAAGCGAAACTGGGGACTGCCCGTTATGGAAACGCAGAGAGACTTCATGGAGGGCAACGGTGGCCAGGCCATACGTGGCAATGAACAATGGTAACCACGGAACGAGCTCTTTCCTATTCGACCCAGCGGGCAAGATTGATAAAAGCAATATGAGAAGAGCCACCGGTGCTGTAAACGGTCCAAACCTGTGTACGATGGTGAGCAGGGATAGACCACGAGGGGTTTCTCCTTGAAAGTACCCACCTCACGAAAGGCTCGATATGGATGGCGACGAAAGCCAATGCTGTGATTATAAAGATAGATAGTGTCCTGTAACCGTATAAGCGACTTGACGTCCACATGATGAAGAGAATGAGTTTGTCTTACGCGCACTTGAACCATAGCGCCGAGATATTCGCCAGAGGAAAAAGGATTGCCGTCTCAACCATGATTACTCCCGCTACCACCTTGGCGATCTGGAAAACGCGCCCGCCGCAAAGCTCCAGCCGCGAGTGGGAGCTCAAAGGAGCGTGGATGTGCTCCATCATGACCGACAGCTGTGGGCGAGCAGCTAGAACGAATCGGATATGTCCTTGAATTTTTTGGGTATTGACTGCTTTCACCTTTTCCAAAACTTTTGCAGTCAAGGGGCGAGGACAATGGCGTCAACTCTTGCACCGCATTCTCATTCTATTGTGCGGAATAACAGGAATGGCCGAGTGCTGCAGGAAAGAAAGTAGGCGGGCAAGTGTGGCGGAATATAAGAGCCAGGAGAGGGCTGGCTCCCATACGCAACCCCAGGAACAGTTTGCAGCAGCTCCAGGTCCTATATGCAACACCGGGAAACTGGACCTCGATGCCGCGGATCTGGGGGGACTGTCACAGCCTCCACGCTGTGGAGGGGGCATGTGGGGAGCTCGAACCTCGCGAAGGCGGTGGGAAACCGGCTACCCGCAGAGAGGAGCCATGGGGGTTACGGAATGGGAGGTGAAGTGGTTCGCAAGGTCGCCTCAGAAAGGCTCAGCCTTCTCGAGACAGTGATTGGCCAAGCACCCTCGGTGAGTTCGTCAGCCCTGCGAGCAGCCTCGACGGCCCCAAGGCAGCAACTGCATGCCCGATGAGTTTGCCTTGGGTGCCAACGCATGAGTGGTCGTACGACGCTTGGCATTGCGGTTGCCGGCCGCGATCCCGACGGAGAGGGCGGCAGAGTCATGTCCGCGTTGCCATTCGGGCATCGTGGAACGTGCAGTTGACCGGCGGATCCACTACCGTATCAGGCAATCCGTAGGGGCTGGTGATCATAAGGTGCCATGCTGTTACCCGGCACTCCCCAAGGGCGCGCGCTGGTGGTATGTCGGGTATATAGATCAGTATCGCCATGCGATTGTGGTTGAGGCCCGTGGGAGAGGCAGAGAGCCTTGACCGCCCCCTTCCCTGAGCCTTACGATCGAGGCAAGTCCCTCCGTGGCCAGCTCATTCCGTCCAAATGCATATGGTGCAATGCTCCTCCCACTGCAAGCTCGAGGAGGCTTCCCAGCCCCGGGGGGTCTGTTATTGGGCACTCGAATCTCTGGAAATCGGAATCGGCGCGCTCTGCAGCATCGTAACTTGGAGCTTCACGACCCAGACTGAGGCCGCACTGGGCCAGGAGAAGGTTTGTGCCGTTTCTCTCCTACTTCCTCTTTCGACGTGCTGACTCTCCTAGGGCCAGCTGCTTGACGAGGAGGGTGCGGGGCGAGATGCTGCCGGCGGCAACTTTCTCCCCGACCCCTCTCCCGAGCTCATGCTGCTGTCCTGCTTGGTCTTTGGCTGCTGCGTATCCTCCTTTGCCCATCGGCGGCAAGACCAGGACACGTTCCAGTTCGCCGTCTACGCTGCGTTCATCATTGGGGCCGTAGTCTCTGGGGTGGGCTTTAACGCTAGCGCAAACCTGATCCTGCTCGGATACATTCCGTGGGCCATGTGTGTGGCCATGGCCGCCAGCCTTTATGGCCATGCCCTTCATAGGTGGCAGAGATGCCGAGCTGGAAAACGTTCCGGGGACGAGGAGAAAGCCCTTCTCGTCCGGTTCAAGTGAAGCACAAGTATAAGCACACAAAGGGAAGCGATGTCGAGATGTCGAGTGCTCACGACCAAAGCCGGTGGACCGGAGGCCATCGCGACGCCTGGTGTGGAGGTCCTGTCGAGAATACGTTCTAGCTCCGTGACTGGATGGTTTCCATGTTGGATGCATCTGTCGGGCGGGCAAGAGCCATTGTAACGAAGTAATGAGTACTGTGGGGTTTATGACTTAGGACGGAGATCATTTTGTTTCAGGGGATTCCGCACTCGCTCGCTCACCTGCTCTACCTAATCCCATCGATTTTACTCCGCCGCAGATCTACCAGTAATAGCTTGATGCAAAGCGGGCGAATGGACGGTCTGGAGCTTTCTTCAGTCTCACGAGGGGGATTTCTGGAACAGCGCTCACATTTGGGCCGTGGGTGGATGCACCTTCCTCAGCTGAGGTCTATCTACTGCGTGAGGAGTAAGGACGACCGACATGACGCATCCACCTCGCGGTCCCGGGAAGGAGCTGCCGACGGGAGGCCGGGACCTGGGTATCCACCCTACCTATCCGTCCATCCTCCAGAACGCAGTAGCGTACCTACTCTCTAGTCTCTACCTTGTTGGCTACTGAACGCTGGCGAGGGTATGCAAGGTGACTGCTGCATCGGAGGAAGAACAATTAAACCGCGCTGCCGGCTGGCCCATACCGCTGTGCCGACCTTTTGCACGTCGCCACGTGGGGGGGAGTCGGACACATTTTATACAATTGGCGAATCGCCGTCCTGTCCGCTCATCGTCAGTTCCGTACTCTACTTGCGAAGTGCTCATTGAGTTTCCATTGCCGCGTTGCGGCATTGTGGCATTGGATGGTGGGGCCGATGCTTCGCTGGCCATCGGGGCCTCGGCGCTCGGCGCTCACTGTCAGGTTCATCCCATGGCGTCAAGCTGTCAGCACACCAGCCACCCAAAATCCCATCCTGGGCGAGAACCGCCAAGAGTGCCTGCGGCAGTAAGCCGTGTGAGTTGATTGGCCCAGATCCAGACCTTAACACCCAACCTCCTCGCAAACCTGCTGGCTTCACGATGCCGAGATCGCCCAAGGTCCTGGTTGGCGGCCCTGGTGGACAACCCCCTTGGTATGTATATTTTTTTTCTCTTGACAATCCACCGTTTACACCCAGGCTGATGACGAAGTCGTCAATGGCTCATTTCATTCTAATTTTTATCGCGGAGGTTGGAATTCCTGGTTTGGCCAGGGTTATTTGTAGCGACGAATGCATTTAGCCCATAAAGCCGAAGCATTGGCTTTCCATGCAGCTTCCCGATCGCCTCACACCTCCCCTTCTATGGTTCACTTAGGGTTTCATTGGAGATTGCCCGTCACTCCAGAGTTGAGACAGAGTTCGCTGCGAGTCATTCACTACTTCCGTAGTGACATATGTGACATATACCCTTGATTAGATATACATACCTTACTCTATCTCTCTACTGCCTCTCTCACCTTTTCACCTTTCACCCTTCACCTCTCACCTGCCTCTTTACCTCGCCTTGCTGTCCTCCCCAACACCACATCACACAACAGCACATACCTTACATATCTAGGCTTCAATGCTGTCCCCGACGCGGTGGAAGGCAGCATGGGCGGCGTCTGCGGTGTTGCTCAGTAGCCTAGAACTAGTCCTTGGCCAGACATGGACCTCGTGCAACCCCTTACATCAGAGTAAGTCAACCCATCCAAGTAGCTTATGAGCCCCCGCCCAGAAGACAACCAGCTAACAACTTACCCCCAGCCTGCCCCGCCAACCCAGCATTGGGCATGGCGATTGATGTTGATTTTGCGAAAGGAGAGGTGAACTCGTTCGCCCCAAGCGGAGGCTCTGTCACATACGGAAGCGGTGGCGTGAGCTTCACCGTCTCAGGCTCTGGCCAGGCCCCCCAGCTTACCAGCGTCTTCTACATCATGTTCGGCCGCGTGGAAGTCACCATGAGGGCCGCTCCGGGCGCCGGCATCGTCAGCTCCCTTGTGTTGCAGTCTGACGACCTGGACGAGATCGACTTGGAGTGGCTGGGTGCCGACAGCTCGACAGTCCAGACCAACTATTTCGGCAAGGGGCAGGCGGCGGGATACAACCGTGGCGAGTTTAACCCAGCCCCCAACAACCAGGCCGAATATATCACGTATACCGTCGACTGGACCTCGGAGCGCATAGTCTGGTATGTTGGCGGCACCGCCGTCAGAACAACAACCGCCAGCGAAGCCGGAGACCAGTATCCGCAGACCCCCATGCAGGTCAAGTTCGGCTCTTGGTCGGGCGGCGACCCAGCGAATCCTCCAGGCACCATTGAGTGGGCCCGGGGCCCGACCGACTACTCCCAGGGACCATTCTCCATGCTTGTCAAATCGGCCGTCGTATCCGATTACTCGACGGGCAAGTCCTACACCTACTCTGACAACTCGGGCACCTGGCAGTCCATTAGGTCCGAAGGGGGTGAGATCAACGGGAACTTGGGCAAGACCGGCCAGGTGACTGTCACCGCTACTGCCGCTGCGGCTACCGGCGTGGCCCCTTCAGTTCCCGCTGGTGGAATCGGTAAAGGCTCCACCTCAACTCAGACTGGTTGGCCATGGGACAAGTCAGGCACATCGAGCCCGAATCCGATACCTGATGGTTGGATCATGACGCCAGAGGGCAAGATTGTTCCCGCTGGCTCGACCATGACGAGTACGTGAACCGCTTCCCTCCCTCAAATCCCAAATCCCACCTTTGTTTCCACAACTAACCACAAAACGCGACAATAGAACCTCCACACCCCCTTCTCCTCGTCGGGCCTCTCCTTCTAGGCGTCTTTGTTGTCTTTGGGGGAGTAGGTCGTTGGCTATGAACACGCCTCCATCCGCCATCCAAAGAGTTGCGTTATCTATTCATCCACCACAACCCCACTGCTTGATGTCAACCCTTTTCAACCAACATGAAAATACGGCGACACTACTATTACGCTCACATCTCTTAATCCCGCGAGAACACCAACCGGAAAGGCGGAAGCTTTATGTTTTTATTTTATTTACACTTTGTCCAGCTAGAAAAGCGAGCATTGGGAATCGGCGTCTAGGCGACATTTTTTGCGGACAACGTGTCTGCGGGACAGGGCCGGGACCGGGACTAGGATCATGTGGTGCGGTGTAGGCGTTGGGAAAAAATATGGGGATTTTTTTTTGATGATTATTTAGAGAGAAGGGTTCCTTGGATTCGGCGGCGTATGAAATGTTTGTTTTGTCTTTGCTGAGTCAGGCAGGCAGGTAGGCGGGTTTACTTTTATGTTTTCGTTTTCGTTTTGCATTTTGTTGGATTGCGTTGCGCTGTATTGCGTTGCTTTTTGTGTATTCACATACCGACACACAGCGTCGGAAGAGAAACCCGAGGAGAGGGAGAGGGGAGATGCAGTGGCGATGGCAACGGCAGCGAGGGCCTCTTATTGAGACCGGGACGTCGAGTTGGTATTCTGGATGGGCACCTAGGTAAACGTGACTGACGACGTTGCAAGAAAGGGGGTGGTGGGGAGTTGCTCAATTACCTTAGACATATACCATATCTGCTGCAAGAGCGACAAATAATCATACCTAATAAATTATAGAAGACATGAGACCGACAGCCGGCCGTGGCAGAACACGTATTCGATTACTGACCATGAGCTAAACACCTTGGGTTTGATCATCATGGCCCACCGTTAGCCATACGAGATGCTGGAGTCACAGATTGGCTACGGTCAAGCCCGGGTCACAGCCGTGGTAAAAGGCGCTCTATTCATCTAACTCAAGGCTTCCAAACCATCATACAACGCTATTCCGTGTTTCGACGAAGCACATTCTGCCAATTTCGGGCGTCAGTGCCATGAGGTCATCGGAATAGCTTCAATGTGCCACGTCTCGACGCCCTGCTCCTTCTAGTCTTAGTCTCTTGCGAGCTGTGTATGGGATCTGAAGCCCCAGTCACCAGAGCATACCGGTACCAAAAAACAACGCTTCCCGCTGTGAAGCCTTGTCTCTGCAAATGCAAACGGAACCCAAGGCCTGAAGTATGCAGACTAGCCAGGAATTCGCGAGTGCCGGGCAGTCGCGTCCTCATGATGTGACTAGTCTTATCTTCTGTGCACATTCCCAGACGGCCGAAACAAAGGCAGACGCGATGGACGGAGCTTAGGGAATGGCGACTTTTTAAAACTCCCACGTATCGTCATCACCAACAGACTCGATGGCCCATTTGAATTTATCTCGTAGAGTCTTCGAAAAGAACTTCTCGATAGGCACCTTGGCCTTTGCCGCAAACACAACAGTAAGGCGCGGGTCAATATAATTCTGTGACATGCGTTAGCAACAGATAGTTCGCCCGTCGTCGCGCACATGGCACTTACGATCTTGGACGTGCCCAGAGCAACCTCCTTATTGCCCTCGCGGTCGGCAGATTGAAGCTCGAGAGTCCGAATACGGTCGTTTAACTTCTCGATTGCGGCCTCGAACTTTTCGACTGTAGGGCCTTTGCCCTCGGCCTCCACCTTCTTTGTCTTGTTCTCCTTCTTGAACTTTGCCTCAAGCTCGGTGGCGGCCTTCAGCCGCTCCTTCAGCTCCTTCTCGGGCATTATCTTTTCGCCTTCGGCCTGAAGCTTTTCATTGTCCTTCTCGAACTTCTTGGCGATCTTGGTCCTCTGCTCCTCTACGAGGAACTTCTGGTGTTGCTCGATCCACTCTTGATCGAGCTCCGGATCGAGCTCGAAGAACTCGGCTCCCTTCTTCTTTTTCTGCTTTGAATCAACATCCAGAATCATCATCTTGGTGCGCCATTTTTGATACTTGAGACCCTTGATGCGATCGCCGAGCTTCTCCATCTGTGCCTCATGGGCAGCGCCGACGGTCCTTTTGTGGTTACAAAGAACGGCAACCTCGCGGTTGCAGTCGTTGTACAACTTGATCTTTTCCGCAACCGTCGACCTCTGGTTGATCTTCAGTTCCTGGAGAAGTCTGGACATGGTGAAGGAGGCGTTGTATGTACGGAAGACCTTGGCTGTCAGACCAGCCATGTAACTGGAGAGGTGCTTGTTGAGTTGAGTAGTCTGCAAGCAAGCATTAGATGCTGTGGTCTCATTCTCTTGGTTCAATGGGGGAAGCCTACCGTTAACCTGTCGAAGATGTCATCGCCATCCTCCTTGGGAGCCTTCTTGAACATTCTGAGGTTCTTGAATACCTGGCGATCTACCTTGCACTCATTGTAGAAGCGAATGCTGTCTTTACCGAGGAAATCAAAAATGACCGTATCAGGCTCTTGCAGCGTGATGTGCTCATACTTCAGAGAGCAGCACCCTACTGTCTCGGCCTCGTTTTCGGTATCTTTTTCGTTTCCGGCTCTGAGTGCGAATTCGTCAATCAGATACATCGCAGTGGCACGCTGTCTGTCTGCCATGACGTCGCTCTTCAGGTCCCTGGTGTAATCTGCACGGATGCGGTCGATGTGCTTCTTGAGTTCGCGCGCCTTCTCGAACTTCTTGAAGTCGGCCTGGCCCTTGATGGCACTGTTGGCCGCCAACATGATGTACTTGTAGTTGCCGTTGACATTCTCTTGCCACATTGCCAGCCACGTGCACTTGTTGTCGTGCTGAACAGCCTTCCACTTGTGTCCCGCCGGCGGCTCGGGAACCTTGGCTTCCTTGCCGATGTTGATGGTGATCTGCTCTGGCATCACCCGCCTCTTCACTGTTCCAGTCTTTGGATGCTCGCCTCGCCCACGGAAGAGACCGGGGGGTTCGACACGAGGGTTGCCGACTTTTTCCTTCCGCCCATCCCACTTGCAAAAAAGGTATGGGGCCTCTATCTTGTCCTTCTCGAGCTTCAGGGCCTTCTTCTCGGCCTGGGGTCGCGCCTTGTTCGCGTCGCTGATGCTCTTGTAATGCTCGAAGATCTTGCTGAAGTCTAGCTTTTGGAAATCCTTGATTTCGACCTTATGCCCGTCAGCATCCTTAGCGCCTCCCGTCTTTTTAAGGTAGTCCTTGAAATCGTTGAAGAAGTTCTTCTGGAAGACCGGGTTCTCAACGTTCTGCGTCGAGTGAAGCATAGAGCCAAAGAAAGTCGCCACCTCTTCGGCATCAACATGAAGCGTGACCGGTTTGCCATCGTAGTACAGCTTGACATTCTTGGGCAGCGGCTCGTAGGGAGGGGGGAAAATGACACCATTGTGCTCAAGGGTCGTCCATTTGATGGTGTCATCCTCCTTCTTTTCCTTCTGCTCCCACCATCGGAACTCGTCATCCTCCGCTCCTTCTTCATCGGCGTCGTCCCTCGAAGACTCTTTCTCGAACTTGGCTTCCTTTTTCAAGGCGGCAGCCTTGGATTTCGGTGCGGGAGCTGCCTTTTTCCCCTTCTTGGCAATGGGCACGTCTGAGTCCGATCCGGTTTCCTTCTTCTCCTTCTTCACACCATTCACCTTTTTCGCAGAGGATGCTGCTCCATTTGACTGCCGCTTCCTCGGTTTGGCGAGAGGCTCGTCGTCGGACTCGTCCTTTACCGCCCTCTTCGGGGTTGCCTTCTTCGCTTTGGCATCATTTGCACGTAGAGCCTTTGCTTCCTTGGCGGCAGCTTTCTCGATGCTCGCCTTCTTCTGAGCTAGCTTTGTCCCAAGAGGCTCATCGTCGTCGTCCGACAATTCGCCCAACTTTGTTTCCTTGATGGAGGGTGGGAGTTTGCCGTTCTTCTTCTTGGCTATTGGCTCGTCGTCACTCGACTCCTCCTTTTTTTGATTGGGTTTTTGGCGTTTCGCCTGTACGAGTCAGTCCTGCCTGTTACCAATCTGCACAGCCGCATTGCAATGGGAATAGGCTGCCTACCAAAGGAGCGTCGTCTTCAGAGTCAGATGCATCTTTGTAGCTGACAATCTGGCCGGTCGAACTTCGCGATTTCCGCTTGGCAACGCCGTTTGTTTTCGAGTCAATCTCCATCGCATCGCCCACCGGCCCGTTGCGAATTGAGATGCCCGTAGGCCCGGGTCGAGCCTTGGAAATCGACCTGTCCATCTCACGGTCGTCGGCCGCCGAGATTCTGCGTGCGGAGGCTGTCATAGGCCTCGTCAGCATTTCGAGTGTGCGAACCACGACTTTGTGTGATGCAGTTGTTGCGAAAATAAGGGCAGCGGAGTTCGTAGCGTCCGATTTGACACGTCGCCTTGTCCCGTCTCGCGCTGGTGTCACGACGGAAACCCGACTCAAATACCGGTGGCGAGGGAGGATGAAGGTGGGAGAAACGCGCCAAAAACTCAGACGTACCGTGACCATTCGCCCTGGAAAGAGGAATATCGTCGTCGGAACTGTCGTACGCCATGTTGGCAGAAAGTGCCGTGGGGTCGAGCGAGGTCGATTTCGCGACTCAGGAAAAAGTAAGATGGGGTCGCAATCTTAGTTTCAACTGCGCCGGGTGGTTCTGCAGGCAGAGGAAAAAAAAGGAGGACTCGTGAGCTGGTCAAGTGAAGAATTGCAACGGCAGAAGGTGCAGCCGCGCCAAAACTCGCACTCGACAGATAGAAAAGGAGATAAAGAGCGAGAGAAGCAGGGCAGCGGGTGCCTTTTTGGTTGGCGGTAGGAGAGTCGGGGGGCGAAAAAAGAGAGGCTTCCTGCGGGAACTTGGGGAAGGGGGTG
>Ga0247769_1000564_pt1 | contig 10102 bp, 8 predicted proteins | sample UWRJL166409R6_FD_179942 | JGI IMG/M metagenome (GOLD analysis project Ga0247769, IMG submission 179942) | Plant litter microbial communities from Arlington Agricultural Research Station in Wisconsin, United States - UWRJ-L166-409R-6 | ecosystem: Environmental > Terrestrial > Plant litter >... | reverse complement strand
CGAAGGGCGACTTCGCGTTCGTTCAGCACATGATCGCCACGGCAAACATAACCGGAATGATCGGCGTGGTGATGCCCCACGGGGTTCTCTTCCGCGGGGCAGCCGAGGGAGACATCCGAAAGGGAATCCTTCAAGAGGACCTCGTCGAGGCGGTGATCGGCCTGCCGTCAAACCTCTTTTACGGTACCGGTATCCCAGCGTCGATCCTTGTCTTGAACCGACGGAAGACAGTAGCGCGGAGACGAAAGGTCCTCTTCATCGAGGCGTCACGAGACTTCAAGGAGGGCTCCGCCCAGAACTACCTTCGCGATGAAGACGTGAACAGGATCGCCGCTGCCTTCCACGCCTTCAAGGATGTGCACAAGTACGCGCGGGTCGTGGGTCTCGAAGAGATCGAGAAAAGCGCGTTCAACCTCAACATCTCCCGGTACGTCCAGACCGCTGATGCCGCTGAGAAGGTGGACGTCGGTGGCGCCATCGCGCGGCTCCGGGAGCTGGAGGCAAAGCGGGCAGACGCTGAGACCCGGATGAACGGATTCCTCACGGAGCTGCGATACCTTCCAGGGGATCACTTTTGAAGCGTCAAGCCGATCTAAGCTTCAACGAGTTCATCGATGAATCGTTCGAGGCGCTTCACATTCCGGTCCTGAACGGTCGCCGAAAGGCCTCGGATATACTCGCAACGCTCGATCGGGAGATGTACACCGAACGTCGGGACGACTGGCTAGCCTCGCAACTTGATGCCTCGTTGGGAAGCGACACGGTTCCACCCTCCCAACTTGTAAAAAACCGCGAGCGCTTTGAAAGACTCGCTCGACTGGTAGCCAAGCAGCGAGTCGTTCCGTTCGTGGGGGCCGGGGTCTCCGCGTCTGCAGGGTGTCCTGCGTGGTCCGATTACCTCAAAAAGCTCGCAAGTGAGCACGGTTACTCGATGCGCACTCTGCAGGGATATATCAAGCGTGGTTGTTTCGACGAGGCGGCAACGGGGCTGTTGGCCCATATGGGTGAGGCGGCTTTCCGCGAATCGTTTGACCGTTCTTTCGATCGCAGGGATCCAAGCTCGTCCAGTGTTCTAGTGAATTTGGTCGCCACCACGTTTACGGGTCCGATCATTACGACAAACTATGACCGGCTTCTGGAACAGTTCGCGTCACCTAAGTTCGGGCAGACATTTCTTGGAAGGCTACCGGGTGAGTTTCAAAGGGCCTGTCGAGAAGGCGAGAGGGTGCTGTTCAAAATTCACGGAAACCTTTACCAGCCGGAGAGCCGTGTTCTTACCAAACAGGAGTACGACGCCGCCTATGGCGCCAATGGCTCTGTAGACCTTTCAAAGGAGCTTTGCCGATCTCTGCGGACGGCCTTCTTGCGCGAGACGGTTCTGTTCGTGGGGTCGAGCCTCGCAAGCGACCGTACAATGGATCTGCTTTACCAGATCGCGCAGGACCCCGCGGACGGTAGCGCGATGCGGCACTTTGCTATCGTCGAACTTCCCAACAAGGCCACGGACAGGGGAAGTCGCGAGAAGTTCCTAAACGAACGGCACATATTCCCAATTTGGTATCAGGCAGGAGAGCATCGATTTGTTAGCGACATCCTGCAGCACCTAGGCCGGGTTTCGAGGGACCTGTGATGCCTATTGGATGGCGTGACACGGTTCTGAGTGCTGTCGTCCGAGGCGACGACGGACTGCAAACTGGGCCCTTCGGAGGTCAGCTGCACGCCTCCGAATACACCGAGGGCGGCGTCCCGGTAGTCATGCCGAAGGACCTGGGCAAGGGACGAATCACAACGTCTTCTGTCGCTCGGGTCCCGGAGGCAGTAGCAGCCGAACTTGCGCGTCATCGCTTAACGAAAGACGACATTCTGTTTGGCCGAAGAGGTGACATCGGGCGATGCGGCCTCGTCGTAGAAGAGGAGCGCGGATGGCTCTGCGGTACCGGCTGCCTGCGCGCGAGGCCCGATCCCCAGCAGACCTTCGCCCCGTTTTTGATCCACGTAATCTCCTGGGAACCCACCGTGAGGTGGCTCACGGAAAATGCCGTCGGCCAGACGATGCTGAATCTGAACACTAGCATCCTAGGGCGGCTTCCCCTGCGGCTTCCCCCTCTCGGAGAGCAGCGGAAAATCGCAGCCATCCTCTCCTCCGTGGACCACGCCATCGAGGCCACGCGGGCGGTTATCGACCAGCTCCAGGTCGCGAAGAAGGCCATGATGGCCGAGCTGCTGACGCGCGGGCTGCCGGGGCGGCACACCAAGTTCAAGGTGACCGACATCGGAGAGGTGCCGGAGGGGTGGGACGTCTTGCCGGTCCGCGCCCTTGGCGAAGTACAGCTTGGCAAGATGAAATCACCGGTGCACACGAAGGGACGCTTGCGGCCGTACTTGCGAGTAGCAAACGTCTTGGATGGCGCCATCCGACCAACCGACGTGCTTGAGATGCTCTTCGAGGACCGGGAGTGGGAAAAATTCCGCCTGCGCGACGGTGACATTTTGCTCAACGAAGGACAGAGCCTTGAGTTAGTCGGCCGCTCCGCGATCTATCGCGGTGCTCCAGTCGACTGCGCGTTTCAAAAAACTCTTCTTCGGTTTCGTGCAAAACCTGACGTTTCAAGTGAGTTCATGCAGGCGCAGTTTCAGCTCTGCCTGTACTCGGGACGGTTCGCTGAAAACGCGGTCCAGACGACCTCGATCGCCCATCTAACTGGCATACGTTTCTGTTCCATGCTCATGACGCGACCCTCTGTCGAGGAGCAGCATCAGATAGCCGCGGCTTTGGGAGCGATGCAGGGGCGCATCGACGCGGAGGGCGCCGTCGCGTCGGCACTGCGCGCCTTGAAAGGCGCCCTTATGGCGGCGCTCCTCACTGGCAACGTGCGCGTGGCCCCAGATCAGGACGCCGCGTGAGCCCCGGCAAGCGCTGGAACGAGGAGGGCCTCTCCGAAACACCGGCGGTAAAGCATCTGGAGCGGCTCGGGTACAGCTACGTGCGCTCCGAGACCCTCGAAGGTGAACGCGAGTCCCTCAAGGAAACCGTCGTCTCCAAGCGCCTCGCCCGGGCGTTGAAGAAGCTGAACCCCTGGCTCTCCGGCGACAACCTCCACAAGGCGGTGCGCGCCGTTACCGGCCTCCAAGTCGCGACCCTCATCGAGGCGAGCGAGAAGCTCTACACGACGCTCACCTACGGCATCGCGCTCGAACAAGACCTCGGCGACGGCAAGAAGAGCCACCCGGTACGCTTCTTCGATTTCGAGAACCCGAAGAACAACGAGTTCGTCGTCACGCGCCAGTACCGGGTGCAGGGCCCGAAGAAGAACATCCGTCCCGACCTGATGTTGGTCGTCAACGGCATCCCGCTCGTGATCATCGAATGCAAGAGCCCCACGCTCGGCGAGGCGTGGAAGCTGGATGCCCTCGACCAGTTCTCGCGGTACCAGGAGATGGAGGACCGCTTTCGGGACCTTGGGTCCAAGAAGCTCTTCGAAACAATCCAGGTTCTCGTCGCGACCTGCGGACAGGCGGCAGTTTACGGCACGACCCTCACTCCACATCGCTTCTACGTCGAGTGGAAGACGCCGCACCCGAAGACCGTCGAACAGTTAGAGCGCGAGCTGGGGCGGAAGCCAAACGCTCAGGAGGTCCTTTTCGAGGGGATGCTGACCCCTCCGAACCTCCTCGACCTCGTACGGAACTTCATCGTCTTCGAGCGCGACGAGAAGACTGGCAGGACCATCCGGAAGCTATGCCGCTATCAGCAGTTTGCGGCGGTGAACAAGGCGATCGAACGTGCACGCGTCGCGAAGGGGCCGACGGAGCGTGGCGGCGTCGTTTGGCATACCCAGGGCAGCGGCAAGAGCCTCACGATGCTCTGGCTCGCGTTGAAACTCCGCCGCGATGCGGCGCACGAGAACCCCACGCTCGTGATCGTCACCGACCGGAAGGACCTCGACGAGCAGATCGCGAAGACCTTCACGGCCTGCGGATTTCCGAACCCCGACCAAGCCGAAAGCGTTCGTGACCTTCGCTCTCTTCTCACCGGCCCGCCCGGGAAGACGATCCTCACGACGGTGCAGAAGTTTCAGGAGGTCGAGGCCCGAGGCGACGGATCCAAGCGGCGCAACCGGGACGAGTTCCCGCTCCTCTCGTCGGCCAGCAACGTCTTCGTGCTCGCCGATGAAGCCCACCGAACGCAGTACGGCGGCCTCGCGGCGAACCTGCGGAAGGCGCTGCCCAACGCCTGCTTCTTCGGGTTCACCGGCACGCCCATCGACAAGAAGGACCGTTCGACGCTCCAGACGTTCGGCGGCTACATCGACACGTACACCATCGAGCAAGCCGTTGCCGACGGCGCGACGGTGCCGATCTTCTACGAGAGCCGGCTCCCCGAGCTGCGTATCCTCGGCAACACCCTCGACGCCGTCTTCGATCGGGTCTTCACCGACCGCACCGACGAGGAGCGCGAGGCGATCAAGAAGAAATACGCCAACGAGTCCTCGATCGCCGCCGCGCCCAAACGCGTCGAGGCCATCTGCCTCGACCTCGTCGACCACTTCCAAAAGTATATCCAGCCCAACGGCTTCAAGGCGCAGCTCGTGGCCGTGAGCCGCGAAACGGCGGTCCTCTACAAAGAAACCCTCGACCGCCTGAACGCGCCGCAGTCGGCGATCATCATCTCGGGGTCAAATTCCGACGAAGAGCGCCTCGTTCGGCACCACATGAGCGAGGAGCAACGGAAGGACGCCATCAAGAGGTTCTGCAAGGCGTCGGACCCGCTGTCGATCCTGGTCGTGTGCGACATGATGCTCACCGGTTTCGACGCGCCGGTCGAGCAAGTGATGTACCTCGACTCCCCTCTGAAGGAGCACACGTTGCTCCAGGCCATCGCGCGTGTGAACCGCGTCTACAACGACGCCAAGACCTACGGCCTGGTCGTCGACTACTGGGGCGTCTCCGAAGCGCTCCAGGAGGCCCTCGCCATCTTCTCTCCCTCGGACGTGAAGGGCGCCATGTCGCCGAAGGGCGACGAGTTCCCGCGCCTGGAAGCACGCCACGCCGCCGCAATGCGGTTCTTCGTTCGCGTCAAGGACAAGGACGACCTGGAGGTGTGTGTCTCGGTGCTCGAACCCGAAGACGTGCGTGCCGAGTTCGACCTGGCGTTCAAACGATTCGCCGCGTCGCTCGACATGATCCTCCCCGACCCGCGGGCGCTGCCATACGTCGGCGACGCCAAGTGGCTCGGGAAGATTCGTGCGACCTCAGGCGCCAAGTTCCGCGACGACAAGATCGACATCTCCGACTGCGGGGCGAAGGTACGCAAGCTCATCGAGGAGGCGGTGATCGCCGACGGCATCCAGATCCTAGTGAAACAGGTCTCGCTCTTCTCGCCCGAGTTCGACGAAAAGATTAAGGCGCTGAGGAGCGACGCCGCGAAGGCCAGCGAGATGGAGCACGCGATCAAGGACGAGATCCACGTCAAGCTTGACGAGGACCCCGCCTTCTTCTCGTCCTTGCGCGAGCGCCTCGAAAAAATCATCGACGACCGCAAGGCCAAGCGCATCGACGCCATCCAACAGTTGCAGCTCTTCGAGCAGCTCCGGGCCGAGCTGCGCGGGCATGACCAGGCGGCTGAGAGCATGGGAATGACCGAGACGGGATTCGCCATCTACGGCCTCATCGCCGAGCCGAAGCCCATCAGGCTCGCCGAGCCCGCCGGCAAACCCTACGGGCAGGTTGACGAGTCGAAGAAAGAGCTGGCCGCCTTGCTGGAGGAGCAACTCCAGCTGCAGGTGGCCATCGTCGACTGGCCTACGAAGGACGACGTGCAGCGGGAGATGCGCCGTCTCATAAAGCGGCAGCTCCGGGCGGCCTCTTACCCCGCGGACAAGATCGACTCGGTCGCCGAGAGCGTCGTCGACCTCATGAAGCGTAGGCGGCGAGGGTGAGCGAGCGGTCCGAGATCCAGTTCGGGCTCACGAGGATCCCGTTTGAGGTACGCCGCAGCGCTCGCCGAAGGACCGTGGCCCTCGCCGTCGACGGCGCCGGTGACCTCATGGTGACCGCGCCGCCCCGGGTCCCCGTCAAACGCCTCCAGGACGTCGTCCGAGCGAAGGCGCCGTGGGTGATCGAGCGGGTGAAGAAGGCGAGCGACCGCCCCCCGGCGATGGCGTCGCGGGAGTGGGTCACGGGCGAAACGGTGCTCTACCTGGGCCGGCACTACCGGCTGAAGGTGGTCGCCGGCTCCGACGAGCACGCTGTCCTGAAGGGCGGCTGGCTGGTGGTCCCGGCGGCGAGGCGAGACGCTTCTTGCGTGCGTCAGGGTGTCGTCGCCTGGCTGCGTGAGCACGCCGAGCTGTATCTCCCGGACCGACTCGCCGACGTGTGCGCCCGCCACGGCCTATCCAGACCCGTGGTCATCGTCGGCGAGCAGCGGGCGCGTTGGGGGAGCTGCGACGCTCGCGGCACGCTACGGATCAACTGGCGTGTGATCCAGGCGCCGATCCCCGTGATCGACTACGTGCTGGTTCACGAGCTGACCCACCTTGCTCACCCGAGTCACGACCGAGCGTTCTGGGCTGCGCTCGGCCGGAAGATGCCCGACTACGAGGCTCGCCGGCAGGGCTTGCGGGATCTTGGGCCCGACCTCGTGTGGTGACCATGAAACTTATTCGTCGAGAAGTTCCGCGATCATTTCCGCGAAGTCCGGTTCTAAGGCGGCGACCATTCGGTCGTTAGCCAGCTCGACAAAGGCGCGGGCCAGGAATTTGCCGAGTTCTCGCGTCTGCGCGAGTTCCATTTGAAGGGCGTGGAACGCCGCAGGCGAGGGACATCGCTCCGCGTTTCGAGATCCGCGATCGGTGAACCGGGCCGGCGCTGATGCTGGCGCGTCCAATGAGTTACTGATTTGTGCCGGGTAGCCGTCTCTCGCCACTCGGTCGACTTCGTCCTTTTCGAATAGTCGTACGCCGCGTCGTCCTCGGGAGGGATGCAGCACTACGCCCTCCAGCCGGCGAACGGTCGCCACGCTTCTTCCGAGACGATCGGCAACCTGGGCCCTGGTCAGCATCGGCTGAGTCTAACTCGTCGCCTGCTCCGCCGGGCAGCTTTGGACACGGGGACAACGTTGTCGCCTAATCTGCCCGGGCAGATTTAGAGACGGGACAACGCCTTGCGCTCGCCGGTCAAAAGTGGTGGTTAATGGCGGCGTGACTGCCCCGAAGCCGCCTGACTTGAAGGACGTTGAAGCCGCATGCAGAGCGCTGCTCGGTTGGCTGCGGACAAATGGCCACGCGAAGGAAGCCACCCCAAGAGCCTTCGTGCTGGCCGATGAGAACGAGTCGCACAACTTTCCGAAAGGCTCCTTGCCAGCGATCGTCAGTCGCAGTCTGGTTGTTGCCGTGTGGACGGCCTCGAGCACAGCTCGCGATGCGGAATACAAGGTGCTCGTGGAGCTAAGGGCTGTGCGCGCACGGACGCCAAAGCTCATCAAGGCCCTCCAGGAGCTGGATGACGCGCGCGTCAAGCGACCCAATTCCTCCGGAAGCCGAGTGTTCGTAAAACATGGCGAGGCGATTTCACAAGCTCTGGAGCGGCTTAGCAGGGGACTCGAGGGTGCAGAAAGACGTCGGGTTCCTGCCACGCTCGCCCAGTGGCGCGACTTCGTTGGAGAAATGAGCAAGGCGCTGCGAAGCCAAGGAATGTCTTGGCAGGACATCGCAGCGCTTTTTCCGGAGCGCGGTGTTTCGTCAGAGAAAGTCATCCTGCATCTGAAGCAGCGCACGGTGCGAGTTCGGGCGAAGGACACGAAATGACCATTGGGGTGTTCTGCAACACGCAAATCGGCGGCTGAGTCGTGCTTCCTCGGACAAAGCCTCACGGCGGCCGAATGCAATCCGGTGCACCCGTTTGTCTCTTGCCGCGCCGTTACCGGTCAGCGTAGATTGCTTGTCGGTAGTGAGGCGCGTTGACCTGCTGCTGCTGGAGGACTCGTGGTCGAGACGAAGCTAGGTGATTTCCTGATTCTAGAAGAGGTAGCCGAGCTCACACGGGCGAAGCTCGAAACGGTAAGGACGTGGGTCAAGCTGGGTCGGCTTAGTTCCATCCGCCCTGGAAGGCGGCGACTTGTCCGTCGACAAGACCTCGAAGCGTTCCTCGCCGATGCGAACGCCAAGGGCCCGAAAACTTGAAATCGCAAGAACCCGCGCCGCGCTCGGTCGCAATGGGAAAAAGCGTGAGGACTATAGGATGAAGGACGTCAAGTTGGTTGTGGTCAGCCTCGAGGAGCTGCAGAGTCTCATCGAGGACGCGCTCCGCAGCGGTACAGCGCGTGAGTCCGCTACTGAGTGGGTTGACGCCCGGTCCGCGCCAATGTCGCGTCGGCGCTTTCAGGAGCTTACTAGAGAAAATGCCTTCCCTTCTCGGTGGGAAGGACCAAAGCGCGTTGCCCGACGCGTTGATGTAGACGCCTATCTCGTTGCACAGCTGTCGAAGCCTCGCAGCAAACGGAGTGCACCCGTAGACGACGCCATCGGTGCGGCGCTCGCAAAAGGCAAGCTGCGCGTCCTCAAGGTCCGCCGCTAACCATGCCTAGGCGCGCCACGGGGACAGTCGTGTACCGAGCAGGGAGCAACGGCGGATCAGGAAGCTGGTTTGGTCGCATCACTTGCTCGGATGGGAGTCGTCCCTGGGTGTGGCTCGGCGATTGGCCGAACAACACCCAGGGAAGAGCGCGAGCAAAAGAAACTGCCGCGCACCATACCGAGCGCTTCCGTTCCGAGGGCATCGTCGGCGTGCCGCAACGGGGTTCCAAAGCGCTAGCCGAACGCGCCGCTGCACCACAAACGGAGGGCCGTGTCTGGTTTGAGCGCTTCTTCGAGCACCGACGGTCTCTAGGGCTGGGATCGTCCGACGGGGCGTACCGAACGCACATACAACCGGTGCTCGACAAGCCTTGGGAAGAAGTGACTGTCAGCGATTGCGAGCGCCTTCGCGACGCGCTCGACGACAAGGCCAACTCCGGCGAATCGACGCCCAAGACCATGTTTAACGCGTGGACCATCTGGGCGACTGCCGCGAAAGCGGCTTCGGGCCAATGGAAGAAGGACAAGCAGAAGAAGTTGCGAGTGCGCGCCGACAACCCGTGCCTCGGGGTCGCGCCGCCCGACCTTGACGACGCAAAGGAACTGCAGTGGCTCTACCCGGATGAAGTGCTCACCTTGCTCTCTTGCGAGCAGGTGCCTCTCGACGCGCGTCGAGCGTACGCGCTCGGCGTGCACCTATTCCTGCGTGCAGGTGAGCTCAAGGCCTTGTCTTGCAGCGACATCGACTTGGCCCACGGTCTGATCTCCGTTCGGCGTTCTTTCGACCGCAGCACGGGCACGATCAAGCAAACGAAGACCGGCAACAAAGGGAACCGGCGTTTCCCGATCGAGTCGACGTTACTGCCGCTGCTCCGAGTGATGCACGCGGAAGCTGGCGCCGAAGGCCCCGTCGCTAAGCTACGTCTGCAAAAGTGGTGGGCCGCCGATCTTCGCAAGCACCTGCGCACCGCGGGTATCCAGCGGCACGAGCTGTTCGAAACCGACGACACTCGCAAGCGCCTTCGCTTCCACGACCTGCGCAGCACCGGCCTCACGTGGATGGCCATCCGTGGTGACGACCCGCTGAAGATTCAGCAGCGCGCCGGCCACACGTCGTTCGAGATGACCCAGAAGTACATCCGCACAGCCGAAGCGGTGGGAGAGGTCATCGGTAAGGTCTTCCCTGAGCTCCCAGAATGCCTACTCGCCGGGGCGAATCGTCCTGCGAATCGTCCCGGCGAGCTGCAACTAGTTGAAACTATTGTGGAGGCGCCGGGAATTGAACCTGGATTAAGGCAGATCGAACGCACGATGGAGCATGGATCAGGCACGATCGGCACCGATGGCGATCCGGCCGAGGTGTCAGATCGTGCCTCTAAGTGCGCGATCGCTCGTGGGGTTGTGACGGAATCGACAGAGGGGTACGAGCTGTCAAACGTGGTCGAGACGGCGCTGGCGAAGGCGCTCGTTTTTGGCGGCGCAGGCGAAGCGGTGGGACGTGGTGCTGCAGAGCTGCAGAGCTGCAGAGC
>Ga0247769_1000562_pt1 | contig 10153 bp, 7 predicted proteins | sample UWRJL166409R6_FD_179942 | JGI IMG/M metagenome (GOLD analysis project Ga0247769, IMG submission 179942) | Plant litter microbial communities from Arlington Agricultural Research Station in Wisconsin, United States - UWRJ-L166-409R-6 | ecosystem: Environmental > Terrestrial > Plant litter >... | reverse complement strand
CGAGGGCCAGGATCCGGTGTTCCGGGTCGAGAATGGCGCGACGCTGCGCAACGTGGTGATCGGCGCCAACGGCGCCGACGGCATCCATACCTACAACGGCGCAGTGCTCGACAACATCTACTGGATGAACGTCGGTGAGGATGCGCTGACGATCAAATCCTCGGGCACGACCACCGTGCGCAATATCGAGGGATACGATGCCGAAGATAAATTCTTCCAGGTCAATGCCGCGTCGACCCTGAATGTCAGCAATTGCATCATTCACCGGGCAGGCAAGGCGCTGCGGCAGAACGGCGGCACGACCTTCAAGATCGCTGTCACATTCGATGCCTGTGACATCAACACGATGCGCGAGGGGGTATTTCGCACCGACAGCTCCAGCAGCACTGCGCGCTTGACCAACAGCCGCCTGCACAACGCCGGCTCGGTCTGCATCGGTTCCTGGGCGAGTTGCACGCAGTCAGGTAATACCAGTTATTGAGCGGGGCGTTCGTTCGAGGCGGGAGCTTGGCGCGTCCGCCTCATTCTTAAGCCATGAACAAGCCCACCACGCTGCTAGCCGTTGCCGCATTCGTCGTGACTGCGTTGACGATGTTTCGCGATTCGGTCGTAGACGGCGTGGATGATCCGCCCGGGCCTGCGAATCTCTCTCAGCCGATGGCATCGAAGCCTCTCGCTGCGCCTGCCCTCGAAGGCCCGGTTAACGATGAGGTCGGAAAGCGCGCTCAGACTGACTCCGGCCTGGCTGCACACGTCGCTCTCAAGTACCGCTTCCTGCTATCCGAACTGCGCCTGGACGCGCCGACGTCCGAGAAACTGACGAAGTATCTACTGGAGCGCGAGTCCATAACACAGGCCGCAGAGAAGGAGAGTTCCAATGGTGACGAAGACGTCGGCGATCTGCTGCGCCGACACCAACTGCGCCTGACAGAGATCGACGCGGGTGTCCAAGCGCTACTGCAGGCGGCCGATCAGGCCAATTACACAGCACTCAAGGATTCCGACGCCGAACAGCGGCGGCTGTACGACTACCTTGGCGGTATCCGCAACGTCGCGCCGCTCGACGAACGACAGGAGCGCGCGATCCTCGAGGCCAAGCTGCGCCAGAAACAGCGGTATCAAGGGGTCGTGCGCGACTCCGGGCTGGATCGTGACGTTCTGTCATCCGCCGAGCGCGAGTACGCACATGCCAACTTGGCGCGGGGGCTGAAGCAGTATCTGGATGATTTCCTGGTAGAGACTGCTCCGGTGCTGACACACGACCAGTACGTGCTGTTGCGAAGTTACGAGACCACGGAGTTCACGCTCGAACTGGATCGATTGCAGCGGAAGATCAATGCGAAGTGACGTAGCGCGGCGGCACGGGACGTTCTTGGGAATGCTCGCAAGTAGAGTACGTGCTGTGACTGTCTCAATGCCGGCTCTTATTTTCGTATTGTTACTGGTGACCGGGACGACCATCGCACAATCGCGCGATGCGTCCGGCGCTCGCGCCATGGCGCCGGCTTACAGCGCGCGCGTCATCAATCCCAAGCTCACCGGCGGCATGTACGAACCGACATCCCGCACAATGCTGATCTGGGGCACCGATGGAACCGTACTGCGCTCCGCGGACGCGACGACGTGGACTCATGCGAGCACGCCGATCGCCGCGGACCTGGAGCAGATAGCAGCTGACCGCCAAGGTAAGGTTCTGATCGGCGTGGGTGCGCATGGCGCAATCATCCGTTCCGAAGATTCGGGGCGGCATTGGACGACGGCATCGACGCCGACCGCGAACGTCGATCTGCGCGCAATCGTGCACCATGAGCCGAGCGGCGCTTGGCTCGCAGCGGGTACGCGCGGAGCACTGCTGCGTTCCACAGACGCGGGCAAAAGCTGGCTGCCACTCGATTCCGGTTTCACCCTCGCATTCGAAGCGCTCTGGGTAGAACCGGTCACCGGCTCGATCCTGCTCGGCGGCGAAGAAGGTATCGTCGGACGATCGACTGACGCAGGTCAGCGTTGGACACTCATACACCTCAGCATGCCGGCACCTGTCACGCCGGTGACGGCATTTCACGCATATCGCGGTCAGGTGTTAGCTACGAGCGCGCTTGGTCGCCTACTGGTCTCCAGCGATGCGGGCAAGAGCTGGAACTTAGTCAACGTGGGGGCGAACGCATACTTCACCGACGGCGCCTTCGATCCAACACATGACTCGATGGTGTTCACGAGTCACACGGGCGATGTGTTCCTTCACCACGGCGTTACCGACGTTTGGGAGAGGATCGAGGTCACGCTGGAAGGGCGCAAGAATTACCTGAGTGCAGTGCGCTACGACTCCGCCAGCAAATCACTGTTCGCGGCCGGCCACGACGGCACGCTCGCGCGATCCGGCGACGGCGGTCATCGTTGGCAGAAGATCGAAGTCGGTTCCGCGACGAGCCTGGAGTCGCTGCTGTATGCGGGGCCGGGGCGCTTGGTCGCGTTCGGTGATGGCGGATTCATTCTGTCTTCATCCGACTCAGGGCGCAGCTGGCGACGTATTGCTCCGGACCTGAGCGTGAATCTGCGCGAACTCGCGATAGCGGCCGGCGACGTCATCGTTGCCAGCGGAGAACTCGGCAGTGTGCTGCGCTCGGTCGACAACGGAGCGACGTGGGAAGTCGTAGACGTCGCTTATCCCGATCACAACACGCCTCCCAATCTTCGCTCCCTCATCGTCGAACCCCGCGAGGGCGCACTGATTGCAGCTGGCGCGCCCGGCACCATCATTCGGTCCGCGAAGGACGGTGCGCGCTGGGACATTCCTCATTGGACGCCGCTCGAAGCAGAAGAAGCGTTTCCTTGGATCCTGGTCGACGCGAAAGAACAGCTACTCGTAGTCGTCGAAGCGCGCGGCTCAACCTATGTGTCGAAGGATAGCGGCCGGACGTGGCGGCAGTCGAAGATTCACACTGCGCGCGAGTTCTGGCACGGAGTCGTTCTGCAGAGCAAAGGGATATTGCTTCTCGCTGGCGCGCGCGGTGTGGCTGCGCGCAGCGACGATGCAGCCAGTACCTGGAAGACAATCGACACCGGCGTGACGGAGGATCTGTTCGGCAGCTATGCGGACGAAGCATCCGGGAATCTGTTTTTGATGGGAGCAAACGGGCTCATCCTGCACTCCACCGACGCAGGCATAACGTGGCGGCGGCGCTCCTCTGGTGTCGAGCACTCTCTGCGCCGAATGCTTCGGGCCCCGCGCAGCGCAGTGCTCGTCAGTTTCGGTGAGCATGGCGCCATTTCTTGCTCCGAAGATGGTGGCGTCACATGGCGCGCGGTGGCGAGCGGTACCGACGCGGAATTGCGCAAGGGGCTGATCGAGCCTGGCAGTGGCAACCTCATACTCGTGGGTCAGCAAGGCGTCATTCTTCGATCGAAGAACCTAGGGCGCGACTGGGAATTGCTTCCCAGCCATACCTTACGGCACTTTCGCAGCGCCGTATTCAATCCGCGTAACGGCGACCTGTTCCTGGTGGGTGAGCGACTCGTGCGGCTGAGTCGTTCACCGGCGCCGACATCAAGCGATGTCCAAGATCCTGGACATCCACCGGATTGAGCTTGCCTGCTGGATGGAGTGTCGATTCGATGGGTGTCCCGATCTAGATTGTGCCGATCTAGATTGTGGACATCCACCGATTGACTGAATCGATGGATGTCCCGATCCGGAAGAGATCGCCTGGTGACGCGATGGGTGCGCTCGCATCACCCCCGTTGTCAGGGCCGAGGATCCCGCTCCCCGATCTGCACATCCACAACCTGGTGGGTGTCCTCAAAGTAAGCGATGAGCGAACACACCAGCATGGTCACGCCGAGCATCTCCAGCGTCTCCTCGCAGATGGCAGATAGCTCATAAGGTACCGTCGACACCGTGTGCAGCACGAACCAGTTGCCCAAGGCTTCGAAGCAAGCCGCGCCGGCCACGAACACGACGCCCGAGCCGATGAACAGGCGGCGGGTGCGCTTCGGCAGGCTGAACACCAGTCGCGCATAGAAGGCCGCGACGATCAGCGTGAGGATGCCGACGGGTACGATCCACGCAACGTAGAACTCTCGGTAACCCAGCAGTTTCCTCATCGGCTCGGCCAACTGCTCGTGCAGCTGGGCGAATTCGTCGAGCGCGAGAAACGACATGATTAGCGCGAGCCCCAACCAGCGCAGATCGGGGACGCCATGGCTACGCTGGACGCGGGCGACGATGAATGAAAGTGTGGCGGCTAGCAGCCAGTACACGCACGACGTCAGCGTCGGCAGGTTGTTCTCCGCATCCATGGTGAACAGATGGCTCAGGCCGCCAAGTCGCGGATGGCCCAGGTGCGCCACCAGCACGATGATCAGATTCATGCAGACGATGAACGCAATGATCTCACCCAGAAACCATGCCGCCGAGCGCGGCGTGATGGTCAGCGTCGTCGAAGCTTGCATGCTGGTCCCTGCTGCAGTTATCCGTATTATCTAGTGGCGAAAGGACGCCATACAGTTCAACAGCAGGGCACCGCTGCGGTCAATCGACACAGGAAATGTAATCTCTCGAATGCCTGCGTTATGTTCAGGCTATCGTTTGAAATGATGATTTTCGGCCAAAAGTCGCTCCGGTCTCTGCTTCTCGCCGACAGAAGTGACGCGACGCCCCTGTGAGTTGTTCCCTCCTCGGCGACGTGGGGAGAGATGAAAGAGAAAGGCGCGCAGTCCTCAATCCACGAGTTCGATATCCAAACCCTCGAGCAGCCGCAGCGCTTCATAACGACTGAACCTGGCCTTACGGATGTCGTTGTCGCGAATATCGATATCGTAGTTGGTCGCGTCCGTGAAGTCCGCCCCGCCCAACTTGGTCTTGCCGAACAGGCTGTTCGTGAAGTCGGTGCCTGCAAAACTGGCACGGCCGAAGCTGCCCTCACGGAAGTCGACATCGCAAGCCCTGCATTCCTCGAGCACCAACTCCTCAAGGCTCAGGTTCATGAACGATGAATCGCTGACCGTGCAGCGATGAAACTTCAGCGGCGCAGTCATGACCAGTCTCGGCCAGTCTGCGCGCGTCCAATTGATGCCGATCGCCTTGCAGTCGTCGAACGTCACTTCCCGGAATCGAGTGGCGCCGACGCGTACATTACTCAGGTTGCATCGAACGAACCGGCACTCGATGAATTTGCATTTCAGCAGCGCCGCGTCGCTGAAATTGCAATCCTTGAATTCGCAGTTTTCGAACTCTGTCGCCGACAGTTCCTGATTGGCGAGGTTGACGCCGGAAAAACTCTCTTCCAGATATTCCCCGCCGCTTTCGATCGCTGCTGTCATGTTCTCCCCGGCACAGTGTCACTAAGAACATGGTACGAGCAACTCGCCCGATTCACGAGCGCTCGATAGCTTGGCCGACTCCTTACTAATTTCTTATTCCTGGCTGCAAGAACCGCATGGCTCCCTGACGCCGGCCTGCTGGATAGTCTGCGTCGCGAATTGCAGTTGTGAGTGAGGAGTTGCGATGAGATCCGTATGTTTCCTGGTGCGCTCCTTAGCCGCCGTTGGTTTGCTGGCCGCCGCGGCGAATGGACAGGCCGCAGTGTCATCGACGTGGACGTTTGCAAGCGACTACGACTTTCGCGGCATCACACAGACAGCACAGGAACCGGCACTGCAGGCCAGTCTAGACTTCACGACCGACAACGGCTGGTACGTCGGCGGCTGGGCAAGCAATGTAGATTTCTGTGCGTCGGGCGTGGCGTGCGTGGATGCGGACTATGAGATCGATCTCTATACCGGATTCACCGGAGCCATCGGCGAAGGTGGCCCCGCATGGGACGCCGGCCTCGTGTACTACACATACGAAAAATCCGTTTACAACTATCCCGAGATCTACGCCAGTCTGAGCAAAAGCTGGTTCAAGGCGAAAGCGTCGTACTCTAACGACTTCGGCGGCGATACCACTCCCGGTAACACTCCCGCGATCTATGTAGAGAGCAGCGCGGCCGTTCCACTCCGCGGCAACTTATCGTTGCTTGCGCACGCAGGCTACAGCTTTGGTGACTATTGGGACGACCTGCACGACGCCAGCACCGGTGGAAAGTATTTCGATTATTCGATCGGCGTCGGCTACACGCTCGGCAATTTCAACTTCGCAGTGAAGTGGATCGACGGCAGCGACCTGGAAGAATCGGGCGGTACGCGCGGCGACGTTTTCAGTTCGGAAGCGCGGGTGGTGCTGAGCGTCGCTACGATTTTTCCTTGGAAGTAGTTCGTCGGACGCAAGTTGGTGGGCCCGGCAGGACTCGAACCTGCAACCAAGGGATTATGAGTCCCCTGCACTAACCGTTGTGCTACAGGCCCAACCGGGCGGGATTCTACAAGAGCGGGCTGGCGCGGTGGGAAGTGGTTGCGAAAAGCGCTGGTCCAGTCCTGCCCGGTCTACATCGCCGTCGCGACCGCAGTCGCGCGGCCTAGCGTTTCCTAAATCATTCCGCAAGCAGCGCGCCAAAAAAACTTTTGCGGCGATCACCAGCCTCTTATGCACCGCCCCGGGGCGCTTGAAGTACGCGGCGGGAACCTTATGTCGGGATTGTGACTTTCAACAATGATGCTAAGTGTGTGTTTTCGCTTGGGCTCGTTAGTTATCCACAGAATCGGTGGACAACTTCTGGATAACACGTGCTTGACTTCAATAATCTTCAGCGGAAGATGCCGCCTGCGTTGAGTTGATCGTTCCTTGACCACCTGCCCGATCGCACGCCATGGCGGCGAATGCGAGGCAGGGGTTTCCCGGGTTGCCGTGAAGGCAGTTGTCGGGTAGAGCGCTTTCCATCCGGAGGTTTACTGATGGCCGCACTGATGCAGAATAGGGGTCCTGGCAAGCAGGACCGCGCCGCGACCGAAGCCATTGCCAAAGAAACCGACACGTCAGTCGATGTAGTCGAAGAAATCTACAAGCAGGAACTGAATTCACTTTCCAGCGATGCAAAGATCACGCAGTACCTCGGCGTGCTGGCTAGCCGCCGCGTGCGCCTGAAGCTGCGCAAGCATTGATCATTTATGATCGAGCAGCGACCTGATCGCGGTCGCAAGTTCATTGGGTCGAAACGGTTTGCGTAATAGCGGCGCTTTGCCTACGGCTGCTTCGAGTGCGGCGCTGTCCGCGTAGCCGCTGAAAAATAGAATCGGCAGATCGGGCAGGCGTTGCCTGATCGCCCGAGCGACTTCTGCGCCATTGCGTCCCGGCATGGCGAAATCGGCAATCAGCAGGTCGGGGGTGATGTCCTCGAGAATTTTCATCGCCGCATCGCCGCTGTCGGCGAGATGGGTGCGATAGCCGATTTCGGTCAAGTAGTCGCCTACGAGCGTGCGTACGTCGGCGTCATCGTCCACGACCAATACAGTTTCGGTGACGCCTCGCGTCGCGACTTCCGCACCGGGTTCCGCAGTCTGCAGTTCGCCAGTAGATTCACAAAGGCGGATGGCTACGGTCGTTCCAACGCCGACGGTGCTATCGATCCGAACCGAGCCGCCTGCCTGGCGCGCGATGCCGTACACCTGCGATAGCCCGAGACCGGTGCCTTTACCGGCAGGCTTGGTGGTGAAGAAAGGATCGAAGGCGCGCGACAACACTTCAGGCGTCATGCCGGAGCCGTTGTCGCTGACGATGATGCTCACGTACGAACCCGGCTGCGAATCGTCTTCCGGCGAAGTCACCTGCAACGGTGCCGTGCGAATGACGATCTCGCCGCCGTCGGTCAGGGCATCGCGCGCATTGATGGCTAGATTCAGGACCGCGAGTTCGAGTTGATTCGGATCCGCCAGTGCGTGCGGCAGGTCGGGAGCGAGTTCCGTCTTCAACGCGATGGCGGGGCCGAGCGATTGATTGAGCAGGTCGCTCATGCCGCGAATCAGCGCGTTGACATCGACAGGTTGCGTGGCGAGTTTCTGCGTGCGCGAGAAAGCTAGCAGCTGTGCCGTGAGTTTCGAACCACGCTCCGCCGCCAGGAAGGCGTTCTCCGCGAGCCGCACGATCTTGGGATCGGTGGCGCGTGAGCGAATGCGATCGATGTTGCCGAGCACGGCCGTCAGCAGGTTATTGAAGTCGTGGGCAATGCCGCCGGTGAGATGGCCGATGGCTTCCATTTTCTGTGAATGCACCAGTGCCGCTTCGGCCTTGCGTCGCTGGTTGATTTCTTCCTTGAGCTGGGCATTGGCCGTGGCGAGATCTTCGGTGCGTTCGTGCACGCGCTGTTCGAGCGTTTCGTTGAGACGGCGCAGATTGTTTTCCGCGTCGCGCAGGCGCAGGAGTGCGCGAACGGCGGCGACGAGTTCTTCAGGCTCGATCGGTTGCGTGAGATAGGAATCGGCGCCGCCTTCCAATCCGCGCGTGCGGTCGGCGCCGCTGGTATAGGTCGCCGAAGTCTGCAGGACGAAGATGTGAGGCCAGCGCTTCTTGATCACGCCGGAGACTTCGAGGCCGCTGATGTCCGGCAGCTTGACGTCGAGCAGCACCACGGAGGGTTGCAGATCCTCGGTCTTGCGCAGCGCTTCGTATCCGGTCGCCGCTTCCACGACGCAGAAGCCGGCATGCTTCAGGGCGCGTGTTTTTGCGTAACGAGGCGCTTCTTCGTCGTCGACATTCAGGATGATGGATTCGCGGGTCTGCACGATGGAATCCTCAGGTCCCGATGACCTGGTTAAGCAGGGCAATCACGCGTTCGCGCGACAATGCCTGCTTGGGAAGAATGGGGATACCCTCAGGCAGCTTCGCCGCGAGCGCCGCATCCATATGCAGCGACGTGGAAACGATCACCGGTAACGCTTGGGTTGCCGGATCGCTGCGCAGGGTCCGCAGCACCTCCAATCCATCGACCCGTGGCATCTGCAAGTCCAGTACGATCACATCGGGACGATCTTCGCGAATCCGTTCGAGGCCGTGCCGGCCATCGGTCGCCTCGATCACATCGTAGCGGTTCTGTTCGTTGAGTATCTGTCGCAGCACGTAGCGGAATGTTTCGTCGTCGTCGATCACGAGCACGCGTTTGCGCGCAGCCGGCATCGCGGCGATGGCCGGTTCTTCTGCAACTACGCCCAGCTGCACGGGAATGGTCAGGTAGAACGTCGAGCCTTGGCCGATGTTGCTTTCCAGCCAGACTTCACCGCCGAGCAGTTCGCCCAGCTTGCGTGACAGCGGTAGGCCCAGGCCAGTGCCATGGGCGTTACGTTGCAGCTTGCCGTCGATCTGCGAAAACTCTTCGAAGATTTTTTCGTGATCGGAAGGTGCAATGCCCACGCCCGTGTCGCGCACGGCGAAGGTGATGCGGTTGGCTTGCGATTCGAAATGCGCCGAGACGTGTACCTCGCCGGTCTCGGTGAACTTGAGTGCGTTCGAAATGAAATTGCGCAGCACCTGCGCGACCTTGCCTTCATCCGTGATGAGCTCCGGAAGATCGTCGGCCGGATCGAACACCAGTTCCACATCGGGGCTGCGCCGCAAGGGTTTCAATGCACCGCGCAGCGTCCTGAACAATTCAGTGACCGTGAAGTGCCCGGACTTGATCTCGAGCTTCCCGGCTTCGACTTTCGCGAGATCGAGCAGGTCGCTCACCAATTCCAGCAGGTCCTGCGCCGACTTGCGGATGTAACCCACCTGTCTTGCTTGTTCCGCATTCAGGTCGCCATCGACGCCATCCAGCAGCAGGCGGCTCAACGCCATCACCGAGTTGAGCGGCGTGCGGAACTCATGGCTCATGTTGGACAGGAAGCGGGATTTGATTTCGCTCGCCTGGCGCAGTTGTTCGGCTCGCGCGTCCAGTTCTGCGTAGAGCGCCACCACGCCGCGATTGGTGTCACCCAGTTCGCGATTGAGTTGATCGGCTTCGTCCTGGCGGCGACGGATTTCTTCGAGACTCTGCAGCAGCTCGTGGTTCTGTTCGTGCAAGGCGAGCAGGGCATCGGTGTCGCGCTCGGCACTGAGTGCAGTGACGATCTTACCGAGCGATTCGCGGGTGACGCGTGGTGCTCGTGCTGGCAGATTCTGACCTAGCTCGACGCGCGTGCCGGTCGGGCTGGTTTTGATATCGAAGCGATCCAGCAGCCGGCGTGCGCCGCGGATGCCCATGCCCATGCCGGCGACTGAGTGATAGCGCCCTTCCAGCACCGCATT
>Ga0247769_1000561_pt1 | contig 10161 bp, 7 predicted proteins | sample UWRJL166409R6_FD_179942 | JGI IMG/M metagenome (GOLD analysis project Ga0247769, IMG submission 179942) | Plant litter microbial communities from Arlington Agricultural Research Station in Wisconsin, United States - UWRJ-L166-409R-6 | ecosystem: Environmental > Terrestrial > Plant litter >... | reverse complement strand
AGACCAGACATCGCGACTTATCTCGAACGGTTCGGAGGCGACGGCCGCGCCCAAACTTCTTCTCGAATCCCCGAGCAAGTGCGCCAACTCCCCGACCCATTCGGAAGTGCCGTTCCCTGAATGTCCTGGTTTCTGAATCAGAAAGAGCATGCCCTCAAGGCGTGTAAAAATTCGGCCTCCGCCTCGGAACGCTTCGATCCTGTCCAGCGCTGAAGAGGTGATCTCCGTGGTGAAATGCAGGTTCTGCTGACCAGGTGCGAAGAGCCGCGCTGCAGATGTCGCGTTCGTCCACTTCGCGGATAGCGATAGGCTGGCCGGTGATTGCGTTGGTTCGCGATAGAACCGTACGTGACCGTCCCAGCGAATCAGGAAGACTTGCGCATGGTTGGTGCCATAGAAGTCTGTGCTGATACGTGCCTCCCATTCGAGGCGGTCAACCGCGTCGCGTACTGCAGCAACCTTCGAGATGGCGTGGGTACCCATGCTCAGAATGAAAGCACCGCTACCACCGTCTGACCAGGTTAGGCGGGATGGGCGCCTGTGCTGTCCTCCTTGACCCTTGACGGCCCGATCGCTCGACGCCTTCACGTGGGGTTGGATAAGGCCGCCGCCTATAAGAACGTGTACTACTCCGCCTTCGTTGAATGGGTTGTCAGGTGCGCCGGGGTCATAGAGATGCATCTCGACCTCGTTCCCGATGAGCGCGAGCGGTGGCGCTAGCTGCGGTAGATCAGTTGCGACAAAAGTCATGGCGGGTACCATCCTTGCTTTAGCGCTGCCCAGTCGATCTCGAAAGACACGTCGGTTGGTGTGCTCGACCGACGTTCGAGCATGCTCACTAGTTGATGCCAGCAAAGATCGTGGACGCGCGAGAGGGTGGGTGAAAACCCCATGTCCCACGGATCCGGGACCGCCGGCTTTGGCGCGGTCGTCCCCGTGAGATGCACGTCCGCTTCGCTGGCTCCGAAGAGGAACCGCGTCGCGTACTGAGCCAGTACTCCATTGAACGCGCGCTGCTCGTAAGGTTCCAACGTGCTCCTCAAGATCGTGGGGTGCCACGCCCATTCCTGAAGTCGCCACTGTTCGTGTCGTGCACGGCTGCAACAATAGGATGTGTCGACAATCAAGGGGGGGCACGGCGACGCCGATTCTGCCGGTCACTGCATTCATAACTGGTGCGCATCCAAGGTCAGCCACGATGAAGCGCCCGTCACCCTGAACGTTCAGAACATGCCAGTCTGCTGCGGCTACGAATCGGGCGCTCGTCGAGATGACGACTGGCCACCGGGCATCGTGGTTTACTCCCGACCTCGATCGCTCTCGTTGCCCTCGACACCACCGGTCGCCTGGCATTTTCAAAAACCGGCGTACTCGTAAGGGTAACGTGGGTTCGAAAGTTCGAATCCCTCCTCCTCCGCTGAATTGAGATCGAATCAAGGGTCGCGAAGACCGGAATCTTCGGCAAGTCCGAGCTTGCAAAGGAGTTCTTTGCGCCAGAAGTTACGTGACGCCATGCGCGGCGGCGGGAATGATTGGCGCGGCGGCAGGAGGTGCGCTCGCGCTGAACGCTACGATCCTATTTTTTAGGCAGTGTGCGTCCTCTCTCTCGACGCTACGCTAGAGTCCGCAGCGGAAATGAGGGTTGACTGGAGATTACCACGGCCCTGGGTCGGGCAACGCTGGCTCTCCAAGAATGAACGCAGCTATGCAAAGGACCTTGCAAGCGAATGTCTGCTCTTCCGCTGACTCCGCCCGCTACATGGCCATGCCCGGCGAGCGCTGAAGCACGAGGTCGAGCTTCTGCCATTCCTCGCGTTGCTGACGTCGAATCTCGCTCAGGTGCTCAGGCGGAACGTCGTTGTAAACTGCGAGAATCACGTTCACGAGCAGCCCGTTGAGCAGTGGCCGAACCTCATGCCACTGAAAGGATTCGATCGCTTCTAGCCGCTTCCGCAACGCCAGGCTTCGCGACGAACTGTCGAGCACTAGCCCAAGGCGGATAAGGAGAGATTCATTTTGAACTTCGACATACGCGGCGTTCCATTCCTCGATACTAGGGGCGAGTGCCCAGGCGAGCGTTCGGAATTCGGCGAGCGTGGAAAAGCTCGCTTTTGCGAATACTCTCACGCCCGCATCCAGACCAGCGCACGCGTCGTCGTACCGGACGAGGAGTCTTATCGCATCGCGTATGACGATTGCGATTCCGCCGGAAAACAGCCACGGCAGCCGAAGCTCGAGCAAAGCTTCATCCGCGGTCGAAGACAGCTCGCGTGCCCGATCCAAAATGGCTTGTAAGATCGTTCGAAAGCGCCGCCAGTCGCGAATCAATCTCATGTAGCGCTGCATGGGATCGCCGTAGGGAAGTTCAGGGAATCCGAACGTCAGGTCGCCTTCTGTGCTCAGCAGCACTAGCAAGGCGCCAAGCGCGGCTGACTCGAACCCAGCGGTGCTCAAACGACCAAGAACCGCGCGGAACGCGTGCTTTCGTTGATCGACCTCGAACCATGCAGCTCGATACTCCGCGACGGCTTCGCCAAGCTTCTCAACCTGCTCCTCGAGGGATGCGTGCTCGTCTGCAAGACCCAGATAGTAATCCGATTTGTTTCGCAAGTCGTCTGCTAACCGAATCAGGTTCCTCAAGCGTGGCACCATCTCCGTCACAAGCGTCACGACATCTGGCCTCGCCGCGCGTTCGGCGAGTTGCGTTCCGCCCAGCAAACCCGAATCCTCGGTCACTTCTGGCGTCGCGGGTGATACCAATCGATTCGCGACCTCTTCCAGAGTGACTTTGATGCTCTCCATCGTTCCGAGCATCCGCTCCGCTTGTGCAGCACTAGCGGTCGAACGCCGAATCTCGACAAGAGTTCGTGCAAACAGAAGCTGCTGCTCGATCTCAAGATCGTCGAAGCGCTCGCGCGCTTCTGCAGCCAAAGGCGACAGCTCCCCTTTGAACAAAGATACCAACCTCTGTTCGGTCTCCACTTGTCGGTCGTACGTTTGCCCCGCAAGAATGAGCCGTTCGGTGTTCTTGTCTTGGAAGACTTTCGCGACCGCTTCCACTAAGACCTTCGAAGCGACTCCGACCAACGGATGCCCTGTTGCAACAGTGGCGACCACGGCCGCGCTCGATGATGCCGCCGCGGCTAACTTGCCTCGCAGTACCTTCTCCGCTGCATCCCCAAAGTCCTTCTCATCAACGGTCGTCGACATCCCAGGAACTCCTCAGACGTGAACGGAACGGGTCCGTTCACCAATCAGACTCGAGAAGTTGCACCGGCGACACCCCCAAGTATACAAATGACCATGGTGCCGCACGCACCTCCCCCCTAACTTCTTCGCATGTGGAGTTACGGGGCAAGGTATGGCATCTCGCTTCTTCCTCTAGCGTGCGCCTTGCTCTGCATGGAGGCCTGCAACGATTCGAGGCGCGACTTCACGGCTGACCCCGGTGAAGCGGGCGCCCAAGAAGGAGGGACTGGGCCAGAAACGATCGAGCCGGACGGGGCCGCAGGCAGCGTGGTCGATATGAACGGCGGAGAAGGTGGAGAAGGCGGAACGGGCGAACCCGCTCCAACCGTCTTCAGCGCGGATCCCGCGCGAGTCTATCTCGGCGACACAGTAACATTGACGGGCGAGCATCTCTTGCCGGCTCCCACTGTGGTGCTCGCCGGTGAATCAATCGTCCCTTCGAAGCCGATCGGCGACGACCGACTGACCTTTGTTGTACCAGAGTCGCTCGCGCTTTCGGAGTGTGAACAACAACTCCCGCTGACCGTACACAACAGCAATGGCTTCTCAGACGCGCTCGAAGTGACAGCCTTGCTCCCAGAACCCCACTTCGACGCGCCCGCCTACGTGGGTGCCGCCGGCACTAGCTTGACGCTCACCGGGAACGGCTTGATGAATGCACGAATCGCGCTCAACGGTCATGCGCTTGCGGTTTCGGGCGGCAGTGACAACAGCCTTAACATTGATATCCCGCGCGATGCTGCTGCGAATTCGACCTTAGTGGCCGAGACGGACTGCGGAAACGCGACCGTACCGCTACAGCTCAAACCTCCGGCGCCGCGCCTCCTCGCGTCGGACATCACCGAGACGGTTTCCGGCGCAATTCTATTGTTGACCGTTGAGCTTTCGAACGGTGCAACGGTTGCGGCTGTGCGCATCGGCGGTAGCGTGATCGATCCAACGGACAAGCGCAGCTTTCGTTGGTTAACGCAACCAGACTCAGGAAAGCGCCGCACATTAGCGGTGCGCCTACCGAGCGACGTCGAACTCGGCACCCTCGAGCTTGCTCTCGAAGGTGTCGCGAGCGCCTCGAACGCGTTGCCTATTAAGGTGCTAGACCCGCCGAAACTGGTGCCTCCCGGATCCCCGACCATTACCCTGCTGCCGGACGCCATTGCCGATTTTCCTATCGGCACGCTGTCTCCATTTCCGCAAGTAGACATTACCACCGGTAAAAAAAGCGCCTGGTCGTATGACCTATCCCTGACTCGGGTGCACATCCCCAACACGACCAAATGCGAGACTTCCGGGACCATCACCGGTTACGAGCGCTTGTGTCCGACGGATGATCACCAGACGTGCGAACTCAGCAACGGGTGCAAGCCAACACTCAAATGCTATCCGCTCACCGGCAAGTACACTGCTGATGCCACCAACAACGTGGTGACGATCGAAATCGACAGAGCCACCGGCCCTGGGCCAGAGGAATACGTGGGCGGATGGTCGAACGTAGAAGAAGTATCGCAGAACGCGAATGTGCTGGTCCTCCGCTCGAAACGGACCGGTATGCAATTGACGATTCAGCACCGGTCCAGCGCTATTTGCCAGTAACTCTCGCCGTAACCCGTAATGGTGCCCACCATTAGGCGGACTACATGCGCCTCGCTATGCCAGCTGATGCGGAAAGAGCAGTGGCTCGCCGCATTGCGCAGCCATCATCGTCGCAGCGATTCCCAAAGTCGTCTCGACTCGGCTGGAAGGAAACCGTAGGCCGGACGCTGGAATCTCAAGCCACGGTGCGCCGGGCGCCGCAGTGGACAAGAGCGAGTGGGGCCGCGCGAAGCCAAACCGTGAGCGCGCCGAGCTCCTGCTCAACTACGCCGACGACTTCAGTACGCGAAGTTCAGGCCCAGGGCGGGTTCGAGCGCGAAGTCAGGGCCGTGTTCACGGCCGATCAGGGCGTAGGCGCGCGCTTCGACGCCGAGCAGCACGCGTTCGCTCTTGTACAGATCGACGCCGACGGTGCCGCCGAGCGGGAACAGGCTCTGCCCGGGTGCATGCGCGTAGCCGGTGCGGAAACCGATGTATGGATTGAGCGTGCGGCGCTGACCGCCGCCGAAATAGTCGGAGTAAAAGGCGGTGCCGACGGTGAGCGCATAGAAGTCGATCGCTTTACTGGGCGCGCTGCTGAGGTCGTGCAGGAAGTCCAAATCGATGTCGAAGGCACGGCCCCATTGGAACGACAAGCCGCCACCCGCGTAAATGGTCGCGCTGCCGCTGAAGGAGCTGGGTGGTACGTCGATCAGGAGAACCGCGCGCACCCCGGGGTAGAAGCGCGCGACGGGGTCGAGCGCAGCGCTGTTTGCGGCTGGCGTTGGCGTCAGAGTGACGTACACGGTGGAGCGCGCCACGCGGTCGCGGCTCCATTCGAGGTCGCTCCTGACCCGTGCGAGGTCGGTTCGGACTCGCGTGAGCTCCGCTTCGAGCTGGGTGGCTTCGGTTACGTTTGCGGCTTTGGCGAGCAGCTCTTCGTAGCGGGCAATGGCGTGCTCGAGGTTGCTTTGGACGACTGCCGCGTCGCTCAGGGCGCGGCTCACTTCGTTGGCTTCAATCGAGCTCGATCGCACTTTGCCGACCTCGGGGAGGCGTGCCACGAAGCGACGCACGCCGGCTGATGGGATGCGCAGTGAGAGGGCCGCGCCGCGGCGGTGCGTGCCGTCTTCGAGCGCTTCGTTCATCACTTGGCCGTCGAACGCCTCTGTCAGCTTCATCAGTTGGCCGCGGGCGGCGTCGATGTCGAGCACCTCGATTTGAACTTTGGCTTCGATGTCGAACTGTTCCCCGCGGGCCGCGCGGGCGGGTTGCACGGGGATCGGCTCGGGCGGGGTCGATGACGGCGCGGCGCCTGCCGCTTCCTCCGCTTGATAGCCGTAGCCTGAGCTGCGCACTGCCGGCGCGTTGGCGAGCGGCCCGCTCAACACGACTCCTTGGTCAGCGCTGCTCGACGCTTGCCCGACTGCGATCACCGAATCCTGCGCGCGTGGCGGTCGCGCATCGCGAATTTCGGGCAAACGTCGGGGTCGATCTCGCAGATGTCGTTGGGGCGCGGCTCTGGGTGATGAGTGGCACTCGAATAAATTGCGGGAACGGCAATGGCAATCGGAGCCGGCGCGGCTGGCGCGGCCACTCGACTGGTATGGCGCGTGCTGCACGCTGCGAGTGAGATCAACCAAAGGACAACCAGAGCACTCACACCTCGATCGAGCATTGCGCTTGGACCGACCAGCGCGCGAAATCTTTGCTCCCTCGCAGCGGCGCATCTTGACAGTCGGAAGCGCGTCAGATGCACTGCGGAGGTGCTCTTCGTCCGCCTGCTCGCCGGTTCACTGCTCAGCGCTAGCGCGCTTCTCGGCTGCAGCGGCGAGCCCGATCGGCCGGGAAGCGCCGTCGCGGCCGCAGGAACGAGCCACTCCGCCGCGGGCAGCGGCCCGGGTGGCTCGCCGTCCACGGGCACAGCGGGCACGAGTTTCGCAGGTAGCTCGAGCTTCGCCGGTGGCCCGAATCTGATCGTGGATGCGGACGCGGGCCCGACCGAGCAAGACGGCGGCAGCGAGTGCCAGCACCTCAACATCGGGATCTTGGGCAACCCGGGTGCGCGTGCGTCGTCGAACTTTCAGGCGTGGTTGGAGAAGAGCGGCACCAGCGCGCAACGCATCCACACCACCGTCAACGAGCCGCTCACCGCCGCCACCCTGAAACCATTCGACGTGCTCGTCCTGGATTGGCTCACGCGCGATTACACGCCGGAAGAAGCTGCGATTTTCTCGCTTTGGCTCTCCGCAGGCGGCGGCATGATGTCGATGACCGGCTACAGCAACACGGCCGCTGACTTTCATGCAAATTCGCTGCTCGCACCACTTCGAGTCGAGTACGGCGGCCCGCTGCTGAGCGGCCCAGTCGTCGACTTCGCAATCCACCCGGTCACCGCCGGGCTCACTTCGGTGACGTTCTCGGGCGGCTACACAGTCACCGATCTTGGAGGCGGCGCGAGCACGCGCACGCCGATCGCGTTCTTGCCCGACGCCAACGCGGTGGCGGGGATCGCCATTCAAGTGGGTAAGGGCCGCGGCATCGTTTGGGGTGACGAATGGATCGAGTTCGACTCCGAATGGTCCACCCTGCCGGAGATCACGCAGTTTTGGGTGCAGCTGTTCGCTTGGATCGCGCCGAAGAACAAATGCGAATTGACGCCGCCGAAGTGAGTGGCATCCAATCTGGCCATGAGCCGGGTCGAGATCACCACCGCTGAAGGAGTTTGTCCGAGCTACGTCTTTCGCCCCGCGTCGGGCAACGGGCCTTGGCCCGCCGTGCTCGTATACATGGACGGCCTGGGCATTCGCCCCGCGATGTTGGATTTGGGCGTGCGACTCGCAAAGAGCGGCTACTTCGTGCTCTTGCCCGATCTGTATTACCGCTCGGGCCCGTACGAGGCGATGGACGCGCGCACGGTGTTCAGCGATCCGGAGCAACGCAAGCGGCTAGTCGAGAAGTTCTCGAGTCACATCTCGCAAGCCAAGGTCATGTCCGACACGCGAGCATTCATCGACTATTTGGCTTCAGAACCGGACGCGAAGGCGGGCGGCATCGGGGTCACGGGCTATTGCATGGGCGGCCGCATGGCACTCACCGCGGCCGGAACTTATCCGGATCGCATCGTGGCGGCGGCTTCGTTCCACGGCAGTCAGCTCGCGTCGGACGCGGCGGATAGTCCGCATCTGCTCGCCCCTCAAATGAAAGCGCGTCTGTATGTCGCAGGCGCGCTCGATGATGCGTCATTTCCGGATGCGATGAAGCAACGGCTGGAAGCTGCGCTCACGGAGGCCGGCGTCGCGCATGTGGTGGAGACGTACCCCGCCAAGCATGGTTGGGTATTCAGCGACACGCCGGTGTACGACGCGGAGGCGAGTGAGCGGCATTGGCGAGAGCTTTTGGCCTTGTTCGAGGCCGAACTCGGCTAACGAGCTTCGGAGCTGAGGACGCCCCAGCGCGCGCGCAGCAAGTCCAGCCGTTCCGGCGCGTGACCAAAGAAGTCGAAGTGATCGGCAAAGTCCATTTTGCAAGCGGCGCCGCGATTGAGCGCGCGGAGCACCTTCGGTACGTCGAATAGCCCCTGTTGCCCTTTGGCGATGGGCGTGATGCGCAAGCCGATGTGAAACTGCAGAATGCCGAACAAGAGAAATACGAAGCCATCCGTACGGGCGAAGCCGGCTTGAAAGGCGGCTTGCTGGATCTCACCCTGGGGGTCCACGCCGTAGCCGGAGACCACGTGACCCACGTCGTGGAACAGCATCAATTCCGGTAGGCCACCCTTTTCGCCAGGCAGGGCGAAATCATTCTGACGGTAGTGCTCGTACAACCCGCGACCCAGTGTGCCCGTGGGCAACTCGGCAAGGGCGTAGTAGCGGGCGGCGAGCCGCTCGTCTTGGCCGAAGCCGAGCAGCGTCGGCAGCGCGACCTTCAGGAAATTCGGTGCGCCGCCTTGCTGGGCGAAGCGTTGCACGCGGCGCACCATGTCGACGCGCGCGAGCATGGCGCGGCCGTGGGCGACGCGATCCAACACGCGCAGGCCCTCTTCGTCGACGTCGAGCGCGCGGGCGAGCCGCGAGACGGCCTTGGCAGCGCGCTCATCCGGCTGACCTTCGACCAAACTGAGAATGATGGCGAGCTGCACCACGCGCTTGCGGCGATGAGGATCGACCACCGCCCGCGCGAGATCGTCGAGCCTTACGAAGTGCAGTTCGTCCGCCCGCACACGGTGGCCGTGGAGCTCGGCCAGGCCTTCGATCATTTGTGCTTCGGCTTCCGTGAAGCGGTCGTTGCTGAACGCGACGTCGCGCAGGGCGCCGAGCACGAGGGCCAATTCTTGAGCCGGAAAAATCGCGATATCCATGCTTTTCGTCTCCCGTATGAGGAATGCGAGTTTCGAGCGCTGCACTGCTCGACCTGCGCGTTTCTCTGCTTCTGCAACGGATGTGCCGAAGCTCAGCGCGGATTGGATAACATCCGGCTGCACCAGGCTGAACGTTCGCTAGGCGTTCGGCAGGCGCAGGTGCTCGACGTGCAAAACTTCAGGTACGGGCGCGTAGGCCATGGCGCGCTCGATCACGTTACGCAGTTCGCGCACGTTGCCGGGCCAGGAGTGGGCACGCAACGCATGCACGGCGTCCGCCGCGAGATCGGGAGCGGAGCCGGCCTCTGGCGCGAGCCGGCTGATGAACAGCCGCGCGAGTGCGAGGATGTCCTCCGGCCGCTCACGAAGCGGCGGGACCTGAAGCGGAATTACGTTCAGGCGATAGTACAGGTCCTCGCGAAAGCGACCATCTCGCACGAGCCGATCGAGGTCGCGGTGGGTGGCGGCCAAAATCCGCACATCGACTCGACGCGGCCGTTGCTCGCCGAGCGTGGTCACTTCCGCGTTCTCCAAGAAGCGCAGCAGCTTGGGCTGAGTATCCAGCGGCAATTCGCCGATTTCGTCCAAAAACAGGGTGCCGCCGTCTGCCGCGCGGATCACCCCGGGGCTATCGCTGGTCGCGCCGGTGAAGGAGCCTTTGCGGTAGCCGAACAATTGGCTCTCGAACAAGTCACGCGGCACGCTGGCGCAATTGAAGACGATGTACGGCTTGTCGGCGCGCGCGGAGAGATCGTGCACGGCGCGCGCTACCACCTCCTTACCCGTACCGGATTCGCCACCGATCAGAATCGTGGCTGACGAGCGCGAAAGCCGGGCGATCTCCGTCTTGAGCTTGCGGGTGGCGGCCGCCGCGGCGACGAAATGTGGCAGCACGTGGTCGACCGCGCCCTCCGAGTCAGGCGTCACGGTGTTGCCCATCACGCGGGGAACGAACGCCGCCAAGATGCGCAGCGCCGCGAATT
>Ga0247769_1000560_pt1 | contig 10165 bp, 8 predicted proteins | sample UWRJL166409R6_FD_179942 | JGI IMG/M metagenome (GOLD analysis project Ga0247769, IMG submission 179942) | Plant litter microbial communities from Arlington Agricultural Research Station in Wisconsin, United States - UWRJ-L166-409R-6 | ecosystem: Environmental > Terrestrial > Plant litter >... | reverse complement strand
TTATTTTTATGCTATAAACGGGGCGACAAAACTTTTGAAAGCGACATCCGTACATACCTAGGTTAGCTTAACTCCCCCAACACTGTCCGGTTTAAGCTGCCTACTTACATTATGCACCTATGCATAGTCACATGGCGCATGCATTCCCTGCCTTCATGTTAATCACCGTGTGTAACAGGCTGCTCGAAAGGCGCGAGGGGGTCACGAGTCCTCTCCCATAGGTATCTCCAAGACGGAGAAGTCGCTACTTTCCCACCGAAGCCAGAGCGAAAAGAGGTGCCAACAACAATGCAGACATGAACCCAACGAAACAAAGAAAACCTAACCCAAAGCATCTGCCGACCTGACATGAGGTATTATATTGTGTTGTGCATACGTACAAACATGTACCCACCAACCTGCTTGTAAAATGCAAATCAAAGACTTTTAAAGACAGCTGATGTACCAGTATATAGATGACTTGACTGTGCTCAATGAATCGCCCTGAATCACCGATTCTCCAGGTACCTACCTATAACTTACCACCAACAGGTAGCTTGTTAGAAATTCAAACTCCGAAAACCCCTTGGAAGTTGCTCGTCATGGTAATAAGGTAGGCAGATTCAATGTTGGGCATCGCGACAATAAATCAATGGTGATATCTCAGCTCTGCCCCTCACTCAGTACACACTGAGACAATCAGAACAGGTAGAAGATGTTGACTACCATTTGTTGAGACAATGCATTGTAACTCGAGTTAGACCGCCCCAAAGCGCAGCTATACCGCCTCCGTTATCTCGGAGCCCGGACAGGCCGATAACCTGGTGAGTCATAAGTACCATACAGCCACAAGTACGCGATGATGTTCTCATCAACTGGTTATAACGCCAACATTCCCACGCCCATCCTAGTAAATGCAAGGCATGGAAGGGATTTACGTCGTCGTCGTCGTCGTCGTCGCTGCGGCGGGCGCCACGCCAACATTGATGTTCGCCTCGCCGGAGCTGTCCTGGCCTTCAACGGCAACAATCCTAGATCCAGATCAGTTAGTTTCCTTGGTTAGGTACTCCTATCACAGCCCTAGGTGGACAAGGTAAGTAGTCAGGATAGACGTACATGTAGTTGTGGCGCCCCAGCTTCAAGCCGTTGTCCGCCCACGCCTTGAAGTGGTTGCCGGTCGTGACGGTGCCGCCGACGCGCTTCTCGGTGCGGATGGACCAGAATTGGTCAAAGGTGGCGGTGCCCTGGATGGACGGCTTGTTGACGCGCTTCTTGGTCATGATCTCGTATGTGCCGCCGTCGCTGGTCATGTTCTGCTTCATCTTGGCCTCCGGGTTGTCCGACGGCTTGTGGTCGCCGTAGGACTCGATGATGTAGTACTCGACCAGCGGGTTCGTCGTCCAGCCGTATATGGCCAGGTAGCCGTTCCCCACGGGCTTGAAGTCGCCCGAGTAGACTACCTCCCTGGTGGGTGGATTATTTTAGTTTCGAGCATGGAGTATGGTAGTAGGATGATGGAGAACGGAGGTCTGTCTTAATCGCAAGCATGGGGCCTGCTAGGTGGGAAACTGACATAGGTATGAGAGCTTGCCTAAGGCAAGGAGGTACCTACCGGTTGCTTCCAGTGTTCCAACCCTTCCCGATTACAAAGTTCCCGCTGTTCCCCGACCACTTAACGCTGAACTGCCCATCCGGCCCGTTCTTTTGCGTGATCTTTGCCTTGCCATCCGTCCACGACGACCAGAAGTAGTTGGCGGCCGGGGCAGAAAAGACCCCGGCAGTGGCGGCGAGGAGGATAGCGAGGATGGAAGCAATCTTGTAGTAGCCCATGGTTGCGGTAAGGGGTAGCCTAGGTACCTTTCATGTAAAAGTAGGCTGATGGCTGACAGGTGCCGATGTTGGGAGTAACAACCCCTGAGTTGACACTCCTTCGTGAGGATCGTGGGGATCCAATGAGTAGATACCTAGGTAGTTATTTCGTATAGCCCCGGGAGATGTCGACCCGCCATCTCCTTCTTTACTCAGCTTGTCCTTTATACCTTCCCCCATAGATAAGGCATCCAACTGCCCGAAAGATTCCAGGACCCATCATCCCGAGTCTCGTTTCGAGCGGGGCCAACTGCCGACAGGCCACCGACCAACTGCCCCCCCGGTCCGACCCTGTTAATATTTATTGCCATTTTGAGCTCGGTCGTGTGGGGAAGAGAGTCCAACGCGGCGGAGGAGACGGTAGTCGGGTGTGATCTTATAGCCCCCTATAGCGGTCGGAGAATTTAAGCGGCTCTCTCCCGCTCGGCCATTGGCCAAGCCCTTCCAAGGCCGCCACAGAGCTTGTTTCTGCCACAAAGTTGATTGGCCTCCCCCCATATTGACGTACCCCGGACTGCGCGCCGGATAATGTCGTCAGGTGGACCAGCTTATAAGGCACGTTGGAGTGTGGGTCTTATATATGGGTGCTTGGATGCTTCGTATGCCCTCCCTAGCGGGACAATGGATGGAGACGTCCTCTAGGGTGGTAGCTGCTGGCAAAATGTCGTCGTCGCGTTCCTATATAAGCACCGGGCTTGGCCTCTCGACTTGGATGGGTGCTGGTGCGGAGATGTAACGCTCCCTATATTTCTCCGTCACTGTTGATCATCCCCCCCGGGGAAATGGAGCCTTGCGCCAAGGGAATGGTATTGCAACTCATTCCTGGTTAGACAAGACTGATACAAGTCCCCTGACTTCTTTGGGGGGCCAATACGTCCTTCCACACATGCCTCAGGAGGGGAGTCGGGAGCTGCCTGACTTCCAGGTTGCGATTCTCCGGCGAATCCTAGACCCCGAATCTTTGACGTTCCATCCTGGGAGCCCCCCCGAAGCTAGAAAGAACAGAATCAACGGAATTCGCTTTTGAAAGGGCAGTGAAGGGGACCACTGCCCATCATATTTCGCAGGAGAGCCGGATACCTTTCTTTTTTCGAAACCACAGAGTGAAAGTCCAGGTAGCCATCGCTAAACTGGCTGGATATTTGAGTATTGGTATCTCCAGTCCTCTTGTCTCACGCGATGGCTTCGTCGGAAACTTGGAAGTTGTCAGTAACCACCACTTCTTCAGCATGATCAAGAACACAAATTCTCGCATGTCTCGGTGATGGAGTATCCACAGTGCCTTATCGCCTACACACTCTCTCCGCTTCAATACTTCGCCTGCCTTGAATGCAACTCACCAAATCCGCCTCCCCTGTGCTGCTCGATAGGTACTGTAACCAGGAGCGTTGATGCTTCTACGTAAGGTGCCCATGTTTGAAATTCGTTACGTAGGTACGTATTGTACCAAGGTGCCTGAGACACCAATAAGACTCAGTGATGTGGGAAATATTCCGGTTTGAAAGTCGCACCCGCCTGAGGAAAGACAAAACAAGGTGTAGAAGTCCTACGGCTGGACGCCCGCCCAACGGGGGGAGGAGCTTCCCCTGGATCTCGATAATAGACCCGGACCCGAATCCCCCCGCCGCCACCGCCGGCCATCAGAACACTCGGACGAGGCTGGCCACGCAGATGGCCCTGGCCTTTCTTTCCCTATGGATGCTGCCGGAATGGCGAAGCGTCGATCCCCAAGGCTACATGTGGGGGCCGACGGTCAGGAGTTTGTGAAATGAGCGTTGGCTTCTATACGTTCCACGGATCGAGAGTCAGAACGCATACGGCAGGTTGACGTAGGTTCGGTAGGCATATAGATCGGTTTCCGTTGACCACATCAGATGGAAAGACCTCCATCTCAGGGTAATTTGTGGGCGCCTAGCAATTGAATTATTGAATCATCAACGCTGGGTGTAGCGCTGGGAAGATTGTTTTAGGTCGAACATCCTGTTTGCTTTTCAAGATACTGATTAGTTTGACAACCATCATTGGTGCCAGTTGTGGCTGGTATGGTAGGATGTTGGAGGGCTTGATTTGGCGAGAGTGTGTTGGACTGGCGAAGACGGCAATGGAGAAACCTGACAGGCCTGGAGCTCCACGAAACGGAATGCTTTCAATAATTATCCGGTAGACATGGCATCGTACCGATGCTCCATCCGGAATACCGGTGTATTGATTCTCACGGATCCTCGCAGACGTCCTCATCCCCATACGTGGATTGTTTTCAGTCGGTTCTAGGGCGCTTGCTCTCACTAGTCTCATCGTGCCCATTAATGTCCCCTTCCTCTCGTCCACGAACCGCACCGGCCCCTTCGCCTAACTCACCCCCAGCACCCTCTTGGGAAATCCAGTTACCCTCCGCATCGAAGAACTCATGTACATTGTCCGCCGTGATCCAGCCGGAGCTGCCCGGCATCGGAGGTGGGAGTCCGCCATCCCCCACACCGGCGTATACTGCCGTATAGCCTTCTAGGGCCTCGTGATCCCCCTCAAATATGATTTGGCCATATTCGTCATCCTCTTCTCCGTCGACAACAGGGTCGGGGTTCAGATCGGAGCACTCTGAAATTGCCTCAAATAGCTTAGCTGCCTCCGACTTAGCCTGGACGACTTCAGTTGTGTCTTCTTCTGTCGCTGCCGGCGCTGATGGTGGGGGAATCAAAGTCAGCTCAACCGTCTCGAAGTTGTCGTCGCTGACCCCGCCGTCCGAGAGCTCCAGCTGCAAGTAGACAGTAGAGAACTTCTGGTCATCCGAACCAAGAGTCTTGACCGCATGGATACTGATCAACGGGTATGGGATCGATAAGCCTGCTTCGGCGGCCGGGGAGAAGATCGTGAGAGTCCTGTGGGTGCGGTGTCTAGGTAAGTTTCGAGTTCGTGGAGTCGGGATGGGGTGTGCAAAACTAACTCAGAGTTGACAAAGAGATCAACCTTCTGCTCGATCATCTCTTCGGAATCTCCGTTCAAGACTGTGTTCTCCGGGCCCGTCGGCGCGGATGGCGCATCCGCGGGGAAGAGCGGCAGGCTGCCCCGCTGCGCGCTGGGGATCCAGGCTTTTGCGCCAGCTGCATGGTAGTAGAGGATTGGTTTTCCGCCGTAGAATGACGCAGGGGTTTGCTCTTGGTGCTCAGAAAGAGGCGTGTAGTCGCCCAGAGAGGGCGGTGAGCGGATTGTGGTAGTCATCCCGTCGTTCCTCGCTCGGAAGTGGGTGTTGTTCCCACCGTGGTTTGGCGGCCGGGGAGGTTGGAGCTCTTGTTTGGGAATTTTAGTGGGGTTGGGCTTCTTATCGCTCTTATCGCACCCCGCTGCCTGCCTGCCGGAGTGCGCTGCCCTCGAGGTGTCCGCCGACGATCCAAGCTTCGAGCTGTTGTTTCCTCCCCCCGAATCACTTATCCTGGAAACGTAACTCGACTCAACGTCCATGTCGAGGACACAACCACCACTTCTCACTTGGAATCATCTTGCACCGGTTTCCATCAACTTCGCCGGTTCATTTCGATTGTTCGAGTTGCCAGAATGCACGACAACCGTACGTTCAACCGTTTCACCAGCTTCAACAACACGACCCAGCTAACCCCTGCTAGGCTCCCACCCCTTGCTCCAGCAAGTACCCTTAACTGTCTCCCCCTTCGTCAACCTCCCGACGGCTACAACTCTCCCTTATACCTACAAAGCCATGCCATCTTCCCTCCCAGTCTCCACCACCGGTGTCGGTGTCGGCCCATTTCCCGCCGACGGTAATGATCTCCAGGATCCCACGTCTGCATCTGCCGCCGCCAAGCCAAGATACGTCGTGTCGGCCTCGGGCCATGCTGCCCATCCGGAGGACATCATCGCGTCATGTCGTGCGTTGCAAGCGCACGTGGCCAAGCTGCAAGCTGACGCCGAGGCTGACCTGCGTGCACTGGATGAGAGTATACGCGCTCGCGAGTTGGCGGAGAAGAGGAGGGTCGCGCCAGGATGGCTGGACAGTGACGCAAGGTTGTTGGAGCCGGAGAGGAAGAGCACGGCGTCGCCTGGTCTCGGCGGAGAGCTTGCGGGTGGCGGCGAGGGAGAGATGATGCAAGCTCGTATGTCTGGTCTAAGGTTTGGTGAGGAAGCTCCTGGGGTGAGTGAGATGGCGGTGCCTGATGAAGGGGAGGAACTAGATCGGGCGTTTGGGGTGCTAGCTCTGGGACGGTCATAGGATTACGGTTGGGTCAGAGAGGGTTGGCTGCATCTGGTTTGGACGGTCTTGAAGCAATGGATACTATGCGCGTGTGCTATTGTCTGGCCACCTCGTGATAGCTTGACAAGATAATGGCGGGTTAGTAAATATATAATATAGTCGCGGATTTAGGCCGGCGTGATGGCTAGAAGTAAGGGGTCGGTGGGCTTGCCGGGATGTTGAGACATTCCTACGGTGTACAAAGAGCACATGTTCCCAAGGTTGGTTGCTACCTCTCGTGAAGAATCTCCTTGTCTCGTGGTCGGATGAGTGCAGCGGTTGACAACAGTATTTAACCCTAACCCTCAACGTTGAATTTCCGCCCTGCCTCAGCCCCAAGCCCCAGCAGTTCAGCAGGAGCTTCCCCACAACGCCATGCCTCTCAGGCGTGCAGGTCGATGCGAGCCACTAAATTTCACCAGCACCAACAACCGCGACAAGCTCTCTATTCCGACCGACTTCTACCTACTACCACCCCTCCCTTACTCGGCTCAACACACAAAAATAATACCACCCCTATATCACAGAAGGGAAAAAGAGATACTGAAACAAAATGCCGCCTAAACGAATGACAGCGAACCCAATCAAGCCGGCGCGATACCGAGCAGGCAAGCCCGCCGCCGGCGCCGAAGAAGAATCGTCGTCCTCCGAGTCCGAATCCGATGCCGGCAGCGGCTCCGAGCGCGAAGGAGGAGGAAAGGATGGCAAGAAGACAAAATCCTCCGCAGCACGCAGGATTGCGCCCCCTCCCAGGGTTACCACCGCGGGAGGCGCGTCCGGGCCGGGGAAGATCATCAGTCGTGGTGAAGGGGGGAAGATCAATCTCTCTGGGGCGACGGCTTCGGCTGTTTCTTCTGGTGTGAAGAATGCTCAGGCTGAGAAGGCGCGCGCTGTTGCCGCTCGGGCTAGGGTCGAGGCTGAGAGGAAGGCTAGAGAGGAGGGGTTTGTTACTGAGGATGAGGATGAAGAGGAGAGTGGAAGTGAGAGCGGGAGTGGGAGTGAGGAGGAGTCGAGCGAAGAGGAGGAGGAGGAGAAGGAGGAAGCGCCGAGACGGATTATGATGCGGCCCAAGTTTATACGGAAGAGTGATCGCGAAGGGAGGGGAGGTGATGGTGCCGGCACGGCGGCGTCCGACGCTGCGGCTGCACTCAAGAAGGCGGAGGAGGATGAAGCTGCGGCGGAAGAGGCTCGTCGGAAGGCTGCTGATGAGATGGTGGAGGAGCAGATACGGAAGGATCTGGCGGCGCGCGCGGCGGGGAAAAAGCATTGGGATGACGACACGGATCCTGAAGATGAGGTGGATGATACGGATGACGTTGATCCCGAAGCTGAGTATGCGGCTTGGAAGCTGCGCGAGCTGAAGCGTATCCGGCGCGAGCGTGAGGCCATCGAGACACGGGAGCGCGAGCTGGCTGAGATTGAACGCCGACGAAACCTGACGGAGGAAGAGCGCCGCGCTGAAGATGAGGAGCACATTGCAAAGCAGAAAGAGGATAAGGAGGGCCGTGGCAAGATGTCATACATGCAAAAGTACTTTCACAAGGGTGCCTTTTATCGCGACGAGAGCGAGGCGGCCGGGCTTGCGGATCGAGATATCATGGGCTCGCGCTTCGCCGACGACGTACGGAACCGCGAGCTGCTGCCCAAGGCGTTGCAGCTCCGCGATCAGACCAAGATCGGCAAGAAGGGAGCGACCAAGTACCGCGATCTCAAGAGCGAGGATACCGGCCAGTGGGGACGGCTGCATGACGGAAGGGGTCGCGGTGACTTTGATCGCTTTGGAGACGAGCGCTTCCAGCCCGACCACCACCGTGATAGAGGCGGATATGATGATTATCGCGGGGGAAGTGGAGATGCCGGCGTGAAGGGCGCGAACGCTATCCCGTTGGGTGACCGGAGGAGCACATCCGACGCACCCGAGCGGCCTCGGTCGGATAGATATCGTGATAGAGACCCAGGGGGTAGTAAAGGTAGAGACAGAGACGAGGATAGGCAGAGAAACCGTGACAAAGACCGGCGGAGGGACGGCGACTACGAAGACCGCGATCGATATCGGCGTAGAGATGACGACCGAGACCGGCGCCGGTCTAGAACCCGATCCCGGTCTCCGGCAAGACGGGACCGCGATGATCGGAATGGCGACCGACGGAAGCGTTCACCCTCCCGCGAGCGGGACCGGTACGACAGCGACAAGCGGCGGAGGGTAGAAACCAGATAGACACTGTCATGTAGCATTTGACACGCTATTATAATAAACAAAAGGCCCATTGATACCCAACCAACCATAGATCTCATCAGCATGACAGGTGCTATACCTTTACATTAGGATATCAGGCGAAACCAAACCATGAGCCTCATAACTCCATCAGTAACAAACAAACACATGTTCATATCCTAACGATCTCTACCCGCGCTCGTTTGAAGACGTTGTGCAACAAGAGGCCATCGATCTCGGGTTGCGACATATCAGGCGGGTGCAGCACCATCCGGGCATACTGGCCTGCTCCCCTTCGTTTAGAGAGGAAGCCTGGGTTGATCACAACTACATTTTGCACCGTCTGTGAATCAAAAGCATCAGCATGGGGTTCTTTCTCATCACAGAGACTCTTCACTCCAGGGTAGGCACTCTCACCTCTACAAATGGCGGCAACGCGCTCGGCAGAATGAGCACGTCCGGTCTCGTGCTCATCATCTCGCCCAGTTTCAGATAGCCTACGTCGAGCATGGCGCCCGGTGGAATCTGAGCCGTCGTGCCCGTCTTGGGCAGCCTCGTCCTGTCACTCGGTGGGAAGAGGGGGAAGAAGTGTCGCTGTTCGATCAACTGCCGGGACAGGCGGGAGAGCAGCTCCGGGTCAGTCGGTCTACCACCTACCAGCTCCTCCTGGCGCAGCTCCCACAGCACATCCTGCGTGCTTATTCCCACGATAGTTTCGTTGAGGTTCACGGTCATGGGATTCCCAACGATGTTGACCTTCTTATGCAAGCCAACATCCTTGCGTGAGAAGGGAGCCTGTGGCCAGGAGACGTGCTTGTCGACGACATCGCGCACCGAAGGCACGAGGAGGATGTTGATACTCGGGTTAGCGCTTACCAGTCTGTTGATTGCAGGAGAGATGAGGTGCTTGAACACCGTGTTCATGGTTGCTACATCCGGCTCGAACGCGACATCGTCGGGTAAGTCGAAGTCTCCTGAGGCTATGAGGGGGTGTTCGGCATCGAGAAACGGGCCAGCGAGCACCAACGCATCAACGTATGTGTCCGCCGCGCGCGCGCAGAGCGTGTGGAGCGGCTCAAAATCGAGGTTATCATCGGCAGTGTAAGGACCGGCGGCGAAGATAATATTGAGAGGGGCAGGGTCCGAGTCTGAATCCATGGCATCCGGTCCACCCCGAAGGCGGCTTCGGTGTGTCTCAAGGTTTCCTGCAGATGAGGCGGCACTAGGAAGTAGCGGAATCTCGAGCACTTCGTGAACCGCAAACTCCCGCCCGGAGGCATTGATCCCTTTGAAGGCAACGATCTGGCCGGGAAAGAGCTGATATCCCCGGAGTTTCTTGAGATTGAGGGGCACCCGTCTCGCATTTCCGGTACTTCTGGATGTCTCGAGAACGAGCGATGCGTCGTTGAGCTTGCCCTCGGATGAGTCTGACGCAATCCGCCCCACGGCGACTACTTCTGTAGTGCCTTGCCTCGCAGCACTCCCAAACGCCGATTCTTCAAGGCTGTGGTGCTCCATAACCAACTTTGCGAACTCTTCTATGCGGTCGTCTAGAATCTCGGCGGACTCGGAGAGCTTCATCGCAAGCGTTTTGTAATTCCATTTCTTGCGATCGGACCCGAGAGTGACGAGGATGCGCGATTCGCTGTAGGGCGCAATTGGGGGATCAGGGGCGGGGAGGTCCTTGTTGAGGGTCGAGAGGACCTCACCCGGGTTTTGTCGATCGTGGAATGAGAAGGGACTTGCGCAAGTTAGATGACAGTCTTGACACCAGGGGGGTCCTGTTCGACATACGGTTGCATAGCGCTGGTCTGGTCATCCATCTTCAAGGGTGAGCTCATTGGCTCCGCCTTGACGCGCGA
>Ga0247769_1000559_pt1 | contig 10168 bp, 10 predicted proteins | sample UWRJL166409R6_FD_179942 | JGI IMG/M metagenome (GOLD analysis project Ga0247769, IMG submission 179942) | Plant litter microbial communities from Arlington Agricultural Research Station in Wisconsin, United States - UWRJ-L166-409R-6 | ecosystem: Environmental > Terrestrial > Plant litter >... | reverse complement strand
GCTGTTGTAAGGAAGCCTTCCGTGCTTCCTGCAAGTCTTCCGCTGCCACCTACAGCTTCGCTGTAGGTACCCCCTGAGAGTGCTGTATTACAGGCTCTCAGAACCTCAAGCTTACAATTACGTTACTTTCTATATTTCCAGAGTTTTTAGTAGGCCTATAGGGCTTATAGGGCACTATACTTAGGCAATTATAGGACATTCTATAGAGTTCTAAGTTACAATTGCTTTTCTAGGCTTAAGTAGCCCTAGCTACCACTAGCTATAGCACCGCTAGCAAAGCTAGCGTACCCTGCAACGTAAGGTACTTTATAGCTATTACAAGGTAGTTATAATTATATTTTAATAAAGATTAAAAATATTTTTTTAAATACTAAATGCATGCTAAATACGTAAGTTTTACAACGCTAATCCCATCTTAAAGTCCTACGAAGTCTAAAGAGCATATGCTAAGAATTAACTTTAATCACGGCCAAAGGGATCTAGAGTTAAGCAAGCTGAGGCAAGAAGCACGCTGCTTGTGAGAATGCCGCTCGGACCATCGGGGTTCGTTGTAGCGCGCTGCCAGGGGATCCTTGGATCCTGTCGCTAAGGAGCCACGATGGGCCAGCTATTCTGCCCACACGACTCAAGAGCCTCGAAGCCTCCCATCGCTACCTCCTGCCTAGGCACCCAGGTAGCAGGTACTCGAGGCTCCTTGGTTTGGTGTTGGTGCACCCGACCGCACCGCCCTTGCTGCCCGCATGTCGCAGATTGAACCCCAGGTTGCTGACAGAGCTGACAGATTATCTGAGCGACGCGGCGCGACAGCCCGCTTATGATAAGTTGCGCAAGGTCTCAACCTCAAACTATCTTCTGGCTCATTTGTTTTTATGCCTTGCCAAATCGACGTCTACAACACCCCAATCTCGTCGCATCTGACTCGACAGCGTGCCGTGATCTTCAGTGCACGCCGACTCCCCGCGCCAGCCAGTGATTTCTTGACATCCAAACGGAGAGTGGGCTCGGCGCATCCACGAGGGCTCCAAGGAAACAGGACCACACTCTAGTGGCAGGCCCAGCAGTATTCCCCTCGATACCGGCTTTCCAATACGCGATTACATCATGGCATGGGGGAAAGGGAGCAGCGCGCCAGCGCCATCAACCCTCGGGTCTGTTGCCCTCCCACCCACAGCTGCTGCTACAGCTACTGCCTCCGACGTTGAGCCCTTTTAGATCCGTATATTCTAACAAATCATCAGACAAGTCATACCACTGGTGATTACACTGGTCTTCCTCGCCGGACTCGCCTTCATCGGCTACCAGATCTACGAGTCGCTCCTCAAGATCAAGACACAGGCAAAGAAACAAATGGGCAACAAGAACGTTGTCTTCTCAAAGGAGGGGGTGAGAGTTGGCATCAAGCACGTTGAGACAGAAGCATACGTCGATAAGACGCAGAGCTGGGTTGTGAAAGCATGGAATCTGAGTGGCGAATCGAAGGACAAATCAAAAAAGTACGTCTTTCAGGTTTGGAAGCGTCCTTACCCTACCTAGCTAATCGTGCTAACACGTACTAGGAAATCCTAGCTCCTGTACGAACCCGTCGAGTATAGATCGCAGGGGTTTGGAGCCGGCGTACCGATTTTCTGACATTCACCAGTGTTTGACAGGTGGGCAAGATACCCGGGGCTATTCTTCTGTTTGGTTCTGAGGTAGACGAGGCCAGCAGCTGAAGTTATTCCTCAGCCCCTTATTCAGTGGGGAGAATGGCAGTGTGACGATTTACGACGTGGTACGGCATGGATGCTCTGCGATTTCTCGTGCGGCCGAAACATTCCCGTGTATTGCAGTGACCAAACGCCGGTGCGTTCTCCCTCCCTGGGTGACTCATCTCTTTTCTGCGCTGTTGGTTGTATGGGTTGCGGTACACTGGCGGCTTACCTAGGTATACAAGATGATAAACCGGACGCAACGCAACGCCATGCCTAAGTAGCTGGGGAAGTGCCGCCTCCTTCAACCACGTGGTGTGATATGCCCCATCAAGAGATGACTAGTAGTTGACTGGCGGTTGACGACGGCGGATTCGTTCTAAGCGGGTTTGAATCTCCAGGCGATCAGGTTCTTGTTACGGATCATAGATGTACCCTTCTTGTCTCTTCCACAAGAAGATTGCTCAACCGTCATACCAACAGCCACTTTTTGGCTACCTTCTTGACTTCTTCACCCGCGGACTCCGTTGCCTTCGCAATGAGCTCTTTTCTCCGCTTTTCTATGTCTTCCATTTGCATCGCCTCACGCTGCTGCAGGGGATTCAGCGTGTAGCCGGCAGCCGGCGCCGCTTGTCTGGCCGACAAAAGCTTCTCAAAGTTGTGCGCTGCCGGGTAGGGGTTCGCCATCAGCCCATCTCGGCGGATAAGCATCGATGGAATGCGTACAGGAAGCTTATTTACACACAAGTCCGTCAGCGTTGCTATATCGGTAAAGCGTGGGAGAGAAAAGATGGAACCTTACCTGGGCAAGGATGTGAGCATATCGCACACCAAGCTCGTCACCGATGTACTTGAGCCTCCCTTTCACCCACCACCGCTCTGGCCTGCGTCAGCAGAGTGGCAGCAATTTTCCGTGTTCGCGCACCACTCACGAGTGTCAGTCAGGTAGTCCTGGATCACCACACATGCCAACGGCCACGTCAGGAAGTATCCTGCCAAACCTTTCATCCCGTCATCCTCACCGCAAGCGAAGCCTGTTTGGCCGTCGTCCTCAAATACCTGCCTCCTCTTAACATGCCAGCCAAGATGATATGGGACGCTCGCTATGATGTCGGTGATAGTATCCACCGCCGTTCGTGCGGCTGTCGCGTACTCAGGGGTGGTGCGATAGTCCACCGGTGAGCATGCCCAGGCCGCGCACCGCACTGTCATTGACATGAGAATCAACCGCGCGGTGCGAGCTAGATTCCACACACTAGCCATCCAGAAGTCATTATATACGTCCACACGACCTGGATACACCTCGGCCTTGGCATAATCGGCGTCCGACGGAAGCATGGGCTGCCAACATAGAGTACGGTAATGCCAGGCGTCGGGCAGTGCACGCATCCACTCGGCAAGCTCGTGGTCGAGCTCTTGGGCCCGACGCATTAGAGCGAGGATCAGCTCAATGTTCTCGGGGGTACGGCCGAGGGTCACCATGATACTGGTAACTTCTGCTCGTAGCTCACTGGCCATCAAGTTAAGCCGCTGGCAGGCGGCAGAGTTCACGTCGTGAATGGCGTCGTGAAACCACCAGTCGATCCCCATACTTGGCGCCTCCCCCGAAGAGAGGGTGTGAATGATCTTCCAGAGCCGTTAGCGCTTCGCTGTTAGAGAAGTGGTGCAAAACCAGGGTGCACCTGAGTCAGGGCGGAAGGGACATACGAGCTGGACTCGAACAGCAACGAATAATTGTAGACCGATAGGGGTACGGAGCTGCTTCCGGCCACGGGCTTTTACAAGTTGAATCGCGCCGTCAACATGTGAGCCCCATGCGTACTCGCCGTTCTTACTTGCGGTGATGTTCTGGGAAAGTCAGCCAGACCCACAATAGAATCGGGCGGTGATGTCGCAGGCAATAGGCTTACCTCGAACATGCTCAGTAGCAGCACGGCGGCAAGCAGTGCATCTGATGTTGATGTTCTCGGGTCTTTGATCGCGGTATTAGTGGCACGCAATGCCTTGACGTATTCTCCAAACGCCTGTTCGGGGAAGTCGACCCTGTCGGCGCTCACTCGGTTCCCCAACGAAGAAAGGGCGCAGGCGTTGAAGGCGTGTTGGAGATGAGCAGCATCGGGGTCCATCTTCATGAGCGGGATCAGGTAGTCCATGAATCCCCTGGTACTTCCTTGCCGGGGAAGGAGAATGAAGTTGGACACGAAATGGCATTGCGCCTGGGTGTCTGTGGAAATCTGAATGGCGGGTATGACTGCCATCTCGAAGGGGGATTTTCTAAAGGGCCTTTCCTCAAGGCGGGAGGTAGATGATTCGGCACCAAGTTCTTTTCCCAAAGACCGCGAGCTACACCCGACTTTCTTGCTGGCCTTCTGCGCTCTCCTCTCGGTTGCCCTAGTCTCGTTGCGGAACATGAGGTCGAACTCGTCCTTATAGCCAGGACATTGACGGCGGGATTTGACGCTTGGAAAGTCAGCATCATAGGCACCTCGGTGTTTGATTTAGCCTTATCATCCTCCACTTTGCTCTCAAGACACACCCAGGAACATACCATTGGCTGCAAGCTGGCTTCGTCTCATCGCACTAGCTCACGGAGTCCCTTTCAGCATCCTCGTCTGGCGCGGCCGATCAGAGGTTCAGCTTACTTTGATTCGTCGCATGCGACACATCTGGCAACCCCGTGAGGGTTTCCCACAGTACACCATCTTTCCTTCCGGGGCACAGGAGCACTCTTGGGCCGGGGTTGACGGACGCCAGTGATAAGCCGAGGTTTCTCCTTCCGGGATCTGGGAAAGGCAAAAGGTCAGATGCGTTTTATATCAGGCCTGAGGATCCGCGCTTGCATGGCTCGGGATGTAGAGTTACCATCTACATCCCAAAAAAGGCAATGGTGCAGAGCGACACTAACCAAAGTGTCAGGAAGGCGGGCAACGATAGTGTAGGAGGAGCGATGGAGGGGTGGTGCTCGTGGTAGTCTCTCTGCGTCGCAGGTCCTTTCTCCCCCTTCAACCCCTGTCGAACTTGGCACCCATGAGAACCGGGCCACTCACGACCGCAAGCGCCGAGACAGGGCAGTTCGTGCACAGCACTTCATATGGCCGCACGAACACCCACCCTGCAAGGGGGCGGGATGATCGCCCAAATGCCGAGGTCAAGGATTGTGTTGATTGACGGCCGATCGGTGGGGCGAGGATGTCGTCGCCGGCCTGAAGATGGCAACCAGAGTGAGACAGAAACATTGTGTGACCGAGGGCAACGTGGACGTTTTGTGTTTGTTCATGAAATCATAAGGTAGGCGGCGGACAAAAGTTAAGAATGGGGTTACCAGGTAGTGTATAAGGCACTCCAAACACCTTATTCAGTGTAGGTACCTTACGTAGGGAAGTAGTTACCGTGTACCATACCGTACCTTCCTTCGGGCACACCAAAAACCCTCCGACTCGAAACTGCGACCCCCTCTCTCTTGTCTGTCGGTTCGTATGAACAGGGTGCCTTCCTGGGACAACAGACTATGTGACGGCAACTGTCTATTGCCGTCAACAGCATATAATCCACATCCAGAATTCCGTCTGTCGACTTAGAATTCTGGCAATTCCTTTTGGAAGTAGTGGCTCAATTGGTGTGTGGGTTCAATTGAAGTGCGACTGCCGTCACAGACTACCGTAAAAGTTGTATTCGCACAGAATCCTCGGCTGACTCAGGTGTCAATCGTACACAGCACTTACTAAAACTTCAACTTTACGTACAATGACAAATACCCTTAACGTCGAGCGCGGAACACCCCCTTGGTGCATGACCCAAAGTTCATGTTCGTTTGAGGATACTCCGTAGCCTGGCCGGGTCAAGCAGAGGGGCCTAGGCGCTTTGACACATGCAAGCAGCTCTGCTGGTGCTCGCAGGGGCAAGAGCTTCCGACCGCCGAAGGTGCGGGGCGAGCGGGACGGAGTTTGTGGGGCAGGAAGGTGCCCTTTGTGTCTGTATTCGTATTGTATTGTATAGTATAGTATTGTACATACAATACTTCACATTCGGGGTACACGATACATACTCGTTGCCTCCTGCGCTAAAGTTAGTCTGTACTAATGTCTTAACATACTATGTATGTAATATAAGTTTTTAATTAATTATAAAGTTCTTTTAAAATTACTATAAATAAGTTTTTTTTCTTAAATAATAAAAGCTTTTATTAAAGTTATAATATCTTATTATACTTTTAATTATAATAAATAAATATATAAAAATAATACTTTTAATAAGCTTTAAAATTATATTAATTATAATTTAGTAATTATATAATATAATATTAACTTATAAATGTAAAGCATATAGTAATACTTTGTACACCTTACACGGGCCCATATATCCCACGAATGAGACTTCTTAGTCGACTAGGGAAGTGAAGTCGTGATAAACAACCGCTGCGGGCGGGACCCAGATCCCGCGCCCCGTTCCCGTACCGTTCCATTGCCATCCAGGGCTAGTGGAGATGACGCACTGGGATCAACAGGACTGAGGACGGGGTGCCGCTTCGCTTTGTCGGCAAGCTGGGCGAAGGCTACCTTGTCGGTCAGTGGATCCAGCGGTCACCCGTTTTAGGAACCTAACTTCCTGACTTACACACAGATGTGCTGCAGTAACCAGTAGATCCCGCTGAACCCTAAAACCCGGGCCGTTGACCGGTGTAATGTAGTATGTATCGCCAACAATCCAGCATTTTGGCATATTGCTCCTGTTCGCTACATACGCACCTAACCACCCTCAAGGTCCCAGGATCACAATGACCCATTGCTGCAAGAGCACCCAAACCCAGTACTGAACCTAGTGCGCCGTCTATCTTCGGTTTGGCCTGATCATATTACGCAATGCGGAAACAAAGCAGAACCCCTACATACTGGCAATCCAGACTCCCGTCATTTATCCACCCTCATTGAACATCCCAGCAACTCCCTCCAGATCGGGGCTTTTGCGATCAGTCGATGCTCCGGTATCCGTCACGGCAGGTTCAGCTGTCATGAACTCCTGCGCCATCTTACTTCTGTGAGATTTCTTTGCACGAGGTTCTGGCCTGATGCCGAGGCTCTTGTTCAGCTTCCCCATCTCTGAGATGCTGACTCCCTTGAGATCCTTGAGCAGGTCTAAAATCACGGCCCGCTGCTGCCGAGTGTGTAGGCCCGCACGTGATATATACTCAATCGCCTGATCTACGTCCGTTTCCTTGATATTGGGCAAAGATGCCAATATGTTCCGCGGTGTGGCAGTGAGAGGGGTGTAAGAGATGAGGATGGAAGCAATCAGGGTAGCCAGGTCCTTCTGGGATTCCACGAAGTACGGGTCATGAAGTGAGGAGATTGCCGCTTTCATGACCTCGGTCGATATAAATTCGCGGATCTCCCTCGCTGTCTCCTCCGGGATTGGGAAGTCATCGGGAGGCGAGCCGTGCGCTGCGTCCTGCTTGCCAGGCTCGACTGCATGGAATTCGGGCACTATTGAGCGAAAGACCCGGAGAACAACCCCACAGCACCTCCCATCATGCATTCGAATCGCATGGCTGCAGAACAGTAGGAGCGGGACCACGATTGACGAATTCATGAGGCAAAACTTGCGAAGGGTAGGCTGCTTCCTGTCTGCCCCCCCGGGGGTATCGTTCGGTTGCTCTGCGACAACCGCTGCTGGCCCTGAAGAGACAGATGAGCATTCCCGAAAAAAACAAGGAGAACGAAAGAAATGAGTAAATTGAAGTTTCTTACCTGCTTTGGCTGGGTCGAGGAAATCTGCAACCATGAGCACCGCCGAATGAGTTAGTTGACGCAAGATGCTCTCGGCCTTCATTTCTTCGGTCAGCTCGTCTGCAGCTGCCTGAATCTCGCCCTGTCGACCAAGCTTCTCCCATTCCGCGCTAATCTTGGTATCCATCTGCTGGAAGCACGTTGCTAAAATGGGAGGTAGGAAATGCTCGCGGAGATCGATGGGACAGTGGTCGACAAGGTATCTCACGAGGTTCAACAGATTGATGATCTGATGAGCGGAAAGAGATCCTGAGTCTGCAAACAGAGCATTTGCGAGTGGCCCAGGCAGCTCGGTAAAGCCGTAGAACTGGACGTCCAGCTTACTCATGCAGTAGATGATTGCATAGCAGGTCTCCCGCACGAACCGGACAGAACCGCGAATGCTGGAAGCGAGACCCTCTATCGTGGTTTTCTTCTCCAGGACCCTCGCATAGAAGTCATCTTTGCTTCCCTCAGAGATGCCAGCTTGCCAAAAGCGGTCTGTCAGGACTCTCCCTACCACTGTGCGCATCTCCGTTGGCAGCAAGCCCCAATTCTTTGGCTCATGACACGCGTGTGCGTAGCTAAGACATCCAGTTAGTGGCGGCAAGGTTATTCGTACAGTGGCCAGTCAACGCACCTCAGAAACTTAAGCAACTCTGGAAGGATGACGGGAATCCCGTCCTGCCACAAAACGCAAGATGCGATGTAAGGTGGTGAGTTCTTATCCAACTTTTCCACCGAATAACCCAGGAAAGATTTGGTTATTCGCAATGGCAGCATCTGCGTTGAAAAAGTGTTAGTCAGCATGAGACCGACCAAGGCGATGAACCCAGGGCGTACCGTTTGTCTCTGCTCCAGCTCGTTTTGCAGTGCGAAACCCTCAGCGTCGAGCTCTGCCAAGCCCCAATCACCAATTTCATGTATGTGACGCTGTGCCAGGTACTTTTGCGCCTTATCGAGGCCCATCAGCTGACAGAATCCGTCGAAGGAAGCTAAAGCTTGTGTTAATGAGCCGTCTCTCCACCGGTCCTTGATCGGGTTGATGAACTCCGTGAGACGCGAGACTCTCATGGAGGAATCGATACGGCTAGCACGATGGCTACGGGGCTAGTCAGAGACCGCCTATCGATTATACCTTTTCCTTTGGTGCAGTTGACTTACATGATGATGAAGAGAAAACTTTGGTACGCGATCTGGCGCTTCTCATCCAGTGTCCCGGATGCTATCAGCTCCTTGACCTTGGCCTCCAGTTCAGCGTAAACGTCCTGCTTACCAGTCAGCCAGATTTTTCGGATGACAAACTTCGCCGCAGTTGACATACCAAGAGGTGATCTGGCATCTTGGAGGCGAGCCTCTGCAGCTCCACCATGCTCTCGGTTTGTAGATCTCTTATGGCGTCGTTGAACAGCTTGTGCTCGGGTTGCAAGGCCGGCCACGTCATCAGAATATACTCGAGGACTCTCAGCATGAAGGCGGCATTTGCATCCAATGCTGTAGTGGAAAAGGCCACGAGTAGTTGCAATATGCGCTTTCGAATAAGGGGGTCCTACTTAGGAGAGAGTAATCGACATGGGAACGAACGTGACGCTAGTTCCTACCTCGAACTTCATTTCAAGGACCCGGTTACACCAGGCTTCGACATATTTTTCGATCTCTTTGGTTTTCTACTCTGAAGTCAGCACCATGACATGTGCCTAATGAGTCCCGTCAATTCAGCGTTACCTCAGTGTCAGACTGGTTGAGCGCGGGCCTAGATTTGACGTATCCCTTGAGGGCCGATTCGACCACTGTGGCCTGAGCATCGACTCGCAGAACTGGCATGGAGGTTCTGGAATAAGTCGCCGCTGAGGACTAGTTAGCTGGCTCTGTTCGGAGCAGAACCCCGTATGTTTCACTCACGGTTCAGGGCCGGCTGTCCTTCGTAAAGAGTCTGGAGGGTGGTCTCGGCTTGGCTCAGGATGTAAGAGAACGACTCAGATAGTTTCAGATGAACGATGCTCTCAATGATCTGTGTGCTATATCTTCGATAATTTCCGAGGAAAGCATGCCGCTCCGGAATGGTGTCGGTATCCTCAATCAAGAGCACATATGTCGCATCCTCAGTGTCGTCGGGGAGACTTTCGTACCGTATCAAACGGGAGCTGCAAAGTTCCAAGAGAGCCGCAACGAGGTGCGTGTTAGCAGCCGCAGGGCCGAGCGACCGGTGGCTCAGAAGTCGAGTCCAGGTGACCAAAACCGGAATGGAAACGACCAAACTCTGGCTCTGAACAACCAAGATTAGAAGTTCTAAGAACCGCTGGACGTTTGTTTGCGGCGGAACAGACGCGAACTTTCTATCCAAGTAGTTCCCGAGGCAAGATATCATTTCGGAAAACTTCTTCGCGAACGAGTACTTGTCGTCATCGATGTCTTGTGCATCTACAGTTGACCACTCAAACAGGCGTCTGAATAGGTCCACCAGGTCATCGCTGTACATGGGGACGACAAGCGTGGTGAACTCATCGTTGTTGAACGCCGACCTGGAGTAGAGAGAATGGAGAACCTCGAGGGCGGCCTTCTGAACCGGGGCGCTGGAGACTGCTAAACATCCGCATACGACTGGTCGGCATCCGGCTGCATGTATTGCTTTTGGTATCGCCCACGGGACAACCGAGTTGAGTACCGCTAGCGCTCTGATAGCACATGTTCTGATGTCCTCGTTTCCCACAACATCTC
>Ga0247769_1000556_pt1 | contig 10192 bp, 10 predicted proteins | sample UWRJL166409R6_FD_179942 | JGI IMG/M metagenome (GOLD analysis project Ga0247769, IMG submission 179942) | Plant litter microbial communities from Arlington Agricultural Research Station in Wisconsin, United States - UWRJ-L166-409R-6 | ecosystem: Environmental > Terrestrial > Plant litter >... | reverse complement strand
GCGAGGCGTGAGTGATGTAGGCGACGGCGAGGTAGAGGGCCAGGACGAGGATGAGCCAGACCATATGCACGAGGGGCGGCGGGTCGGTGCGTGGGAAGACGATCTCGAAGAGGGCGAAGACGCTGTTCAGTAGGTGCTGCGAGACGTTGCTCCAGCCGTCGAACGCGACGGGGAACCACGGCCCGCTGTACAGGACGACCCAGTACACGATGGTGACGACGAAGGGGTACGTGACGACGGTGGTGTAGTAGGCCGAGTGTAGGGCCTGGAGGGGGCGAGGGAATCGGTCGAGGAGGGGGACGCCGCTGCGCGCGTAGGTGAAGGTGTGGAGGGCGGCGAAGAGGAAGTAGAAGGCGATACCCCAGTAGGTGAGGACGGTGAAGTAGCTGAAGCGGTCCCCGGCCGCCAGGCAGCCCTGGTGGGTGCACACCCAGCCGATCACGAAGAAGTGTGTGAAGAAGGCATACAGACTCTGGGGGTTCGGACGAAGCACGAAGGGCACGAGTCAGCAAAATGTGGGAATGGTCTCTTCCCATGGTTCTCCACCGGAAATGGGGGGGGGGTCTCCTCCAAGCCACTTACAAAGACAGCGCGGATGAAGAAAAGAGCCCAGGGGGAGAGAATCCAGGAGGTCTCGAACCGATGAGTCCGGTCCCATGTTCCGGTGCCGAACGCGAACGCTCCTCCCGCCATGATGATGACGACGACAGCTTTTGGGAGCAAAGATTGTGGTGCTGAAGATGTCCACGGACAGAATTGCTCGGGTCTTGAAAGCTCCAGTCCCCACCAAGCGATGGAAATCCGAGGTAGGATCGTGGGGAGAAGCGGCTGAGCTTGGCAGTCCCGTCCACTCAGGAAAGTGCATACGGCGGCGCGGTCATGCAGTCGGCTTGGGAGCGGCCCTCTCAAAGGCTCAAGCGGTGCCACTTCCTTATAAGTCGTTCAGGCCCCGTGTCTTCCATCCCTCCTTACGTCGCCGAGGGCGACATCATTGTGACGGAATTCGAACCCGGCATCCTCCCCGATTACAACTACACAAAGAAGACACAACGGCGCAGCATCAACTGCCCGACCTACCGTCCGGCGACCCCGATCGTTTGCATTGCCCCGAAAAAAACAAAGGAAACCCCCCGAGAACGATCCGATCTGCCCTGAAAGTGTGTTTCGCAGGGGAATGAAACGCGGGGAGCGACCTGGAAATGGAACATCGTATTTTCGAATATTCGCAACCTGGCGCAAAGCTCCAAACCCCTGAGGTAAGGTGAGTAGCCGAGCAGCTGAGCACGGTAACGTACCTAGGTGGGCGCGCAACAAAAACCGTAAGTTGTCGTGATCCTCTTGAGAACGTAGTGCGCTGCTGTTCATCTGGTGGGACGTCACGTCCCGCCAAAGCCGCTTCTAAAGCATCTAGAAAGTAGCCCCCTGCGGGGTTTGATGGCCAAAGGGATGAACCATGATTCTGTGCGCAAAGGGTGGCTTGATATGTTTCGGACAATCAGTCCTTATTCGTGGGCGATTCGAGCTGAAAGGGCTGCGTTGTAATATCGAATCTGCTGACAGCTTTGCGCAACCACAAAACCTGGGGTTGAAGGGGGGGTGGGCTGCCACGTCGGGCCAGCAATTAGATCGGCATTCGATAGGCGAGGAGCGAAGGCCTATCAGCCAAAGGAGAATTCAGAGAACGAGTCCTGAAGACGTCTCTTTGGACAAAAATGTGCTGTGATTACAGTTCGCCATGGGTTGGGAGCGGAGGAGACCTCCCCCCACCATGACATCCTTCCGATACCTTCTTACCTTCTGGCGCTGTCGAAAGGAGTTGAAAGTTGTGGATGAAGTCGGTGCCTAGGTAACGACCGTCCAAGTCACAAAGTACTGCTTTAAAGACCTATAATATACCTCCAATCTGATAGGGGGCCGGATAAGAAGCGTTGATAGCATGCACCTTTCGCTGACAGGAGTTCATTCAAAAAGTCGCCCTGCTTGCATATAAGACATGGGTCACCTGCAGCTTGCAGATGCAACTCTGTTGAGCGGAGGACGAGAATGGCCAGCCATTGAAAACTCATCATTTGGCACGGCCGGTCGAAGAAGTCTTCGGGATGGGGGGATGGGGGCGTTCCCATTGATTCCTCAACGACTGATGATCGCATGAATCCAAAAGTATCTCGAAGATATGCAGAACACACAACACGTGTGTGCGCGCTAGGGGGCGCCCCTCAGAAGAACATGGGTGAGCCGTCACTTTTCGACGCCTCCCAACGGGGCCTGAGGGGTCCGGAGCCGAAGCGGTTGGCAATGGTGGTTCTCCCCCAGCGTCTTACCCCCACCAGGTCACATAGCTGACATCCTGCTGGTCTCTCGGAGAATCCATCGCAACCAGGCATCACACGGTGTTGGATCGGTTGCGGCGATGTGCGCTAACGTTAGCAGTGAACCGGCAGGCGGGGAGTGAGATCGATTAGAACCGCGGACCCACGAACAAAACCGTAGTTAGCGTATCCGTACTCTAGGGCCTCTCGGCCAACCCTCATGCTGGTCATCAATAGTGCAGTCTGCCCGCCATGGCGTGGGGATGCCACAAATCATGTGCAGCACCATCAGCAGCCGGTTGGCTAGCTTGAGATGAACAATCAAGAGCGAGAATCCGAGCGCCCGTCGACCGGGAAGGCGCTGGAAGCAATTTACACGGTATTGCGGCGTGCATGCAAATCCGGGCAGGCTCTTCCAGGCGCTGCATCCATCCCGTCCATCATATAATCCGACGAGCGGAAAGGGGCGGGCACGGGGGGTGAGGTGAGAGAGAAACGGGAGAGGGAAAAAAGGCAACGAACTTTGTTGCCAATGGAACCCGCATGCATGCGCACACAGGCAGGAGAGAGGGAAAGGGCAAGGATGTCCCAGTGGAAGGAGCGGGACCCCTTGGGACTCACGGACGGGGCCCCATCGATCCCATCCAAGTTGTCGTCCCAATTCGGCCCAGCTTCTCTCGTTCCTGATAAACGCGCAGGGGTTATACAGTGGCGTCGTCCACCACTGCATCACTGCAGCGCTGCAGCACGCAGGGCTTGGGGCCCAGCGCAGAGAGGAGAGCAGCCAATCCGCAAGGGGGTCTCCAGGAACACCACCCGAAGCGGACGATTGGGATGGGGGTGTGTGGTGTCAATAAACCAGGGGTTCCCCGTGGTTCTTTAATTCTCTCGGCACCAAATCACCTTTCAGGTTACGATTCTTTTTCTCTCTTCTCCAGCTCTTGCTCGTCCTCATGTTTACCGCCGTCCGGTATAGCATAGGATTTTCTAATCTTGGTCGCATAATTCTTATTCGTTAATGTCTGTTTCTTGACCGCTCGCTCGGGTTTGTGTCCTTCGTACAATACTTCGGCCGTCTCACGATCCGTCACGGGAAGGTTTTGTCTTTGCTCGTTTCCGCTCCCGCTGCTGCTCCCGCCGACTGCCGATTCCCGCCGCCGACTTTGGGAGCCGAAACACACGAGTTACCAGCGGCCCCCTCCCGTCTTCTAGGTTGCCTTCAATCGGCAGCCGTCGCGAGCGATCCCGTCTCGCTTCCATTTTTCTTCTTTTTTCCCGGGAGGCCCGGCAGCCGTTATGTCTCGGCTCGACGACTGTTCTTGACGAGACTGAGCCGGAAAGACGACTCGCTCCCCGTTCATATTGGTGACCAGGTCTGCCAAACAGCTGGAACGACGGGGCGTCGTACAAAAGCGCCGTACCTGCGGAAGGCTGCATGTTTGGTATAGGGCTCAGGTGGAAGGACGTCGCCGCATCCCGTACCCCGTACCCCGTACCCCGTACCACATAGACGACTGCCGATCGCCGTGCTGATCTGCGGGCCAAGCCGAGCTGTGAGCCCGATATCCTTCGATGCTGTCTTGAAGATCGGCTAGAGTCACGCCCAACATGACCACCGCAAACCAGCCGCCATCGGCTCGTTCCGGAAACCGTTCGCCCGCTGCTGCCGCCGTAGAGGACGAAGCAGCAAGGACGAAAGCCGCGCTGGCTTCGGGCTCGGATCTAGAGGTTGACACGCGGAAGAGACGCGAGGAGAACCCAGCTCCGCAGCATCCGATACCGTTCATGCAAGATGCCTTTGCCGAGTCTTTGTTCGAAGCCACACAGGGCGGAGAGACATTAAAACCCAAGCTACGAACTGGCGACGCAAAAGTCCGGCGCGAAGAGCTGCTGGACCAGGCGAGATCGGATCCGCCACCAGCCGCTTTATGGCGGTTTCGTCCCGGTCAAATAAACCACGAGTTGCGTCGGTTGATGGCCCAGATTTCGTTTGGTGTGTACCTGCTGCTCAACGGCATGGCCAACAGCCAGGCTTTGGTTGTCTCCATATTGCAGGGGCATATTGACGAGGTGGATGAGTTCTTGGAGACGACGCTGGAGGATATTGGTCTGGCCACAAAGGATCTCCAGGATCGAATTTCGCACTTGAAGCTGCCTATGGACAACATGGAGGTATTCGAGCGCATGCTCGAGGATCCCAATTTCCGGCTGCAAATTCTCGATGGCAACCGGAAGATCGATCACATCGTATGTCGAACCCAGATCGCGCTGCAACAAACGATGCAGGATCTCGCCGAGGGCGTTAGTGCGACGAGGGAGTTTAGCATCTATCTGGCCGAGCAAGAAGACGGCCCGTGGCGCCGCGATCGCCCCGATGTGATCGATATATACGACGCAATGAAGGGGAACACGGATGGCTGGTTCAATGCATTCATTGACCTGCAAGCCAAGGCGAGCACCCTCAATGGTATGATTGTTCGGCTGAACGGGATGGTTTCCGAGATGGAGCGCAAGGCCGACGAAGCCTGCGAGAGGACAGAGGTAAGTCCACCTGCATGCTGCCGATTCACTGGAGCTGACTACCCCAGCAACTTGACACTGAGCTTGATGTCTCATCCCCGCGTTCGTCTCCGCGGCACAGCCCTCGGAACTCGGACGCTTCGTCTAGCACGGTACGGCCCGCGTCACCGGTGCAGAAGATCCCGAGCTCTCCGCCCCGCCTGTCTCTCCGGCTAAGTTCCATTGTAAAAATCGACGACTCTGATGCTTCGTCATTCTTCGATATCCGAATTGCCCGGCAGTCGATTCTGACTGCGCGTCCCCAGGTGGTGCAGGTCTTGTCTCCCACCAAAGAGTCGTTTGACAAGAATATCCTTGCTCGGGTAAGCGAGCAGGAGGTATCGGAACAGGAGCAGGAGCCGGAATCGACGACACTCAAACAGAAGGAAGTTGAAGAGGATAGGGGGGAGTCGCCAATGCCCCAGTCACCCCCAGCTCGGAACCCTCGCAGGATCTCGGAGCGTCCCGCTCCTCGCGTAGAGTCGCCCCAGAACGATGATGTGAGCGACGGCTTGTACCTTCTGCAACCGCGGACGTACACCCCTCAGCCGCCCTCGCCGCTTCCGTCTCCCCGCGTATTCGATCGACCGCCCCTCGCGATTAATGAGCTGCCCGAGCCTGAGCCTAAGCCCAAGGCGAAACCGGAACCAATAAGGCCACCAAGGGTGGAATCCCTCACTTTGGCGGTCCGGGTGCCAGCGTCTCCGAGGGAATCTTCATCACCAAGATTCGAGCAGGCACAGTTGAGATCACAACCGTCGAGGCCAAAGCTAGTGGCTATTGGCGGAAGGGCCGAACCAAAGCCGGTCCAAGCACCAGAGCCTATGCCGGAGGTGCCACGGGTGCCAGAACCCAGACGCAATCCCCCAAGGGTGCCAGAATCGACGCCGAATGTGCCGCGGGTATCAGAACCTGGACTGGATGTCTCAAGGGTGGCGGAGGCCGAACGTGAGGTGCAACCACGGCAAAGGACATCTCTAAGACAGCGGGTGTCACTGAAGACCACGCCGCCCGAGTCGATTCAGATCCCGCCTCCGAACGCGCTGGAGATACATCGACCTGTGTACCATGAGTCCCCGCGAACGTACCAGGCACCTGATTCGGCGTATGGGTCCGACATGGAGCGGCCTCCTGTGAATTCGATCGTGTCAATCAACTCATCCCTCGCGGAATTCCCGACACCGCCGGCTCGTCCTGTGATGGTGCCGTCGCCGCACTCGGATCAGCAATTCTTCCGCCCCGTGCAAGCGAGCCCGCACTCTCCCTTGCAGCAGCGACCGCACACCTCGGGAACGGTGTCCACGCGGGCGCCACCCCGGAATATCCCATCGGCTATGGGGATGAGCACGTTGAGCAACGTCACGACCATGACAAGCGACACGTCGAACTCGCGGACGTTGAAGAAGAAGCGCAGCGCATTCGGATGGCTGAAGAAGGCCTTCTCACTCGACGAGGAGGAGCGCATCGCATTTGAACAGAAGAAGAGGGAGCAGGCCAACAATCTCTACTATCAGGACCAAAGCCCCAAATTCTTGGACGGGAAGCGCATCCAGCCGCGTCATCAGCCGCAAGCCTATTATGCGAATTCCTGAGCTCGACATAAGGTTGGGCTGTCCAAACGCAAAATTGCCGGTACCGAAATGCCGCCCCTGAAGACGCTGTATTCCGGGTAAGCGGTATGATATGGGTGCGGGCCGAACCGGCTGTTTCGAAACAGCTTTCATGCACACGCCCTACAGCAAACCTGGTTCCGGCCCTATCGGCTATGACGTCCACGTAATGCATTCCGTTGCCATGGGGAGGGATTAGCGTGCTATTTGTGGGATCGTGACAATGTACAATACATCAACAAGTACCAGGAGTTTGTGTTTTGCTCTCTGCCTTGTCAAAGGGTTTTTTTTGATTGTTTCTGTATGTTTACATTGCATCGGGGACGTGTCAGGGAAAAGGGCCGGGAGGGAGGAACAAGGGACCCGATCATCGTCGCTTGGATTTGGGTGCAACATATGAGTGCTGGTCTGCAGAGGGAGACGCTGCTGAGTCGGATGGGGGGATTGGTTACTTGGATAGGGGTGTACTGGCATAGAAGTGTAGGAATAGTTAAATCAACAAGATGAGAACACACGGGACGGTGCGCATAGGGGAGAAGTGCATGCTACGAATGTCGACACTGGATGGTGTTTCGGTCGTATAGCTACGGCGGCTGAATTGTTCGAGTGGTTCCCAAAAGCACGACACAGTCAGTCAGGTCACGCTCACATTGCCCGTCGTAGCTAGGCAGTTTTTTACAAATAAAAAAACACCGGTGTGTGTTGATGTGTAAGGTAAGGATCGTTACTAAAGGGTTAAGGAGGTATATCTCTAGTCTACATTTGTTGAATAACTGGCTCGCTTTAGTCTACAAATACCTAACGGTTGCTTACCTTACAAGGGGCCACCAGACTGCCCTCGCTACTCACTACTCACCACTCACCACTCACCCGCAACCGAATCCGGCTTATCAAAAACGCATTCCCGCCCACCAATCTCGAACGAGTCGTAAAAGTGCAGACGGACACCCCTCTCTCCTCCTCCTCCTCCTCCACTACCACCACCACCACTTCCCGTGGCGGGACCGTCATCCTTCTTACGGTACACCGTCCTGCCCGGGTTTGCTCCCTGCGACGAGAGCTGCCGCCCGTCCGACTGCCACACCACTCCGGCCTCTACATTCACGCGATACTGCGGGTCGCAGGTGCGCAGGAGCGTCGAGGACTCGGCGACCTCAGCGGGGAAGTCGAGGACACCAGAAGTCCCCCCCAGATCGCGTGGACGGCGGCGGCAGTAAAAGACGATGATCCGCTCCAGTTTTGGAAGGCCGCGCGCGAGGTAGTCGAGATGTCTCCCGAACTCGGAGATCTGGTAGAGGGGATGGTCCGCGAGCCGGCAGGTGCAGCACTGCAGGATGATTTCCGTAGGATCGAGACCGGTGCCGCCGCCGACGGTGAGGAAGACGCCTTGCTTGAGGCCGTGGATATCGATGCCGGTGGAGGGGTGGAACGAGCTGGCGGAGCAGAGGCAGCACGGGAGGACCAGACGGCGTACCGAGTGAGCCAGCTGCGAGGGATGGATGGCGAGGATGCGGCGGCCCGAGAGCTCGCATCTCGGGCAGCGTCGGAGCGTGTACCACTCGACGGTGCGGGTGCCGTGGACCGAGGGCGGCGAGTAGTTGGAGCCCCCGTCGCTAGAGATGACGCCGCCGTCGCGATCGAGGTTCTCCGTGTAGCTGTGGTACTCGAACTCGGCGTCCTGGTCGCGGCGGGGGAAGCGGTCTAGGTAGTGCTGGTGGGAGATGCAGTGCTGCAGCAGGCCCGTGACAGCGAACAAGCGTCGCGTGGGGAGATGGCCGGCGAGTTCGCAGTATATTTGACGGCAGGTCGCTGACAAGTTTGCGCATGCCAGATCGGCGAACCTGTCGCCCTGGATGGCTCGGAGGGACTCCGCGGTGGAGAGCTCCGGGACGAGGCATTCGTAGATCTGGAGTCGGAGCTCCAGCGGGAGACCTAGTAGTGAGTTCTTCGGGTGGGCAGCAGTGGCTCTCTTCGGATCTGGAGGCCGCATCTTCTTTGGTCCCAGCCTGAAGAGGTAAGGGAAGACGGAACGGCGACGGAGAAGCCCCCGGCGGGCGAGTTTGAGGGCCCTTGCGAACTGCATGGTCTGACTCGTCGAGAATAAAGATGCGAAAATAGGGCAAGAGGGCGGCGTCGACGTTCGAGATAGACCACCCGGGTGTCTGTCTACCTTGTATATAAGTTGCCGGCTTCATCAACACGGCTAGAGGCCGCCTTCCCACTCTCTACCGCATCGTCTTTGGCTCGGTCACCATCTGTCCTGTATCTCCTTGGTCAATACACAATCCAATACCTACAACAACTGCCAGATGGGCAGGCAGCCTTGCCATGGTCTGGCACATTTCCCCTCCTCTACGATGCTGCCATGGTCATAACGTTATGGAATCTCCGAACTGGTGCATGCATAAACTGGGCGGCGGCTGAGCTTGGGGGGGTTATATAGGAGCAATAAGTGACGGCTGCCTTCCAGCGAAGGTAAAACCCCAGGCAGTTTGGAATTGCCGGTAGAGCAGTGACCCAAAGAAAAAAGACCAATCGATTCTAACCGTCGATATTACCCAGCTGCTATATCCCACACCGGATGAGGGATTTCGGTGAGTCTTTTCAGCCCTCCCATGAGCGACTGAGGACTGTCAGAGGTTGAATTTACCCTTTGAATCCTGGATGAGAGCTGAGACAAAGGCGCACAGTCAGTGCACCGTGCATGTGATTGTGCGATTGTGCAGCGGCAGGGACCCGTTTTGGGCTGCCGGGCTCGTCATCATCATTAGGTAAGCAAGACGGATACCCTGCCTTATCCCCATTTTCTGGTCCAAGCTTCCTCTCTAAGCTCAAACTTTGCTTCGGCCACTGCAACTTTCTTCGCTCCCATCTGAACAGTGAACACAGTCCCGTGTCTCATGTGCCCCGAAAATCGCCGAAAATGTCCCAGCCAAAAGATCACCTGTCCGACTTGGACCGGCATCTGCAGGCCCTCGAGACCAAGGTGAACCAGCTTCGTTCGTCTCTGACGCACTGGCAGCAATGGTATTTTGAGTATTCGGCCCTCAAAGAGGAGGTCGACCAGCTGCCGCTGCCCAAGCATCCCGAGGACCCCGAGCCGCGTAGGGAACTCTCGCGCATCCGCCGCGATTTCGAAAGCAACCTGATCACCAAGAAGGAAATCAACGAGATACTCGGAAAGACCGACCTCAAGAGCATTGACCAGATTCGGAGCGTCCTCTCTCGTCGCATCGATTATGTCGAGAAGAACGTGGAGACGCTAAGAAAGCAGCTCGAGACCGAGGAGAACAAGCTCTCCGCTGCCCTCGTCGTGGCCTACCCGGACGGTGGAACCGACGAGGAGAGCGGCCTACCCATTACTGACATCATCGAGGAGCTTGACGACGAGGGCAATGTTGTCAACTCTCGCCTGCAGTCCGGCGCTGATACGTCGTCCAGGGTTGCCGAGGCTCTCAAGAAGGCTGGCATAGAAGACTTGCCCGAGACGGATGCCGACTTGGCCAAGGAGCAGCCTCCCTCTGCAACGGATTCCAAAGGACAAGAGGCCAAAGCTGGCTCATCGGATTCCGATGACGCAACCGGACCACCGTCCCCTCGGAAAATTCCTCTCGCGGAGAAGAACACGGACTCCCCAGGAAGCCGTCTCAAAAAGAAGGTGTCGTTCGCCGAGGACACAAAACCTGGACATGACACCACACAGAAATCTGGCCA
>Ga0247769_1000555_pt1 | contig 10203 bp, 11 predicted proteins | sample UWRJL166409R6_FD_179942 | JGI IMG/M metagenome (GOLD analysis project Ga0247769, IMG submission 179942) | Plant litter microbial communities from Arlington Agricultural Research Station in Wisconsin, United States - UWRJ-L166-409R-6 | ecosystem: Environmental > Terrestrial > Plant litter >... | reverse complement strand
GAGGCCAAAATATGCTGCCACATGGAGGGGCTTGTGGAAGCCGTGGGATAGGCGGAAGAACGTAGGTTGCTCCCAGAACATTTTCTGCCAGTTTTGGAACGCCAGCGAATTGGAGACAAACTTGTCCAACTCGGCTAGTACTGCTGTCCAAGTGTCGTTGTCTTGCCTTTCTTCGTCGGTCCACTGCGCCTCGGCCTCCCGGAGGTGAGCGGTCCAAAACTGGATCTCGTACCTGACGGACTCGAAGCTAACCTGGGGGTAGGCATCCGCAGGAAATTCATCGTCATAGTCCCCGTCATCCTCGTCATCTTCGTCATCTGATCTGCTTCCCGGGTCCTCATCGTCCAATGAAGCATCCGACATGGAGCCGGTGTCGTCCTCGTCCTCGTCGTCGTCGTCATCTTCCTCGCCCTCGTCTTCCTCGTCAGCGGTTCCTGTGTTTTGGGCTGCCGCAACACCATTATCGTTCACAGCTTCCGCTATGAGCAAACCGGCTCGTTTCTGAAACAGCGGGTTGTTGAGATGCCGCAGGCATGTCAGAGCAAGCTGAAGATGTCCATCCTTGGAACTGATAGCTAACGTGTTCGCCTCGGATAGAGAGCCCCTGCACCGGGCGCAGAGCTCTCCCTCGCCGTGTTGGTCTTTATGCTCGTTGGGACTTTTGTCCAAGCAAAACTCCGATACCCGCGCAACATCTCGCACCGAAACCCAAGATTCTTCTCCAGTCCGGGTAATGTCGAAGAAGGGCCCGCCTGCGCCGCGGAGTTGCTCAATCTCGAGACGGGAAGGGCTTGGGAATTCGGCTTTGATAGAGTCCAGGTCATCGGAATCGCCGTCGTAGGTGTCGTAGACACCGTGAAAAATGTCCATGATCTCGCTGACTCTGATTTCGCGGCCGCCCTCGGGCTGCAGGAGAGACCAAGTGAGGGTGGTGCGTAGCAGATCCACATAGTTAGGACTCATGCGCCGGAGCTCGCTCGTGTAGGTGTCGTTGATACCACCGGGGAGTGTTTGGAGGCGCCGCGACAGCGGTCGCTGGAAGGGCTCGCGTATGAAGGGAATCGCGACGGTGCTGAGATAATCGAAGCGAAACCCTGTCTTTGCCAGAATCTCATGTCTAGCCTCTTCTTGTTCAGACGTTGACAGACCGCGCACGCTAGCCAGTGCCGCAGTGAGCGCTTTGTCGATATCACCTCTGTTGCTGCTGGTGAGGTCGATGTAGGACCCCGGCGAAAGCTTGGCGAAGAATTGGGTGGAAGAGTCGCAGCCTACAAGGATGTGAATGCGAACACCATCATTTTCGGGTGACCTTGTCGCTTCAAGCAGGTCATGCAGCTTCTGGAAGAGATCCTCCTGGTCCGCCTCGCTAACGCTACCCTTGTCGACCCCGTCGAGAACGAGCACGACGTCCGTTTTCAGTAGGGCAGCAATACGGGCAAAGGCATCCGAGAACTCGGGAAGATCTTCATCATTCTTGCCCGTCTTCATGTTACCCGCGACTTTGGCGGACTTGCGGCGCTTGGGGTTGGCGAAGACCTCGTTGCAGACTTCCAAGAGGGCCGTATTCTTGGGTTCCTCCGCCGCTTGCTGATATATCTTGGAGAGGAAGGTGTAGCAAATGCTGTCGGCCGTGAAGGAGGCGGCGCCGCCACTTGTGGTTGAGGACCCGCAGGAGACATAGAACAGGAACTTGTCATCGGCTCCGTCTAAGCGTCTGCCGAGGCGCTCCACGATGGTGGAAACCATGATGGACTTTCCGGTTCCCTTCTGGCCTGCCACGCAAAACAGCGCGTTCTCTTGGGAGGACTCCCAGGCAATATAGTCCTCCGCCTCAAACACCCATTCGCAGGTCCCGGGATGTCTGGCATCGATTCCGGATCCAAGGGTCTCGTCGGAACCGGAGATGGGCTTCAGCTGGGCCTGGTGCTTCTGATATCGTTGGAGAGCATAGTCCCAGGCTGTTCTCGGCTTTGTCGTTGCCTTGATGTCCTCGATGCTCTTGAGGATGGCATCCTGCTTCACCACGGCCTCTTGATGCCACTGTCTCTGTTGCTTTTGCATGTCGTTGATGCCCCCGATCGTCCTGGAGATGTCGGCAAGCACGCCCGAGATGCCCTCCAGCTGATTGAGCGTCTTGTCCTGGAATGCCCCTTGGCTTTCCTCGAGGATCTTGTGCTTGAGCTCCGATACGGTGGTGAGCTTGATCTCGAACTTGGCCTTGGACGCGCCGAAGAAGTCCTTGAAGCCGTGCCGCACGCGGGCCAACGTGCCGGCCGTCAGGTGGCGCTTGATGGCAAAGGAAAAGTCTAGCACGGCTGCGTACGCGGCGATGATATCCTGGAAGAGCTTGTCGACCAGCGGGCTCGGCTTCCAACCCGGCTTATCCTGCTCGTCGTACAAGTCGTCGTAATGGCGCACGATGATCATGATCTCGCTGATGTCGGTCAGGCCCGTCCCGAAGAAGGTGTACAGCTCATAGTTTGCCTGGATTGCCGACAAGGTCAGCTTGATGGCGAACCAGGCTAAGCCGACGCTCTCGGGGGCGCCCTCCATCACGGTGTTGCCGGCCTCGACAAAGTTGTTGATGTTGCCGAGGATGTTATCGATCCACGACGAGGGAATCTCGAAATCGCCCATCTTCTTGCTGCCGTATTTCTTGCCGGCATCCTCGGCGAGGCTCTCAGCGGCTTCCCTGGTCTCCTGGGGCGAGGCGCGCTGGCGCAGGAAGTCGTCGAGCATCTCCCGGTCCTTGGCATCGCGGTAGCGCTCCTCAGTGGCCTTGCGGAACTGCCTGAGGGCGACCTTGTACAAGCTCTCATGGTGGTGCTTTGCGGCGCTCATTTTGGTCCTCTCTGTTTGTCGTGGAAGGAAAGCCGCGCCGAAAGTCCTTGGGCATCAATGACTGGGACATCATGCTGTTGTATAAGGGGAAACGTTGCCAAGAGGGTAGGATCGCGGCGTGGTCGGTTGTGATGCCGTGCAACGTCCAGCTGCGGTCGCGATTGGCTGGCACAAGAAAAGGGGCTGATGCCTGGTAGCCGGTGTAACAGGAGCTCGCTTGGACTGTGGAGAGGAAACGCTACGCTATGCCCGTAGGGACAAAAGAGCCAATTTCAACCTCAGCTTCTCGAGTACAACCCCTGTTGCGACTGGAGCCCCAAGCGAATCGCTGCTGACATGCATTTGTCGTCCATGGGTATTGGATAGGGGGTGAGCTATTATTCGTTGATCGTGGGGCCGCTTGTCTTGCTTCCAAACCGTAAAGGCAACGAAGGATTATACGGATGCTAGGGCAGGGTGCACCAGGACCGGTGAAGGGGGTTGTTACGTAAAGGGCGCATGATGAGAACCTGTCGGCGTCCCAACCGAGTTCAGCTTGTGTGATAAGGCTGTTTACTCAGCGTCTTGCAGCGGCGATCGGCTTGGACCCGCCCGCCGGGTACGGTATCAGCTCAAACATACCCTACAAGGCTTGCTTCATAACGGTGCGCTAATGGTGGGGTGGTGGCACTGGGGACTTTCCTAACCCAACATCTGGGTCGGGTGTGCCCATTGATCGGCACCTGCCTACGCACCATTGGGATTGGGATTGGACTGGTACCCCACCTGGTATCATTGCTGGTACCTTTTTCAAAGAGGAGTGCTGTCGCTGGATGAGGACCTCGTGATTCGTCCCGTCGGCGTCAATGCGGTGAATCAAAGCTGTGCTTGCTCCGGAATGAAGACTAGCTGCTTTGGGGTTGTGATAAGTTTGTTGGGCGCGATGAGGGTTTGGATCTCGATGTCGTGCGGGTTGGTGTTTGGGTCGGTGTTCGTGAGGGAGGAGAGGGAGCAGGACATGAGGCTGCCGGATTCGGTGGATACTCGGCGCCCATGTTCGTCCAGAAGATGCGGTCCAGGGCGGGCACGACGGCGATCCCATCTGGCGCTGCGAGGCCGGTGATGATCGGGACCGGGACTGGGGAGGACGGGGAAAGGCGGAGGATCTTGCCGTTTGTGGGGACGTCGGAGAGTGTCGCGGCGTTAGCGCCTAGGCCGGCGTCAAGGAATTAGACGTCGGATCGTGGGAGGTGTTACTGACGCCGCCGGTAACGATTATTCCGCTTCCGTTTCCGACCCCGTTCGTCGCCGGCATGGACTTTGCCCTAGAGTCATTTGCATCCTATGGAGGGTACAGCCCACCCCGGTCCGACTTGGACCCCAGCTTGCCGCGAGAGAAATAATTCTCCCTCAGCCAGTTGACCGTCAGGGCGCCCGACAGCCCCCTCTCGGCGATGTAGTTGTCCTCGATGAAGGCCACGGTGTCCAGCCCGACCCTGTCCATCAGCCGGCACGGCAGCACGGTGGCCCCAAACATGTGCTGCCACAGCTTGTCGATCTCGGCCACCCACAGCCGGTTAAAGATGAACCTGCTCCCCGAAATTCTCGTTAGCAAACCGGACCAGACACTGAAAACCACCAACTACACACACCAAACAAACCAACCAGTGTCTCTTCAACCTCCCCCAAAAACATGGAAACCAAACAAACAAAAAGAGTAAAAGAGAGAAAAAAAACACATACCCAGTACTATCCCTCCTAGCCCTAGCAACCAACAACCCACATCCCCGGAGAAACCCCTCCAGGAACCCAAGCACCCACCCCCTCCTCCGTCTCGCCGCAAGTCATGAGCTCCACGGTGCGAATCTCGGGCGGCATCGTGAAATGCACGTTGCAAACCATTCCCCTTCTCCTCTTCTTGTCATCGTCAGGCAGCTTATCAAGCATCAGCCCGGACCGGAACGACTAGCTATTGCTCCCGAGGATTGCAATCTCGGGGAGTCTTAGCGGCTAGCTCGGCCATGATATCGATCTTGAGATCTAGTTTTTCCGGGACGGCTTCGATTACCAGCCAGGCGTTGCGGACTGCTGTGTCAATGTCTGGGTGGGCTGCGTAGTTGCCGAAGAGGTTGGTGGTGATTTCCGAGAGGTGGTTGTAGTTGTAAGGGGTGGGGTTGAGTTTCGAGCGGAAAGCGGACTTGTTGGCGTCGATGAAGGAGAGGGCTTCCGCGCGGGCGGATGGTGAGGGGTCCCGGATGTGAACCAAGTAGCCGGCTGCTACGAAGGTGCAGGCTATGCGTCGGCCTAGGACGCCTGCGCCTAGGATGGCGATGGGGCGGGGGTTGGTTGTGGTTGTTGCTGTTAAGGAGGTGGGTGGTGTCCATGCCATTTTGTCGGTTGGTTGATTTGTTTTGTGTGTGTTTGTGTTTGGTTGTTTGTTTACTTCGTTCTCAGAAAAGGGGGGATGTGGTGAAGTGTACAGGACGAGAAATCCAGGATGGAATAGGAGTTCAGGTGGGGGAGGGAAGGGAGGTAAGATGGGGGTTATCGTCTCTAAACAAGTCTCTAACTCGCAAAGAGAGAAGAGCGAAAGAGCATTTATAACACCACCCATCTGTAGAAATCCATATTTTGAAAAAGGGAACCCGAAACCCCGAAAAGAAAAGACTCGGTGACCTAAAAGTGTAACGCCGAACAACCCCGAGAGGCTCCGCCTACCTTATCTACCTACCTTACGTATCAGGCTCTCCACCTTAACGGCACGCCGGAAGGCAACACAGAGCCAGCCAGCCAGCCGGCAAGTTAGTTCCGCAAATCCCATCGCTAAAATATGAGAGGTTCTCTGGACACATCCAAGAACCTATCTTAGGAGCACCTCCCCCCCTACAAATACTAGCTATAGGTCCCCCACCTCTTACAACTGGCATCGAAATCTCTTGGAAGTTGGGTGTTAAATCCGCCCTGTTGCAATGCGTTTGGTTACGTAGTTCGCGCGACCTGCAGCCAATGTACAGGGGCGACGACTATGGCCCCCCAACACGGGCTGTCTCCGCGATTTGAAGGCATTCACACCGCACCGCACCACACCTCAGCTTTTGCAATTGCAATTGCAATCACCGCAACAATTGTCAAACTGGCCAGTCGCTTCTATTAATCGCTTCCGTCGCTAGTTATTCGGACGATACGTGCCTGGCGTTGTTGTTGCGTTATTATATAGAAGGGCAATATAGAAGATACGATGTAGGCTCTGCAGGCGATACCTGGGGCAAAGACTATGGAATGTCTTGTAGGCCCGTTGAAGTAGCGTGGGGTTCATGGAAAGTCTTGCATTCGCCATACACTAAAGAAGAGATATTTGTGACAGCCGGCTGTCAGTTAGGGGAACAGTGGGACTGTGGCGAGTATTATGGGGCAGAGAGAGGTGTGTCTAAAATTCCTGGAGGTGGTCGCAAAATTAATTTTTTTATACTTTCCTAGGTAGCGTCGAGGTTGAAGAAGATAGTGGCACTCGTCTACCCCCTCCCTCCCTTCCCCAAAGACGCCAACCCCACAAAAAAGCCCCGTCTGTCTCCTTAATTCCCTACAAGCACCACAGCAGAAGTCCTCATACTCTCAATAGCCTCCTCAACACTCGACACAACCCCAGCACCAACAGTCGATCGCAGCTCCTCCAGCCTCTTCTTCCAAAAGACCCAACGCTCGAGGTTGAACCCCGGACATCCCCCCCGAAAGAGATCGCCCACGCGAGCAGACCCGCGCAAGGCCTCGTCGAGATCCTGCCGGTCCAAAAGACACAGCCTCAGCAGGGCGGGACCGGCACGGATAATCCACTCGCAGGCGACAGCCACCCTGTTATTATCCGCGGCCTCGGCCGAGGAGCAACAACAAGCAGCCGCCCCCTTCGCCTCGGCAGCCAAGTCGTCGTCCTCCAGACCTTTGCGCAGCTGCCAGAGGGGGAAATTCTCATAGGCGATGACGCCGCTTGCGAACAGACGGGCGACGAAGGAGTTGAGATTCAGCCATTGGCTGAGGGTGTAATTGTCGTCGTCGCCGTCTGTGTCTTCGTCTGGATGCCATTCGAATGTCGGATCTTTTTTTTTATTATTATTAGAAAATGTGTTCACATAGCCAAGAATATGTAAACAGCAAGACAAGAGACACACGCACCTATCCATTTATCTCGCATGATATTTCCCAAGTTAGGGAGGTCCTTCCAAGGCGATGACCCGTCTTCTTTAAGTATCTGGAGGGTCTTGACGATGACGGTCTGGGCCTGGTCGTCGTGGTGTGGAATCCTGGTGGCGATGTCGAGGAGGGCATGCCAGATCTCTTCGAAATGTCCTAGGAGCTGCTGGCGCTTTTCGCTGGACTCTTCTTCTGCTCCGACAAACATCTCGGGAGGAATCAGAGCGCGTACTGCCGAGGCGGCGCACTCTGCTTCTCCATCCAGAGTCGCCGGATGTCCTGGGTCCCCGGAAAGCGCCGTGATGGCGGATTGAAAGATTCTGACCAATTCCTCTTGGCGTTCTGAAAAGCCCTCCTCCTCGATGAGGAGGTCCAGGATGGTGTTCAGTTGCTCGGCCATTTTAGCGAGAAAAAAAAACAGAAAGGATAATATAGATGGCGGGATGGAATTTGCAAGACAGAGTTCACGATGGAATGCAGCGCTGTTGAATGAATTGGGTTTGGTTGTGGGATTGATGTCCCGTGAAATTTGTCAGGCTGTAAAGAGAAGATATAAGACATTGTTTGTAACTAGGCGCGCGGCAAAGCACACACAGGGCAAACCAGCCACAGATTGCAAACGAAAAAGGAAAGTTTGTTGAGCCGAGATTCGCCTGACACACAGCCAGGCCGTTTCACAGACCATATCCAACCCCGAATCGCAGGGACTTTCGGTTTGGCCATTCAGGGCTGTGCCCATATAAGCTAGCAAATAAGTCCAGCACCCAAACATCGCAAAAGGGCTAGTCCAGAGCTTGCAGGATAGAGAGCCAATAGACCACCCGGAGAGACCCGGCTCGGATGCACCCTGCAAAGAGCAAAGCACAGCCGATGCTCCTCCGGCGCGCAGACCTCGAGGGGATGATGGAGTTTTGTCCCTGCCACCACGTCTGCAGGGCTATGAAGACCAAGAGCAAAAGGCCTGCAGGGAGATATCCGAGCGCAAGGCGGTAGTCGGACCATCCGTATGTGTCGCTTCCAGTGCTAGACTGGAGAAGGAGGTACATGCACAGCGCAAGGGTGGGTATGAAGAAGTCACCAAACGACTCCAGTAGGTCAGACAGACGGCGGGCGGCGAAGGGTGGAGGTCTTTGTTGATTTCTGGCGGCGGCGAGTACAATGATCCATATGGCCGCACTGTAGGGATGTTAGAGATGACGGTTGTCAATGGCGGATGCGCGGAATGGGGGAAAGAAACTCACGATAGGAGCAAGGCGACACGGGAGTACCACTTCCAATCTAGCGCTTGCATGATCTCTTCGCCCCTAACTAGCGCGATCACGGAGGCAAATCCGGATGAAATGCCCAGCAGCTCAAAGAATGTCTCGTGTCTGTGGCGCGGGAGGATCGTAGCGAGAGCAAGGCTGCAAACAGAGTGAAGTCCGCAGGCACCGATACCCGTCAGGACGCGGCCCGCGATGAAGACGATTGCGTAGGGGCGCGACACTGACAGCGCCCAACCACCCAAGAACATGACGAATGCAACAAAAAACTGCACGTCAAGTGCTCCACCGCCGTGTAACAGACCCCATATATAACCAGAAAAGTGGCTGGCGAAGTAATACGATGAGGCGTACCAGCTGATGTCACCTGGACGGCCGAAACCAGTGGCGATTGAGGGTGCAGCTACTGCAACAGCGTTCCGTTCCTGTTTCTCGTGTCAGTAAGGCTCACAGGTTGTCAGCTATACCATTAGGAAGCGGTGGAAACAGACCAGACAAACGAACGTCAGGATAACGCAGAGCGCAGACGCCGCAATCAGTTGGCCGACGCTCCCAAGGTTACCCGTCTCATTCTCGGGAGAGACACTCTGACGTGTGGCACGGGGGAGGGAACTTTCGATGTCCGAGGCTAGCTGTTTGCCGGATAACATGTGGGCGAAGGGCTCATTCTCGTAGCCAGCAATGATCATGCCGCAAAAGGTGTCGCCGCGCAGAACCCATGCCCCTGAAGATCCAAGTGCTAGATCCAATCGCATTAAGATCAGTAAGGTTTAGGGCGTTGACCATCGACGTACCTAGTGGCTGGGCGAGCTCAATCAGCCTGGTGTTGATCTGAACACCCCCAATTTCCAACATGGTGGGCTCCTCGAGCAGTTCGCCGTCTACATTTGCCCTGGGTCCGAGACATATTCGAACCCGTCCAGGAGGGATGTCATCCGCCTTAAAATATCCAAGGTTTTGAATCAACGGGCCCGATTGTCCGACTCCAGCTGCCCCAACCAGCGCAAAGTCGGATACTAGGACGTCCTCCACAAACTCAACGGTTGTGCCGAGGTAGGAAATGCCTTTGAGTGCATCATACCTAAGTCTCACGCTCGGGCAGGCTTTGAGACCCAGAAGGTTGGCGAAACTCCCAAAGCCTACCTCGACCCATTTTATCGGGTGTGTCGGAGAAGGTGCCTCCATGGGGGAAACAGTGAAGTCCGCGTAGCAGCTGTGGTCCTCTTCTGAAGTGATATCTTCGTACTGCACTGTTGTATGAGGGTCGGGTGCTGGTGCACTCTTGTCGACACTCTCGTCCAAATCCGCGACATCGCGTTCGTGAATCCTCTTCCATGCAAGGTCCCACATATCGGCGCCGAGCACTCCGTGAGCCGATGTCACGCCTTGAGGTTTGCCCATGACGTTGACGAACCCTCCGATCCTACACATCCGCCTACTTGTAATCGACAACCCATGTCGAACAGTTGCTCGGCACAGAATGCCGTGGGCTGTGCTGAGATCGGCTGGAAGCTCTTCGATCTCAAGCTGCAAGGTGAGCTGACCCAGCTTCAGGCTGGACAAGCTGCGGAACTCGACCCACAGAGACTCCTTCAGGTCGTGTTCTATACCAATTCCTGGTTTTCCATGCGGCGATTTCAGAGAGCCCCGAATGGGCTCTGGCACCGGGCTTGATGCGATGGAATCTGTAGGAAATGAGCTGGCTGGCCTTGGCTTCAGCCCTGATATTGGGGGAACGTCCGGGGGACCGGGTGGGATGGGCTCTGGCTCCCGCTGTGGGACGGGAGACTCTTGGGGCCGAGGTTGGTGGTCGATTTCGGCTGGATTGGATGGAGATCGCGCATCGACATCAACCCCCAGTAACCGAGCGGCGTTCTCGACCATGATCTCTCCAAACTCGGTGTCGTGAGCCCACCTCATGCACCTCTCTCGCAAG
>Ga0247769_1000554_pt1 | contig 10210 bp, 7 predicted proteins | sample UWRJL166409R6_FD_179942 | JGI IMG/M metagenome (GOLD analysis project Ga0247769, IMG submission 179942) | Plant litter microbial communities from Arlington Agricultural Research Station in Wisconsin, United States - UWRJ-L166-409R-6 | ecosystem: Environmental > Terrestrial > Plant litter >... | reverse complement strand
CCTCTACGCCCACCTTTGTGTCTAACATGTTTGCAGACATCTCTCTAGCCATGATCTTGAGGCTCTCGTCGACTCTTTGCTGGAGCAGATCCCTGACGACAACGGATCGGCGGTCGTGATTACAGTGAAGTCGGACAATATACCCGTGTCCCCCGGCCAAAAGCCACGCCAGGCGAATGCCGCATATGATCCCGCTATGGTCTATGTCTTAGAATTTTGCACTGTCCTTGCCCTGCGCGATGTCCAGACCGTAGAGCTACTTAGCAAGAGGGTCGTAGGAGCCCTCCAAGCCGTTTTGAGGGACGCGAGCCGGTATCACCCCATCATCGTCGAGCGGACAACATTTTATCTGTTCAGTCTGCTGCAAGCTAGCTATGTAAGTACACGCCACTTAATGAAGTTAAAGGCAAAATGGTCACTAACTGCTAGCAGGATTTTGACTACATCCGAGTCCCGGTCCTCCTACATACCGTCTCCAGCTTTTCGAAGGACCTCTTGGTAAAGACGTCAAGTCTGGTGCTTCGTGGCCTCAAGCTTTGTATTGAGAAGCCTTGCCCTCTAAGGAACGAGATCATGACGTCGCCAGACTTTTGGGCAATCTTACAGACACTGGCAGCTCACCCTGACTCTGCGCCAATCGTGTTTGAGATCCTAGAGAGTGGTGTTGCGGGGACACCATCCGCGATCATGGCAGACAACTACGAGGCGGTCCTCAGACTGCTCAATGAATTTGCTACCATGGCACAGGTCGGCGCAATCGCCGAACAGAAGACGGATCGCAAACAAGGACGAAAGGGGCGGCCAACAAAGCAAGAAAAGCCAAGGTACGGATATCGATTGACCCACGCGTCTTCAGTCCTCTAACAACATCCAGTGAGAACACGGTTGTGGCTCGGGGCATCAAGGCCATCAACAACATCTACCAGTTGACATCCCGGATACCGCACTTGATGAAACAGTCGCACTTGGAAAGTAGCAAAGGTGAGAGCAGCCCGGACCATGCTCATCGACAGGAACTAACGCAAGACAAAGCATGGTCCGCCTACTGGCTCCCCGTCTTCCAGACATTGACAACACAATGCACCAATCCCTGCCGCGAGGTGCGGCATCTTGCCTTCACGTCGTTGCAGAGATCGTTGCTCTCCCCGGAGCTTACATCCGCCGACCACGAAGAGTGGACGGCAATCTTCGGGGATGTGTTATTCCCTCTCATCCTGCGGCTGTTGAAACCGGAGGTTTTCTCGTCAGACCGGGATGGCATGAGCGAGACTCGGGTACAGGCGGCCTCCCTTCTGAGCAAGGTTTTCTTGCAATATCTCGTCATACTTTCCGAGTGGGATGGAATGCTTGATCTGTGGCTGAAGATTATCGAGATTATGGACCGGCTCATGAACAGTGGTCAAGGTGACAGCCTGGTTAGTCCTGGTTTTCCCCTTATAAGTGGATGTGAACTAACCTTCGATTGTGTGTGTAGGAGGAGGCGGTGCCGGAAAACCTCAAAAATGTGCTGCTCATCATGTCTAGCAACGGCTATCTTGTCCCGCCGAGCCAAAACCCCGAACGGGAGGAGCTGTGGAACGAGACTTGGAAACGCATCGACCGTTTCCTGCCGGATTTGAGGAATGACCTGGCCCTTGATGACCCCAAGGCAGCGGAGCCTATCGCAGCAGAAAATCCCAAGGAGAGGGAAGGAGGGAAGGCAGATTAAAAAGATTCGGTGGCGATATAAATACCCCGGGGCAGTAGAAAGGTCAGGTGGATGCCGGCCCCTGCATTTATACGGAGTTGACCCAGCAAGCTCTTTGTTGCACCATATCACATCCACCCGTGGATGCTTTTACTTTAATGCAGATAGATATTTAGGGGAGTAGACAAGCAGTTTGAGGGTTAGGGGGGGGTTTCTGGAACAGAGGTTTCTAGAGCCCCAAGGAGACGCCGAGGTTTCATCTAGTTATGTCCAGGACCTAGGTACGAAATGCCATCACCAAAGTGCCGGGGACCGTCCTGTATTCGTGGTGTCTCGTGCACATTCGGCGCAATTTCCTCCCCCATGGTAGGCCTAACGGCCGTTCCTGCTTTCGTAGGTTATGGTAACCAATAGGTCACATTTTCGCACTGTACCGCTGAGGCGCCGCTCTCGTCTACGAATACCTAGCCGAAGCCCACCCTCTAGAGTGGCACAAGCAAGCCCCCCACCTCACTGAAGTTTGGCGACCCCTCCTCCGAACGACATTCCATAGGTAGTACCTTGGCGAGCTTGGGTAGTCACATTTCACCACCATCATCAGTTCAAGGACCTTATAAGTTATATATTAGGATCGATCTGTATCCTCGGGGGCTTTAAGTTCAACGTCCAACTCACTTACTTGTGTTCGGCCCACATTAGAGACTCAGCCTTCACGTCTCCAACATTTCCTTGAGTCATCGGCAAGCTGCACATGCAACCCTTAGAACCCTCCCCCGAACAACGCAAAACTCAAAACGGAGCCTAAAACAGCCTTCTTGCGATGGGAATTCCATAGACTCAGGCTGCAGATGCTCATTCGCCGTGCTTGTTTCTCCCTCCTTCGGCGTCCCTCCTTGTTTTCCTTGTTCTCTGCTTCTCCCATGAAGCGCAAGGAAGCGCCGGGTTCACCCATTATCGCCCAGCACAACAAGAAACGCGCATCCTCCACCATGACAGCGACCGCACCTCGTCCCGCCATCTCCCTCAACGCCCGCGAGGAGCGGCTCAAGGGTTTGCTGCTCGACGTAGCGCACTTCATCGACGCGAATCCTGCCGATGGTGATGCCAACAAGGTCAAACCCGACGAGCCGGTAGTGCTCCGCTGGGCGGGCGGCTGGGTACGGGACAAGCTCCTCGGGATCGAGAGCCACGACATCGACACGGCCATCAACTGCATGACGGGGGAGACGTTCGCGCTGCGTCTGCGTGACTTTTGCGCCGAGCCGGAGCGGCGGGAGCGCCACGCCATCGGACCGCAGGACCTGGGGACGCTGCACAAGATTGCGCGGAATCCTGACAAGTCAAAGCACCTGGAGACGACGACGACGCGGCTATTCGGGCTGGACGTGGACTTTGTAAACCTGCGGCGCGAGACGTACGCTGATGACAGTCGGAACCCGCAGATGGAGTTTGGGACGGCCGAGGAGGATGCCCTGCGGCGCGATGCCACGGTGAATGCCCTATTTTACAACCTGAGCACGGGCGAGGTGGAGGACTTCACGGGCGGCATTCGTGATATGCGGGACAAGCTGATTCGGACGCCGCTGGAGCCATTACAGACGTTCACCGACGACCCCCTCAGGGTGTTGCGGCTGGTGCGGTTCGCCAGCCGGCTAGGATTCACCATTGACCCTGGCGCGGAAGAGGTGATGGGGAATGCGAATGTGTTGGAAGCGTTGAGGTTGAAGATCAGTCGGGAGAGGGTAGGTGTCGAGCTGGAGAAGATGATGAAGGGTAAGTACCCGTGTTGGGACGTTGTGGTGATTGCGGGATATGTGCTGATGTCGTTTACAGGGGAAAATCCTTGCGCGTCTCTGAAGTTTATCGACAAACTCGGGCTCTATCACGCCGTGTTTACAGACCCTACGCGGGCGAATATGCCAAAGCCGGATGTGTCCAACTGGGCCACTGCGTACCAATGTCTTGATCAACTGGCCAGGAACAGGACACCCGGGTCTATCTACGATATGCTCGTCACAAGCGAAGAGGCACGCTACTATGCCTGGAACCTCGCGGCGCTTACTTCGTGGGCGCAGCTCCCCGATGATCCTCCGCTCCGGGGTGGCAAGCCAGCTTTGCCTTTGGCAACACAGGCGGCCAGAGAGGGATTCAAGGCTCCCAAAAAACTGTCCGAGCTCGTTACGGCAGCGCACCGTCACCGCGCCGAGATTGTGAGGCTCAAGGACATCGTTCACGCGGAGCAACCCGCAAAGAATGAGCGGGACCGATTTGGGATGGCCATCAGAGAGTGGGATTCCCGAGGGGGGAACTGGCGGCTTCAGGTGCTGTACGCCCTGCTTGTCGAGGTGGAGGCTCGCACAGCGGCCGGGGATGCGGATGTCAGCGCGGTTTTGGCAGAGTGGCAGCGATTTCTGGACCACCTGGTCGAGCTTGATGTAGTAGATGCCCCGTCCATGAAGCGTCTTCTCGACGGTCGTGTGTTGGCGGAGGAGCTCGGGGTAAAGGCGGGAAAGTGGACTGGTCCCGCGCTTGACGTGGCAATGGCGTGGCAGCTAAGGAATCCCGGAGTGACGGACTATTCAGGTGCTCTGGAGGAGGTGCGAAAACGGAAGACGGAGTTGGGGGTTGTTTAGGAAAGGGGAAGCCCTGTATTTTGTAGGATTGCGCTGGGTGACTCAGAGATACCCCAATCATAATATTTGACGTCTATTCCAATTCCAGCTTTGGAATGTCAAACTTGGATCAAAGTTGTGGCTGACGAGATGGTGCGGACTTTACTCTCCTGTTGTTAGCACAGTGGCGTACACAGTGCGGGTTCGCCCTTCAACCGCTTTTGAAGTTCAGCCAGTAGATAAATGATGCCCTTTGGTGTAAACTCATTACTCAAGGCTGCTGCTGCTGCTGCTGCAACACCTAATTATCACCCCATTCTGCAGCCTAAGCCTCCTAATGGGAGGTGAAGACCACGCATTTCCGAGCTTATTCACCATCTCCAGTTTGATCTGAGCTTCCTTGATGAATATGGCGGCGCTCAAAACGGCTGCCGAAACAGCCACTCGCCTCGATGCGTTGCTCTCCCAGAGAAGCAGTCAAGCAGGGAAGGTAGTAAGTAGGCTACACTGCCCGCCCAAAGCCCTCAGAACGAAACACATCCCCTTTTGGATCGAGCAGCTAACATGTGGGCTCTAGGGAGAGTTAAATGAAGCTGTGACAGGTGGGATTCGGCGTCATGTTCAGTCCGTCCTTGCCGACATGAAGCGGAATGACTTCGACTCTGACTCGGCTGCCACGGACCCAGCCAGCGATGAGGCGTCACAGCGTATCGTTCGTGTTTTGAGCAAAGCGATGACCCCCGTGGTTCTCGAGGTTGATGGGGTTGAAAGCGAGGGAGATGCCAGCGACGAAGAGGAGGAGGATGAGGGTGTAGATGCGGCTTATCGAACTTACCGCTGCGTCATCCAGCGCTGCCTCGTCGCGGCCCCGCCCGCTCTCGAGGCACTCGCGCTGCTCACGAGGGCATTTTCAGAATCACCCAGCGTGGTAGGTGAGGAACTCCTTCTCACCCTGGCCGCCTTCACGAACAAGAGCGTCGTCCGCCCCTGGGTGCCTTCCGCGGAGACGGCAGAGCGAGCTTCAACTCAGTTGAGGGAGTTGCTAGCCGCGAGCGACACCACACAACCCCGTTTCATCGTTGAGGTTGTCCTCCAGCGGTATCTCCGCCGCCTGTTTTCCAAGTCCAAGCCTGCCGCCATCACCTCGGCGGGAAGGAAGGCCGAATATGTGGATCCCGTCGCCGGACGGGGCGAGGGCCTACCGGATGATACGAGCGAGACGAAGCCGTGGAAGTTCACCGACTTTAGGGCTATTACTCTTGCTGGATGGGTGGTCGGTGAAGCTGATGTACGTTGTTGCGTGTTGTCCCTGCCGTCTTGGCTGTTGCTTGTTCTGTGCTCTACGACTGACCCGATGCTCTCTGTAGGAGGAACTCATCAGCAAGCACTGGCCGCTGTTCATCCCCGTGCTGTTGACACTGGTCGACGATCAGGCCACCAACGTTCGGCAGCAGGGCTTGGTGGTTCTGAAGAGATTCCTCGAAAAATTTCCCAGCAAAACCCTCCGCGACACGGGTCTGTCGAAGGTCTTCGAGGACGCGATATTTCCCACCCTGAGCTACCTCCCCAGTCTGACACCGGAGGAAGAGTCCCTGAGGCTTCTTGTTCCAGCCTTCGAAGCTCTCCGCTGTCTGGCAGGTAAACAATTACCACTACCTTCCGCCGCCGCCTCCAACCAGCAGCAGCAGACGGATCAAGCACGGGATAAGTTGCTCGACAAGGTCCTCCGAGAGGGAATATTTTCGGCTTACTTCCACGCCAAGGACTACATCCGCATCGTCGACGTCCTCTGCCAGCAAACAACCTTGATTATCGGCGATATGGGCATTCACGCTGTGAAACATCTCAAGGTACGATTGGAAAGTTTCCACACCGGTAGACCACCACCACCACCCAGGCAGCTCCATTCATTTGAAACCACACACAAATCCCAGAAATATACGTTACCTGCCTCACTGCGTCGTAATTAACTAACCCTGCCACCCGGTTTCTAGGATCTAATCCCAATGCTCACAACGATCCTATCCGACCCTTTCGCCTCCTCTGCAGCACCCGTAACCCTCCTCTCGGCCATCAAGACCCTCCAGTCCGTGCTCGCGAACTGCTGGCCGCGCATCATCACCACCACCACCTCTACCCTCCCGGATCATCCCCAGTCCCAGTCCCAGTCCCCATGGCGAGACGAAATCATCCAAGCACTTGTCCTCTGCTGGTTGAACCTACCCTCCCACCAAGACGGCAAGCAACAACAACGACGACAACAACAGCAACAAAACGCGGAGGCCATCGCAAGGCTCAAACAAGAACTCATCAAATGCAGCCAATGTCTCGACGCAGTCATCAAGGCGAACAACAATAATATCCTTCTCCCCGATCTCGTTGCGCCGCTGGTGACCAAGGAGCCGTCGCTGGCGGAGCTCTTTTCTGTTCCAATTCCTGTTCCTACCTCTGTCGTCTCGGACTAGGAATTAGGATTATTCTAGGGCCATGGCGTTGCCCGAAGAAGCGCTGGCATTCTAATACATACATACATGCACGCCATCCATAACATACCATACTATACCGCTCTTCTATACACGACACTCGCATATGTTCTCCCCTCCGTCGAGATAGTCGAGATAGTCGCGCGAGAGGAGCATAAGATGGATACCGACAGACAGACAACAACACAACGCGGCTGGCTAGCTACCTAGACACCCGTCAGCCGGCAGGCAAGCCAGGACAACCCAAATAAAATTTTATACCGAACCCACCAAATGGGGGCTAACAACCTGTAATCCTATCGCGCATTTAGCCAGGCAAGCCACATCAATTCTCGTAACACCTGTTCAAGGCGTGGTGGCGGAGTGGTCTAACGCGCAAGACTAGAAATCTTGTTCCTTCGGGAGCGTCTGTTCGAATCAGGCCCACGTCGGTTGGAGAAACATATGTATTTTTGTCTCCTTTTTAAGGTGCGTCTAGCACCTTGCTAAGTAAGGGGTATCATGAAGTTTATTTTTTCCTCCCTTCAGCAACCACAGTGCTCAAAAGCTGCAGGGCTCGCCATCAACTCCTGCGACCTCCTCTGATCTATAAGAGCATGGTGACGAGGGACATTCCTCAGGTCCAGACGACGCCTAGTCGACCGGCTGCTGTTTAAAAAGGCTCTTTCCTCGCAGCCACTTCCTGTAGGCTTTGTACCTCTTCTTCTGCGCATCCTCCTCGGTCACCGCCAGCGGGTTGTCGGTAATTTGTACGGTCTCTACGTACAGTGCCATGTCGTCTTCATGACCTGGCTTCGCGGCAAAATTCGCATTCGGTGTTTCGACCGCGAGCCCTTCTGTCTGCCAGCTGCCGGCGACGTATTCTTGGTACTCTCGTTCAATCTCGCTGGCTACCGGCGTCTCGTCTGACACTACGAGCGGCAGGTTGTGTGGGTGGCTAATGTAGCGTGCGTAGTCATCGGCCTCGGATGCGCTCACGGTCGGGTTGAGACTTTCGTGCACCACCTTCTTGAATGTCCACTGTGCAGCGCGCGACTTCTCAAGAGCGCTCGGCTTTCCCTTACTTCCACCTCCTTGACCCTCCCCATCGGTACTGTAGGCGCCTGTCTCTTTCATGATGCCTTGTAGGCCGTTCGCCATTATGGGCTTCTCCTGCGAGCTCGGCTGCAGCCAGCGCTGTAGAGAGATGCCGCGGGGAGGAGCAGTCGCCGCTGCGCCATGCGCCTTCTCGCTGTAGATCGATGCGGTGTCGGCACCGTCATCCGACAAGCGGGCTAGATCTTGCGGGGCCAGAATCGTGACCTCTTTTTTCGTCTTCTTCCTGTCCGGCGCTTCTGGGTCAAGGTCATTACGCACACGGAATGGGCTAAGATCGTACCGGCCCTCCTGAGAAGACTTGAAAGGGATGTACTTGATCGTCGAGTTCATCTTATAGGAGAACATCTTGACAAGCGAGGTCAGCGTGGAAGGCCGGTAGTACTCCAGCCAGTAATCGTCATATGCGGTCGCGCCCTTTTTGGCGCCGTCGCTACGAACCGGCGGGTAGGGCGTGAGCACGCGCTCCTTCAAGAATTCTGGGTTGTACCAGTGGATGTAGCTGCACCGGGGTTTCTCGATCCAGGTCCGGGGGTCCTCGTGATGCAAATAATAATCCGTGGTGAGATCCCAGAGCATAGGCTGCCCGTGGGTGAATTTATAGTTGCCCAGAAACAGGTTGTAGGCCTCCTGGCGCTGGCCGTCGAGAAACGAGTTATTATAGTAACGCTTGAAGCTCTCAATCATATCCCGGGAATGGCTGGTCCACTGATTGATTTTGCGGTACGTCTCCATCGTGTTTACAAGCTGCGAGCCCCCGTACTGTACAGCGATAGTATCGCCATGATCATGAAACATATGGGTGAACAAGTTTACGGCGTCGGTATCGTAGTCCACAACCGTGTCCTCCAAGACACCCAACGCGTGTAGCTGGTGCCCGAGCGCGCGCTTCCCGATCACGAACTGGGCGGCGTTGGTTCGGTCTAGACAGTCAATGCAGTTCGTGCGGGCGACGCCGTTCTGGACACAGATGGGAGACGTGTGGCCGTCGCCATTGTGGAAGAAGCCAGTAGTAGTGACGACGTCTTCTGCGATGCTTTCGAGAGTGTTGATAACGTCTTGATCGGGACTCTTGGACGCCCGCGACATGTCCCAGGCGCGGTGAATGATTTTGTGCTTTTCGGGGAGGAACTGGTTAAGGTACTCGATGGCGTGTGTGTACTCCTGAAGCAATTTGCTCTCGCGCGGCGTGCGCTCACGAGCCTTGACCAGGTTGAGAGCGTATATGGGAGCTCCGTAGCGCTGGAAGAGGTTGTTGAAGTGAAGAGCCGCCGCGGTGTAGAAAGGGTCCACGAGGTTCAACTCGATGGGCGGCTTGGGGGTTACACCGGTATTGTCTTGGGTCCAGTACAACGGAATCGAACCACGATGTTGGACATAGGATGTGTAGGCAGGGCTGGCATAAAACTTGGGACCCGGGGCGTGGAAGGAAGTGGTGAGGGCCTCCGATACGATCTGTTCCGTCTCAACATCATTGGCTACATAGCCGAGATCGTTGGCGCCTCGCTTCAGGAACCGCGCTCCCGCAAAGTATCGGCTTCTCCGTGCGATAATCGTAATGTGCGCTGTCCTCCCATAGATTGACAGAGCAGCCTGATCGATGTATCCGTGGATGATGGGGCGGCACCAGTCGTAGGGGGTTCTCAACGAGGCGGCGATGGGAGCCAGCAGGTGACTGTTCCAGACGAACATGGAATTCAGGTCGTCATCCGCGTTGGAGGGCTGGCAGTTCAAGAGGGCGGTGCGCTCTCTCGAGATATTGTGCTGGAGGGTGCGGGTGATGTCGTAGGAATAGCTATAGTAGAAGGAGGTTGTCAAATCCAGGTTGCTCAGGATGGTCAAGAATCGCGCCTCTTCGGTGTTACGCTGGTCGATCTTGAATCCGGGAGGGGTAAGGGGGATGGTATCAGTCCCGTCTACCTGATACACATAGTGGCCGCCGATCATAGCAACTGTGCTCTTCTTAGTGATCAGGAGCATATACCATGGCCCCGTGAACTTTATGAAGCCCAGCAGACCCCATGCGGTGCATCGCAACTTCAAGCCGCCAGTCCCCTTGTTACCGTCATCGATGGTATCGAGCAACTGGTTCATGTCCTTCTGCGTGTAGACCGTCTTGTCGTTGGTGATGCTCAGTTCCGAGTCACCATCGGCGGTACGATCAATCTTGAGCACGCGGTAGCGCTTCTCGGTAACGTCGCCGCCGACAATGTAGAAGCGGCTTGCCGTCTCGTAGAGGCTGAACTTGTGCATCTTGTGCATCAAACGGGACCGAGATCCCACACCCACGGCACCGGAAATGTGCAGCTCGTCCTCTTCGTGGCGGGCTGGGT
>Ga0247769_1000553_pt1 | contig 10213 bp, 5 predicted proteins | sample UWRJL166409R6_FD_179942 | JGI IMG/M metagenome (GOLD analysis project Ga0247769, IMG submission 179942) | Plant litter microbial communities from Arlington Agricultural Research Station in Wisconsin, United States - UWRJ-L166-409R-6 | ecosystem: Environmental > Terrestrial > Plant litter >... | reverse complement strand
TTCCTCGTCAAGCGCCGCGTTGGCAATGCCCGCAGGTCGCCCCGCCTTCATCTCTATGCCGTCACTGCTCTCATCGGTTGTGTCCCTTTGGTTTGACATCTTCCACTGCTGCCGAATATCTCCAAGCTTCGCCTTGTAGTCCTCCGAGCTCAACGCAAAGGCGACGAGCGAGCTTGGTTCGTCTTCTCTGACAAAGACGTCAGAGTTCAGGAGGATGTGGTCGGTATTGTTTATGGGGTACTCCAATGGTGTCCAGCTGCTGGCGGACCGCTCGGCCCAGAAGTTGGTCAGCATCGTCATGAGGCTGTTCTTTTGGTGCCTTGGCAACTCCTCCGGGATCTCTTCGTTCGGCTCAAGGGAGGCCGCAATCTCCTTCACATCGGGTGGAATGTCGTCATAGGTGATGGTGGAATGGTCCGCATCGCTGCCCTCAGCTTCATCCTCAGACCCAGCCTGACTTTCTTGACGCTGCTCGTCTGTCTCTGTAGTCATGGGCTGCGAATGCGGCTCTTTCGGCGAGCTAGGCCTCGAACCAGATGATTTGGGCTGTGAGTCTTCCGGGGTTGAATCGGTTACATTCGAGGCCTCGACTGGCCGTTTCTCATTATGGTCATCATCCGAGGGGCCGGGCTCCCGGACGGCCTGATCCACATCTTCATACACTTCTACTACCGCCTTGGTAGAGCTGCGAGGCAAAAACGCGCGAGTCGTTTGCATCTTGGCAGCACGCTGCTTGCGGTCCCTCAGACGCTCCTTTTCGAACTCTCTGCTCAACTGCTCGAAGTGCCTGGCAAGAGTAGACACTTTGGACTCCCGCTTGTGGACGTAACGGGGGATTCCAGATGGTGCTGGCTTGCGGTGGTTCTTGAGGGCCCCAATCCCGATTCTATCGGTGAACTTCTTTTCTTCTTTTGCGACACCTTGCGTTTCCTGCACCTTTTGCTCCTTCAGGAGTTTGCCAATGGCAGACTGTGTTCTAGGCAGCGTGCCGGCCGGCTGAGACAGAGCCCGGGTGATCGGAGGGGATACTGTCAGGCCCGGGCGGCGGGCCGAAGTGCGGTCGCCCATCCGTGTTCCGTCCACCGTGACTTCTCCGCCGGCTGGGGGGCCGGCGGTGTCGCCAGACGCTGTTCGTTGTTCTCGACGCAACTGCTCGACCCTCTCTGTCAGTGTCATTTCGACAGCTGGCGCCGCAGGAGCCTCCTCAACTTGTCTCGCCTTAGGCTTAGCAACAACTGTTGATATGGGATCGACTGGCCGCTCATCCGGCACGATGGGGGACCCAGAGGTAGTATCTGCTGGAAAGATGGCGTTTCTAGTCAAGCTTGGAGAGTGTGGCGTCGCAAGGTCAAGCGGCTCAACCTTCTGGAGAATCTTATCGGCTTCAGCTAGGGCGGCGTCTTCCTTCGGCGGCGGCGTGAACTCGTCCGCGGGGGACAGGGGGGTCTGAGGGGGTGGGCTGGGGTCGCTGTTGGCTGATTGGGACGGCTTCTCCTCTATTTCGGAAGAGCTCGTCTGAGTCGTCACAGGCGTGGTCTTCTCTTCAGACTCTGATCCGACCGAGGCTGTCCCGTCAGTGCTCGGCAGCGACTCCTTGGACTCGTTATCCGTGAAGATCTTCTTCAACTGGATGATAGTCAATTGTCGAACATCTTTATCCGAGAGAAAATCTGCCTCGAGCTTGGCGAAGGCGGCATCCCAATCTGATGCTCTCTCGAGCATCTCGCGGACAACGCCGTTCAATGGGATAACTTCATAGTACTTCGAGTTGATATACGCCGCCTGAAGATTGCGAACCAGCTCGGCATGGTCCTCTTCGACCTTCTTGGCCAGCCTCTCTACTTCGCTCCTGCATGCTTCCGCCTTCTCTGGGAGCACGCTGTCAATCCTGATGCTCTTCAGCCTTTCCTTGACCGAATTTGTGAACTTGTTCCAGCGATCTTCCGCCTTTGTGAAAATGTCGTTCTTCAGCTTGAGATCGTTCTCTACCTTCCATGTGATCCTTGGCCTGGGGGCGACGATCTCGTAGAGGTCGATCGGGTCGTAGTGCACCCTGATGGCGATGTCCCGATACAGATAGTAGAAAAATCGAATATGGTGTAGCTGGTGGTCGTGCGGGCATCCCGTTTGGGGATGCACCTGTAACCCCCGGTTCCAGAATGACAGCTCGAGGTACTTTCCGAAGGAGTATTTCCAGGTGCTGACAGACATGGGCATGAGACCAAAATGTTTCTTACAAATTTTGCAGTAATTCCACATGCAAATGCCGGTTCCGTCCTTTTCACCCTCCCTTTCCTGTGGCTTATCCGGGAAACAGTCTGGCCACTGAGGCTTTTCCTCTATCATCACCGTGATACGGGCATTGTCGTGGACGTATGTGCGGTGGTGCTCGGCCATTTTACGGTCGCAGCCATTTGCATGGCATATCGAGTCCGCACTCTCGCATACATCTTCGACGTACTGACCCAGGGTAAAATCCGGATCTAGATTGCCATTCGTGTCCACATGTTCATTGTAGAATTCGATCGCGATCAAGCCAGGTTCGGCGCAAGGAATCTTGGTTTCGTTGCACGTAACAGAATAGAGCACGACAATATTCTGGTGGGAATACGGGTCGAAGAGGTCCAGGCTGCCTTGTATGTAGTTCTCCCACTGCCTGGTCTGTGTCTGGTAATTGTGCAGGGCTTTATCATACTCGACATCGTGGACGGCGTGGAGAATTTCCATAATCTGGCGGGGCGCCTTTTGGCCGATCTCGTGTACCATTTCGGGTTTGATGAGCTGAAAAGGCTGCTCCTTGGCCTCCGTTTTCTCTCCCAATTCCTCTACGATGTCTTGATCTCGGAGGCGCTTCAGGTAAACCAACCGCCGCTCCTGCTCTCGCGCCTTCATGAGCAGATATGGCTGCGTAAATTTGACAAACGGCGAAGCTGAGAGTATTCTGGTTTCGTATTTTGCCACCATATCGCTGTAGAATGTCGGCATGGGTATGTCCTCTGGCACTTGGCTGTCTTGTGACAAATGTGTGTGAGACTCGTGGAGGGACACCAATCTCTTGGCTTGATCAATTGGAGGCCGGCTCAGGTCGACCGTGATGGGTTGCTCGTTATCTGTCGCGACGCTGGCAACTGACTGCGAAACCGTTTCGCTCGCGGTGCTGGGGCTCGTTACGAGGACCGCCGGCTGCCATGTGGGCCGCTCTACCGTAGTATCAATGCTGGATGCCGCCTGTAGGCTCTCATCGGTCTGCTGCCTTGAGGAAGAGGGTGGCGAGATTGAAGTCTCTTCCGGAATGTGCACAAATTCATCGCGCATGAGACAAGATTCGAGCTTCAGGTTATAAACGACGTAAACCATGAACTCGGTGATCCTCTTCATGCGAGACAAGATCTCGGTTGAGGCTCCACGGAGCGCGATGGTACAGCCACGGTCCTTGGGGCAACCGTCGATGAATATATATGTCTTTTTCTTGCCCTTGGTTTCGCTGTTCACATAGGTCTTGACATCGAAGCTCTCGCTGGATCCGACACGGACGCCTAGGCTCAGCATGTCCATAGATGAGATAATCGGCATGTTTGCAATTCTCGAGACGGCCTCGATCACGGATGGTTTGACATTGTATGCCACCGCAACGTTTGCTTCCGCCAGATATTGCAAGGCCACGCCCGAGACGCTCTTCTCGACTAGCAGTACCTGGGGCTCGAGGTTGAGTATCCGGTTCACCACCATCCGGAGATATTCCTTTTCCTGTTCGATAACGGGCTGAAGACTCATGAAGTGCTGTTCCGAATGTCGTTGGTACTCAATTGGAAAAGTTATGATAACGATCTTAGGGTTGTGGAGTTTGCGGGGCATGCTTTTGAGTGCCAGGTTCTTTGTGAATACGACCCCATGGACGTAGGCGGTATCGCTCGGTTTGCCACCGGGGATCTTCTTCAACTTGACCCAGTGTCTTATGTCCATGTCATCACCATTGCGAATGTTGGGATCTACGTCATCAGCGCACCTGTCAAGGATGGGGATGAGGGCCCTCTCCCAAGCGCCAGGGTTGGGAATGTCGACGTCTGCGAGGAGCTGCCGGAACAGCTTCTTGACATGTTGCATGCTTGCGGGATTCAGCCCCGTTTCTGGCGGTTTCCTGTCTTGGACAGGGTCGCTCATGTTTGTCGGCGGAGATTCGAAGAAGCTCCCCTGTTCAAAAGCGGATAAAGCCTCGGCCGAAATCGAGCCTCCCTTGAAAATGCCCGATCGGGGGCGTGGGGGACGTAGGTGGTGCACGCTGGCACTCGCCGTGCTGAGATTCCTCCGTCTTGTCGGCCTGTTGTGTATGGACAGATTAGGCGGCCCGCTGCTCTCTTCGTGGCCGCGACTGGTAAAGCTCAGCCCGCTGACGCTTTTCTCACCATGTCGGAATCTGTGCTTCCTGCTCGCACTCAGATAGGGACCGAAGCTCGACCGGTCCGGATCTAGGCTTGATGGTTGGATGTCATTGCTGTTCATGGTTGCGAAGATGCTCATTTGCTCGTCGCCGCTTGACTCGTCAGACATGAACGCAGCGAGTTCTGGGTCGATGATGTTATCGTCATGGAAGGCGTTCAGCTTGCCCTTTCTCCCGAGGTCGTCGCCGACCGGTTTGCGAAACGGAGCCCGCTCCTCCGTGGTAGCTTTGAACCGAGTAAGAAAGTTGTGCTTGGAGTGGTGCCTCCTATGGCCCGAGGACTGTGGTCGAGTGTTTGAGAGTGACTTGAGTGACCGGGATGAACTTGGACGGCTGAGTTGCGGTGTATCAATTTCCAGAACGGCGGAATTACGATTACCATTACCGACTCGGCGCGTTGCAGGTATAGCCATCATCGGTGTCATTGCGGATCTGCTGTCGTCGATCTGTTCTGTCCGCTCCAGTGCGCTCATCTCGTCGTCGGCTTTGGGTCTTGCTGTCATGGCCTGCGGTTTGGGGTAGCTTGGACGAAATATCGCAGGAAAATACTCGTCGCCCGAGTCGTCCGAACCGCTGTCGTAGCGGCGGTTGATGACATTGAGGCAGGTCTTGCAGACCCTCAGGGAGCCCTGAACGCCAAATTTCTGTCCCGATATCGTAGAGGTGCACTTCGAGTCGAAAATGCAACCGCATGTCCGGCAGTGATGCTTCCGGCGAAACGCCGTGAACGGGGTTCCGCAGTGGAAGCACTCTTTGCATGTCTCGTCGGCCATCCAGAACTCCTTGCTAAGAACCTGTTTCCGCATCATCTCTAGACGTGCGTTGACCATCTCCGGAGCACCTTCATTCGTGGTAGTGCCTGGTATCTTCATGACCCCTGACTGTAGCCTCTGCGGCCGCTCATGGTGGACGAAGGAATCATGGTATACCGAGCTGTGCGCCGAAGTGCTGACAGGGCTTGGCTCGGCAGTGCCGGCGGGTTCCATTGACGAGGATCTTGAGCGGGTAACGCCTGACGAGTAGGCGATACGGTCGATCACCGCGGGTTTTCTCTTGACGTCCATCGGCACCAGCCTGGATGAAGCCGAAGGGACTCTCATATCAGCGGTAGTGGCAACAGGACTCGCTGGTACGTCGGTGCTCCCGTCAATACTAGTAGCGTCGTCCCGCCTGGAGCGGCTGGGTATGGATGCTCTGTCGATAACGGACACGCTGTCCAGGCTTGGGTTTCCCGACACGTTGGAACTCGGTGTGCCCTCAGCAGGCCTCCTCAGACTCCCCCGACCGGCACTCCGCGCCGCCTGCTCCTCCACCCGAGGTGGTGCGACCCGGAGCGCCTCCTTATCCATATGCCCCTTCGCCGTGACCGGCGCGACGGCGGCACTGGCCGTGGTGGTCGCAACTCCCCTCGCCACCTTGGGCAAGCTCTGAGCGCTAGACTGGGTCGTTTTGGGGGTCGACAATGTCGTGATAGACGACGCCTTCGACGACTGAGGCGGATGGGACGACTCAGCCGTCATGGTGCCAGAGGATGTCATGGTGCCCGACGTCGGGACCTCCGAGGACACGGTCGAATCGAGGGTTGCGCTGGTCGCTCCGCTCTCTCCCCGCGGGAGGGGGGAGGCAGATATCTTGGAAGCCACAGCGGCCGTGACCGATGGCTTTCGGGAGGAGCCATCTTGGCCGTCACCATTGTCTGCCTCCTGGACGGTAGCTTTCCCAACGACGCCAACGGCTTCTTTGAAGCGCGTGTATAAGCCGCTCAAGCCTTGCTGTACCAGATCACCAGCAGTTCCCTTGCTTTCCACAGCTGGTAGGCTGCCCGGGGGCGGGGCAAAATCGTTGAAGGTAGTCAGGACACCGGTCTGGCTGGCCGACGTGTGGTGGATCTTGTCGAGAGCAATAGCAAGTTGGGCTTTGTCGACCTGGGACGATGCAGAGACTGAGGCGAGGGAGGTGCGACGGGCTCGGACGGTGCCGGGAGAAGGCGGCGACGCTAGAGCTTGGGTGGCGTCGGCTTCGGCGTGAGCCATGCCGCCGCTTTCACCAACTGCACCGGCAACGGTAATGGCAACGGCTTCAAGACGTCGATGTGGTGCGGCTCTTGGTTGAGTGAGCAGTTGTGGAAAGACTTGAGGACCCTGCGGCGGGTGGTGATCGCTCGAGCGACAGACGATGAAGCATCCCGGGAACTGTTGAGCGGCTGCGCGGTGGTTGGAAATGCGTGCACAAATGCTGGAATGGCGAAAAAAACGCGAATGACGTGGGCAGGCAAGACACAACGGGCGTGGATGGCCTCACATGCCCCATCGAGCTGGGTTTAGTCACGATGCCAAGGCCTGTAGTGTACGGCCGCCATTGCTGCTGAGAGGCCCTTGTGCTCAAAACTCGAGTACCATTACAAGCGACCCGAACGAAGGTGCTAGTGGGGGTATCGCCACTTGCCTGTCAGGATCTTACACACAAAGTCCCATGTCCTACAAGTAGCGCCCGGGCACTCTTTGTATTGTACAATACACTTTCGGAGGTAGAAACCTCACGGTCATATATTATACTAATGCAAGTACCAAAGAAGATTGCTGGCAAGCTTCTCACACCGGCTCAAGAGCCTCTTGGCACGAATCTGTAATCTAATCCCAGGAACAAAACCATGTGTATCGTCTTGTACATGTACAAGTACAATACAATACAGTACTGACATTCTTGAAAGTTGAAACTTATCAAATGCGAGGTCAGGTGGCCCACTCTCCCCACCACGTGCTCTGGCGTTTGGCCCTGCCCGCTCGCTTTTGGTACGCGTCCCCGGAGGAGCTCCATGTCCCCGCCAACCACCACAGCTCCTTTGTAAGGTGCGGTCGGTCGACAACTTCTGGAAAAGTCGCAAGTTGGCGGAAGGAGGCTTCACCGAGCTTCCAAGAGACATGCAACCTAATCAGCCATGTCGAATACGGTATTAACGTGGTCACCTAGCAAATCCGCTAGCGAGACCAGAATTCCCCGTCGCGTTACCCGCATTCCCGAATGTCAGCAGAGCCTCCTCGACAGCCCGAGTGCTTGGCTTGCGAGCTCTGCCACAGCACCCAAAGCAATCCTGGAGCTTCTAGAGGCAACCTATGTTTCGAAGTCAACAGCGCAGCCGGTAGTACCAGAAAGTAACACGAACACCAAGCCAACCAGAAGCCTCGAACAGGAGCAGACAAGACACAGCTCAGCGAACTCGCCCCCTCAAAATGAAAGGCCCCCTTTTTCTGAGGACCAGGATGAGGACCAGGAGACATCAACGCCGTCAACGCCTTTTCCAAAGCCCAGTTCTGCAAAGGGTTCATCTAGAGGACCGCCCGAGTCCGATGATGAAGGAAGTGAAGTATCATGGCCGCCGACCCCATCGCGGAACGCCAGAGCCCCTAGTCTTGGTGAGAAGGCCGACGCAGACCTTCTCGATGAGAAGGCTGAATCAGACACTCGACCACCCAGTCGGCAGTCTCCACTTCCATCATCTCGTCGCCAAGTGTCCAGAGCTGTTGCTCAGGCCCCCTACTTACCGGTAGTCATGTCGTCATCAAGCAGTAGCCCACCGTCTCCGGAGCCAGAGTCGATAATTGGCCATCTTGAGCTACCTGCTGATGTTGCTGTTTCCGGGTCGACCGCAGTCACATTACTGAGTCTCGATCCCACCCCGTCTTCGGCACAAATCATTCCCTGCTCTTTCACGATTGCCAGCCCCGTCACGCAACGCGAGCCAAAACGGCGGAAGTTGATGAAGAGGATGGCGGAGGTATACAGCCCGGAGCCCACTCGCCTCTCAAAGCACTCGTCATGTCGGCCTCTATTGATATCAGAATCCTCTCGTGTACTGAACTCATCACCTGCATCCATAACGTCTGCTCACTATCCAAGGCTCGAAACACACATGTCATCGTCCTCTGCTGAGGGATCCGAACCACCAGCGGCCAGAGCACCGACAATCTCAGATGAAACGCCTAAGACTAGTCTAGCGCAACCATCGACAGGCAGCTCGGATATCCCTCCACTGAACGGTACAATATCACAGATACCATTCATAGCCTTTATGATTGCGTATCCCGACTGCAAGTGCTCTCTCCATGACTTCATACGCGGCGTCCTGTATATCCAGAACCTTCGCAACCTCAAAATGCTTCCGTCGTTCCTCTACGATGACATGATGCGGGTGTTCTGCGTCTCTTTCATGGAATATATTGCAACACTCGGGCCTCATGAGAAACCCCTTGCAGCCCTCCAATGGTACAATGCGAATGTTTCGAGTCCGGTCTACACGAAAGGCATTCTGACTGCGGAGAATCTGGACTACGTACTGGACCAGTATCCCAACGAAGTTCGCACAATCCAGGGGCCCACTAAGAAGACAACTGAAGTGAAGCGCCCGGACACAGCGAAAGCAGCCGAGCCCATGCCATCCGCAGCAAACCCTGACGACACCATGCCTGATGCACCCGCCACAACCTCTCCGGCGGTTCACGTTGACGAGCTGGCTTCAGACCCGATCGAAACTGCTGAGGATCTGCGGTCAGTGATGGAGTTGGGCTTACCAGAGCCGCAGACGGTAAAGGGTCATATCGCCTCGCCTCAGCGTCAGGGCCGGACACCGCAATCCACCTCGATCCATAAGTCACCCGGGTCAGTGGTGAGCCCGCTACAGACTCAGGTGGAAATGTCATTGCCAGCCATTTCGCCGGGGACACGGAACAGGGCCGGGGACAAGTACACGCCGATGGCTGTTCGAGCACGGGATATCAGACCACCCATTCCCATTTCTAGCACAGCATGCATTCCGGAGATAGTAACAAGACCCCGCCTCCCGAGTCGACCGCCGCCTGGGTCTTTGATCAGCAAACCAAGAGGGCTTAAGGGACCCAAGACGGGTGTGACCCGAAATTCCACCTCTCGAGAATCGCGCTGGAGAGAGCATATTCGCAAGAATGCCGGTAAGTTTTCGAGCTCGGCCCCTAGCGGCTCAGCGCTGTCGTGATCGGGCTATGGCCTCCGTTGTAGAAGGCTTTGTTTCTCGTATCTGTGGTGGCGGACGAAGTATGTTACATGACATCACGACTGTACCGATTTTAGATGGTTTACTCTCAAGAGTTGTGGGATTCGCATCGCGGCGGTTGAAATGCTAGTACCAAAAAATTAATATACCGAACGCCGTGGGAGCTATACAACAAACCCTGCAAAGCACCCCGGGGGTCACTAGAGTATCTATGGGTATCATTTTTCCCTGGCAGTTTCTATGATATGTACAAGGAAGCTGTGAGTATCACATTATGTCGCGGTCTCGGCCTGCTTCCGCTTCTCCTCTTCCTCGGGTGTCATGGTGCGCAGTTGCAGTGCGTGAATCCCTCCTTCCTGGGCCATCTCATCTTTCAGGAGTGAGTAGATCAGGCGGTGCCGGGCGGGCTGCATCTTGGATCGGAAGGCTTCGGAGGTAATGACTAGCCGAAAGTGCGTCTCACGCGACGTGGTGTTCTCCATTGCTTTGTGGTGGGCGTGCAGATGGGAGTCATTGTGGATTTCGAGCGTCGTGGGTTGGAGGGCGGTTGAGATCTGATCGGAGCTTTAGTCGCTGCTACCCTGTTCTGGGACAGGGAGGAGGAGGTATGTGGACATCATATATATACGCGCTCATATGTTCGGTATTGTTGGGTAATGCGGGCGTGGGATTTGGAAGGGGATGTTGCGTGTTTGAGTGCGCGCCGATGAAATTGAACATCGTACGTACCTTTTCTCTGATGATGTCCT
>Ga0247769_1000552_pt1 | contig 10213 bp, 10 predicted proteins | sample UWRJL166409R6_FD_179942 | JGI IMG/M metagenome (GOLD analysis project Ga0247769, IMG submission 179942) | Plant litter microbial communities from Arlington Agricultural Research Station in Wisconsin, United States - UWRJ-L166-409R-6 | ecosystem: Environmental > Terrestrial > Plant litter >... | reverse complement strand
GCCAGCGCATCATCGGCTTCTACGGGGCCAGCGGCGAGTACGGGATGTGTCAGCAGTTCGGTATCGTCACGGCGCCAAAGGATATCGAGCTTCCCGATTCTGTCTACGACATGGAAGAGCTGCAGAATAAGCCCGGCCACCGCTCGAAACGTAGGAGAGTTTCCCGGGAGGACAGCTCCGAGACGGAGAACGACGGCGCTTCTACTTCGGAGGATGAAGACGAGGGTTACGATAATGAGTCGGATGTCGATGACTTTTAGCTTTGGTTACTATAGGGACTGTTTTGCTTCGTTGCTGTGTCTTTCCTCCGTTTGCACTGGTGGGTTGGGCTATAGTCTACTTGTCAGATGTGATGCCGCCGGCGGCTTCGACAGCGGCCCAGTGCCCAGTGCCCAGTGAAATGTCAAATTGGCCGTCATCTCACTAGTTCTTTCCTCACATGTTGTTTGTCTTCGGCCCCCCCAGATGCACCTGACATGCAAAAACAGGAGGGGCCACTCTCCCAGGCTCACCATGGGTGCCTTTTACCTTCTACGTCATGCAAATCTCAATGTCCACACATTCCACTTCCTCAACAATATCGGCAGACCAACGGAAGTAATGAAGTTTTGCTTGCACGGATGCATTCTCGCGTATCTCGCGATACTCGCCCCAAAACTCAAGCGGGGAACCTCAGTGGCTGCGATCAAGACGACGGCCTCCAATTGGAGCGTCCAGTCACATGGAGATACTGCAAGTCGCGGGCGATAACAGCTGCCCCGACTGTTTCATCATCAACCCGTCAGAGCCTTCCCCTTTCTTTCTCCGGTAAACCCCGCAATCCTACCTACGGAACTTCAATCTCTGTTGCCATCCATCACTCCCACCATGTGGCTCCTCCACACCGAATCTCTCGAGCTTCGCAGTTTTCAGGGGAAGCCTCCGCCATACGCCATTCTCTCCCATCGATGGGGCAGCGACGAGGAGGAGGTGACGTTCCAGGACTGGAGGAATGACCACGCCAAAATCTCGGCCAGGACCGGCTACGTCAAAATACTAAGGGCCTGCGAGGAAGCCAAGAGTCGTGACTTGGAGTATCTCTGGGTCGACACGAACTGCATCGACAAGAGCAGCAGCGCCGAGCTCTCGGAAGCCATCAATTCCATGTATTACTATTACGAGCAGGCCGAGATTTGCCTCGCGTATCTCCAAGATGTGGACGATGCCACGCCGCCCACAAACCCGGACTCGCCAGACTTCAACACTAGTCAGTTCTGCCAGAGCGCTTGGTTCACCCGTGGTTGGACACTTCAGGAACTGCTAGCACCACAGTCTCTTGTGTTTTTCACCTCTTCTTGGGTTCATATTGGTGAAAAATCGTTGTTGAAGCGCGCGATTTCGAAGATTACAGGGATCCCAGAGCGCCATGTCAGTGGCAGGAACCTGCACGAAGCTCCCATCTCCTGTCGCATGTCGTGGGTGTCAAACCGCGTCACGACCAGGCTCGAAGACATCGCGTATTGCATGCTGGGAATTTTCGGTGTCAACATGTAATGACCTCTCCCTCTCGCCGCTGGCTGACCACGCCGCGTCATACTAACATGATATTTCCCAGGCCCCTATTGTACGGAGAAGGGCGACGTGCGTTCCAACGTTTACAGGAGGAACTAATCAAGTTGTCGGATGACCAAACAGTCTTTGCTTGGGATTGGCTTCCTCGCATTTCCGCAATCAATTTCCCGGAGCGACGGGCAAAACATCTTGTCGAACTCGGCTGGGATGCAGACGCAGTGTCAAGAAGTGAGCCCCTCTCGCGGCATATTCACAGTTCGGCTCAGGGTATCGGATCTGGCGCTTCATCTCTTATTGCGCCGGATCCGGTACTTTTCTACGCCTCCTCACTCGTTGGGCTAAGGCATATGTTCCAGGCCGGACCCCCCATACCGTACTATATGACGAACAAGGGGTTGTCCATTACGCTCCCTCTGTGCGACATTGGATCTTTTCGGCGCTTCACGCTAGCAATAGTCACGGTGGGCCGTACGCAGATCCAAGGGCAGGATCTGTTCGTCGGTGGCGGTCTCTTCCTGGCAGCGTTGGGTCTCCAGGTATCTACATACAGCCGCATCCCCAACAGGAAGGATCATAACGCTGACGGCTTTTTTCACGGACACCTCGTGGTGGTGACGATGCCATGGGAATTGTACAAACTATACTTCCGAGAGACACCCATCTTTGTTCGTCAGCTAGGGATCGTGCGGTCTATATTCGTGCGGGACATGGTCCCGGAGGCTGCAGTGTGCATCCTGAACCGGCCCGATAGCCAAGATGGAAATCCGAATATAGGACTCTTCATGGGCGCGAAAACTCGCGATCCTTTCGGTGGCCCGATCGTCCCAGTGTCATTGGAGCAGGGGAAAGTGGCCTGTGGAGCAATATTCAGAATCAGTTGGCGGGACGAATTCCAAAGCCCCGTGTTGAGCCCCGTGACTGGACACTACGAGGGGTTTCTTCTCGTCCGAGCGATCAAGAACGGGGACTTTCGACCGGGGAAACCATGCCAATTTGATGATGGGGGGATTTCGGCCGAAACAGAAACATACCAGTGGCGATGTGACGTGGTGTCCCCAGTCGCCGCGACGGCGGTAGAGGCACATTCTGCAGCCACGATATGTAACAAGCGGTGGAAGATGGGTAGCAGGGAGCTTACCCTGCGACAGGCCCTGGACTTGCCGGAGGATCCGACTAGTTTTGGGTGCAGGCAAAGTTGCGAGGTGCTGACATTCCCATACAAGGTCAACACAGTGCTGACTGCTTGTCTTGAGGGGACGGCTTCCTGGATTTCAAACCCTGGGTCATCCATAAAGTTTCTCTCAGCTAAGGCGGTCGAGCATAACAGTCTATCTTTCTGAAGCGTTAAAGCATAGCTAGAGTATATAGGACAGCAGATAAATGCGTCGGTGCCCCCCACCAAGAAGCCAGGGATGGAGGTAGTTCTTGGCGCTGTCAGAGGCGGAGGACGTTAAACGGTGGTCCGAGACAAAGGTGGAGGATATGGAATGGTAGGTATACGAGTATGATCCTGCGGGGGGAAGTTTGTCAATTTATATTTGGTGCGCTAGATGATAGCAAGGTATTGAACAACACAATCGGGGCGGGCAATGGTGAGGATGGTGAGGGTAATGGGGATAATAAGTAGGGAATATGGGATCGTCAGCATGAGCTTTGAGTTATTTATTGCAAGAGTTGAGAAACAAATCTGTTATGCGCAGTCCTCTTTATAAAACTCTAAAAAGACCATTTTCAAAGTTTGTTGAGTTATACATGACTGTAGAAATGGTATCAAAAAAAAAAAAGATTCATCGCTGCCCAACTTTTATCCAAGCGCCTTGGTATTGTACAATACAATACCTGACAGACCGCCGACCCTACATGTAGCTATCCCACTACCTTGAAAGAAACGCCAGACCTTAAGGTATTAGTGTGTGACGCTTTCCCGATCCCTCAAAATTCCAAACGCGGCCAAACCCATCGGTAGGTACCGACACAAACACTAGTTTTGTGTAGGTACCTAGGTACATGTGATGAAATACAGTAGCATCTACACAGGCCGAAAACACATATCTTTCGTCAACCGCAAATATGAAAACACTCGCTCAACAATTAATCCTCCCCATTGTCAGTCCATACCCTTAATGATACCCTCAAGCTGCCGGCACAACTCTTCCGCGGTTATTCGTTTGGATGGCTCAATGACGAGCAGTCTGTCCCTCGCGAGTTTGACAGCCATCTCCAACACGCTGCCGCGATATTGCTCGTGTTTGCCGAGATTTGCAATCATTCTGTCGACTGCCGGGTGGACAAAAACCGTAGGAGGATGTCCGCCGCCCGTGTTTATCCTCTCGTAGAATCTGTATGTCCCGGGGTGCCTCTCGCTCTCGAAAGATCTGAGCCCTTCATTCCCATGGAGGTGCCATTGCGCAAACTCGATGATGACGCAGCCGAGCGACCACAGATCGTAGGCGCGTGAGCGCGGTGCATTGATCGCAGCGGGGTCCTCGGCCTCGGGAGCTTCGTACGCAAGGGTTGAGGCTTTGGTCGACGTTCCGCCGTTGCGGTTCCAGGTTGTTTGCACATGGACTTTTGCGACGCCGACGTCGGCGAGCTTCAGCAGGCCCAGATCTCCGCCTTCGCCTGGAAAGTGGAGGATGTTGCCCGGTTTGATGTCTCCGTGGCGACAGTTGATGCTGTGGAGATCGTTCACCGCCCGGGAAATGCCAAGCATCTGGCGGAGGGACCAGGGGACGATATCCGCAACTGGGTCCAGTTCTTGGGCGGCACCCCCGGGCTTGTTGACCTCCCAAAACTGCTTGAGGTCGCCGCCATCGGCCCAGGGGAAGATGAGACAAGGGATTTCCTCGCAGACGGCCAGATGCTGGGCCAGATGCGGATTGTTGATGCCATTGCCCCTGAGTTTGTCAAGGTTCTCTCTCTCCTTGAGAAAGTCATCCCTCTTGAAGAACTTTTTGATGGCGAATTGGCGCTTGTCTGGTGGGCCGTGGGGCTTCCTGTTTTGGCTCGGGCCGGGAGGTGCATTCAGGAGCCCGGCCTTGAAGACGTCGCTGTAACCGCTTTGGGTTCCGTCGCTGATCTGCTCACAGGAAAATGGTAGCCCACACCCGGGATGGAGCAGGATGTTGGGGACATTGTCGACGGTTCCCAATGGAATTTCCACATCTGGTACAAGTACCCGATACTGCCATTGATGAAACCGGTCAACGGCTGGCTCGGTCCATGCTTGAAAAGCTGGAAACTGCCTTGTGCCACACTGGGATATGAACGGGCATCCTGGTCCCGGACCCCTCCTCAGGGGAAGGTCTTGGTCAGTGATGCCATCGTTGAGCAGCTCCTGGATTTTTTCATGCGTTTCGCTGAAGACCAAGATGGCTATGACTTTCCGCGCCCGGAGGATCGCGTTGTCGAATTCACTGTTGGAACCCCGCCCGCGAGTGAAAATCCGGGGGATCCAGGGCTGCATTTGGGGGGCAGGCAGCATGGCCTTCGCGGTTTGGACCGTGATGACACTTTCGACAAGGCCGGGCAACAAGTAGTCATTTTTGGTGATATCGCAGTTACGTAGGCCGCTGCGGAGGGCCTGGTAACATGTGGATGCCATCGATTGGGCAGTGGCATCTTGTCTTGGATTAGCGAATGTGGATTCGGGCGACGCAGCTGCGGTTGAGATGGTGAAGGCGGAGGAGAGCCCGGTTCCGAGCCCCGTCTGCGCCATCTTGGAGTGTAGGTACGGTAGGTATCGCGCAATCGAGTTGTCATGCAGAGCCTCGACCTTGGAGGCACTGGAGGGGAGACGACCCGAGGAAAGCCCCGTTTTTTAAGAACAAGGTCGCCCTGCTGCGGCTCAGTGCACAGGCTTGGCAACGCGGCAACATTAGGTCGTCCCGTCTTCCCATGCAGAGCCATAATTCGGAAGCAGCAGGTTGGGCATCACTGCGCAGGCAGAAGTGCAGTTTCCGGCGAGCTCGACCAGGTATTGGTCCACGACTGAGAAGACAAGCATCCCACACACCTGTATCCGAAAGGGATAAATGACCCAAATATGACCCGGTGATTGGCGAGTCGTCTGCGACTCTGCAGTTGGGTTGGCGTCGGTTAGGCACCCAGTTGCCTTAAAATTTCTCACACAAAACCAACAATGGCAGCAAGCATTGCCTATTTTCGGGCCCCAAAGCAAAAGCTGGTGCGCGGACGACCTACGCCTTCGACTGTTGAAAACCAATACTGTAAATCACAGATGGGAGGCTCGTCGACAACTTCAACCACTTTGGCGCGCATGGAGTGCATCAAAGGCACTGCAAAGCAGCTTTCCTGGCGACGTCTCGGATGGTTTGGGGGGCAGAGACGTACCGACGACCTACTCCAGCCCCAGTCCCAGCAGTCCCACACCAACCCGAACCCTCTCCACAAACGACTGAGCGGCCTGGCGGCCTCCATGGTACGTGCCTCTACCCCCCCACATCCTTGTCCCTTCCCAGACCGGAGCAGGAGCAGGCTCTGACCACACACACTCGCCAGCGCCCTGCAAGCAAAGACAAAGCCGCGGGCATCGAGGACAAAGACTTCAAGGACCAACCACGGCAAGCGATCCGGGCCGAGATCGCGCGCCACATGGTGCCGAGCGGCGACCTCAACGATCCACAGTACAGGGAGGTCCGATTTGTGCCGAGGGCTGCTCTGAGGCAGCTGTTAGCGGACCACCGACCAACGATCGAAGAGCTGTTCAAGCGCAACGCCCAAAAGCTCGGTGACAATTGGACCGCCAGGGACACGAAGAAGTTGGCTGAGTATGCCATCGGCGAGGCTCCCGAATGTTTCGCCATTCTCTCCTTCCACATTGACAAGGCAGGAAAATTAGTAGGACTGATACACCAGTTCTTCGAGAGCGGCTTTGACGACCGGATGCTGCCGGTGCGAGCCCAGCACACCGATGGCGGCCTGACACGGATTGTATCCGGCAACCCGGACGATGAGGTCAACCGAGACGATGCCGGCATCGTTGCGGAGGCCTTTCGATTGGGGTCCTTGTGGAGCGACAATAGTCGTGACTCCTTCTGCCACGATTGGCAGTGGCTCTTCCACGTCCCCGTGTTTCGCGCAGACCGGTTCGAGTACAACTTCGATCTCCGCGTCCGGCTCCCATTCATCAGCTGCGAGGAGAACGGAGAGGAAACGGGCTTCAGCTACCCGGTGCAAAACCGTCTTATCCACAGAGACCATTTTGTACAAGACGGGAATTGGGTATGAGATTGTGCTCCTGGGCCAAAGACAGAAACTGAAGCTGACGTCCCGTCTCCAACAGCGCATTGTCCCAGATGCAGGGGGCCACTACCGAGTTGCTGTGAAGCGTCTGAAGACGTTCGTAAGGGGGTTCGATGAGCTGGTGCAGGCCGAGATCAAGGCCATCAAGCTGGCGAGGAATCTTGAAACCGAGCACCTCATCAAAGCCTTGGCTTATTGCAGGCAGGGCAAGGAGCATTTCATCCTTTTCCCCTGGGCGACAAAGGGTGACCTCGAAGCGTTCTGGACGAAGACGGATCCGCAAAACAGCGATGCATTCACAACCTGGATCGTCACTCAGCTTGCAGGAATGGCCGGGGCTATTGAGGAACTGCACAAGGACAAGGACACAACCGGCGAGCATTGTCGCCACGGCGACATCAAGCCCGGGAATATTCTCTGCTTCGAAGGTGACGCCGGCCTACCGGCTAGATTCGTCATTGCCGATGTAGGGCTGGCTAGAATCCACCAGCGCGCGACGGAAGATCGGCATCACACCGTCCCACCCAGCTCCACCATCAAATACGAAGCACCTGAGGTCAAACTCGCTCCCCTCAACGCCCCGAGGTCCAGGTTGATGGATATTTGGTCTTTGGGCTGCGTCTTCCTCGAACTCGTCGTCTGGATGCTCTACGGCCACGATGAACTGAAGCGTCTGCGGGGTGATCTATGGGGGTCAACGCCCTTCTACCAGGAGATTGATCTCGTCGGCGGCGGTAAAACCGCACAAGTGCACCCTGCTGTGCAGCACTGGATCCGTTACATGAAAGGCGGCCCGCTCTCCAATACGAAGTTCGCGCTTCGAATGCTGCTCGACCTTATTGAAACGAGGTTACTAGTCGTCCCTGTCAAGACAGCGAGAGCGATGACGTTTACCTCTATTGCTTCCACCATCGAAGAGGATGGCGGCGTTGGGAACGGCATCCCGAAGATTGTTCTGGAGCGAAAAGGGACTGACCTTCAACAAGTTCCACTTTCCGGTTATCGGGCCGACGCAGAAGAGATGACGGCAAAGCTCAAAGAAATCGTTGAGGCACTGAAGCAGGGCAGGATTCACCCTGTTGGGGCCATCGATTCTGAAAAGGCCAACCAGCTTACAGCGCCTCCGAACTATGACGGCGGTCTTCACCCCAATGATGGGCTTGAGAACCAGGTACGTTGATGGGCCCAATGGAGAGCGCTTGGATTGATTGGACCGACATTGGCTGCCTTGTATTAATACTTCATTTCCGACCCGCAACAGAATGTAAGCATTCGTCAATGATTTGTAGTCCATTTTTATCAACTGACACGACTCCTCTTCCCACAGCAGGTACGCTCAACATGAATTTATGTGAATATTATGAAGAAGTTCTCTGTACTGAAACTCCGCCTCCACGTCTTCACAACCTTAGTATGTGAGTAGCACTAATCCCAATACAATAACTCAACGCTGTTATGTGTCCCCGATTTCTCTACACGAACAACTGCTGTCAGGCAGGAATATGACTGACATAATGATTGTGCCAGCGGGTATGAGTCTTGTTCTGTCCTTATATTCGCTTCGCGGGCATTAAACTCGGATATGCAGCGCTGATCTACTAGCTACGGTAGTTTGTAAGTTAAGCTTTTAGAAGTGAGATACATCCGAGCATATGCTGAACTGCCTCACTAGACGGTAGGTGCAAGACATTGCACACCCAGTCGACCCCAACCCTGGTCTCTAGACAATATATGGGCAATGACATCTGATATTCCACAATTCAAACATCTAGGGAGTAAGTTATATCTGTCAGATGTCAGTGGAACGGATAATTACTAATGGCTCGCAGCTGCACGACAATTGGGATTATGCCCCTGACGATGAAGTTGCGAGGTTGATCTCTGACAGGCTTGAGAGTCAGGGACCGCCTGAGAGAGAAGAGGATAGCAAACTCTGCAGCCGCTGCCGCAACTTGGAGCTTTCGTCAGCTACATGCAGCTTTTCTGACAGCTACAATGGGCTGCGTCGCAACTGTGGAGCATGCGAGCTCTGCCGGTTACTGTCAAAATCTATACCTGACCGGGGGAAAACATTGGATGAAGCTGTTAACTTTTATAGGGCTGGGTCTAATCTACTGGTCGCCGGCGATGACAGGCCAGCTGCAACGTTGTGTACAACACCAGGCGAGCGTTTTAAAATCAGCCAAATGAATGCAGTATATTGACAGACATACAGCTTCTCGAACTAAACCATTACAGGGTATCCAACTTGGCGTCCCCAACCTGCCCAATCCAGTTGAAGACATACACGCGGAAATGATAAGGCTGTGGATCAGCATCTGCAACTCACAGCACGGATGCTACCCGCCCGACACCACCTTCCTCCCCACCCGACTCCTTGACGTTGGGAGTGCTACCTCGAAGACGTTTTGCCTCACAACCAGTAGCAGCCTTCGCTCACATGGCCCGGCGCGGTATACGGCCCTATCTCATCGCTGGGGTCTTCCGGGCAACCTTGACCGGTTTTGCGCTTACACGTCCAACCTCGAGAAGCTGGCCACGAGTATGGATGACGAAACACTCCCGCAGACATTCCTCGACGCTGTTAAAGTCACCCGTGGTCTCGGCATCCGATACATTTGGATAGACTCCGTCTGCATTGTCCAGGATGATCCCGACGACTGGCAGACGGAATCAAAACTCATGGAAAGGGTCTTCAGTTCCGCGTATTGCACTATCGTTGCCACATGTGCAGCTAACTCGAGAGATGGGTTCCTGAAGGCACGGCCGGGTAGGGATGTGGTGAAGATGCGGGCAGGAAAAGCAGGGGGGGCGGCGGCCTATTACGTCTGCCAAGCTATTGATGATTTCGGCACCCACGTCGAGCAGAGCGAACTTAGCAAGAGGGGATGGGTTCTACAAGAGAGAGCTCTATCTCGACGGAGTGTCTATTTCACCGAGTATCAGACGTACTGGGAGTGTGGCAAAGGGGTTCGTTGCGAAACAATGACGAAGATGAAGAAGTACTTGACACTTTGCCCATCCCTACCGATATTCCCAGTTTCATAAGCCCCAACTTTTGTGGTTACCAACGCACGCTAACCCATTTCCTCAGCCCGAAAGCATCCTTCCTCGGCGATTCCAACTTCCCACAGTCAATAGACGCACACGTTCGGGGGAAGAAGATTAAACTTTTCCAGGACCTCTACGAGCGCTATTCGGGTTTGACCTTGTCCTTTATCTCAGACCGACCCGTCGCCATAAGAGGACTGGAGGCCCGTCTGATGACCACCTTTGGCACCTCTGGTGGGCTCGGCGTATTCGAAAACTACCTCCACCACTCGCTCCTCTGGCAGCGATCCGACCGGTCGCCGTCCCTGAGGTTGATCCACAGCTTTCAAAACGGCCAGACACCTCC
>Ga0247769_1000551_pt1 | contig 10218 bp, 11 predicted proteins | sample UWRJL166409R6_FD_179942 | JGI IMG/M metagenome (GOLD analysis project Ga0247769, IMG submission 179942) | Plant litter microbial communities from Arlington Agricultural Research Station in Wisconsin, United States - UWRJ-L166-409R-6 | ecosystem: Environmental > Terrestrial > Plant litter >... | reverse complement strand
CGGTGGCGTTGCTTAGATGATGCTGGGAGGGTACTGCGTAGTCGTCCGCTGCACCCCAGATGGAGCTCGGATGTGATGTGGTTGCTATGAGAGGTTTTCAAAGAAGATCCCTCCACCTCCCCACCGTGGGCGGTTGATGTGCGCGGAATGATCCTTGTTGCCAAGAGGTTTCTTATCTTTAAGTCGTGGCCAATGAGCGAACGTGGGATTGTTCAAACAAGTCTGTCATGACTTCGGCAGAGGCGGGGTCTCAGCTACTTGAGAACAGTCTATGCGTCGCCGGGTGTTTAAGTAGTGGGTACCTCGATTCGTCATTCGCCCTGCCCCACGTTAAGGTCGATCTCCCCGGCGCGAGCTCGAGACCGGGACCCCCTGGAGGCTGTGATGGGATGGATGTCTTCACAAACAGATCGGGAATTATAGTATAATGCGCAGACACGCACCAGTGGCACCTACCGGTATGTACTCGGTACTTAACACACCAGCTGGGGGTACCGACTTCGATCTTCGGTCCCACTGGCTTTGTTCATTGACAAGCCCATGTTCAGATTATATGGAATACCAAAACGCCTGGTGCCGTACGGATTGCAGAGATGAGCATGGCTGCCGTACCAAAATATCACCCGTCGGGCCTACCGAGGCACCCCAGCCTTCGGGGTCTCTCCCTCCCATCGCCACATTTGTCTCCATAGCCAAGACGCGGTAATGAACTGATCCGCCCCAGGGAGTTAGAACACGGCGACAGCGATATGAGCGATGGTGTGAGTTATTGCCGCAGCCGCCCCTAGTCGGATGTGTAGGTATGCAAGTCCTTGCATCACGCACTGTGCTCAGTACGGATCGATGGACAGTCGACGATGGTGGTCATACACCACAGTATTGGCCCATATTAGGCATTTTTAATTTGCTTCGTCAGTGCCAGCATGCAAAAGGTCCCAGAGACTGGGCTTACGATCAAAACAAATGTCATTGCTCTCGTCACCAACGCTGCGACACGACACGACCGCCTGTCAAATCATAAGTACAGGGCGGCCAATCGTTTCACCGCAAATACCATCTGAAATGGGAATTGCAACCTCTTATTCCTTTTTGCGCAGAAGTGGATACACACACGAGGAGAAAATCTGCCAAAGGCTTCCTGGATAGATAGCTCAAGAGGGAGCCCCATCAGTGACGGACGAGTCCATTGCATATTCTCCCCAGCATGCCTTTTCAAAATCCGCCAGACCTGGCATCCTCTCCTGTGCTCGAAGAAAGGATTCATATTCACACCAACCGTCGACCCTTGAGGCGTCGCATTCCGGAAGACTCCAGCCAAGCGGTATGGTGCGCTGGTTCATGATAAAATGTAGATACCTCGTCTCCCCTCCTTCCTGATATGAGGACCGGTCGGCAGCCAACGGTTTTAGGGTGCGGATGAGCTCAATGTCGAGACGAGCACCAAAGGGTGTGAGGTGTGACACAGTAAAATTGTGGCTACCTGGGTAGACAGTCGGGTCTAACTGGCCAGCAAACTGCGTCAAGCCGAAGGCGGTCAGGATAGAGATGATGTTGGTGTCATGGGAGAAATCGAGGTATAGGCTCTGGTTCAGTGGGAACGTCTCCGTGCTGCTGTCGAGCGTCACGTTGATCTGAGACCCCGAATAGCCCAAGGTGTGGTTCTTTAGCCGCGCGACAACCTCTTGTTGGTAGCCAATGCCTGTGGCTCGTCCTGTGGGTGAACCAAACGAAGAGTCCCCATAGAACCATAGATCAACCGAATAGCCAAATCCGACCCATTCATCGTAGGTGAAAAGCTCACAGAACCTGCTATAACCATAGGCAACCGTTTCCTATGGCAGGTGTCAGATGAACTGATACTGAACGTGTTCGGCTAGAAGGAGCAGTGCGAGGAGCCTCAAGGGTTGCCTAGCAGCAAGCCATAACGGGAAACAAATAAACATCAATATGCTACTTACGTAGGGACACATAGTTTGTGCTGCATATGTATCGTCAATAGTCCAGTCATACCCGTCAGCCATGGCAGCAAGGCGGCCCGTGGCTTCCTAACTGTCAGCCGGTTCCCTCATCATCCAAATAGCACTACATCTGCGGCATCCTTACCATTATGAAGATAGCGCGAAATCCAAGTGCTGGCGGCATTTGCGCCACCTCGCCACTTGCGGGCGTTTGGGCAGTTGAGATCACCCGCAAGAGAGTTGTTAAAGCTCTTCTCTTCGATGATAACTTCAATCGTGGCATTATGAGTCCTGATTGTCTGCCATTAGCCTAGAGCGACCCCACAGTTCGTTGGAGATGCTGCCACCATACCACTCGAGGCCGAAGAATCCCGCCATGAAATTCTCCGCCGACTTGAGCATACGATCTTGAGTCTGCACGTGGAAGACACGGGGTAAGTGCTTAAGCCTACAATCTATGCCTCCTAGCCAGAGCGTGCAGTGTCTTACAGTAGTTCGTGCAATTATCTTGCTATTTGGGTTGTATAGCGACGAGTACACTGTTGACCGCGACAGTCAGCATTCGCTCGTTCTCTTCCGGACTTGGAGATATCCCAAGCCCATATCCGCCATAAATGGCTTCGAAGTCTTGTCTCTCAGCCATGGCTGACTGGAGATCGGATTCCAGGGACACTGCAATGCTACTGACTATAAGCGTGTAGCACGCCAGAATCGAAAAGCTCCTGTCTGCCTATCCAGCTATACGTCAGTCAACTTGTGATAAAGGGCGACAGGCTCAGAAGAAGTCATGATCAACTCACCCTTAGGCACAAGGATCTCGGTCCCAAGCCAGTACTTCCAGTTGTTCAAAAACTTAAGCCCATCTCTGAAATGCACCTTTCCCTTGGCCTTGGTGGCAGCCACGCGGTCGCCAAAACCCACGACATTGGCACCCGTGGTTGGATACCGAGACCCGTGACGGGAGACCATCTTAGTAGGTTGTGAGTGTACTGGATGTCTTGGGGGGTATATCTAGCACCTACCTGAAGTTGAATGATCTCAGCCCCGTCCGGCAAAGGGTATTCGTCAACACCGAAACCGGGTGAAGGAAGGTATGGCGCAAGATATCTTCCAGCACACCGCCGTCCTTGTCAGTAAAGACCGCAATTGCAGAACGAGAAGGGTTCTTGGTCTTAGCGGCAATACAACAAGTACTTACCCCATGATCTCAAAGATACTCTTCTCGCCTGCAGTCCCCACAACCGGCACGTCCGTCTGGAGCGGTGCATTCGGCACGTATGTCCCCTCGAAGGTCCTAGTCTGCGCCAGGAACGGTGCTCTCCCAGTTGCGGTAGGCCCGGCCCAGAGTTGCGGGCTTGTCTGAAAGTACTGTGGTACAGTTGAAGTACTGGAGGGCTGGCATGGACATCGTCCCTCTTCTTGCTCTCTCGCCTCTCCATCGGTAGCGCCATTGGCGTGGAGGCCGAAAAACGAGCCAGTCTTTGTCGCAAGGCCAAGGCCGAGGCAGAGAGTTAAAGCGGTGGTAAATGCCAGTGCGAATAAGATGTATATCCGTCCGCTTTTCCCTGTGAGGCACGACGATATTCCGAGGTGGCGGTTAGTCGTTCCTGGACCACTGGGGCTTGGCATGCCGCCAGCTCCAAGCTCGTCGGCTCCATCCGGTTCGGCCTGGGCGACAAGCTCATACAGCTTTCCTCCGTTGTTTGCGACACCACCCATAAGGTTCCCTTGCTTCTTACTAAACAGCGGTGATGATTACAGCGCCGGCTGATAGCTTACAACAAAAAGGGCGAGTACGGAACTGAAGACGAGAAGTCCAGTCCTGATGAAGGGCTGATGCGAGGTTGCGTCCCTAGACAGAAATTTGCCAATGATGTGTGACGTTAAACAGCGCAACGAATCAGTGGCGAGGAAGCAAAGACTCGAGATAAGTCAGCACCGTCGCGCTTGAGGTCATACCTAGGTACCTACATACTACACTAGGTAACCTTGATGCCCCACACCTCAAGTACCTACGATGGGCACCTTACTTACAGCTACCGACGAGCCGCCGACCCATATAAATTGCAAACGTAATACCTAGTATGCAAGTGTCGGTCAGGATTTGGGTTGCGCAAGTTGTGAGCGAATGTCTCGCTCATACCTAGGGTAGCCGTACGATGCACTCGGCTTAGAGTTGAAGTGGTAGTAGATATTCGTGCCTACCTACCTAGTACATACGTAGGTGCCTAAGCAGATACCCACAAATCATCTGTTGGGGTCTCAATACATTCGGTACAATTCATTCCCATCCTGATGTTCCGAGTACTAGGCAAATAAGGTACCTTCATATTTTACCTACCATATAAGACACCAAGTCTTTGCTGTTGCGCCGCCAAGCCCTACGCCGTCTCTGACATTGAGATCCCCGGCTGTCCGCCCAACGCCCCGCGATACTACCAGTCTAAAAAATCATCAAGTCCTCCTCCCCAGCTTGTCGAGCAATATCATACATCAAAATGGTATGGTCGACGTAGTGCAGTATCAGTCGATACCATACCGGTGGGAGACGTGCCTGGCGTCCCTGAAGGTCTAGCCCTTGGGCTTTGGGAACTGGTGTTGGCGAAATAGCGATGCCATGCAGCGCACACAGCGGCCTCAGCCTTTTGTCCTCCTCGTGCCTCCGTGGTAGCACCCAGTCGACCCGAAATCCCCGCTGGACTGGCACGTTGTGGACGCGCTTTGCGATCTTGGTCAGGGTTAGCAGAGCCACACGGCCGTGCAACGCTCCGGCTACTACGAGATTCAACTCAGGCACATGGATGAGCATCGAGACTCGCTCCGAAATGGGCCGCGCGAGGTCCCACGGCTCATTTCTTCGGCCGTGATGGTTGTGATGCGTCAGCACGCTCTTGCACAGGATGCCTGTGCCATGCGGATCAAAAGGCTGGAGCTCTATGTCGGTGCATGTGGTACGGAGCATTGTCAGATTTTTGGCCATATGGGATGGGAACTCAGCCTGCAGGAACTTGACTGGTTTTGTATTGTGGATGCGCGTAACGCTCTCATCTGAGAAGCGGAGAAATCCGTTAGTTGTGCCGTCCAAGGGAGGTGTCTGCCCTAGGCTTGGAACAATGGCTCGTCCAAGATGGACTTCTTTAGCGAGATCGTCAATGACAGACCCCTTCGGCCCAGGAGGCATGGCCAGTGCAGTCCACCGATGTTGGTCAGTCTTAGTTGGCGTCGTTTCGTCTGGCCCGTTGGCCACACCGTCGTCTGAGTCGCTGTCGCTGTACATTGCGTCTGACCAATTCTCGTCATTGACCTGGGGCACCATCGCTTCGACATCAGGGCCAACGTCCATCATCAGCTGATGCGAGCTGTCGCAGTGTATCTTGAGGTACGGGCCTCCCGCATGACGCTGACGCAAAACCACCTCCGGGTCGGGAGCGAGGTCTTGCACGTGAAATAAACTGCAGGTGGTGTCTAGCCAGACCTCTGGATCCGGAGACGATGGGACTGTTCGACTTGGATTCAAGCAGCGAATGATTTCATTTGCTGGAAGACCAAGGCATTCAGAGAGTGTGTTGGCCTGCTTGAAGCTGCTGTCAGGGAGTACGAGAACCCCCCATCCGACGAATCTAAGGACGAGCATGAGAATGGTAAGTAATACCATCCAGACGTTGAGGAAATACCATACCTGTGGTTGGCCACGCATCGCGATGGCGTTGGGGGGTAGATAATCGGAAAACTACCGATTTTCCAGATATCAAAGATCCACGTGTTGCCGTCAATATCGAACGCGACGACCTTGTCAGCATGACCCTCATCGTCGTCGCAAAACGCAATGGATGGCATATTCCGGCCCTCAGGCCCTGCTGGCAACACAATTCTCCAAGTCCGGGTCCTCGAACGAAAGTGCTTTTCCAGTTGGAGCGCGGTCTGCCCCGAGCACACCTTGGGTGAAGTATCCTCTTCAACGGCAGAGACCCTAGTCATATTTTCATTCATCGCAAAGGCAAAAACCGTGACCTCATGTTTGTTGGAGCTGACGGCCAGCAGTCGTGATCGCTCGTGGATAGCCAGGCCCCACGCCGACTTGCCCACGTTGTCATGGAAGAACTCTTTTGGCAACTGCTGTCGTGGCGGGTGACCGCTAAAGCCGTGGTGGTATTCGCTATTTGCTTTGATGTACCCAGCGATCGCGTGTGTGTAGTATGCGCCGACGTCGCCGTCGTCAAAGGCGAAGAAAACTACCTCAAGTATGCCCAAGTTTCCCACCATGATGCTGTTCATTTGATGCCCAAAATGCTGGACGATCGTGCCTCCCAAAATCTTAGCTACCTTTGTCTTTTTAGGGCTAAGGATCAGCGATGGAGGAGGGAGTATCTGTGGGGCCCGCCTTGGCTGGTAGACGTATATCTTGTCCTGGTAGGCCGCGAAGTAAAGCTATCACCGGGTTGTCAGTACACTCGTCCCAGGCTCACACATTCTCGCATATACACGGGCCATACGTTGTATCTTTGTGACATGGCTGTCAGGTTGCACCGTAACCTGGCCATTCGCGGGAAGCTATGCTGTGGAAGCCCACCCCCCGCGGCGTCTTGGGAAGCGTCCGGATGTTCGACCTGTGTGACCGTAGCGTCTTCTACCGAAGGGAATATATTTGCTGCCTCCCAGCCCGCCGCAATCCAAACATCGTCCAAGACATCATTGGTGTCGTCCTCATCGGTAAAGCTTTCATCACCCTCGTTTTCTCCGTCGTCATCCTCGTCATCTTCATCGAACTCGGTCGGGAAGTTGACGTGTGGACCTTCTTCGTACACGAAAGTTTTCAGATCCTCTAAGACTAGAGGCCCAAACTATCGGTGCGGGCGCGTAGGCACAATACGTCAGTATCGGCAATGTACGACAATAGAGGGACGGAGACGGAGAGAGACTCCAAACGGGCAGTTCATGAGACTCACTCGATTCTCGGCAGATTGCACATGGCATGTGGTACCAACATGAATTTCGCTGAACCCTAGCCGAGCACCTGTTGGGGATTCCATTATCTCACTTCGGCATCTAACCTGTGGGACATGTTCGAGGCAGAGGAAGCTTGCGGAGGTTGTCGATCGTTTTCGCAACCAAGAAGCTAGAGAGAGTCGGCTCCCAAGCGTCCCAACGAGGGGCAGCAGGGTACTTGCCGCCTCGAGCCCCACTTTTGTGACAACGCGGAGTTTCTATCTAATCAGCAGTTCTAGGTAAGGTACACTAGCGTCATCTGCCGTCATCTTGCCGAGATCGAACAAAGGCCGACCTGGGCAGGTTGGGAACCTTAATCTACATATCCGGACCGTCAAATAACCAATGCTTCTCAACGTCGAATAATGGAAAGGAGAGTTACACATCAGGACAACAGCAGGTTGTATGGTAATCCATAGAATGTGACTTTTCACTGAATGGCACCTAGCGCTCAACACGTCGTTCTACCAGCCAAATGTTCGATCCTTTGATCTGCAAAATAAGCCTTTCAAGCCAAGTCCACATGCAAAGGGGACCAGAACCCCAGTCCCTGCCTATACATAAAGTATGTCTTCTTTGCAACAGGGACACCCAAATCCTGTAACTCCTGTTTGGTATCACAGAAAGCATATACTTGATCGCCAGCCATATGCAACCATATATACCACGCCCGCCCCTAGCTGGCTGGCAAAGGCAACAACCAAAACAGAAACACACATGATGGCGGCCAGCGACGATACTACGAAGCGTCTCGCCAGTATCACCCATCAAAACGCCGAAATGCTCCACGAACAACGCCTCCTTGTTCCTTGCTGAAAAAGACGTTTGTCCACTCGCTATCATGTTCTTATCAACTCCGTCATGTCCTTCATCCGATAGTCCAGCACCGGCGTGATCCAATCGTCTTCTACCAAGGAGTAGGATTCCCTCTCGTTCCCCTTCGGCTTTCGCGGGTTGATGGCCCAATATCCAAAGTCGGCATCAATGGCTTTGAGATACCTCAAGAGGTTCTGCCAATAGTTTGCGTCGCCTTCGCCAGGCTGGTCGGGTGCTCCAAACTCTCCGACCCACACAGGTGCCAAGTTGCCCTCCACAAGGTAGCCCCAGTTGCGGCGCATAGCTTTCACAAAAGACGGATAGCTCCGCTTGGCATAGCGGCCCTCTATGCTTCCCCACCCGCTCCAGGAGTAGACGTGAGATGAGTAGACGACGCGATTATCCACGTTAAGCCGCACAGGCCTCTCGCCGGCGCCCGCCAGGTCGTTGCTCGACTCGGTGCCGCCCACAATGATCAACCAGTCCGGATTCATCTCGAGGAGGACGTTGCCAGCGCGCTCGGCCGCCGTCGCCCAACGATCCCAAGTCATGGTTCCCCACACACCGCGCACTTCATTACGCAGGTCGGCGCCGATGACAAGCGGGTTGGCAACGAAGCGTGCCATCACTGTCCCCCAATGGTCTATCCAATCGGCCTCCGTTTGACGCACTCGGCATAGCGGACCGAGGTGGTCGTTGGCCCATCCAGCATCGCACGGATCGGCACCACAGCACCATGTAGCGCTTGTAATATGATTGTTGATGATGACGGCAATTCCAGCCTCCGTCAACGAGTTCACCACTTCCTCAAAAATGTCGAGCGCCCGCAAGCCAACCAGATCCGGATTCGCCGTCAAGAGATGCGGGAGGATATGCGGATTCGATATGACCATCTCGTCGCTGTACGGCAATCGCACGCTGTTAAAACCCAGGGATCGGATTGTTTGTGCAATGATGCTACGATGCTGCACTTCGAGTCCACCGGGGATGAACTCCTCATCGCTGCCGCCATACCAATTAACTGACGCGAGCTTGAATCGTTTTCCACTCTTGTCCACAATGTCGCGACCCTTTGTCCGGAGCGGTAGATGATATTTGCCCGACAACAGGAACGAAGCCTCCGCGGGCGGCAGCAGAGGACGCTGGCTAAACAGTCGAGAGCCAGGGTCAGGGACCCAAGGCACATGGAGGGCAGCTTCGGCTTTCCATAGGTAGTGGAAGATGCTAGCTCCAAGGAGGGCAACGAGGAGGAGGATCATTCGAGCGGTGTTGGTCTCAAGAGAGAATCGGCGAATAAGAAGACCACGGGGTTTTCTATTGATATGGGTATTGTTGTCGACGTTGTTGCTATATGGCGGCGCGGGTATTCGGTAAGGGCTATTGTATGCGTACCCCACGGCGCTTTCTGATTCCTCCTCGTCACGGCTGTCACGTGTTTCCGGCATCTCGTAACTTCGACATTTACTGCACCGAGCGGTTCGACAATGCCGGCTTCGTCGTCATGTTTTGATACAAGAGGGACTGAACGAAGGTTGTCGACGCAGGTCGGGCGGCGTGGGAGGCGGTCACGATTTATAAACCCTGCCAGGATAGCTCAGTCGGTGAGCCCGTGTCTGACTGAGTGAGCGCTGGCTGGGGAGATAGAGACCAGCTCGGACGATGCGGATGGGGAACCCAGCGCTGCCGAGTGCTTCAGGCGGTGCCAAATGTGCACGACAATTGCGAATGGAAAGGGGCGGTACACTAGGAGTTGGAATGGATGCAGATGGAAGGATCGCCTCGTGCCTCGCGTCAGTCCAAACTTCCGCTCCTCATGTTTCCCCAGTCTCCTCCCGTCAAAGGGTTACCCCCCAGCGTTATCCGCCGCGGTGCCCTGACAGTCAGGGAAAGCGTGGACGGCAAGCACCAGGTCAGCCGGACCCCGCCACCAGGTCCCTTGGTATCCTCACGCGGACCCCTCTCGTCTCAGTTTTCCCTTTCCCCGCAGGCCAACTGGTCATGGGGCACAAAGACCAATCTTCATCGGACAGACCATACGATTGTTCCATTACAAAAGAAGAGTTATGGAAGAGCACTAGTGGTAATTTATTGGTGTTTGGTTCTCTCTCTTTTGAGACAGGGCGCGCCAGCAATGAGGTATCTACCTGCCCAAGTTGGGCTGAAATTTTCAACAGATCTAAAGTTCGGTGCTCGGTACGTGTCTGTCGCAAGCATAGGTAGGTAGGTAACCAAAAAATCCAGAAAACGGACAGAAGTCTACACAGTCCGTTTCTTGAGGCGATGACCCCAGGCTTTTCGTCATTCGTCATCGCGTGCTTTCATCGGGGACCCTGAGTGCAGGCCACTCCCGTCACCTGCGGCATCTTCGGCCAGTTGGAGGTAGCGCATCCCAGTTCACCCCGAGGCGCTGACAATGCAGCCGCCGCTTTCATTTTTGCTTCTGCCGTCGCACTTGTCA
>Ga0247769_1000550_pt1 | contig 10228 bp, 5 predicted proteins | sample UWRJL166409R6_FD_179942 | JGI IMG/M metagenome (GOLD analysis project Ga0247769, IMG submission 179942) | Plant litter microbial communities from Arlington Agricultural Research Station in Wisconsin, United States - UWRJ-L166-409R-6 | ecosystem: Environmental > Terrestrial > Plant litter >... | reverse complement strand
CTCATGGCGCAAAGGTGTATCTTGCATATCCCACACTCGAACACAACGTACCCCAAGTAATGTTACTAGCATTGCCGTAGCTCCAAACAGAAACGATAAACGAAGTTGTCACTACCAGGTAGGATTGACTGATCAAGACTGCACCTGTAGCCTCAACTCCACACAAAACCGAGGGACTTGGGTGAAGGACGCGCGTCGATGGCCTGGTACGCTGGGCTGCACATCGCCACCCGGGTATCAAGTTCCTCATCAGATTTTCTCATCTCCTGCCATGCTCTCTTCCTCAACCATAGTGTAGCCCATCTCCCTTGCGCCACTGGCTCTCTCTCTGGCTACTCTTGCGATGCTCCATGCCTCAAATTTATCCTTATTCTCTGGCCGGATTACTGTTGATGTCGCTAAACCTCTCCTCAGGAGCCGTCTCCTGTGCTGGCGTTTCTGTTCGCGGCTGTAGCGCGATGTGTCGACCTGTGTTATGTCAGTGCCAGTGGCGGCATCCCAGACGTCGGCAAGCCAGTCCGACAGTTTGGGACGTGCATGATTGGTGAATGCACTGCCATGGCCACCCGCAAGCCACTGGTCAATCTTGATGGGGATAGCATAACCCCATTGCGGATCATCGGGGGACCAGTCGCAAGGCTGGCTCGGGTAGCAAAGCTGGGGCTTGCAGTAAAGAGCACACATAGATGATTCTGCGATGTACCAAAGTGATAGTATGAATAACAGAATGCCCGCCAGCGTTAGCCTGAACCTTGGGTGCTTGTACCACAGTCGGGGGAACGGAAGAGGTATGTATGTGAACGGGGATCCTTCACTCCTCAAGGGACGCTTCTGGCAAGCCGAGCACGTGTGCTCAGTGGCAGGGTGGGTTGGATGCGAAGTGTCGGGGGCTTCGTCTTTGACCCTGACATGAGATATCTTGTCTTCAAGGCGCTCAATCCCCTGCTTTGCAGTTCGAATGCCGAGTAAGCCGGTAGCCAGCGATTTGCTCATCCGGTCATAGGCTTCAAGTTCCCGTTGTCTCTCCGAAAAGCCTTCAGGACCGGGTTCGGACTTGATCGCCTGTCGGGTTAGGGTGGCTTTGCGGCTCTCATGGCTGTCAAGCAAGCCGGCGAGATCCTCTAAGGTCGAGTCATCAACATGATTCGCCTTCGTAATCTCCAGTAAGTCATCCTTGACAGTTGGAGGTCGAGCTGAGTTGAACAACGGGGAGCGTGCTCGGGGAAGGGATTTAGAGCGTCGGCGACCAGGAAGCGACGATGGCCGTTTTTGAGACAAGGTCCCAGATTTTCGGCCTCGTGCATTTGTGGCTGTTCCGTTTTCTTGAGTCGACTGTTCCAAGCAACTTGTACCCGTCGTGGAGCCAACACCTTTCACTCCACGAGCTAGCGAACAGAGCTCAGGGGCCAGGGTGACTGGGGCGGCAGCAGACTTCCCAACCTTGACAGTCACAGGCGTTTCTACGAACGCACCCACCACCCGTGGTGTTGGCTGGGTAACGGGGTCTGGTTTTGTAGGCTTGGGTGTCTCCTCAACATCTCCTGCTTCTTCCCCCCCGTCTAACTCCGGCGATGGTGATGACAACGGAGACGGTGCCCGCAGCGAGCCCTTCTCAGAGTAATTTTCCAGAGGAGCAAATAATTTCATCTCCCCCTCTATTCTCTCGGTTGGGTCGGAGTCGGAATGCGCAAAATTTGACCGTTTGTCAGAAAGCGACTCCACCGACGACTCCCGGTGTAACCCGGCAAAACCAACTGTTGGCCTGGCGTCGACCTTAGCGCCGTCAGTTCTCCTTTGCCTAGCTGTGTCTCTTCCCGGCCGATCGCGGGCAGAGCCGCCGTCAACATTCGGTCGCTGGTCAGCAGCCGGGCTTGTGTTGGCCGCGAGGGCCAACCTCCGCAAAAGATCGCGCGAATCTCTTCTCGCTTCGGTTGCCTGGCGACATGACAGAATGTCCTCGCTAATTGCCTTGATATCGACCTCGTCCATGTCTTGATCAGGGGGAAGCCTATTATGGTTGGGATTGTCGAGAACAACGGCTTCGTCGATGAGTCGTTGGGTGGTTTCCTTGGCGATATCACCAACCCTGTTCTCCACTCTAGCGGCGTTGTTGGCATCTGGAGAGAGGCTTCTGATGGGCTCTTTGCTTGGCTTCCGCACAAGCTCCGGGGACGGGGACCTTGACTGGATGTTGGCGTGTCGCTCCCTAATCTCGTCAAGCCTAGCAGTCGCCAATGCCCGCCTGGAAAGAACCTCAATCTCTCTTGCGCGAAGCTCATCCCTCCTAGCTGTCGGCGAGTCCACTTGCCAAGTGTGGTGCGATTTATCACCTCTCTCCTCCCCACGCTCTGATCTGTCGATACCACCGTCACCCGAGTCAATGGGACCGTCCCCAATATCTTGTGCCAACTTGGATTCCAAGGAGCGAATTTCGTCTATGCGGGTATTCCGTGTCGAGGCCTGACTCGCAGTGAAATGTTGCTCGACTTCTGCTTCTAAGGCTCGAATCTCGTCAATCCTATGGTTGCGTCTCCCAGTGGCGATTGGGGGACTGGTGGAGACCTGAAGGTCACCAGCTGTGAAGTCCGCATCTGCCTGCCAGGCAAAGCTCTTCTCTGGGACGTGATAATCGGGCGGTACTGTTGCAGGTCTGTCCGCTGAGCCGGTGCCAGGCGGGAATGTCTCGTTGCCCAATCCTGGGCTCTGTTCCAGGCTTGCCGCGCTCTTTGACAAGGACTGGTCCGATTCGCTCCTTCTTGATGACAGCCTGCGCGAAAGCCAACTGTTGCTTCCTCCGGATATTTTCGTGCGCGAAGGAGAATCGCCCTCGAGGCTGTTCCTGCTGGTCTTCCGTACCAGCTCCTTCGCCGTCTCGGAGATCCTGTTACCAAGCCTTGACTTAGATTTCGAGAAGATGCGACTCCCGCGCTGCCCCGCTTCCTCTGTTTTTGCCTGGTCTAGACCATGTCGACGTAACTTGTCGTCAAAATCGCTTTCTGATACATCGCTGCGTCTGACTGGAGAGCTAACACTCTCGACCGAGCTGCCGGTGTCCTCTCGTCCTAATCCCACGGGCTTTGTCGCGCGCCTCCCGGATGTTTGACTCATAGCTTTCTGCAACTTCCCATCAACTGGCTCCCGCCTGGAGCGCCACGACCGGGGAGCAGGACTTGGTGATCCTTGTGCAGCCTCTTCTTCCTCCTCGGCCATGCGATATGCATCCGAGAGCGTAAAGGGGCGTCGAGTTTGCGGAGAGCGCGTCTGGGCAGGTCGAGGAATTTTTGTGTTCCCCGCGGATGCAATCTTGCTGTCGGGTGAGGGACCATGTTCCAAGGGCTGTGGCTGGGTAGCGCCACCTGGACTGTCAGATATGTTGCTACCTGCGGATCGTGGTCGGGAGAACAGACTTCGTCGCTTTGATGCACTATTTATGACGAGAGGGGAGGTGAGGCGACCGTTCGCTGGTGCAGTAGGAATATTGGTGTCGCGCTCCATTGTAGTCAGCTGTTTTTGTTGTACCTGGGGCGAGAGGCGGGGAGCTGCAATGCAGGATCTAAGTCGGAGGAAGGCGACTGTGAAGCTGTTCGCTTATCCGCATGGACTTTTGCATCAAATAAAACATGTCTGGTGATTTTATTGAGAAGTAAATGTGTAGAGAGTGTGTTGTGAGCCCAATGTGTTGTTCATCGCATACTGGGCAATTGGGGCCTGACAGCGCGTGGAAGGCGCAATGACAACAACAGTTTATTCAGGGCGCAAGTCGTCTCGAAGCTGGTGCGCAAGGTGAGTTGGCGCTCAACGGGCGCCCAGGGCCGGTGCTTTGGTTCAGGTGGCAGGGGTTCCGGTTTTGGTTAGTGCAGAAGAGAGCCAAGTCAACTACTAGACCTTGACATCGGCTCTTCAGCACACCGCGACTTTCATTGTTACAGGCATCAGTCTCGAGTCCCATTGTCAGCTTTCTTCTAACGTCCAAAGGTGGACAGCCATCCTTCAGCAAAACCGCAAACTTTCAATTAAAGCGAAGCAGAAGAAGATCATAATTTTCTCTCACGCCTGTGAGGGAGTCCCCATTAGGCACTAGATGTACCTAACCTGTGGCACCTTATCTTACATTCCCTTGGTTGATGGCGGTAGTGTAGGGGGCATTGCATCAATGGTTGATCTCGAGTTTGGGGTTCTTCTTGCCACCTAGAACTAATCGCGGAATGTAGGCACTGGGGAAGCCTGTGACAGTTTCGTTCTTCAACAAATGCTAGGTACCTAGGTACCTACCTGCCTGCCAAGGTAGCGTAGAGATGAGGTAGGCACCTGTTAGCATGATTAAGAAGTAGTAAATACCTATTGTAACCGTTGGCTTGACCTGGTATCTGTTTTGTAGATAGCTACCTTATACAGAGTAGTCGCCTAAAGAGGACGGAAGTCTGTTGCTTAGGTAATCCTTTTTTTCCATCCAAATCTTAGGGCCCTCTAGCTGCCTTGCTAGCTTGGACCCGAGCACGAACCAGGCGCTGCAGGTTTGTCTGCGCCTGTTGCGAATAGGCCAAGACCTTGAGACCTACGGATACGCAGCACAGCTAGCCGCTGTTTATTTGAACACTCCTTGCGGCGTCAAGGTGAGCAGCAATCAATCGGTCACCCACTGCCAGAAGCTGTCCTCAGCTTTTCATAATGGTTATAATCGGCTCTTCGAGATGTCTTGCCTGCCTTCGGCGGCTAGCGCAGCCGTTTGCCAACACAAGGAGCACCAACGTGGTGCCAACCTGGAGCCAAACTCGTGCAAAGTCGAAAACGCTGCGGCCACAAGACCTCGGCGTTATTGTGCGGCTTCTCAAGGACATCCCCAAGTTCGGCCGCAAAGGTAAGGAGAACTGTCATCCTCCGAAGCCACGACCAGGCGTTGTCGACATCGCACCTGAGCTGACGGAACGAACTCAAAAGACGCCATTTTCCGCGTCGAGCGTGGTCGGATGAGGAACGAATGGTACCCTTGCAAGAAGGCAGAGTACATGACGCCTGCGCGGTTCCATGAGCTTGGTATAACCAGAGCCGATATTGGCGAGCGGGATCGCGGTTTTGTGTCCCTCGCCGATGAGGTGGTGTTGGCGAAAGAGCAAGAACCCGAGCCCGAGCCTGTCGAGTTCAGCGAGCCATCTATTCAGCCAGATGTAATGCATCTCCCCTGTACTCTACTCTGCGTTGAAGTCCGGAGACTAATTCGAAGTAGGTCGAGCGCATCCATAATCTTTTAACGACTCGCATACCCAACACCCTCACCTTCATACGTAAACCGATCCCAACATCACCATCCTCCCAACCCACGAAAATCTCACCTCTAGTCGCCCCTTCTCAGAGCGCTTCCCCGGCCACGGTGGCAACGAGTGAGCCTGTCGGAATATTTGGATCCGTATCCACTACCGACATTGTCAACTATATACGGGGAATCCTGTCCTCTGAACCTGACACTGCGTATTTTTCTTTGGAACCAGCCGACATTCACTTTCTTGGGTTAGAGGATGGTGTCGACAGGCTTAAAGCACTTGGGCGCTGGGAGGTGGAGATTTCGGTCAGTGGCTCAGCACTAGGACAAGGTGATAGTCCACGAGAGGCTGTTCGCAAGGTGGTCGAAATTCTGCCAGAGTAGTATGGACCACGCGAGGTCGACTTGCTGTGCATGTACGATAAAGGGTATCCAAACATCAAGGTCTCCCGCAGCTGTATTATGGTAATATGCATATGTAGATAGAATTATAAAGCTTAGGCAAAGAACTGCCCTTGCGTAAGCTCACGGGTGTTCTTGCCCCGAGTTTTGTTGACTGCCGGTTATGGATGGCATCCATCCAATGCAACTGGCCACAGTGTGTACCGGGTCTATCTGTATATCATCCCCAGCAGGGGACATACACTGCCAAATACCGGGGGATATCACCTGCCACCTACCCTCTCGCGTCCTACGTCTATGCTCCAGAGTGACTCCAAGACCACGCTCTTCTTAGATGGGCTGTCCGAAACACTGCTGTGGTCTCGCTGTAAGAGGCTGTGGGGCAGAGCCTAGAACAAACCTGTCAGCAGCAGGTCTAGGGCTCCGCTAAAACGTCCATATCGTTGCGAACCTCTGATGACGGTTGCCCTAGCAGAGGGCTCGGCTGATCCAGCGAAGAATCGGCGCATGCCTTGTTGCCCAGCTCAGCTGCTTGTTCAAAGCCTTGAGGTGAGCTGCTTTGCAGAGAGGCGTGCTGCTGTGTCGGGCTTGTCGCGGCGGGAGTGTCAGCTGGAACAGCCCGGAGCGAGTTGGTCTCACTTGCGAGAGCACTGTCTCTTCCCCTGGCGACGCCAATCGCGAATGTTGGGGCTTTCTTAGAGCCCGTGCTTGATCGACGGCTCTCAAGACTTTTGGACAGTGTCTTGCTCACCCCTTCAATCCCAGAGGGCACCCCTCCACGGCCAGCAGGCCCCTTGCCTCCCAATCTCCCATGAGTATGCATATCACCCATCACCTCAATATTGTTCGCGGCAACGGTAGACTTGGCCAAGCCAGGCGTGGAAGGGGCGCCAGGCTTGTCTTCAATTGCATCAATAAGATACCATCGGAGTCCATCCGAGAGATCAAAGGGATTATCATTCTCTTCGTCGTTCAACGAGTCGGCCTCGTCTGGGGCGCCCTTTCTCGATGCCGTGACCTGATGCTGTAGAGACTTAGACAAGTCCACGACACGTTCCTGAATGCGTGAGATCCGCGCCACAAGCCATTCCCGACTGTGTAGCCTGTGACCCTCTTGCTCACGCAGAAAGTAGTGGGGAGAGCCGACGTTGAACGCTGCCCAGGCCCCAGTTGTTTGGTTCCGGGTCGGTAAGAATAAGGCGAGGTCGCCTTCCTTGAAATGCTTGAAGGCAATCTTGTCGTGCGCCTCCTTTTGCAAAGTGTGCGCTTTTTCACGATAAGCTCGCGCGTCACGCTGCAGTTTCCTGGCCAGATGCTCCACGTCTTTGACGCGCCTGTAAATCGCCTCAGAGAAGGCGTCTATGTCAAACGACCCCAACGATCCCATGAATGCCTCGTAGTTGGTCCGCTCAGCTTCTGCATCAGCGTCATTCATCCAGTGCAGAGATTCCATGTCCGTGCTGTCTGTGGCTGGACGGTTGTTGAGCGTCCCTGAACGACGAAGAGACGAGACAGGTTCAGAGTCTGCTATACTTTGGGTGCGCTCTGATCTAGGCACTTTCTGGATAACCGTACTGCTTCCCAGGCGAGTCACTGCAAATCCGAGCCGCTCAAGTAGGCGAGCCAGGCGTTCGTTTCGAGAGTAGAGTCGCTGTGTCAGGTCCATGGCTCGTTCTGTGCGAGACTCGAGGCGAAGGGTGGTTGCAGAGAGCTTCTCTTGGGAGTCCTGGAGCCTCAGCCTGAAATGGCGGGCCTCCTCCTCGAGGGTCTCAACCCTCGCCTGTTGGGAAGCTAGCTCACCTTCAAGAGCCGCCACTTTCGCCTTTTTCTCGTCCACGGTTTCGCGAAGACGAATTGATGCCAGTTCCTCTTTCGACAGCTTTTCTTTAGTTGATGCCAGCTCCACTCCAAAATCTTTGGCGGTGGTCTGCGCGGCGCCCAGCTCCGTACGCAGAAGAGCCACGTCTTCCTCTTGCCCATGAGCTTTTCTCAACATATCCACGACGTTGGCGATAACGCCTTCGACGAGATCTGCTGCCTCATTAGGCATGTCGTCCTGCGAAAGCTGCTCCCAGAGTGCGCGCAGAGGCTTTAGTTGCATATCTGCTCTTTCTGTCAAAGAGTCAACCTTCTTGACCAAACTCTTGGATTCGTCCTCGGCGCTTCGCAGCTGGCGTTCCTGTTGCTCCATCTGCTCGCGTTGTACACGCGTTCTCTCCCGCAATACGTCAACTTGGCCTTTCAGCTCCAACGTCTCGTCCTGCCTGTCCTTGACAAGCCGCTCCACTTCCAGCTCCAACATGAGCACTTTTTCGTTATAGGACGCCTTCTCCGTCTCTCCAGAGTCGCCGTAGATTCCCATTTCTTCCTCTGTCTCCTCAAGCCGGGTCCTCAGCCCCTTGATCTCGTCATTTAATGACCTCCGTTCTTCAATGAACTCCCTTTTCAAGGCTTCCATGTTCTCCATGAGATCCTTCTTCGTCGAGTTGACCTCGCCAATCTGACTTTTCATCTCATTGTGCAATGTTTCTCGGGTATTGAGGTCTTTTTCGAGCATGGCCGAGCGTTCCTTTTCGGCGTTGAGCTCAGTCTCAAGCTGTTGGATTCTTTGTAACACCCCGTCGTTGCCCTCTGTAGACTTTCTCTGATCCTCAGATACCCGGTGTGAATTGCCCGACGCCGTTGAATCATTGCGATCCGCAAGTTGCTGACTCGGCAGCTGGAAGAGGTTGCCAAGATTTGGTCGCGATGCCTGGGTCTGCCAGTGGAGCAGGTCTTCAAGCCTGCGTACCCGGCTCTCGGCAGTCTTCAGCTTGCTCTCGAGCTTCGACTTGTCCTCTTGCAGAGAGCGGAGAAGATCGTCATCGCCGCGAATCAATAAGCCACTTCGCCCGATGGCTATTTCGTGGATGCTACCATTCTTGAACGCTTTCATCCGCCGAGATTGTTGTCTTGTGGGACTACTAAGCTCGGTGATCATCCTGGCGATGTCTCCAACCATCTCGACATCAAACCCCTGCGTTTGAAGATGATTATGGAAGTCCTCCAATTCCGACCTTGTGACTGGGGGCCATTGTTCATCTTCGCCGAGAAGATTAACCTCCAACCCAGGAACTCTACTTTCCACCCGGAGAGCTGCGGGCCCGTAAGTTTCGCCCACAGACTTCAGCCATCTCCGACGCCTTTTGATCTCTTCGTCTTGGAAAGCAGCCATTTCATTCGCCAAGACAGACGAATCTTGCCGAACTTTGTCAAACCATTCTCGGCGCTGGATCGCCTCAGCCATGAATGTTGCATACATGTATGGTAATTGCTGGATTAGGCGCAAGTAGTCAAATGTAGCAAGTTCATCCTCCTGATTAAACGAGTTGATCTGGGACTTTACGCTGTTGCTGGGCGCGGTGAGGCCGGTTATGTTGCGCGTGATCTCGACAACCTCCACGGCAAGTCTATTTCTCGCCTGAGTGGCATACCGCACCATCTCGCCCATGTCTACTGCACGCTTCCGGATGGTGGGCAGTAGCCGTTCGGTATGATTCGCCGCAATCTTCGACGCCTGGAGAGCATCCCGGGGCGAGTTCGAAAGCTCCAACGTGAGGTCGCAGTCTGTCTCGATTTTCTTCACCAGGGCTTCAATATCTTGCAAGAGTTGTGGGGCTTCACCGCTGTGCGACACTGGCGAGCGGCCCACCATGGTTTCGAACTCGCGAAATAGCTCCTCAGCGTCCTGGAACAGGCGTGCCGCCACTTTGTCCAGGTCGGCGATACGGCCATTGAATTTGCGGAGGTGAGCAGGCGCAAGTCGACCCGCTTTCCGCGCAGTTTCCAGCTCCACGAGATCTTCGAGCGTCGCCTGCCTTGGCGGTCGACCCTTTGTCCCGCTTATGTCGCGACCTGTCATGAAGCGCACCATAGCGGCCGAGATGGGAACGCTTCTTGCAAGGGATAAGCTCTGCTCCCATCCTGTCGTCAGCGCACCGTACTCAGCTTGCGCCTCGGGTAGCCACTTCTTGAGCTCGGCGTACTTTGGCTCCAAGCCCTTGATGACCGACTCCAGGTTGGCCACGGCGGCGTCCAGGCATCCCAGCATGACGTCCATTTCGCAATACCGCTCCTGTGTATCATTGGCCATCTTGCTGCAGTCTTCGAAAACCTTGAGTGTCCAGGCGCGCCGTGCCTTGAAGTGTTGCTGCCATGAGGACGCCAATCGTGTGTCGTCAGTCGGGTTGGGTGGCATCGAGGCGCCATATGGCTTGGGGACAGGCAGCTCCAGCTTGACGGATGGAGGGCTGGCCGACGAGGCAGATTGCGTCAACCTGTTATCATAAACGTATATTTCCTTCTGCGACCACATATCAGGTTAGATCCCTATCAGTTCCCCCATGCCAGTACTTAGGGCGAACGAGCACGAACCTCTGTCTTGATGTTCTGCAATTTCAAAGGCTTGCCTTGCGATGTCAGAGTGATGATGCTGTGGATGGGAATGGAGCTCTGTTGAGCTATAGAGCTTTTGAAATCATCCAATCTGGCAGGTGTCAGCAAAAGTCCGGGAACATTTAGTTGAGGTTG
>Ga0247769_1000549_pt1 | contig 10233 bp, 7 predicted proteins | sample UWRJL166409R6_FD_179942 | JGI IMG/M metagenome (GOLD analysis project Ga0247769, IMG submission 179942) | Plant litter microbial communities from Arlington Agricultural Research Station in Wisconsin, United States - UWRJ-L166-409R-6 | ecosystem: Environmental > Terrestrial > Plant litter >... | reverse complement strand
CCCCAATGGAACCATGTGGTGGACGACCGAACAGGCCGCCACAGCGCCGCCCCAGATGACCAGCACGCTCAGCAATGCCGGCCCCACGTTGGTCCACACAGCCAGGCCTCGCACGTGCCACCATATGAAGAAGTTCTTGATCGCCTGCGCTGAACCGCTCGCCATGGCGGCGCCGTAAATACCGGCCAAAGGCAGGAGGGTGAGCAAGGCGAGCACGTTGTAGATCGCAAAGACTTTGCTGAGCAGAATGATGCCTGCCTTTTCCTGGTATTGCGCCACGAGCGTCACCGGCACCGCGACCACGTTGAGCGTGGCGAACACGAGGGTCAGCGGCAGCAGCCAGGAATACTCCACGAACTTGCCGGCGAACACGACCTGCACGATGTCGTGGTGATACACCAGAGAAAACGCCAGGATCGGCCACTGCAGCAGCAGGTTGAGATTCAGCAGCAGCGAGAAATATTGGGGGGTGCGCTGGGGTGCGTCGGCCGGCTTGATGGCGAAGAACAGCGGATTGACGACGTTTTCGAACAGCCGCACCGGCAGCACGTTGTTCATCAATTCGGTCAGCCGCGTGTAGAAGGAATAGACGCCGACCGACACCGCGTCGAGAAACGCGGCAATGTAGAAATTGTCCGTCTTGGTTCCGAGCAGCAGCGAACCCGCGTCGTTGAAGTTGTTGAACAGGCCGTACCTGATCAGCCGCTTGCGCTCTTCGGGCGGCGGTTTGTACGAAGAAGTGTCGGCTGGGCTCGGGCAGTGCTTCATGTGTGCGTATTTCAGCGCGCAGTAGCCGATGACGTAGCCGACGATGTCGCTCATGATGGCCTTGTCGAGCGTGAGCGTATCGAACTTCCACCACAGGCAGTACATGACCAGTTTGCCGATCGATGTCAGCGCCATGGAGCCGACACCGAACCGGTGCAGCATGTGGGACGACAGCGAGAACTGCAGGATGGTCGTCTGGAAATGAAACAGCAGCAGCAGCGAGAACACTGCGAATTCCGCTCGGTAAGGCGCGAGCTGGAACAACGGCGCCACGAATTTCCAACCTAGCAGGATGCCCGCCACCACCACCACGTTGGCGGCGAAGCGCATGGAGGTCACGGTCCGCAGCAGCCATGCAGCTCCGGTGACATTCCCTGCGCGCAGGTATTCGGGCTGGTAGCGGCGCAGGACCTGTTCGAGTCCGAACGATGCGACCGTGCTGACCACCGGAATGAAGGCGTAGAAGAGGTTGAAGACGCCGAAGTCTTCCTTGGGAATCGCGCGCACCAGCACGATGTATCCCAGTACCGTGGCGAGTTGCGAGACGACGCGGAACGCGATGGTGTCGATCAGCGACTTGCGCGCACGATCCTTGCTATAGACCGACATGATTCATCCGCGACAGGAATCGATGGGGATACGGCAACGCAGTCCCGTAGCAGTGAAGCGCGATGCCGCGTGACCGAATCACGGGGCGCTAGCGGGAAGATTGGCTGTACTCAAGCCCCATAGTAATCGGTGCCTATCGATTCGATCGAACTGTTCAGCACCACGCCCGCGACGGTGAAGTCGGCGAGCAACCCCAGGGCGCGCTGCAGTTGATCGCGATTCGTTTTGCCTTCCGCGACGATCAGCACCGTCGCATCTACATGGGGAATGACGACCAGCGCGTCATCGGTCACCGCGATCGGCGGCAGGTCCAGCAGGATGAATGGATTGGGTGAAATCTGTCGTATGTAGCCGAGCAGGTCGCGCAGCCGGCCTGTAGCCAGCAGCTCGGAAGCATTGGCGGCTGTCGAAGTGCTCGACGCGATGGTCAGGCGATCGATGCCCACAGTGAACAGCAGGTCCGCGGCGCTGGCATTGCCGTTGAAGAATTCGACCATGTCCACCGGCGGCGTGATGCCGAGGTAGTTGCTGATGCTGGGATTGCGCATGTCCAGGTCGATGAGGAACACGTCGTGATTGCCTTCACGCGCGATGCTCAATGCCAGGTTCAGGGAAGTCATCGACTTGCCTTCGCCCGCGCCCGGGCTGGTGATCGCTATGCACGACCAGTTCTGAACGTGAGCACGCCGCAGCAGTCGCGTCCTGAGCATGCGGTACGAGGGCGATCCGAGCTGGTTCAGGCGCGTTTCCGCGTCCGGTACCAGGATGCGATTCTGCGAGCACTTGAGCGCTTCGTATTGCATGTGTGCAAATTCGGGCGCAGGCATTGCAATGGGCACAGTGTCGGGGGCTACCGCACCCCGTGACGCAGGTACCGCAAACACCGGACGTTCATGCGCTTGTCCGAGTGGCGCTGCAGGGCCGCGGACATCGTCCGGGCTGCGCTCACCGTCTTGCGGCAAGCGAGCCTTCTGCTGGAGCTGCTTGGCCTTCTTGATTGCGTCAACTATCGACATGGTTTCTCTCGCTCGCCCTGGCCCGTGACGCGGTTGATTAGTGAACGACCACGCTGACGGCCACCAGCACGGTAGCAATCATGTACGCGCCGGCAACAGATCCCCAGACCAGCCGCTTGCGCCGACGATCGGCATCGTTCAGCAGCCGCGGAATGGCGCCGATGAGCGGCACGTCCGCCAGGTCGACGAGGTCGTTCAGGCTGCGCACCGACGGATCGGAACTCTCACGCAGCGCTGCCAGGGCAACCGCGAGACCGCCGCCCAGGATGAACCCGAGCAGCATCACGCCAAGGCGGTTCGGAGAAGATGGCTTGGAAGGAACGCCCGGGGTACGAATCTGGGTGTAGCGCTCGCCCTTCGATTCCGACTCGAGCGACTGGGCGATTTCAGCCTCGCGCAATTTCGCCTGGATCTCGGCGAACTGCTGCTGGGCAATGGTGCGATCGCGTTCCATCTGTACATAGTCACGTTCGACGCCGGGAGTCTGTGTGATCCGGCGTTCGTAGTCCGCCATCTGGGCGCGAGCACGCGCAGCGGTGGCGCGCAAAGCTTCGAGGTTTCTGTGGGTGGCCTGCAACTCCGACTCGACCCGCATGTATTCGGGATTGTCAGGACGGACGTTCGCCGGATTGCCCATCTTGGCCTGCGCCGCCAATGCGTCGATCGCGCGCGTCAGGCGCTTCACGTCGGGATGATCGGGCGTGTACTTCTGGTTGGCCGCGGCCAGTTCGGCGCGCAACTGTCCGAGCTGGGTGTAAACGTCGGTACCGGTGGCGACGAGCGTCGGGCTGATCTGCCCCAGCTGCAGTTTCAGCAGCGACTCCTGCTGCTCCAGAATTCGAATCTGGGTATCGCTGGCATCGACGTCGCGCTGGCTGCGTTCGAGCGAACCTTCGTTGCGTGTGCGATTCTCCGGCAAGGCGTCGCCATACTTGGACTTGAACACCGAAATCTTCTGTTCCAGGTCGACGATCTGCGCATTCAGCTGATTGGATTTCACCAGCAGGAACTTGTATGCGTCGCCCGCCGCCGCGGTTCGCGTTTCGCGGTTGTAGGTAAGGAACATGTCGGCCAACCGCTGTGCCACGGTGGCGGCGATCTGCGGATCGGGATTGCTGTAGATGATCGAGAACGCCGAGGACTCCATGAGCGGCTCGAGCGTCACCGGATCCACCTTCTGGATGGCCGTGTCGCCAATGATCATGCGAGCCTTGTCGCGCGCCGAAATGTCGGTCAGGTTGGGATACGGATCGAATTCCTTCACGATGGGTTCCAGCCGGCTGGTGGTCATCACCGTACGTTGCACCAGCTCGATCTGCTGGTCGGCGTAGCTCACCACCGTGGTCTTGACCAGTTCCTGAGGTATCGATGACGGCTCCAGCAGGATGGTAGCCGACGATTCATAGATTGCCGGCAGGTTGAACGCGAAAAAGACCGCGATCAGGATGGCGGCCGGAATGATCGTCGCAAGGTAGACCCAGCGCCTGCGCAGAATGGCAACGTAGTCGCCCATGGTCGCGATACGCTGCACCGGGTTGACGGCGGAATTCACTGCTCTGACCTCATTGACTCGTTCGATTCGAACACCGGCTCACCGCGTCGGCGGTCCAAGCCCTTCGTATCCCACCCTCAGCATGAACACATTGTCATCGCCGCTCGCCTCGTCCACATAGTATTCCTGCCAGATGTAGGAATACCCGCCGCTGACTGTCCAGGTGCGGGAGAGCTGCCGGGTCAGTTCCAGGTCCGCACGCGCGAACTTGCGATCGCTATCGTCGACCTCGTCACCCAGGGATTTGTTACGGAAAGCACGTACCGCAGCGCTCGCCTCCCACAGAGGCGCCAGCATGCGCGTGTACTGAGCCCGTACTTCATCCCTGGCCACACGGACGCCGCCGAACGATGGCGAAAACATACGGCCGACGCTCGCTTCGATCCCGCTGATCTCGCCACGGCGACGCACACCCATCTGGAAACCCCAGCTGTTCGAGGATTCCTCCGAGCCCCCGACGCGGCTGATCTTGGTTTCCTCGAACTTCAGGCCTGCGGTGGCGGTGAACGTAGGGCTCCAAACATAGCGCAGGTTCGCGGACAAACCGTTGCTCTTGGTCTCATTTTCGTTATCGTCGGTTTCATAACGCGTGGTGTAGAGGCCGGTTTCCAGCGACGCGCGCTGGTTGAGTTCCCAGGAAAGATAGCCGGTCGCCTGGCCGAACGAGTAGTCGCGGCTGGTGACCAGCCCGCCGGAATAATCGGCCGACTGGTAGAGGCCCCGGATGCCGATGCCAGTGCGCTGGTTGAGCTGAAAGGAATAGTCGGGCATGACCAGCAGCCGGGTGATCTTGCTGTCGGTGAACACCAACCGGCCAGTCGCATCTTCCGGTGTCCCGTCCGGGTTCGCATCCGGATCGAACTCATCGAACTGCGCTTCGGAAATCTCGGCGTTGTATTCGTTCTCCTGGCTGTAGCGCCCTGTCAGGGAGAAGCGGCTGCGCACCATGCGATACGAGCTGCGCAGGTCCAGGTAGCCGTTGGACTGCGCCAGCTTGTCGCGATCCGAAAACTTTTGAAACAGGAAGCGCGGTCGCAGCTCGGTCAACCCCGTGGGCGAACGCAATCCGGCGATGCCGCCCACTGTCGCCGAGTAGCCGGTCTGCGAACCCTTTTCGAGGTCGATTTCGGTACCGTCCTCGGTCCGCCTCGGACGCAGGTTCAGGTTGTCGTGGCTTTCGACGGCTGTTTCCAGCTGCGGGGTGAAATAGGCATCCGCCGCATTCGCTTCGGCTGCCGCGAGTGCACCGGCAACCGCAACGAAAACGAGGGTGCCGCTTTGCGAGCTCAATTTACGGAACAATGACGACATCGCCGCTCTCCAGGAAAATGTTCTGTTCGAGGCCGCGACCGCGAGTGACTTCACTGTATTTGAAGGGCAGCACTTTCTGCGTGCCACCGACGCGACGCAGAACGATGATGTCATTGAGGGCAGCGAACGGCGTCGTACCTCCGGCCAAGCTCAACGCCTGCAGCACCATCAGCTGCGGATTCATCACGATGGCGCCGGGCTTGCCCACCTGCCCGATGACGTAGACGACGTTGCCGCCGATGCCGGTGACGGTCACGGTTACCACCGGCTCGGGAATGTATTTCTTGAGCTTGGTTTCGATCTCGGCCTGCACCTGGGTAACCGTGCGCCCGACGGCCTGGATCTCGCCGGCCAGCGGGAATGAGAACTTGCCGTCCGGACGCACGACCAGCGTCTGCACCAGGTCGACTTCTTTCCATACATTGACGGCGAGCTGGTCGCCCGCGTGCAGCGTGTAGTCGGGCAACGCCGCCTGCGCGTGGGCTTGTCCGGCAGCGCCGGCGAGGAATAGCAGGAACAGCCTGGTCAGCAGGTAGAAATGGTGTCTCATGAATTACAACTCACTGTTGAATCGAAGTGCGCAAGTATCGTTACGACGGCAGTCCCGGTCGAGTCGCCGCACTGTCGCCATAAGCCATCGCGTAAATGTCACACAAACATGGGTCCGGACGATCGATCTCAACGATCGCCCGGGCGTTAGCCCGTCAATAAGCGTTGCTGTCCTTGAAAATGCCCAGCGCCGTTTTCAGGATGATCTTGAAATCGAGCATGATCGACCAGCTGCGTAGGTATTCCAGGTCGTAACGCACGCGCGCCTCCATCTGTTCGATGGTCTTGGTCTCGCCGCGCAACCCGTTGACCTGGGCGAGACCGGTGATGCCCGGCAACACTTTGTGCCGGACCATGTAGCCCTTGATCAATTTGCGATACTGCTCGTTATGAGCCACCGCGTGCGGCCGCGGCCCGACCAGGCTCATCTGTCCATACAGCACGTTCACGAGCTGTGGCAACTCGTCCATCGACGTGCGGCGGAGGATAGCACCGACGGGCGTGAATCGTTGATCATCCTTGCTCGCCTGCCGGATGTCGTTGCCGTCCTCCGTGACCGTCATGGTGCGAAACTTATAGACGCTGATCTGCTGGCCATCCAGGCCATAGCGACGCTGCTTGAAGATCACCGGACCGGGCGAGGAGAACTTCACCGTCGCGGCAATCGCAAGCAATACCGGCGACAGCACGATCAGCGCCAGCAGCGATACTCCAAAGTCGAACACGCGCTTGATCACGCCGCGGTATCCATAGAACGGCGTCTCGCACATCGCCACGACCGGAATGCCTGAAATCTCACCGGTCCGCGCCTGGATCAGATCGAACATGAAGAGGTCGGGCACATAGTAGATCGATGCCGTCGTATCCCGAAGGTCATCCAGCAAGTCGAGTACGCGCACGATGTGTCTGATAGGCAACGCAATGAAAATTACATCCACGGAATTGGCGCGAACATAGGTTGCCAGCTCCGACAACCGGCCGAGCAGCACGATATCCTCGGCCACGCCGAGCCGGTCGCGACCGCGATCGTCGAAGAAACCCGCAACGCTCATGCCGAGTTCCGGCGTGGTCCCCAATCGATGGGCCAGCGACTGGCTGGTCTCGTTGCAACCGGCGAGCACGACCTTGCGCGCCGATAACGGATCGTAGAGAACCCGCTTCATGAGCAGGTGCAGACCCAGAGCGGTGGCGGTAAGAACCGCGGGTGTGAACAACGTCCATATGAGCGTGACGCGGCGGGAGAAGTCCTCGGAGAACTTGGTGGCATAGCCGATCATCAGCAGGATCGTCACCAGGATGGCCCAACGCAACAGCGTCGAAAACACCAATGACACGCGGCCGACGATCATCTGCGAACCCAGGTTCTTGGGCGGCTGCAACAGCAGCGCACCGAGCGTCATCACCAGGGACGCAAGTACGCCGTACTTGCGATCGAATGGCACATGGCAGAACGCCATGGTGATGACCAGCGAGGCTACCGCCACCAACGGCGGCACGATGACCTGCAGCAGGGTGACCAGGGCAATGAGAAAGGGCTTGCGGTGAACGATCTGCTCAGTCATCGATCAACGCCCCAGGACGCGGTCTGCCGCGGTTTGCGAAAACATTCGTAAGTCGACGCCATTATGAAACAGACATTCTGGTGACATGGACTTCGCGAGAGTGTGATGCGATTCAAGTTCGAATAAACCGGCCGCAGTTTAACGGCAGATACGCGAAGCAAGGACGGTAGTTTCGAATCGTGCCGTACAAATCGTCTCAATCCCGGCGGCGCCCGGGCAGGCGATGCGAAATGCCGCAATTTACGTGCGACCATAAGATGTTAACGTGTGCGGACGGATGCCACACGAAGATGAGCATTAGGTCTCGGCCGAACCGACAATTGTCAACTAGCATTTTATCCCACGCGCTTGCGGATCGTTTCGGCTCGCTGGGCAGATGAACGATCCGACAGACCCATCCAGACTTGGTGCGTCGCATGACACAGTCCTGCGACCAGGTTCAATGACAAAAATTCTCATCATCGGGGGCGACTCGGACTACAACCTAGGCGACGCGGCCATACTCGCAGCGCTGTGCAGCCGGTTCGCTGCCTCCGGCGCCACTTCCATCACCGTTACGTCGAGTCTCGTAGAACCACGCTTGCCCGCAGGCGCCACCGCAGTTATCCGTAGGGGCCTTGGTGGAACAGCAGCGCTCATGCGGACAGCCCATGCGTCCGACCTGGTCGTGATCGGCGGCGGTGGCCTGCTTCAGGACGACGACAGCCGCGTGAAAATGCCTTACTGGGCTTCGCGCGTCGCGGCCTTGAAATTGGCGAATGAAAATATCGTGGGTCACAGCGTCGGCGCGGGGCCGCTGCGGCATCCGGAAAGTCGCATAGCTGCTCGCTACACCTGTCACGCCCTTGCATCCATTACCGTCCGCGATGCCTTCGCGCAATCTGAGCTGCAAGCCTGCACCAACCTGCCAATCGCCATCGTCCCCGACCCCGCTTTCATGTTGAATCCTGCGGATGCGGCAACAGCCGACCGCTTCCTTGCGTCACTGGGCTTACAGGCAGGACGACCCATCATCGGACTCGCCCTGCGCAAGTGGTTTCACACGCGCGGCGGCTTCGTTCCCTCGCGGGTTCGCCTCGCTATGGGAATGCGCAACGAATCCGGACGCGCCGCCCTGTCGCAACTGCTCGAACGCTTGGCGGCGGCAATCGTTCCGCTGGCGACACGGATGAACGCATCCATCCTGCTGCTGCCCACCTACAGCGCGCCTTATGAATACGATGTCGAGGTCTGCCGGCAGTTCGCGCAGCTCGTCAAGAACTCCGAGGTGCGCATGGCGTGCATCCTCGATCCAACGCTGTACAAGGCGGTGACGGGCAGACTCAGCGTCCTGGTGTCGTCGCGGATGCATCCGCTCATCCTCGCCGCCGGTATGGGCACTCCCATCGTCGGGCTGGCGTATAATGGTAAGTTCGGTGGCATGTTCGACATGCTCGGCATCCCCCAGCGCATGCTCTGGCTGGAAGAAACGGGCGCAGACCTGCCGGTCAAGCTGCAATCGCTGGTCACAGCGGCGATCCAGTCGAACGAAGGCCTGGCGCAAAGTGCGGCCCGCCTCGGCGAACTGGTCGGGACGAAGACTTCCGCCCTGCTGGACGGCCCGCTGGCGAGGGCTGCCTGATGCATAACCATTCCGCGCCGAGTCCGTCCATTTCCGCACTCACACACCGCGCGACCAACAACGTGACCCCTGCCGATAAGCAGCTCGCCCGCCTGATCCTCGCCGCCTCACAGCGGGTGCCTTTCTATGCGAGGCATTGGAGGGCGCTCAGCGGACGACTTGCGTCGATGCAGTTTCCCGCACAGCTGGGCGAATTGCCTGTCGTGCAGAAAGCCGACCTGCTGGCGCAGCCTCCCGAAGATCTGCTCGATCGCAGCTTCCGCGAGCATCGCCTGTCTATCGAGAAAACCAGCGGCTCGAGCGGGCAGCCGATGGAAATGCACAAGGATGCTGCCAGCGTTCGCCGCCGCAGCCTGCGCTTCCTGCGGGCTTTGTTGAGCTGCGGCTATCGGCCCGGCCAACGCTTGCTGATCATCAGCACGCGTCGCACCGGCGGACTCATGACGTACGCACGTTGGCACTATGCCGACCTGCGCGACGAGGAACTGCTGCAGGAATACCAGAAGGTTCGTCCCGAGATCCTGTATGGCCCGTTGACCTCTCTACTGCAGATCTGCGAGCAGGCGCGCCGTACAGGCACACCTCTGCATCGCCCCACTGCGGTCATCAGCACCGCCGAGCAACTCATGCCGGCTCAGCGCGAACTGCTGCAGAAAGCGTTCGACTGCGGGGTCGGCGATTTCTATGGCATGACCGAGATCGGCCTGATCGCCTTCCGTCGACCGGGCGCGAACAGCTACGAGATGGCAAGCAACGACCTGCTGCTCGAGTTCCTGCCCAGCGACGATGACCCGTACTCCGAGCGGCTGATTGTGACGGACGTCACAGGCGGCGCCATGCCCATGATCCGTTACGACACGGGCGACTTCGTATTAAGGACGGCGGGACCGGACAAGATCATTCGCGAATTCGTCGGTCGGCGGGTCGACAGCATCAAGCTGCCCTCGGGAATGGCGATTTCTCCCTACCGCTTCACCATGCGGCTGGAGGCTCTGCCGCAGATCCGGCAGTACCAGGTGGTGCAACGTAAGGATATGAGCCTGGATGTATATTTCCATAGTGACGAACGGCACACGGACACGATTCGCGAGGGCATCTCTACTGCGCTCGCAGAATTGTGCGGGGAATTGCCCGCTCGCATCCATTTCCAGAAACTCGCCCTGCACAAGGTCGCAGGCAAGTTCAGACCCGTCGAGAGTGAATTGAGAGCCAGCGCTTGAACATTTTGAGCCTCACCTACGAGTA
>Ga0247769_1000548_pt1 | contig 10234 bp, 10 predicted proteins | sample UWRJL166409R6_FD_179942 | JGI IMG/M metagenome (GOLD analysis project Ga0247769, IMG submission 179942) | Plant litter microbial communities from Arlington Agricultural Research Station in Wisconsin, United States - UWRJ-L166-409R-6 | ecosystem: Environmental > Terrestrial > Plant litter >... | reverse complement strand
GTAGTAGTAACCCGTATTAGGAATCAGTGTATACTAAGACGGGAGGGTATTTAACGGTGGTAGGGGACGGGTTAGTATAAGCTTAAGCTGCTACCTTTTATAAAGATACACCTAGTGATCTCAGTAGCTCACCTATCGAAAGCGCCCTAAGAAGAAGATCTATAGCATCGTAAAGAGGCACCCCTTAGCCCCGTAGAGGACGAGCAGTTAGATAAACAATCCTCCGAAGCAAGCGAAGGAGAACTCTTTAAGATAGAGGCCGTTCTCGAATACCGAAAGATACGTAAGGGTAGCTACTAGTATCTTATCAAATAGAAGGGCTATGGCAACGAGTTCAACGAATGGAAAACGGAAAGACAACTACGTCGGTTGGAGAAGAAAGTTAAGGAATATTAGCAACGTAAAGAAGCCTCGGGACGGAATAACAGAGATCCGCAACGGAACAAGGTTGTCCTAGCCCCGACAAAGGCTGGCAAGCTACGCCGATTACGAAGACTAGCTAAATTAACGGATTGAAGCCTTTTGAGGAATAGTTGGCCTTTAAGGGCAAAGGAGCCTTTCTTTGTAACCGGGGACTTAGTACAGGAAGGATCCCTGCAGGGGCACGGACTAAGAGGGGCACTACTTGGTCCGAGCGTAGCGATTAGATTAGATTAGATAAGGAGCTGGAAGCTCCTCAAAGGATGCTTACCGTAGTACGACAGCACCCGTCGTACGACTCGTACTACGGACTCGGTAGGATGGTGGCCCTGTACACAAGAAAGGACCTCGACTGGTGCGTCCGGGCCGTAGCCACACACACGATCACGGCCACCATCGGGCGCACGGCCCTAGTGGCCACGTACTGGCACCCGGACGATGCTAACGCAGATGCAGAGACCTTCGAGGCGGCCGACGCCCTACGGTCGCATAACCTCGTCGTCACCGGGGATTTCAACGACAGGCACAGACTGTGGGAAACAAGCAGACGCCGGGCCAAGCCGAGGGCAAGACGGCTGGCAGTTTGGGTCACGGAGCACGGCCTCTCCCTACTAATTAGGAACAAACCTACGCAACGTCGCGGAGGCGTAATTGACAACTTCTTCGCACTAGCCTGGATGGGGACCGCCGACGTACGACAAGACCTTGGCTTCAGGTTAGACCACTTCCCGATCGTAGCTACTATATACGGCAAGGCTGGTAAAACTAGCGTCCCAAGCCGACTCGTCGTTCCCCTTAGGAGGTACGAAGACTGGGTGGATCTTATCTGGGTCTCCCTAAGGTGCGTCTACGGCGCCCTAGACTATATCGATACTACTATAGACGCCGACCGCGTCGCCCTGCTTACTTTAGAAGCTTTCCGTCTCGTAACCGAGGCCCTCGGCAATAAATACCGCAACCCTAAAGCTTGGGCTTAGTGGGATATGGAGTGCTAGGAGGCAAAGGGCAGAGCCGAAAGTAGAGGGCCCGCAGATAGGAAGGCCTACCTGGAAACCATGATAGGAAAAAGACGCGCGTACTGGGCAGAGTTCGTTAACAGCGCCACTATTAAGGGCAACGGCATCTGGAAAGTAATGGACTAGAGGAAGCTTAGGTTCGAGGCCGTACCCCCGACCCTTTCGACGCCAGAAGGAGAGGCTATAACCACGTTAGCGAAGGCCCTCGCCCTATATAGGGCCCACTTCCTCACCATAGCGGTAGACGTAGGGGGCGGCACTACGGCGAGTATGTCGGACCACCCTATCCGCGTCATGGATACTAATATCCCGCAGGAATAGTAGGATAAGGAGGTCTGGGAGGCGTATGCGGGCCCCGGCGCGACCGCTCCCGGCGAGGATATATCTACAACCTCAGACTGCCGAGCCGTATGGCCGGAACTAGGCCCTATCCTCCGGGCCCTGTATCGCGTACGTCCCGAAGCCCTAGCGACGGGCAGAAGTCGTTAAGATACCGAAACCAGGGAAGCCCACGTAAGCCCGGAAGTTACTAAAAGGCTAAAGGCCTATCTCGCTAATCTCGGTGCCGGTAAAGGGCCTGGAAAGGCTGGTAGCCCGCAGGGCCGCCGGTGCAGCCTCGGCTAAGGGCCTCTTCGGACCCCTTTAAGCTGGCGCTATCCCTAACCGGTCTGCAACCGACCTTCTAGCCGCGCTTATCTATACGGCTAAGGCTGGAAAAACCTCCTAACGCGTAGGCGCTATATTTACGGCAGACGTCGCCCAGGCCTTTCCGTCTATACGCCCTTACAGGATGTGCTATAGGCTACTTAACCTAGGCTTCGAAGCCAAGTTCGCCGTCTTTACCAAGTCCTTCCTTACAGGCCGTACGGTCAGAATGCGACTAGGCGGGCCTGACTAGAGGGCCCCGGGCCTGCCGTAAGGCTCCCCGCTCTCACCCGTCCTATTCGCCCTGTATATAGCACCCCTTGCCCAAGGACGGGACGACCTATATAACTACGTTAACGATATAGCCGTCTTCGTGTTAGCCAGGACCTATGATAGCGCGAAGAAGCTACTACGCGACTGGTTTGCCGAAGTCCAGGCGTAGGTTAATAGTGAAGAGTTGGCCCTAGACCTCTAGAAAACGGACGTCCTCTTCTTCAAACCGCAGAAGTAGCCTAAAGAGGTAGACCTCGGAAGCGGCCTCGTCGTCTGGGCGAGCACTAGCCTTAAGTGGCTAGGCGTTTACGTAAACAACCGCCTTAGGTTTAAGACCTACGCCGAGCAGGTCGTACGGAAAGCGACGAAGGCCGTCAGCCTGCTAGCCAGGGTCTCTAAAGTCTATCGCAGCCTGCCGCCTAAAGCCGCGGCTGTAGCTGCTAAAGCCACTATCGGGTCTATAACCTAGTACGCCATCGAAGCGTGGTGGCCAGGCCTCTAGCGTAGCAGGCTAGGGAGGACATGCCCTACCGGGGGCAAAGGCTTGGCTAAAACCATTAACGCTGTGCAAACGGCAGCAGCTAGGGCCGCCGTACCGAGCTGGAGAACCACTCCTACGGCCGAAGTCAGGATGACGTGCCGCTTCCCCCCGGTAGAAGTCGTAGCCGGAAGCAGGCGGAGGTAGTACCGGCGAAAAGCGAGGAGCGATCCTAGCTATACGGTCTACTCGAGAGTCGTAAGCTCGTGTCAGACCCGCCTTACAAACGACTCGCTCGTCGAAACCGATACGAGTGGCTGGGAGACCAAGGAAGAAACCAGACGCCCCGAGCTATAGATGCCCAGGGTTAGACTGTACGCTCTCGTTGCGGACCGTACTAGCTATGGCCATTTCGCCGAGTACCATACGCGTTTCGGGTACGACGAGGAAGCCGTACGAGACGCCACCTACCCCTACGGCAGACCCTTAGCCCCGCGACCCTACGACTACGCGTTCCTAAAGGGGCTCGTACAACCGCCCCTGTACGGGTACACAAAGGGCTGGCTCCGGTAAGTCAGCCAGTACTACAGAGAAAGGGCCGAGCTTAGGCAGCAGGCCAAGGCCCTCGTCGAGCAAGGCTGCACGTGGAAAGAAAAGATTGTACAGCCCTGGCCAAGGGCGCTCAGCCCGAGGCCAAGGGAAAGGACCGGCCCCAGGCTGGTGGACAACAAAGGAAACCCTACGGTCGACCCGTGCGGGGAGGACGTACCAGAGGAGTGGAGGGGCCACTTCCTCGACAAGGGAGAAGGATACGCAGTGTACAGGGGTCCCAGACCCAAGCCCCCGGAACGAGTAGAGGTGGGAAGGGCCGTTTTTGGAGCAGTGACGCCCTCCGTCAAGTGGAAGATCTACCAGGAGCGCCTGGACCAGCTTTACAACAAAGATTAACACCCCGAAGTAGCACCTTTCCTCCCAAAGGGAGGTGTTAATGGAACTACGAAAGGAAAGACAGCAGGAGGAGGATAGCGTAGGACTTTTTGGCTTTTGTTTTGCTCGTTCTTGTCGAAGTACGCCTTTCGAGGGCGCACGTGCCATTCTAGCTTAGTCAGAAAACGTAGCACGAAAAATCTCAATCAATCAATCAATCAAAGGATACTTCCAGAGGCACCCCTCCAGGAGGTGCCTCTCTTCCTTTTTCATCAATCTTACCACCTTACCTTCATTACCTTAGTATTCTACTTACCCTGTGTCGTACCCTACCATTCACACATCCAAAACACAGCACACAGGCCACACAACAATATCCTTTAATGCAGGCCGTCCCACAAAGGCATTCGGAGGAAGGGAGGTTATTACGTGCAGACGTAGTCGTCGTAGGTCAGAACGCGGGTGTACAAGCACAGAATCGAGAGCTAAGAACGAAAACATTGTCGGAACAACATTCGCCATTGCGATAGTCTTATTGTTTGCAACCTTGAACGCTCTCGATAGCTCTAACGGAGTTTGGTGGCATTGTAAAGATCGCGCGGTCGGTAGCTATCATTACCAACCCACTGTTCTAGTAGTTTCCAGAACCTTCGTTTCCAACACTAACCTTGATGGCGTTCTGGCCCCTGGCCAGAACCCCTTTCTTTTTGGCAAGTTTTCCTCAGCTTCATCCTTCTCTCACTCTCATCTTCATCCACTGCATCTTTCCGTCCAGATTCCAGTCCCCACCATCCACACCGCCGCTTTTTATTAGCCGTTGTTTCGGTTACTCTCGGCCCCACCTCCGAGTCACCCCACATGGGTCTCACACTGGCAGCCTCACTCACTTCCGAGCCCCGGCTAACAGACGTCGGCTGCGTCGCTGACCCGGAATCAACCCCGGAGCTTGTTCGGGACCCAGACCCGAATCCAGAAGCACTAGTAGATAAAGATCCAAGCGATGTGCTTGACGTGAAGCTTCTAAGGTCCAGACGGGGTTACGTATTTGCCTCCTTCCAGTCACTTCCCCAACTCCGCCGCGCAACGCACCCTGCGCTGTCTGGCGACGGGTTGTACTTTCTCCTACTGCTAGGCGGACTATGCGTCCACAAAAGGTGCCACAGAAGCTCTATCTTCTCATCTTCTCGTCGCCAAGTTTCTACCATTGAACATCACGAATTGGTATCACCAATCGGAATCATCGATCCCCAATCCATCCATCCTCTACTCGTCTGCGTATGGTGTCTCAGTGTCGTCTTCTCAGTATCGTCTTGGCTTCGATCGTCTGTCGCACATCGCTCAATTTAACTACATCGTCGCTCCGCCCCAACTTCAGAACTGCAACACCAGTCTCGCTGAGTAGGCCGCCACCTGCTTCATCGTTTAGCATACTCTCCTCATATCCCCGAACAGTGCACGGCTTTATTGCTTCTTACACGGCGCGCCTATTCTCACCTCCTCTTGCTTCGGTGGCTCGCTTGGTCTCGGTCAATCATGGGCTCGGGCACTTGCCATCATGCTTGATACATTCTCGCCATCCCTTTTGTGTGTGCATCCTCCAGCTTCATGCTCCTGTCTTTTGATTGGGCTGTGATATTCATCGCTCGGTTTGTTGGTAGGCGGGTGAAAAGAAACTGAGAGAGGGGGGGACCTGCCGTGGCAGGCTGGGCTTTTTTGATGCGGGGGGCGACGACGGCCCGACCTGAGACGACCAATCCGTCAGCCAACCTCCGTAGAAAAAAAGAAAGCATTCTATCAAAATGAAGGTAAAAAAAAAGGGTAGGCCCAAGAGAAAGTTTTGAAAAGGGAGCCTTTGCTAGGCGGTCAAGGGGGAGCAAAAGGAAAAAAACGAAAGTCATTCACCATGCCATCCCTCCATCTTCAGAGCGTACCAATAACTGTGAGCCGTGCTGTTTTTTGACCCCGCTTTTTTAAAAGCTAGCCTTTGCTTTCTTTTTGCGCTCCTCTTCGTTGCGACAACAACTTAAGTTCTAAAGTTGCTTTGGGCTAGTACTTCCACTCACTACGTTTCTAATCTGCACACGAGGGAAGGAGACCTTTCGAATCGGTACACGAGCTTTCATCATGGTGAGTCTTGTTATTGGGCCTTGTGATTTCTTTCTTGATCCCGTTTGTCGCATGTAACAAAGCGCAAAGGTCAAAGCTGACAAGTATAGATTCCTCCAACAGATGCTCAGCTGCTGCCCCAGCAGCTAGATAAAATCGTGGCAACCCTCCACTCTCGCCTCGGATCCGACATCGAGGCCCAGGACTACCACTTCCTCGTAGACCCCATCGATCACCATCACATCACCCGCGACAAATACATCACCCGCGACGATTTCCCGCAGCTTACTTCTCTCCGAGAAGCTTTTCCTCACTGCAACATCATCGTCGTAAGTCCACACGCACACCATGTTCAAACATAGGGGGTTGGAGAGATGTAGCTAATATTAGGAGGATTAGCACTTTGACCCCACCACGGGCGAAATGTCTGTCTCTACCATGACTGAGGCGCTCTACTTTGAGCTCCGGTACTTGCTCCTTGGCAAAACACGCGCTGCTATTACCGCCCACCCTCAGATGCACACCTTAGTCGCGCCGCATTTAGGCAAAGGTACTCTCGCATCCGAGGTACCCCAATGTCTGATGGCCGTCTATCAATCCGACTATGATGGTACCAATACACCTCATCTCGTCATCAGCTTCAGCACCTTCGCCGGAAAGCGAAACAAAAAGGGACCCTCTAAGAGCACTCCCGCCCACGTCATGACACGTTATCCCGGCCTCCAAACCATGATCCGTCTGGATTTCGGTGGCCTGGCCACGAGCAAGTCTGTCGATGGAGAGCATCACGAGCAACGCATACAGCGCATCGCTAGCCTTTCCTCGGTTCTCACCTGGACGCGTGACGAATACGGCAACATAGTAAGCACTTGCGAGAACCTCAACGGGGCAGACGGCGAGCTTCGCCTACATCTTCCCGGCGGCGGCAATCACGGTGGAAGCAGCAGCGAACTTTTGGGTCAAAGTCTCGAGGTTGTTGTCAAGTTCAGCGAGATCTTGGATACGATGCGTACGGCAGGCCGATATGCACCTCTTGGTGGAAGCGTCCCCCTCGATAATGGCTCTACCCTGCAGTCCTCTATGATCCCCTTTCCGTCCTTCCCTTACCATGGTTTCACCACCGCCACGCGCATGAACATCGGAGCCCACGTTGCTCGACTGCTTGGCCTCGGTAACAACACCACCGCTCCCGCCATAACCGCCACTACTACAACTACTACAACTACTGCTACCAGCACTGCTGTGTTCGGTGGTCGTCCGGGCGTGGATGTGTTCCGCCCCCGCCTACATGTGGCCAACCGGACGACGATGGCTGTCGTCGCCCCATGGAAGCGGATGTTGGCACGGCTTCCTCGCAAGTGGTAGACCAGGCGACCATCGTCCTGGTCTTTTTGGCTCCCATTGTTATCCCGTATGTTTGCTCATTTCTCTTACCGTCATCCATCAAACAAGGAAAACAGAGCTTACTTTGGCGTTGGACAGGCAGAAAGGTTGGCATTGGGGAGGAGCATGAGCATTGCGTGTAGCGCATCCAGTTTGGCATTTTGGCGTTTGGCGTTTCAGCGAGGCAGATGAGGGTAGGGTAGCATTTGGCTTGAGCTAGACGGTATTTCTGCCTAAATAGACAAAAATTGACTTGACCTGCCTAGAAGCCATTTTCCCGCGCGCCTTGTCTAAGAGTAACTGCGCGACGGACCCCAGACTTTGCGCGGGTAGTACAATATGCCACCTTGCGTTCGTTTTGGAGAGGGCACAGGCTACCCCTTAAAAATTAGTTAGTCCGTTTTGTGTACAGCCCTGCTCACAAAATTTTGGTTTACAACCCTTAAATTAACGCCCATCCATTTTTATTATTATGTAACTTTTTATTACATTTGATTAGTCCAAATTAGTACTGGCTCAGTTTTGGCCAAAGGGCTTAAAAATAGTTCTGTATAAGCAAAAAGCCTAGAATTAAGACATTTGTACCTGCAATAGCTACTACTCAGACCTTTATGGACAAACTCGTCCAGCCTTCCGCTTAAGAATACTTATATCTATTACTAGTTGTTGATACTGGAGATAATTAGGAAGATGCTTTTGCTAGTGGGCGTCGTTAGGAGATAAAGGGCATTTTATACATTTAGACCCTTTGGAAGTTATGACCCCACTTCCAGTTTACCCCACTTCCAGTTTATCCCACATCCGGTCTGAAAATCCGCACACCCTCTGGATCACCCTCTATCTTTTTAATACTACACTTCTATTAATTCTTTATCAAAATTGTCTAAATTCAGGATAATAAAAGCTCATAAAGAATTAATTACAATAGAATTTTTCCTAGTCGAAAATAGTGATCTGTAGAAGGATGTAGCGGCTATGACTAACATCTTGCAGTCTACGATTTGTGACCGCAAACGTAGTGCAATGGATATAAAAATAGCTAAAATAAGCGCCCAATGACTTTTACCTAATTAAAAGAAGTTTATAGCTAAATAGGCTATTAATAAGGAGGCTGTAGGTTATATACTAACGAAATTACGACTTACAGCCTTTGCCGAAACCGTCCTGGCTGAGGAATGCAATAAAGAAAAACTTAGCGTGCAATGGGTTGACTGATTTTTAAGCCGAAACCTATGTATTAAAATAAAAAAAAGTAGATAATTGGATTTAGTTTGAGTTTATAGATCTATTTGTACTGCTTATAAGGATTTCTTTTACTGTTTGCACGAGTAATTAGATTTGAAAAACATTAAGGTAGTTAATTGTTGGGTTTACTACTGTAAACCTTAACCCTCGGGCACTGAGGCGCTGAAACGCCGAAAGTCCGGAGTCTCCAGGGCACCGAAGGTACTGGAGACAAAGGCCAAGGCGCTAGCCAGGCAGCTGAAGCACTAGTAGAGCTGATCGCAAGCTACAGAATCCACTATACCTACTAGAAACCTTGTATTTACAAAGACCTCGTATTCGGCTGAAGAGTGGTCTCCACCATACAATAGCTATAATAACCAAAGACTTTTGCTCTCTTAGATAGAAAATAATCAAGCACTTTGAAGTCTTTTCTTCACCTCTTTGATTCCACTTTGTGTGCACGGTGACCCATCAATAAATATCCTCCGCTAAGTTAAAAGTAGATTAATTGTAATCAGTTAGCGTTATAGTATTAACAATTCTAGTAAAAGAGATCTTATTAACTTTAGCTATAATATTATCTATATTAAAATCTATAGGATTAGGTTACAATAGTATCTACCCTAACGGCCTTATAGCATTAGCGCTATTAAACTTAAATAAGTTAATGTTAAAGTTTGGGGTCTGAAGGCCTGTAATACAGTGCCTCCAGAGGTGCCTACAGCGAAGCTGTAGTGGTGGAAACACGGAAGGTCTCTTTACAACAGCAGAGTTTAGTAACGTGCTGAGGGAAGCAGAAGCACCACTGTAGTACAGTGGTTACAGGGCCGAAGGCGCTGTAACAAGACTTTTAGGAGCAGAGCTTGGTAAGGTGCTGAAAGCTTGATTGTTGCTTGCTTAAAGAATTATTTACAAATGAGAGAGGAGAGGTCTAGTTATAGGCTCTGGTGTCACGGCTTACGCAAGGAACTGAGACAATGCTTCAGTATACCCTTTGTTGATACGAAAATTCTAAGCTGAAGAAGAAAGAGAAAGAACTTCCACAGAGCCAGCCATGGAGGGGCAGAAATGGTTGTGGGACGCACAGACCATCTGCCTGGTGGGGCTGCGCCTAATTGGGTTAGTCCTAAGCAGGGCTCAGGACTAATGGCACGCCACGCCGTAACATCACCCCCCCCCTAAACAAAACCCTCCTCCTTTAGGGTCGGAAAGAGAGAAAAAAAAAAAAATTTGGTTCTCTGCGCCTTCCAGCCTCTCTATCCTTTCCACCAGTCGAATCTTTTCCTCAGCCTTTTTTCTTCCTATTGCTCCTTAGGAGCGTGGTCGCTCCCCCGTTCTCGGCCGGTTTGTGGTCATCTTTATAATCGTCCTTAAATCGGTCTTTCTCTGCCGCGCGAAGCCATTGTTACAGCCGTATCAGAGGACCTGCCTTATTAGGATACTAATCGTGATACACCTTTAACAGGGAGGCCGAGTTCTTAAATAGCCCTGCTAAGTACTACTGGGGATCAGGGTCCAAACCCTTCTATCGCACCTAGTAGTATAGCTTCCCCTAGGCTACCTTTGAGGACAGAATCTCCTCTACCTTCTATTCCTGTACGTCGTTCACTACTTCCGCCTCCGGCTCTTCGGCAGCCTGCCCTAGTAAAGGGTTATTAGGGTGCTTCCGTAGACGGTTAGCGTGAAAAACGTCAGTCCCCCTTTATCCTTACGGAACTTCCAACTTATACGAATATTTAACCTTACCTAAAATCTTAAA
>Ga0247769_1000547_pt1 | contig 10237 bp, 7 predicted proteins | sample UWRJL166409R6_FD_179942 | JGI IMG/M metagenome (GOLD analysis project Ga0247769, IMG submission 179942) | Plant litter microbial communities from Arlington Agricultural Research Station in Wisconsin, United States - UWRJ-L166-409R-6 | ecosystem: Environmental > Terrestrial > Plant litter >... | reverse complement strand
GAGTACATGGCGCGTGTCCTAAACGGGGGCCGGAACGGTGCCTCGGGTGGCTCTCGTAGTTCGGTCTTCGGTGACCGCGAACATAACATGAAGGGCATGACCTGGTTCTACAACGCTGGATTTCCGGCGAACCTCTATCGCCGTTGGCTTGGTTTGCGGGTTAACAACGATGGCGGCGAAGAGTTCGAAACGACGGTGGATATGAGTATGGACGACGCCACGGTCAACACTATGCGAGGCGGCGAAGGTCGCATGTGCCTACCGCCGATGCTGCTGCATCCTGTCAAGGGTGCCGATCTCCCGGTTGTGCAAAGCGTGAGTGACACGGCGGTGCAAGAGTCTGACCCTTCGGCATAGAGAAGTACACGATACACAGCGATGATAGTATATGCTTAGGAATCTCAAGGGACCATTGAGGGTCTTTGTTGTTTGGAGTTGGGGTACATGATTCTGGGATATTTCACAAACCAGCTGGGCATCTGGATGCAATGATAGGAAGGGCTTAATGTTACGTTTCACCTTGCGATTTGGTAGAATGTTGTGAAGCCATAACGACCCGGAGGGTTCGCTCTGGATGTTAGAAATTTGCGGATTTGGAAGCGATGATTAAGATCGCGAGATCAAGAATGCACAAGACCCAACTTATACAGTATCTGCGTTGACTTTGATGATACAGTGAAATTACATGCTATGTTGATGCCTCATCTAATACGCAAATCCGGCGCACCGTTTTCATACCCTTTACCAAAACCCAGCGCCTTGCCTTGCCCGTCAGATGGGTATTGCACCACAAAAATACGAAAAAACAGCGGTGGCCATCTAAACGACACGCTTGACCTCAAAGAACCTTCGCAACCACCAGACCTGAAAGATGCTCTCGCCAATGACGATACCAATGACAAACAGATTCCACCACTTGACTCGACTGTTGGTGCTCTCAGCCGTGTTACGGTGGGTGCGCTCGCGGACAACAATATAGCTTTGCTCATCCTTTACCATCTCCAGCATCTCGAACAGCTTGCGCACCTCCGTCTCAAGCGGGTCGTGCGGCGAGTCTGACTCGGATACGTAAACAATGCCGTGCACATTGAACGAGACTTCCTTGGAGGAGGCACCCCAATGCTCATTGCCGAAGCAATATACGTATTTGCCATCGTATCTGGCCTCGAAGGAGAAATCGCCGTTGGATGTTGACTTTTCGAAGGCTTCGTACTGGCCCACAGGATTGGTGATCTGTTTCGAGCGGTTTGGTTAGCTTGACCAATTCGCCTATCCCAGACGCTGTCGGGGGGCTGCATACCCAAAAATCAATGTCGAGGTTGCCGGCGTGGCCAAACTCGCGGTCCCCCACCTGGAAGGTCACCGTCATCTTGTCCTCGCGATGCAAGTTCTCGTGGAAGCATTCCCGCCCATGCGCGGGCAACTGGATGTTGTGGGCGGCTGCGGCGCCCAACAGGCTGGCCGACAGTAGCAGCTTCGCTGCCGTGAGCAGAAACATCGTGATCCGTGGTTCCGGACGGATGGACGAGCAACCAATCGGTCGGGAGGCTGTGTCTTGTCGGGTGAGCGTTTCGTCGTGGTGTTCGCGATCACAGCAAAAAAGCTTCCTGCCGGGGGCTTTTCGAGGACACCTTTGCAGTGTTGCAACACGCTGGCCTATCAGATCTTGCCGCGGCCAGGCTAGCTCATGATAGCCAACCCAACCTTGCTTCAGGGGTGGTCGAGCCGAGCACTGGTGCGGGTTAGGAGGTGAGGGCTGCCGAGTGGTGCCGGTGCAAAGTTCTTCCAGTGCCTTGGGTACCTGTGGAGTACCTGTCGCAGGCAGTCGCTCCAGTCGCAGCAGGCCCAATTTACGCTATGAGGGGCTGGGAGATAAGGTTGCGCAATGTATTGTGCACGGGCCACAGCTGCCTTAGACTTTGTCCTTGAACAGCCCACTGCTCCCTGCCCGCCTCGCCCGCCCCATACCCCAAGAACAACTTTCAAAAACCAGACCTCAACGAAGACATTCCTTCCACACCGCCATCGTCCCGCGAACCCAGCACGACGATAAACCCTATCACCATCTTCCTCTGTACACGGAGGATAACATCGAATTGTAAGTAAGCGCCTCCAGTCGTCCTCTGGTATGGTGGTTCAATCACGCCATCGTCATCCCGTCAGGAGAGGCAGACCGCGGCGGCAGGCGATTGCGAAGGGATGGTGGCCTCGCATGCTAGCTTTTCGAAAGCAGAGCAGTGCGCGTGCTTCCAATCCCCAGCCGGGTCCCAATGCACTGTCACCGCCCACCACTCCGACTGGTCCTTATTTCCCTCTTCTTCTCCAGGCAGCCTACTTTTGCGTGACCCAGTTGCATGTCTGGCGTCTGACTCTCTCCCCCTCTTCGCCCCAACCAAAACGTCGCTTCACTTATCTGTCCTCACAACACAAGGGCCTGGTTTAAAGCCGGCGCCCAACTATAATTTCGATCACTGAATCCCACATACCTCTCGACTCTCAACCCAAACCGCGTCGGGTGTGTTCGGACTTGGGGCGCCTCTGCTTACGCAACACTTTCTCAACAGATACTTTTCAATTCATCTTCAGCCCGCGCTGAACCAATACCGCCAAGATGGGTCTCGGATTCTCCAAACTCTTCCAGCAGCTATGGGGAAAGAAGGAGATGAGAATTCTCATGGTTGGTCTTGATGCCGCCGGCAAGACCACCATTCTCTACAAGCTCAAGCTCGGCGAAGTCGTTACGACCATCCCCACCATTGGTACGTTGCGCCCATCCGCGATGCGCGGAATTCATCCCGAGCCTACTGGCCCAAATGAGGAGTGCCGATGCTAACCATCCACCTTCTCAGGCTTCAACGTCGAGACGGTTGAGTACAAGAACATTCAGTTCACCGTGTGGGACGTCGGTGGCCAGGACAAGATTCGCCCTCTGTGGAGGCATTATTTCCAGAACACCCAGGGTATCATCTTCGTCGTCGACAGCAACGATCGTGATCGTGTAGCCGAGGCCAGGGAGGAGCTTCAACGCATGCTCAACGAGGACGAGCTGAGGGACGCCCTTCTTCTTGTCTTCGCCAACAAGCAGGATCTTCCTGTACGATACTCACCCACCTTTTTCTTCGATGGAACATGGAGTAGACTAACATCGTATCTCAGAATGCCATGGCCGCCGCCGAGATCACAGACAAGCTTGGCCTTACCAGCTTGCGGGCTCGCACTTGGGTACGTTCACGTCCGGCTCCGTCACACAATCCCCGCTGACATGTCTTTAGTACATCCAATCCACCTGCGCTACCTCTGGTGACGGTCTCTTCGAGGGTCTTGAATGGCTCTCGACCAACCTCAAGAAGCAGGCGCCATAAATTACTCGCTTCGGATCATGAATCGGTCCTCAAGTCAAGCATGGCTCGATTGTACTCCGCAGAATATCTTCTAGGCAATCGACTAGTCCATACAAATTGCATTCGGTGGTTAGCGCCTTCATCGTGAAACGCGGCTCATGATGGGGTGGTGGGAGATGGCCGGCACTCCTTTTTTGAACTTTGGTCACTTTTCGGAAAGACAGGGGCGCACTGGGTTGGAATCTTGTACAATTTGATACATTATCAGGAGAGATCAGTTCATGGCCGTACTTTCCCCCCGGTGTTTTCGTCTGTCTTGTGCTGGAGAGGACCTGCAGGGGTTGGGGTCGCGGGAGTTAAGAATGCAGTACGTACTGGGGGGGGCTGGGGATAGATGGAGGAGAACCGGTTGTGAACACAAGAGTTTGCTCGTCATCTGCCATGGGTCCCCTTTTCCCTCTTTTCCCTACTTCCTGGTAGTGGGTTTCATAGCTGGTGTCCTGCTCATTCCCCCGCATGACATAACGTGGGTGCTGCGTAGCCAAATGTTGTGGAGTCCAGTTGCTCAACCATTGTATAGCACGTCCTCTGTGAACTGAGGGCCTGCTTTGTGGTTTGTCGGCCAGATGTAGACGCCATTGAAGAGGGTGCCTACCTGAAGAGCCCAATGGGACGTGAGTCACGAGGATACCATTGGGCAGTTATGACGTCGCTTCTTTGAGGGAGTGAGGGGGTTTCAGGGGGGGAGGATGTCTTCAGTTCCACCTATTATCCCCTATATCTTTGTCTCGGTTCTGGGCTACATTTAGGTGGGTTTGGCTTTATGTGGCTTCAAGCCCTTCGTGAGATCTATCGGACTAGTGAATGGCAACATCATGCCTTCCCTTTTCCTATGGGGTTTCCCGTTGGATGCAGAGTTCTTCTCGCGATATAGGCGGTTTGATGGCCACTGTTTCAAAGGATATCACTATGTTGTAAGTTGTTCCCCTGTTTTGCTTGCATTATTACCCTGCAGAGTAAACACATCGAGGTTATGAGCCAAAAAAAAAACACACGCTGTGAAGGTTCGGAAAGTTAGGAGTGTGAATTTAGAACCCCTAGCTGTAGCATGTAAACATTTGCGGTTATGCCTATCTAGATGGTTGTTGTAACTGGAAACATATACTTTACATACCTAAGGTACCTGGCTTGAACCATTCGTGTTTAATTGTGGATTCTAGTTTCTTGCTAGTACCTCCAGATTTTGAACTTTTCTGTCTTTACGAGGGCTTATTTGTTCTCATTTGCACCAGGCTGGAGATCTGTTTGTAGGTACCAAATACGGTAAACCTGGATGTCTTCTGACTTTCTGGTGAAAACAGTGTGAATAAGGCCCGACCGCTCAACACACACTGGTCTGGTCTGAGCTCCGACAACTGCCCCGCTAGAAACTACCAGAGCTTTCGAGCTCTCATCAACGTCAGAGCTATCTCTTGGTAACTTGACGTACCTGCTACATATACCCTCCTCTCCGACATGTGATCATGAACCGCAGAATCTTCGTTGGAGAGACAGATTTCCGAGTCATCCAGACATCACCAAACCATAGGTACTCGTCAAGATGCAGGCAAGAATACAGCTTGTATCCGGCGCATCGCGGCGCATAACGGCCCTGTCGAGAGGGAGTCGCAACCTCACGCTACGACCCCTTACTCGATCTCTGGATACGCCAACATTACGCACGAAAGTCTCCATCAACACCCACCGCCCTCTTCCGGCAACGCAAATCCGGACGTACGCCAATGGCAGACCGCATCCGCCGGGTGGCACGCACCGCATGAACCTCGGCGGGGAGGAGGAGAAACCAGCGCTTGAACAGTTTGGCATCGATCTCACCGCGAGGGCAAGGGAGGGCAAGCTAGACCCAGTTATTGGCAGAACCTCCGAGATTCAAAGGACGATACAAATTCTGTCACGGAGGACAAAGAACAACCCAGTGCTGATTGGAAATGCCGGCGTTGGCAAGACGGCTATCCTCGAAGGACTCGCCCTCGAGATCGTACGAGGGGATGTACCCGAGAGCATCAAGAACAAGAGGGTGATTAGCTTGGATCTTGGGTCCTTGATCGCCGGCGCCAAGTTCCGTGGGGACTTTGAAGAGAGATTGAAGAAGGTCTTGACCGAGGTTCAACAGGCAAAGGGGGAGGTTATCCTCTTCATCGACGAGCTGCACACACTCCTTGGCTTGGGGAAGGCCGAAGGATCCATTGATGCGTCAAACTTGCTCAAGCCTGCGTTGGCAAGAGGCGAGCTTCAATGCTGCGGTGCGACGACCATGGCCGAATACCGTCAGATCGAGAAGGACGTGGCTTTGGCTCGCCGGTTCCAACCCATCGTGGTCAGCGAGCCAACAGTCCAGGATACTATCAGCATCTTGCGAGGAATCAAGGAAAAATATGAAGTCCACCACGGCGTTCGAATCACTGACGGTGCCTTGGTTGCTGCGGCGACCTACTCGAATCGCTACATCACCGATCGCTTTCTGCCTGACAAGGCAATCGACCTGATGGACGAGGCCGCCAGTTCGCTGCGGTTGCAGCAAGAAAGCAAACCAGAGGATATCATGCATCTTGATCAGAAGATCATGACCATCCAGATCGAGCTTGAAAGTCTCCGGAAGGAGAAGGACGTGGCTAGCAAGGAACGCCGGGAAAAGCTTGAAGCCGACCTCAAGAAGTACGAGGAGGAAGTCAGGGCTCTGACGGAGAAGTGGGAGAAAGAGAAAGCCGAGATCGACAGTATCAAGCAGATACAAACTGAGCTCGACAAAGCTCGTGTCGAGCTTGAACAAGCGCAACGGGTGGGCAACTTCGGCAAGGCGTCTGAGCTTCGGTTCGGTGTGATCCCCAACTTGGAGCAGAAATTACCGAAGGAGGGCGAAAAGGCAACAGCAGACGGCACGTTGATCCATGATTCTGTGATGGCGGATGACATCGCGAATGTAGTCTCGAGAGTCACAGGGATTCCGGTCTCCAAGTTGACCAGTGGTCACATAGAGAAGTTGATAAACATGGAGGACATTCTTCGGGAGTCGGTGCGCGGCCAAGACGAAGCTCTGAAGGCTGTCGCGGATGCTGTACGGATGCAAAGGGCTGGCCTTAGCGGCGAAAATCGGCCTCTCGCCTCATTCTTCTTCCTCGGCCCGACAGGTGTTGGCAAGACGGAGCTATGCAAGAAACTTGCGGGCTTCCTGTTTAGCACCGAGTCCGCTGTAGTTGTAAGTTCTTACTCGTTTGATCTCTACCGTGCCCGTAGCTAACTCTCGTAACAGCGCTTCGATATGAGCGAGTTCCAGGAGAAGCACACAATTTCCCGGCTGATCGGTGCCCCGTCGGGCTACGTCGGATATGAGGACGCGGGCCAGCTGACTGAAGCTGTGCGCCGTAAGCCATACGCGGTTCTTCTTTTTGACGAGTTTGAAAAGGCCCATCGCGATATTTCGGCCCTCCTGCTTCAGGTTCTCGACGAGGGCTACCTTACAGATGCCCAGGGACATAGGGTTGACTTCAAGAACACCATCATCGTGCTGACATCTAACTTGGGAGCGGAGATCCTCGTCGGCCACGATATGCTGCATCCCTATAAGGAGACGGCCGAAGGCGACATTCACCCGGATGTGAAGAAGGCCGTCATGGATGTCGTAACTTCGCAGTATCCTCCGGAGTTTCTGAACAGAATCGACTCTTTCATCATATTCAAGCGGCTCTCCCTCGAAGCGCTCAGGGGCATTGTCGACATCCGTTTGAAAGAGCTTCAACAACGCCTTGACGACCGCCGAATCACACTGGAGGTGCCAGATGATGTTCGCCAGTGGCTCTCGGAAAGGGGCTATGATCCCAAGTTCGGTGCGAGGCCCTTGAACCGATTGATCACCACTGAGATCGGGAACAAGCTCGCAGATAAAATTATTCGCGGGGAGATCAAGACTGGGGACCTTGCCCGGGTAGAAATCAATGAAGATAAATCCGGCTTGAGGGTCACGGCTTCCGTCGTCACCGCTAGTGAGGAGAAATAAAGTAAGACAAAAGTCGGAAAATTCTGTACAAGTCTGTAACACTATTACGAACGTCTACGACCATCAGAGCAGTATGTATATCAGGTGCATGATCGCCACTTAATCACAGAATCCATTTGTATCATACCATTCAGCACTTGTTGTGTGTCGATCAACTCAGACTGGGCACGGCTTGTTGAAAATACAAACATACCAACCTAGACAGATAGGGAGATAAGTTAGCAACAAAACAACGGAGAAATAATTCACTTCTAGCTCATGTCCCCGCGGTCGGCAAGGATGGCTCTGGCGCTCCTGGGATGCACGGGCTTGATCATTAATGCCGGGAGTCCTGGCCGTCGCAGCTCTATCTTATCGCTAGTCTGAGCTCAAACCAGGGGCCCGCTGCCAGAATTTTCCGCATCGTTTAAATTCGAACTCCGTTGAAGAAACAGCATTCTTCTCTTTTCCTCCGCAAAGCGTTTCTCATGAAACACGGTGTCTAATGACCGCAGTGCCCGCTCATGATGGTAAGTCAATCTGATCTTTACTGTCTACTCTTCCTGTGATGATCTATATTGGTCCGTGTTACCAAGCAGCCTCAAGACCTGCAAATGACGACGAAACCCAGCATTTATGCGGTTCTGATTTTGGAAATGGCTTTCCTCCTTGCACTTGGCATGTCTATATGTGTGTCTGGATTGCAGCTAATCATTTGGCAATAGCTAGATCCGCTGGACATCTTCCATTGCTATGTCGGTCATGTATGGTCATCTACCGAAGACTGGCTACGGGTGTCACTTACTCAGTTGTAGGAGTCTCTTAGCCATTAATATTAATAAAGACAGCGAGCGGTCTCAGACCTGCCTCGTATCTGTGGTTCTCCCTCGTTTGTATCTTCCCTAGCAAAGGCCTTCAAGGGCGAAGGTGATTGAACAACTTTGTTTATCGGCTCATTCATTACGTACCAAGGGGACCACCTCTTGACAGCTTCGGGTCCGGTGTAGTCCCCGTTTAGTCCTAATGAGTAGCACGAAGCTACTCTTGCGAGGCTTTATTGTCTCCGTCCATTCCTGTGGCGTCGAGTCCTCTAAATAGCTGGCGCGTCGTGGACTTCCATTCTGGATGGTGAAAATGTCACTGCGTTTGCTTAGGATAGCTGGCCCACTAACAGCTTTCTGAGCCAATCACCTCTCGAAGCATGCAAGACCCACACACCCCACCATCAACAGGCTGGTTCCGTTGACTGACAGAAACTCCTCGACTTGAGATGTTGACGCGAAAAGCAAGGCGCGTCAACCGCACGAAACCCACTCCATTCCTACAGCTACCAGAACCGGCCCTCCTGTTTCAATTATACACAACATGCCTATGTACGGGGATTTGGGCAATAAACTGGTTCGTACACTCGCTCGGTTGAAAAGCTACCGAACCCCTCACAAGCTCCCCCGAGCTCACATTCGCTCTAGGTTCAGCATGCCAAAAGGACACAGAACCTCGCACATCTCCCAGCATATCAGACAGAGCTCGTCCGCTCGGTAGCCCGGGAGGTGCGGGGCCTCGACCGAGACGTGGCGAGCCTGTTGGAGCCCTTCCAAGGACAATCATTTGATCCGGCTGCAGATCAGGCCACGGCATGCACTCTGCTGGTCAACCACATGTCTATGCGGAGGAACAAGCGATGCCTCCTCGCCTACCACCGGACTCGTACGGACAAGCTGGAGGAGCTGGTGTGGAACGGTAACGACCTCCTCGATCTGGCCGGCCAGCAGACGGGGGCGGCCAATGACGTGACAGCCTCTGGCGATGGCGGCACAAGCAGCAGCAGCCTCAGTCCCCAGGAGGAAGACTACGTCCGGCAATACGGTGACCTGCTGGCCGCCTACAAGGGCCACTGGACGGACATTGACCTGACCGGCAGCCTCGAGCCACCCAAGGACTTGTTCATTGATGTCCGCGTCCTGAAAGATGCGGGGGAGATCCAGACCGAATACGGGTAGGCCACTTGCAGGACATGCTACGCGCTTGCTCCTCCCTCTCTTGCACATCCGTACAGCTGACAGGTCAACTAGAGCTATTAATTTGACGAAGAATAGCCAGTTTTATGTGCGGCAGGGTGATGTGGAGCGCCTGATCGCGCAGGGGTATCTCCAAAAGTTAGGGTGAGGCGAAAACCCCCACCTACCAAGACGTCTTGGAGACTGCGAGACTGCGTCCAGAGCACGGCACGGAACGCTGGCAATGTTCCCCGTCCGTCCCCTCATCTCGCCCTGTCCAGCACACACCATTTTCGTGCCGCGGCCCGGCGCCACGAAAATCATCGGAAGCGATGCGACTGGCGAAATACCGTCGGAGTCTGTCGCCAGCTTCTTGCAGCAGTTGGACAAAGCCGGAAGGCATCTACTATAGGGTACGACACCCGGGATTGGCTGACGGAAGTTGTCACCACAATGACGGCAAAACACGCACTTCTGGGCTCCCAGAACGTTACCGCGTCGTTGTGTGCGCTCTCGCAACCGTTCCTCAAGCGTGTTGCCGAACGGGGAGGGGGGACAAAGAAGGCCTTGCATGGACAGGGTTCCTGTAATCCACCCAGAGTCCAGACTCAAATTTGTTGCATGCGGGAAGAATGCAAGTGTAGCGATGATGAACCACGAGGGCTGAAAAACGCAACTCTCAACGGTGCTGAGAACGCGGGGAACAGTGACACCTGCAGCCAGGGCTGGTCTCAGCTCACATGGCCAATGAAAATTTTCTGATCGAGCGGCAATGTCTCACTGTACGGACACTGTGAACTGTATTGTTTAGGGCAGCAAGTGGTTGACAAAATAATAGGGACTTATTACTTAGTGGTACAACTGGA
>Ga0247769_1000546_pt1 | contig 10244 bp, 4 predicted proteins | sample UWRJL166409R6_FD_179942 | JGI IMG/M metagenome (GOLD analysis project Ga0247769, IMG submission 179942) | Plant litter microbial communities from Arlington Agricultural Research Station in Wisconsin, United States - UWRJ-L166-409R-6 | ecosystem: Environmental > Terrestrial > Plant litter >... | reverse complement strand
GACATGTTTTGACGACGACGATGGAAGGAGTTCTTTGCTTCCAGAATGTGTAGGACAAGCCCTCGGTATCGACTAATCTAATGCTCACTGCTGAATGACCTCATGACGGTAATACAGGCGTCGTTAAAATAAGCTTGTGGTGCGTTTGTGATTCACGGAAGTGGACCTGGCTGGAGTGGGTTTATGCTTGGTGGTCCGTCCCAACCCACGGTCTTTTTTGTCCAGGATGGGCATGTTTCAGAGGAGGAGAAGGAGAGATGGAGATCGGGTGCTACGGGGTACGAGGAACCTGGGCTTTCTGTCCATCGTTGCTCACCGCAAGTCCCGTTCCGGTAGGTTCAACGGTGATGGGTTTCACGAGAATATATCGCCATGGGCGGTATGGCCGTACGCGATGGGGATGGGATGAGATGGACTCCCGCCGAGGTGATCAACGTTGTTTCGGCATATTGTCCATCTCCCCGGAACGGGACTGGGTCCTGTGTCGAAGCGTCCCCCATCCCCGCACCGGCAGACGGTTTGGGTTTGGGTTTGGGGATTGGGCAGAGGCCGGGCCTAGGTGGACGGACTCGGTAGTGGGGTTTTGCGTTCTGCCTTCTGCGGCCGGTCTGCACCTGCACCTCCACTTGCACCTGCCCTGCGCTTGCACCTGCGTGCCTGCCTTCTTGACCCGCGCTGGGCGGCACGACAGATTGATTAGTAGTAGACCAGAGGCGGATGGAAGGAAGTATCGGTGCGCCTTCCTTGCTTGCTCCCCCTCCGCCATGGGCTGATTCATCTTCGGAGTTTTTACTTGGCTTGGTGGTGCGGGGTTGTCCCAATCTTGTACTTGGTGCACTCTCTCCGTCCGTCCCGACTCTGCCTCTTTGCTCTTCGGGCTCCCGAGTCAACCTGAAGAAGGCCAGCTTTGGAGCGTGGCTTTTCTCCTCCTCTCGCTCTCATTCTCGCCCCCGCAGTTCCAGAACTTACAGTTACACTCAGTACAGATAGGGATAGGGATAGGAATTGGAATTGCATTTTGTATTCTTCATTTTCTACCTTTCGTTCACCTACGGCCGGGAACTTGGAAGAGAACCCCCGCACAAAATGGGCGACTCCAACCCCTCTTCCGCACCCTCGTCGGCGTCAACCGACACCACCGCAACCCCGCGCGCCGACAACGGAAAGCTCTCCAGCCTGCCACAGCTCCACCGCTTCGTGACGGGCCACGACGCAGCGGGCAAAGCCATCGTGCACTCGCACAACGACTTCAATTGGCAGCCCTACGATGAAGACCAGCTCGCCTTCAGCGTGGCCTACACCACGTCGGAATTCCCGCCCGATCTGAACAAGGACGTCGACGTCGCCAGGCACGACGCGGTTCTCGCCTCGGGCAATCTGGGGCTGGTCAACCCCCGCGGTACCGTCTTGCGATGCGTCGACTTCGCCCCCGGGTACGCCTGCGGCATGCACAGGACGCAGAGTCTGGATTACGGGATCGTCCTGGAAGGGGAGGTGGATATGGTTCTGGACAGCGGCGAGAGACATGTCATGCGCCGGGGCGACGTCGCCGTGCAGAGGGCCACGCAGCACCAGTGGGTGAATCGCAGCAAGACGGAGTGGGCGAGGATGATGTTTGTGCTGCAAGACTGCAAGCCGCTGGTTGTCGGTGGGGAGGTGTATGGCGAGGACTTGGGAAGCAACTCTGGCCTTCCGCCTAGTGGGAACTGACCGGTATACGGATACATCAGGCAGACATTGGCGGCCTCCCCTATATAATGGTTGAGCAACCCAATCTTGGCTTTCTCAGCCTCGGTCAATCCTTTGCAACAAGCTTGAGCGTGCTATACCTGAATGCAGCCACACCACGGCGTGTGGCGGGGGCGGTGCCGCTTGGCTCTAACTGTCTTGGGGGAAAGGCTTCCCGCTGGGCTGCATCTGCATCGCACCTCGACACACCCCCTTCCAATTCGGGAACCGAGGCTCTGGTCAACAATTAGTTTACCGGCGTCCGGTGCATACATATTGCGACCTTGCCCCCGCCTGGGGCGTGGACAAACACCAGCCCGTTGTTGTCGCCTCGTTTCCGTCGACATGCATTCCGTACATTGTCCTCTTGATGTTAGTGCAAAACGTCAACGCTGGCCCAGGCGCCACCATCGCTTTCGCTTTCTCAAGGTTCTGTGAGCTTGCAGTGCATGGCCTAGGGCTGTGGCAAGTTTTTCCGGCGCAGCTACAACTTCGAGGCTCATAGAGTTGCTTTCCATGGTAGTGAGGTATAGATGATCCAAAACCCTCTTACCTACCCCTTCATATCCCCATGGCCCACCGCGAGTGCGCGTCTCTGGCACTGAGATGCCCTCTCCATGCGCCGGATCGCATCGTGAAATCATTTTCTTCGTCATCCCGCTAACACCAAAGCAGAGAGTCAAGCTGTCAAGACCGTTGTATCCCGTGCCCGCGAGTCACTAACAGGTGCCCATCATGGAGGGCGTCGCTGCCGCCGCAAGCATAGGCGCCTTGGTCGACATGGCCGTTCGAGCCTACAAAATTATTTTCAAATACACATCAGCCGTCAAAAACGCCCGGAAAGACGTGGAACAGCTTATCGCCGAGGTTCTGGCCCTCTCTGGGGTGCTTCACAGCCTGAAGATATTCGCGTCGGCTCTTGAGGCGGAAGATACTGGCGAGGAGAGGGCATTTCGCGCCCAGCATGTAGATTCCTGTTACCATACGCTGAGCCAAATTCGCTCCGATCTGGAGAAGGCGCAGGCCGATTTCGAAAGCAGCAACAAACTCAAAGGTCTACAGCGGAGGCTGAGATGGCCCTTCGGCGAAGACGAGACGCTCAAGATGCTGGAAAGAATCGGTAACCACAAACAAACCATGAGCCTTGCCATGACGGCTGACTCCATGGGTGCGCTGATTCGAAAGCTGAACCGCCACCACGAGGACGGTGATCGGCGGATGGCTGAGGTACAGTCGGATGTAAGGCGAACGCTCGAGATCACCATGCGGGTTGATATCAACACCGCACGGCGCCAAGTACTCGGGTTCTTCACGCGCGCCGAGTCAGATCCCCAGAGGGACTCGTTTGAGACCAGTGTGTCGCGAAGATTTCATCTCACGGGAGTCTGGCTTACCGAGGGCGAGCAATTCCAGCGCTGGCTGAACGTTCCGCGGTCCAGACTGTGGCTTGCCGGCATTCCAGGCGCCGGGAAGACGGTACTCGCTGGCGCCATGATTGAGGAAGCTCTGACGCTGAGCAGTCCAACTTGCGCAGTGGCATTTTTCTTTTGTGACTCCTCCAAGGGGGTTACTGCTACACTTACGGAGATGCTCGGCACCCTGGCAACCCAGCTGGCTCGCCAAAGCGATGATGCCTTTGCTATTTTGGACCAATACTACACGGAAGTCAACCCCCAGCAGGGCCACGCTCGCGTCGCGACGGCCAAGCGGCTTGCTGAAGTTCTCTCTGAGATGGTGGACGTCTTCGACCGCACATACATCATCGTCGACGGGTTGGACGAGTACGGCGACGAGGCTACAGACTTTATCGAGGCGCTCAATGGCATCTGGGAGTCTACCGAGGCCTGCTCCTTGGCGTTGCTGAGCCGCGACGAATACCTCATTCAGGAGATACTCGAAGACGACTATGAGTACGTAAAGGCAGAGGCCCGCAAAGACGACATCGAGCGGTATGTGACGGCCAAGATTGAAGAGTGGGTCTCCCAGAAGGGCAGAAGGACCAAGCGGAAGATCTCAGACAGCATTCGAGAAACCATCATCCAGACGCTCGTCGACAAGGCCGACGGCATGTTCCGGTGGGTCGCATGTCAGATCGATTATCTCTGTGGCCAGTTCGCGAGCGACAGGGAGAGGCTCGATGCTCTTCAGGACCTACCCCCAGACCTCGGCAAGACTTACGAGAGGATTCTCGACCGTGTAAATCAACGGGGCAGCTCGATACAGAAACTTGTCCAGCGCGTGTTGTGCCTCATCGCCTTTGGCGAGGTGCCTATCACTATATCGGAGCTACGAGAAGCCGTATCTCCGTATATCGCGAATCCCGAAGATCTAGTCAGCGAGGACGAGATTGCTCTCCGGTGCAGCAGTCTCATTCGGAAGTCAAACAATGGTGGGCGTTTCGAATTTGCCCACTTCACCGTGAGGGAGTTTCTCCAGAGCAAAGCACTGCTGGGGACGAAATACGAGCAGTATCACATCGCTAGTGGAAAGGTCTCGGTTGCGTTGGCGTCCATTTCCATCCGGTTCCTCTTACGAGACGAATTCTCTGACCAAACAAGAGACTCCGAAGCGGCAGCCAATCAGGCACTCCAAAGGGCCAGCAAACATCCGTTTTATTCGTACGCAGCAAGGTACTGGACATCGAACTCGGACAACACATGGTGGGAAGATGATGAGACGCGGCGCCTGGCGTTCGAGCTCTTCGGCCATCCCAAGACGGGAAACTTCACAAACTGGGCCATCGAGGTCTGCCGACACTTCCTTTCAGACGGCCGTTGGTACCGTCTTTTAGGAAAGGACTCTCCAAATGTGTATGAAAAGGGGAGGAAGACTATTTTCGAGGGCTTGGTAGGCAGGGTCTCACGGGCTGATTTTACTCCTCTCCATCTCGCATCGGCCCTGGGTATCCCATGGGTCTGCGAGCACCTGATATCACAGGGTGTGGCGGTGAATTCCAACAGCCTGGTCGGAATTCCCCTTCACTGCGCCGTGGCCGGCCCGCTGGTCTTCTTCGACGGCGATGTTTTATCGAGAGCCGCAACTGGCGGCATGGTCGACGTGCGGGTTTTCGACAGATCAGCTCGACTCTCGACGCTCAAAGCCCTCCTAAAGGCGGGTGCAAACCACACAGACATTTGCCACACGGCGTTCTGGGCTTTCCCGCCATTGTGCGTTTCCCTCAAGCTGGGCCTCGAAACGGCCAACTACACCTTGTTTCTCGAACTCCTCCGGGCTGGGGCGCCTGTTGACCGCAAGACGTGTGCCCTTGCCTTGGATATCTTCCAGACCAACGTGGCCAGTTTTCCGAATAACGTAGATGGACTCGAAGGATTCGAGGCCTTCTCGGCCGCGCTAGAAAGTATCTTGGATGCCACTGCGAGTCGTTCCCAAGACCAGGGGGACGAGTCTCGAACCTTGAGAGCTGCTGCGCTGCAATTTGTTTCCATCGTCAAGACCCAATTCACGTGGGGCAGCTCGATCAAGTTCAATCTGGGTTCGGCCTCAACGGATAAGGAGCAAATGCTCCAAGAAGCCAAGCTCGCGGTCAAATTCGGTGATGTGGACGCCGTGCGCCAGCTATTGTCCGGCGCCAGCGCCGAGGTCGTCCTAAAGGAAAGGTTTGAAGAGGGCAAGACGCTGCTACACTACTCGGTTGAGCACTCATCGCTGGAAGTTATGAAGGCCTTGATCGACGCCGGATTCGATGTGAATCTGCCAGACTACGACGGGTGGAATGCGGTTATGTACTGTGTCTTCAACCGCCACACACCCATCCTCCGGGAGCTCCTCGGCCGTGGGGGGCGGGTCGACATGGCTGACAAAGCTGGGGCGACCCTGTGGCATCAGGCGACGTACAGGGACTCGCCCGAGATCTTGGAAATGCTCCTGGAAGCATGCAGCGACACCAAAATCCAAGCTCTGGCCCAACTGGACAGTAAAGGGAACACACCCCTTGCGTGCGGGCTTCTTGGGGGTGCTGTGTCGGCTAGCATACTCGTCCTATCACAGATCAAAGGGATGTCGGAATGCTTTGCCAGCGAGCTACCGCTGTATCGCATAGCGGCCGCGAACACCACCTCGACTGATCTCCTGACCGCAATGGCCGAGGCTGGTGTCCCTCCGGATCCAGTGGGTGATGACGGAGACACACCTCTTCACTACCTCGATTCGCGCAACCACCCGGCGTTTGTTTCCATGCTGAAAAGACTCTACCCCAACGCGGGGCGGCGGACCACAGACGGCAGGACGCCGTTGGAATTGATGCTTTCTGAGATGCTCAAAGAGATTTCCCTTGACGCGGGTTGGGAGACACTGAAAGAGCTAGTTCGAGAAGGGCAGGATGAACAAGTCGAGGGTGTGGAGAAGCAGGCAAAGAGCGAGGAGGGAGAAGACGAGAAACAAACCCCCCCACGGCCCCCTAACCCCACCACAGAAGCTCGAAAGCTGTGGCCGTTTCTTGGGAATATCATTCCGAGCGATATTCGATGCGACCAAGAGGAACGATACTGTGATAGGTGTGTTGGTCACGTCAACTCAGTCTGCAATTTTCTCATCGACCAAGGTGCTCTGGACGAGTTCGAGGATACACATGGTTCTTCCGGGTTAATACCTCTCCTCTCCTGCTTTCGGGATGCCGGAGGAAATTACATGTGGAATCTGCTCCCCGGCTGTCTCGTGACGGTGATGCGAGTGATTGAAGAGACGAAGCACTGGGCGTCGATCAAGGATGACCCGCTGATACTCGAGCTCATGAGTACCGTCATCGGTATTGGGCTCGATCTTGTCGTCATATATCTTCTGTCCAAGGGCGTCGACGTCCACGCTTCCGTCAATGGAAGCTCGGCAATCGAACAAGCTTGCATGCCGGGTAGAGACATTGAATTGGAGACCTTCGCGGCTATTCTGGATCATTGCGATCTGACGAAGCTCAATAGCATGGAGAACCATACCACCGGCTCGCGAAGCAAACGAGCCAGTCTGATACATCTTGTAGGACTCGGCAACGTCAGAGACGCACCGGAAAAACTGGAGATGCTAATCAACAAGGGAGCGGATGTCAACGCTAGGATGTTCCAAAAGCGAATCCCAGCGCTCGTGTTCCATCTGGGGCAAGGCTCTTTTGAAACAGCGCAGGCGCTTCTCGAGGCCGGCGCAGACCCTAACCTGCAAGACGATGATGGGTGGGATGCCCTGCTCATGGCTGTTAGGTTCCGAAATGTTGGCTTCCTACGTGAGGTTGAACAACGGTCCAGCCGATATCCATCCCCCATCAACTGGCAGCATACATGTACCATCCAGCTAGACGACGATGCCATCCACGGATGCAATGCGCTGCACGTGGGGGCGCTCTTTTCGTCTGGCGACCTGGAATGCCTCCAATTCTATCTCAATGGCGGCTACATCAGCGACATGAATCCCACAACAACCGAGGGCTTCCATTATCTCCACCTGGCGGCAAAGGTGGACGACGAAGGAGCGATCCGGCTCCTTAGCTCACAGCAAAGCCGCGCCATGATCAACGAGCCAACCCAAGACGGCCGATCGGCCCTCGAGATTGCGGTGATGGAAGGCAGTCTTGACGCGGTCAGGGCGTTGTTAGATCTGGGTGCCGAGCAGATGCCCGACGACGCCGGCATCACTCCTGCCCTTCTGGCTCTGATCGGAGAGCACCATGATATCTTGGTCATCCTCGAGACCTCACAGGGGGGCACGGCTGCACTATCCAACGAGCAGGCGAGGCGGGAAGCACACTCCCTGGGCACCCGACATGCCCTGGAGAAGGCCATCGAAGAGGGTCGGATCGGGATTTGCGAACCGCTGCGGGGGATGAGATGCCCTCTGGACCAGCCCTTGTTGCAGTGTGGCGGATGCTCGCCGCTGATATTTGCCCTCAGAAAAGACAGAATGGATATCGCCGAGTGGATGCTCAATACGGGCGCCGATGTCAAGATTCTCGAGTCCAGTTGTCCGGACTGCTCGGGCCCAAACGGTTACTGCAAAAGCGCCGTTGACATTGCCGCTAGCCTCCCAGGCCGTGCCCAGCTACTCCCGCGACTGTTGACTGAGTATATGCGCCACGGGGGGCTCCCGTTCCTGGAGGATGCTACCCCTTTGCACTTCGCAGCCCTCGCGGGTAGTGCGGAAGGGATCCGCGCTATAGTGACCCACGTGGAAGAGAATGTGGGATGGTATCGGTAAGTTAGGCTGCCGAACAGCGCGAGGCTTGTGTTTAGCAAAGATATTTTTTTGTCTAACGGAACCGTTGATCTAGAACAACGCATTCCCCCATCTTGGACGGATGCGTCACAGCCGAGGATGTCCTGTTGGCATTGGTGAATCATGGGCTGCGTGATGACGAACAGAAGAACAAGCCCTTGCACCTCGCCATGGCAAAACGAGCCCAACCCGAGGTTATCACGAGCCTGCTCGCCCTCCACGCTGACCCTGACGCACAAGACGAGGACGGCAACACACCGCTACACCTCGCAATACTTCGGGTGCAGGACCGTCAGGACCTTGGCGCCATTGTGCGAGCCCTGCTGGATGCCGGAGCGAACACGGAGCTTCGCAATGGTAAGCTGCGGACGCTGATTCTGGAGGCGGCGGAGACTTCCGAAGTGGAGGTTGTTGAGGCCCTGGTGGAGCATGGCGCTGACGCCCATGTTCGAAGCGCAAGTGGTAGATCAGCCCTGAGCTTATCGCCACACCCTCGTCTATTTTCCTATTTTTTGAACCTCGGGCTGGACCCCTTGCTCGTCGACAATCAAGGGGTGTGCCAACTTCACTACGCTTTAGCTTTGGCTGCAACCCGGCCCGTCGTGCTGAGCCATCCGCAGTTGCTCGCAATTCTACCTCCAGTCCCCGCCGGCGCCGCCGTGACGGCCCCCAGTCTCGTCCTCGAAATATTTCCTCACCTGCCGTCGATACTGAGCCGTATCGCTCGCCTTGGGCGGCCCACGGAGGGCTGGGTAGACCTCCATCCCGACGGCATCATAAGCCCGCTCTGCCTCGCGGCGCGGTACGGCCTCGTCAAAGCTGTCCAATCCTTGCTATCCGTCGGGGCCAGAGTGGACTTTGAGGGCTGCGAAGAGGGTACGGCGCTCATGGCTGCCTGCGCAATGGGCCATCTCGCAACGGTTCAGGTTCTGGTTCAGCAAGGCGCGTCGGTTGCCTATGTTAGTGACAAGGGCGACGGTGCTACTCGTAGCGCTCTAGCGGTGGCTCGGCCCTTCCCGAGGATCGTGAGGTGGCTGCTCGTCGAGAGGTGGTCTCGTCCTACATGTCGGAGGATTGCGGCGGCGGCGGCGGCGGCGGCGGCGAGCGAGACGGACTCTGAGGGGGCCGTCCCGTTGCTCTCCGCCTGGAGCGGGATCAGGACCGCATTTGTGAAGCTCATGCGTGACGACCAGAGCTGGGCTTACGATAGGGGCTATGCTGGGTTTGCGGCTCGGAATTCGGAGCTGCGGGGGCTTTCTGCAGGCAAGGTGCAGTCTGGTATCAGGTTGATGGACTGAGTTGTTTGTCGGATGTAGTTGCCTGCGTTTCTGATGTATTTGATGTTCTGATACACTGGATCTAATACACTGTTTCCTCATCTTAATCTCCGAGAGGTTCTTGTTGGCATATATTGATCTACTTATCTAATGTTGCTTGTTGCTTGTGCTGTTAATGGCAATGATGGTGTCGATGATGGTGAGAATGTTGATGTTAGGTACTGGCATTGGAGGTATACTGATGCCGACGCAAAAAACGTGATGATAACACAAGCTTGTCGTTGTCGTTGTCGCTGTTGTTGCTGTTGTTGCTGTTGTTGCCTATCTCTTACAGAGAGAGAAGCGAGAGAGGTATTTTCTCGTCGTTTGTTGGCGTGAGCTCGAAGTTGAAGTTGAGATCGAGTGTAGAAGAAGAAGGGATGTACTGTACAATACCGGCGGTGATAGTACAATACCTAATCAGCATAGCAGTTATTAGGGAGCCATTTTTCTGGAACGGTTCAGCGACAGGGGCGGAGTAGTAGGTAGGTAAGGAGCGCGGTGGACGACGCCGCGATTGAATTACCTTTGCCGAGTATGTAATATATCTAAGTAGTTACATAACGGAGACGGAGCTATTTACCAGGTATGGAGCTCCTCCCTACAGGTTTTTTTTTATTTTTTTAGCGCAGGGTAGACTAGAGCGTCTTACATTTTTGTAATTTGTTTTTCATGGAACGGCTCCCGCCGTTTTTATCTTCTCATCTTCTCATAGCAGCAAGTTGGGACACGCCACTTACTGCGGTGCGCGCGCCCAGATCATATGAGTCGTAGTTAGTTCTAGGGGGAGGTTGGGGAAGGGTGTTCTGCCTCCTTCTTTTTTTCTTCTTCTTTTTTTCTTCTTCTTCTTTTCTTCTTTTTTTCTTCTTCATTTTTCTTCTTCATTTTTCCTTCTGTTTTTCTTTATTGTTTTCTTTTTCTTTTTGTTAATTTTCTTTTCTCTCTCTCTCTCTCTCTCTCTCTCTCTCTTCCCCTCTTCTTTCT
>Ga0247769_1000545_pt1 | contig 10250 bp, 1 predicted proteins | sample UWRJL166409R6_FD_179942 | JGI IMG/M metagenome (GOLD analysis project Ga0247769, IMG submission 179942) | Plant litter microbial communities from Arlington Agricultural Research Station in Wisconsin, United States - UWRJ-L166-409R-6 | ecosystem: Environmental > Terrestrial > Plant litter >... | reverse complement strand
TGCGGGAGGTGAATATCCAAAAGGGGGGAACCGCGAAGCAGAATGCCGATGCCGCGGCCGAGGACGGATCCTCAAAGCTTCCCTGCCGCATCAATATTTCTCTGCTCGGCTTGGAGTGGTTCATCTACAACCGCAGCCCCGCCTACGACTCGATTCTAGCCGGCCTGACTGATCCAAAAGACCCCGGGGCCCAGGCCGGCGTTGCCCTGGAAGCCGGAGATCGAGAGAAGGACGTAGCTGTACCTCCCCAGCCGACGAGGAGGCGGTCGAGGCGATTTGAAACGTCAGAGAACAACACCACCGGCCACCCGTCCGGCCCATTCGTCAGTTCTGGGACTGTACAGGACGCAGGTGACTCCAAACATGGTCCTTCCCGCCGACCACAATCCGTGAGCCCGAGGACATCCGAGTCCGAAGACGAGCGACCCAGCGCTGGCTCCCAAGGAGGGGATGATGGCTTGCCAGTATGGCTACCGTTATATCCGATCCATCTGGCGTGTGATACGGCCGCTATCGTGGTTGGGAATGAGAATACCAAGTCCGTGCTAATCGTCAAGACAAAATCTTTCACGGGCGAGATTGACGCCTCCGAGACGGAGACTCCGGACCCATATCGCCAGTTATTTCGACTCAAGTTTCAGCATCCCGTCATCGAGATGAAGGAAAACGAGGACTTCAAGGAGGAGCAGGCTGATCGGGCCACCAGGGACAAGCATGCCGCTCCGGGGCCAGCACCATCACCACCACGACGATCCTTTCTCCACCAGCAAAAGCGGAGGGCTCTTGGCAGGCTCCGAGATCTGGTTCCGTATTGGCAAAAGTCGGTTGAATCCATATCTGTCAGCTCCAGTAGGGGTATTGGCACCGCCGCTAGCCAGATACCGGGTTCTAATCACTGGCAAGGCCTGTCGCGTTACTTGTATGATGACGGGGATGATCATAAGTCTCGATGGTCGTCGTTGGAGTATGCTGCTGTACCAACTCTCCTGGATAGTCCCGAGGCGACTTTGACTATCTTTTGGGACGTTGTCAGCAGAGTCCGGGATAACCATGGATCCTCGGAGGAGAGCGCCGCCAACGCGGCGTCCAATATCAACGGCGATGTGCCGCCGGCCTGGGCCATCAACCTCTCGATCAAGGGAGGCTCAGTCAACTACGGCCCCTGGGCGGACAGACACAGGGCAGATCTTCAACGAACTTTCGCGCCAAGTCTCTGCAAAGATGCCGTCCCAGCATCTCGCCTCCCCGTGGGAGAATACCGGGTGCCCACTCAGTTTCAGCTCTATGTAGAGCTTGAAGATGATGTCACCATCCGTATCCCTATCAGGGAGGAGTCTAAGAACTGGAGGTGGAAGGGCAAGGAGCCTGATTTGAAGGACGCTCGTGGCCGTAGCTCACGGAAAACCCGAGGCAAAGCTAAGAAGTCTGACAAACCTACAGCAGCAGCACACCAGAGAGCTTATGGGTGGCTCGACGTCAAGGTCGCCGCCAATGCGACTGTGTCTTACTCGATGGACATGACTGCGAGCGCATCCGGGTACTCCAACACCCTGAAACTGGATTTACCACGCACGGAACTGTCAAGTAGTATTAACCACGAGTTACTCTGGAGGTCTGACCGGCTGCGGGTCTCATGCGATCTCTCAAACCCGCTCCGATGGAATTCTCTTCGACAGTGGCGCTTCAAGGTCGTCAGCGAGAATCTTGAGCTCTTTCTTCTGCGCGATCACGTATTCCTCTTAATAGATCTGGTGAACGACTGGGCGAGCGGCCCTCCAACAGATTACTTGGTGTTCACGCCTTTCAAGTATTATCTTGACCTTCAGCTCCACAATGTCAAGCTTTTCCTGAACGTCAACGACGCCAATATCGTTGATAATCCTACTGATCTAGAGGACAACGCATACATCATCGTTTCGAGCCCGCTTATACGGTCAACCCAATGTATCCCCCTCGATAGATACCGACCAAGTAAAAGCACCATTCCATTCGATATTCGCGCAGACACGGCCTCGGTTGACCTTCATGTGCCCTCATGGAACACGCAAGCAGCCTTTATGACTTCCAAGGAGATCGGTCATGCAGAAAACCTCACCATCGATGGCAGCTACAACTATCACGTTACAACATCACCATCGAACACGGACACCCTTGTTCTGAACATGGCCGGCCAATCGCCCACTGCCCACCTCTACGGATTCGTCATACGATACTTCCTGAAGATCAAGGACAATTATATGGGCGATGACATCCACTTCAAGACGCTGGAAGAGTACCAAGAGATGCTGCGTTTGAAGGAGAGCAATCCAGAGGCTGAGATGGCCAATAAGCCGCCCCCTAAAAAGTCGAACGACCTGGACGTGATCCTCAGTATCCGAGCCGATGATCCGAAGGCGCTACTCCCTGCGAACCTTTACTCGTCACAGCGCAATGTGCAGATCGACAGTGCATGCCTGTCCGTGGACCTGCGTTTCACCAATTACTACATGGAATTGGACTTGGCTCTTGCTCCATTGAACCTCTCTCTCGGCAGTGCCGATGCGGGAGCGGAAACTCCCGTCGCCTCTACATCAAGCACGCAGCTGTTTGTCGATGGCTTCAGCATTTACGGCCACCGGCTGTTCGGTCTACCTCCAACGGAGCCAACGTATCTGTGCAATTGGGACATCACAGCGGGGGCTGTCACTGGCGAGTGTACGACAGAGTTTCTGATCACACTCATTAACGGCGGTAAGGCATTTGCGTTCTCATTTGATGACGACGAAAACGCCCTAATTTCTCTCTCATCCATCATTATGTACGACGTCACATTCCTCCGCGCCAATGTCCACTCGGTCCGCGTTTGGCTGCACGTCGACGAGGCTGCCTTCCTCTTGTCTACGGGTGCAATCAGTGCCAACTACAATGATTGGGCGCGGTCTCACTATTCGAGGCGAGCTGATATCACGGTGCCAGATATCAAGGTATCCTGTGTGAATGCCGAGTCGGCGACACGTTACAAGAGCCGGGCGCAACACCCAGCCGAGACAGATGCTCTTCTAGAAACTAGCCTTCGAGTCGCAATCATTGGGCGCAAATTCAACTTCTCCCACGAGAGGAAGCTCCAGCAAGAGCTAGTCCGCCGCGAGGATCAACGAACACAAAGGACGCCTTTTCTTCTCCTCCCCAATTTTCTTGAAGACTTTCTCCCAGACCCAGTGGATCCTCCGGCTCAGAGTGTTCCGTCAGTTCCTCTGGCTATCACGGTCGAGGATATCGAGGATGATGCATCGTCACTTAATTCTAGAAGGACATCGAGACGCTCTCGAAGAATTGGCCACAAGAGCTCATTTTTGTCTCTTGCCAGTTCCGACGCTAGTAGCATCCTCAAACCTTTCAGCTCTAGGCATTCAAGTGTGAAAACAAAGCTAGGCGACAGGCTCCATCCCTTCAGCTCTCTCGAGCAGCGCTCCAGCGGCAAGAGAACACATGCGAGAGAGCCCTCCGCGTCAACGCGCCATTCTGCCTTTTACAGCGCATCGGGGGATTACCCAGACCGCCTAGATCTTTCTCACAATACCGTTGCCTTTTCAAGCCCCTATTTTGCCCCTTATTTCCCACTGGAGAATGCAAGGCTGAGCGACCGAGAAGCCGTGATGCAGAGTATCGAGCAGGACGGCCCAGATGTGGATGAGGACAACCTTCCCGATTTTGACCTCGGCGATGTCGATCCGGAGCTGTTGAGCGAGGATTGCGCCTATTCAAGCATAATGCTCGAGCTGCCGTCAGGGCTGACTGCATTTTGCAACCCCACGGCAATCCGTCAGGTAGCAGCATTGCTTTCTGCCCTCCAACCGACTAACCCTGACGACATCATAGATTCTCTTCAGGTCGATGCGATGAAGGGGATCTTTGGAATGCAAAAGGAGCAGAAAATGAAGGGCCATATCAGCGATATTCTTGTCAGGCTTCCCAGGGCCAACGTTCGGTTCATCAACGCCGAGTCAGGTTCTTTGGACCCCCCTGCCGGCGAGCAAGATCAGTTTGACTTGGGCGTCAAAAAACTCGCACTGGCCGCAAGGTCTGAGATAAGGTGGACTGATGCCTTTAAACCCGAGTCGAAAGAATCGCGCAACTCGTTCCATTTACGGCTGAGCTCGGTAGAAATATCAGCAGTCGAGAGGAATACCGACATGGACAGCGCGCAGGCAGTCGCATTAGCCCGGATCGAGAACATCATGACCTCTGTTGGGAGCAAAGGTCTAAGCCACCTGGACGTTGAAGTCGGTAACATCCAAGGGCACGCATCTTCCCAGAAAATAGAGTACCTCGCATCCTTAGTGCATCGATCAAGTGTTCTAGGTTCTGAACTTGGGAACCGTTTCTCCCAGAACCCGCTTCAGGAAAGCCGACGGATTCAGAATCTCTTTTGGAAGCTCATCAATGACACACAAGGAGCTCCTGATCCATCAGTTCTTGTCAGACCGTCCGCCGTCCTTCGATCTGCATCTCAGCATCTACGCACATTTGACTCATGGAAGCTTGCTATGCGTCTGCGCCAGTTATGGGCCGTCCAGTCGCCTGCCAACAGGGAGCAGATCAAATTCGATTGTCTCAGTCCATCCCAGGGTCTGGATGCTGGGCAAGCCAAGGTGGACACGGTCAAAGTATTTGAAAAATGGCGAGGCTGGGACCTGGACAATCTCGAGGACAGCGTGCTATTAAATTTGGTCTTTAGGCCATCCGCAAGCATGGCGTCGCCATCATCACCGAGTCAGCCAAGCCTCGCTGTCATTAGGCTCAAGCGATTCCAACTGGCCCTGGATCCGGGGCCCAAGCAGAACGAGGTTGGCTTCCTAGATCTTACAGCAAGGGTCGAGAGCCGGCCACCGGCTCCAGATGATCGCTCTTCAGGAGGAGCCGTAGGAGAGAGCACCCCATCGATCACAATGACGTTGAACTGCGGCGAGGCTGCTGTAAACTTGAACTGGGAACTGTGTGAGATGGCTGGCGACATCTTAAAAATGGTCAAAAAAATGCAATCGCCAGCATCTCCAGACCCGGAGCGGAGTGTGAGGTCAGCAATACTGAAGGAGGTGCAGAAAACCGCCATCCATTGCGTCTTATCTCTGGGTCATGGATCCATCACAATGGAAGCTATCAACCTCCACGCTACATCTTCCGGCCACGGTATCAAGGCTTCACTACTGTCAAGGAAAGGGGCAAGCAATCTCATGGATACGAATCTGATTCTCAGTTGCGATACGGTGAACACAATTATCCGGAGCCATTCCATGAACCTCGCCCGACTACTTATGGAGAACCCGAGCATCTTCGTCTCACATGAACTGCAAACTAGTGATACTACGGACTCACATACTATCAAAACAATGGCAAGCAGCAAGTACCTCAGCCTTATCGTCAAGCAAGACCCGATCAACCTGGCAGAAGTTCTAGATCTTGTGGTCCAGGATGAAGTCGCCCAGCTCTACAGGCTGAGAGGCCAACTACCAGCGTCACCCCCGACCCCAACTCACTCGCCGAGCAAGAAGAAGATCGCAGACCGGCTGTCCGCCTTCAGAGTGAACGTGGCCATGTTTATGGACGAATACACAGTGAGTCTGCCGCTGCTACGAAACTTCACGTACACAGTCAACGGGACAGTCTCCCGAGCAGCGATGGCAGCAAATTTTGGCCGGGAGATCATCTTCGATTTTGACATCAAGGAAAATTCTCACGAAATGCAAATCAAGGTGAACAACGTTGCCAGGAGCATCTCACTTCTTGAGATCCCGCCAACCAATGGACGGATAAGGAGTTATATGGACCGCGGGGAGCACTCAGTTAGCGTGTTTGCCTCCCTCGAGCTGGTGCAACTGGATGCCTCAGCCGTTTACAGCCTGCTCTCAGCCTTAAATCGCCCAGAGATATCAAATGCCATCAACGAGCTACAGCATCAAGTCAAGATCGTCCAGGAGCACCTCGCCGAAATCAGGGGAGGCCCGCCCCCGGTAACCGCTCATGCGCGGGAGGAGGAAACATCCATCCTGGCTTACGCCGTCAACTTGACGTTTGCCGGCTTCCAGGTATTCGGAAATAGCCCACTAAAATCAGAGGAAGCGCCACTCGCTCGCATTCTATTCGCCCTTGACAGCGTCCATCTCCGGCTCGCCAATCGGGTTGAGCAGCATGGACCGACACTGATATACCCAGAATTCCATGTCAACTTACGGCATATTACATTCGAGATCCAAAAGGGCACAGCAGAGACCATGAAGTCGTGTGGCAATCTTGCCTTTGGTGCTTTGATCACTGCGTCCTCAAGGCCCGGCGACGATGGAAAAGATAAGAGGTTTTTTGATGTCAAGAGTGACGCGTTCGAAATCAACCTTTCCCCCGAAACAGTCTCGACATTTGTAGATGCCATAGGGTACATGGGCGACAAGATCAAGGACCTCGACACATCTCGAGAAGTAGAATACCTCAGAAAGCTAAGACAATCCAAACCGCGAATCGCTATCAACGATGCTGAGGAGGAGGAGGAGGCCGACATCATAGACGCTTTTCTGACGTCCATCACCTATACGTTTGAGATACGTGACATCCAACTCGCTTGGTTGGTGGATAACCAAGGTCACCAGCCCAGCTCGGACCGAGAAGACCTTGTTCTGTCTCTGCAGCGGATCGAGTTTGGAACCCGAACGCGCAACTCAGCGAGACTAACAATCGAGAATTTGCAACTCCAGATGGTACCCCACAACCAAAACAAGGGACTTCGGTCGTCCAACTCTGCTCTTCTACCAGAGATGATTTTCAACATAGCATACGTCTCTACCGCGGAGGGTCGCCGACTGGCATTTCAAGCGGTAGGGAAATCAGTAGACATCCGCCTCACCTCAGGATTCATTCTCCCGGCGGCCGACATAAGCGATTCCATCACGCTCTCCCTGCAGAACGTCCAGGAGGCGTCACAGAAATGGAATCCGACCCTGCCCACGGCTGCACCGACAGCGACATCAGAAGGGGCTCCCAAAAATCCGCAAGAGGTTCGACAAAGGAGTATCTTCGGCACCAGACGGCTAGAGTCCCTTCTCATTGACGCCGATTTCGCTGGAGCGGTAGTGCGTCTCACAGGAAAGAAGACTCTAGGCGACGTAGTTACCCCCGCTATGTCAATTCCATCAGGCATGCCAGGGAAACGAGGGCAGCTCGCTCAGGAGGAAGTGGCGAGCAGCACCTCTCTCAAAACCCCTGGTCTCGCTCTGAAAGTGGAGTTCAGCGATGATGGCAAGGAGGTGCCCTCCCTCTATGGCGAAGTCAAGATCGAGGCTTCAAGCAACACTCTGTACCCATCGTTCGTGCCATTGATAGTGGACATCAGTAATGGCGTGAAGGCCGTGGTTAGCAGCCGCGACGATGACTCCAACCCCGGGGTAAAGCCACAAGCCGTCGTGGAGAAAGTCAAGGCCTCGGACGAAGACAAGATCCTCACGGCGGATCCCACAGCGGTGCTCGGCAGAATGAAGCTGAATCTTGGGCTACGCATCTGCAAGCAGGAATTCTCACTGAGCTGCCAGCCAATCGCGCGCGTTGCGGCAACGGCTAGCTTTGAAGACGTATACTTCACCGCAAATACGGTCCGTTCGATAGAACAGGGCAACTTCTTTGCGATATCTGGAGCCTTTACCAACCTACAGGCATCTGTGCAGCATGTCTACTCTAGGGAGTCTACGGGCAGCTTCAAGGTCGACTCCATCGTGGTCTCTCTAATGAACAGCAAGCATGTCAGTGGCACCAACGGGGTATCTGCAATCCTCAAGGTCAGCCCGATGGAAGTATCGGTGAACGCCAAGCAGCTTCAAGACTTCATGCTCTTTCGGGAAATATGGCTACCGCGTGAGGTTACAGGGGGCACCCCTATCCCCGCGCCGAAGCTCGCCACGGAGACATCACAGGGTCGTCTTGTACAGCGATATCAGCAGGTTGCCGCGACGGCGGCCTTCCCATGGACCGCCAGCATATCCATCACGGCACTCAAGATCGTGGTAGACCTTGGCCAGGCGCTGGGCAAGGCGAGCTTTGCCATCAACGATTTCTGGGTCTCGTCCAAGAAAACGTCCGACTGGGAACAAAACCTTTGCTTGGGCTTCAAGATGATCGGAGTCGAAAGCACTGGCCGCATGAGCGGCTTTGTGACGCTTCAGGACTTCAAGCTCCGAACTTCGATAGAGTGGCCGGAGCGAGAGCAAGCCCTGAATGAGACACCGATGATCCAGGCCTCGGTCGGCTTTAGCCAGTTCAGGGTCAAGGCTGCTTTTGACTACCAGGCGTTCCTCGTTGCGGACATCACGTCACTCGAGTTCCTCATGTACAACGTCCGACGCAGCCGGGACGGCAACGGCGACCGGCTCGTTGCCATCTTTGATGGCGAGGCAGTCCAAGTGTTTGGGACAACGTCGTCGGCCGCTCAAGGGGTAGCCCTCTATCAAGCCTTCCAGCGGCTGGTGCAGGAGCGGAAGGCCAATTTCGAGACGTCGCTCAAGGAAGTTGAGAGGTTTATGAAACGAAAATCCGTCTCAGCACCCACCGTCATACCGCGGCTCAGCATTGCCAAGACGACGCCAGAGGACGATGCCCTCCTCAAGTCGCCCATCTCGCTCGACACTGACGTGGTGGTGACACTCAAGGCGCTCAACCTCGGCGTCTTCCCGAGCACGTTTTCCGACCACCAGGTGTTCAAGATGGAGGCGCTGAATGCGCAGGCGCGGTTCGCGGCCAGCATCAGCGGCGGGCGGATTCACAGCATCCTCGGGTTGACGCTAGGCCAGCTGCGCATCGGGCTGGCAGGGGTCAGGACGGCGGGCGCGCCCAAGACGCTAAGCGAGCTGTCGGTCGAGGACGTGGTGCAGAGCGCGACGGGGTCCCGCGGCGGCACAATCCTCAAGGTGCCACAGGTGGAGGCGGTCATGCAGACGTGGCAGCGGCCAGACTCGAAGCAGATTGACTACATCTTCAAGAGCGCTTTTGAGGGTAAGGTGGAGGTGGGGTGGAACTACAGCCGCATCAGCTACATCCGGGGCATGTGGGCGAACCACGCAAAGGCGCTGGCGCAGGTTTGGGGCAGGGAGCTGCCGCCGGTGACGGCGATCCGCGTCACCGGGGTGCCCGAGAGTCCGGAGGAGCGCAAGCGGGACGCAAAGAAGGCACCAGGCAGCGAGACATCGGAGAGTCGGACGATGGACGAGAAGACGAACAAGATCACAGCAGAGGTCAAGGTGCCGCAGTCCAAGTACGAGTACACGGCGCTGGAACCGCCCATCATCGAGACACCGCAGCTACGTGACATGGGCGAGGCGACGCCGCCGCTGGAGTGGATCGGGCTGCACCGGGACAGGTTGCCGAACCTGACGCACCAGATAGTCATTGTATCGCTGCTTGAGTTGGCGGGCGAGGTGGAGGATGCGTACTCGAGGATTCTAGGGTCATCGTGAGAAATGAAGAATTAATGTTAATGTAGTAAATGAAATTGGCCTATTCCCATCATAAAGCTGAGATTCAGGGATCATGACACCAGGGCAGTCTGGGGAGGAGGACCACGAAGGGCGTGCGTGTTCTGTACTCGTTCCGGCCATTCCGTGTGTTGCGAGTGGTTGCGTTGTGCGTCTGATGTTTCCCATGCAGATCACACCAATCACAAGTCGGAGGCCTCTGAGATTGGGCGAGAAAAGTATTGCGTTGAGTTTTACGGAGTGGTTTTGCGATCGCATCATTTAATCATTGTGCAATACCCCCCATTCACCTCGGCCCAAGCATCCGGTCAAAGCACGTGCTTGGATCAAGACTGTTGTTGAAGGCAAGGCACCCGTTTGTAACATCCCACAACTGGTCCGATTTACCTACCGGGTTGGACTACTCTGCTCTTATCAGTCTGGGGCGGGAGTCTTGGGGTGTGAGCGGAGGGCAATCGAAAGAGAGCCGGCTGTTTTGTGGACAGCTGTATAGATCATGGATCATGGATCTTAATCTTGATCTTAGATGATCCTTTGAGGAGGAAAAAGAAAAGAAAAACAAGCATTTGTGGCTGCGGCGAAGCGAGGCTCGGCGAGAAACTTGGCACTTGGCGAAAGCTTGTTTGTACAATACTTTTGCGGGGATGGGGGATGGATGAGATGACGATCGATCTTCTTTTTTTTTTCTTTTTTTCTTTTTTGTTTTTTGTGTGGCTGCTGTGAGGTTGTTTGGTTTCGAAGAGACGGAAATGAGGGAGGTGA
>Ga0247769_1000543_pt1 | contig 10254 bp, 11 predicted proteins | sample UWRJL166409R6_FD_179942 | JGI IMG/M metagenome (GOLD analysis project Ga0247769, IMG submission 179942) | Plant litter microbial communities from Arlington Agricultural Research Station in Wisconsin, United States - UWRJ-L166-409R-6 | ecosystem: Environmental > Terrestrial > Plant litter >... | reverse complement strand
CGGGCATCCGTAGCGTCCGCCCAACTCGTATTTGAGCGGCGCGCAGAACGCAATGTAGGCGAGACTGAGCCTGCTGCGTCGGCATCGGGCCGAACGCAGCCCCCCAAGGCGCACGCTTCATGCCACGCCCCCGCTGTATTGAGCGCGCAGTGACTGGCGTGGCAGGAAGCGTGCGCCTCTCGCGAAGCTCGGCCCGAAGCCGACGCAGGAGGCGAGTCGTTGATCTCAAGGACAACGCAGTGCACGCGCTCCGGCGGGCGTGGGGACGTTACAGAGCGTGCAGCGTGCGCACTGCTGAAGACGCTCAACGACTACCTCCCCCTGCCGCGCGCAGCCCGAAGGGCGAGCACGCTCTGACAAGACAGAGGGGGGGAGGTCGGCGGCGCGCAGCACCCGAAGGGTGCGAGCACCGACGGGTGCCTACGCCTCGCTTCGTCGGACAGCGAGGGGGCAGGAGTGATGCCCACGGCTGCAACTCAGCGTTGGCCCGCCCGTTGTAGTGCCTTCCTCGAGGCGCGTCTTCGCGCCTCGCCGAGAAAAAACAAAATCAGAAGCGGCCCGAAAAACGCCACCAGAGCGATGGAGATCGTCTCGTTGCGCAGACGTTCCCTGGCAACCCCCGCGAGGTTGATGGTAGGTGCTTCCGGCAGATACGTAACCCCGAGAATGTCTCCTGGTTGAGTCGCGCTGCAGTTGGGAACCTTGTCGAGCCCTTCGAAAATTCGCCCAGCCACGCGGAATTGAAACTTGGCAGTGCTGTGCTGCTCGCACCGCTTCTCGACGAGCCGCCCTTCCGTGACCAACCCATGGTCGGTCAGTCTCCAAAACGTTGACCAATTGAACGACCCAACGATGAGCGCAAGAATCGCCGCCAGGGCTGCGTAGGCAGCACCAAACCTTGCGATGACGCGGATGTTCAGCATGATGCTCGGTGGACGTTATCGCGGTCGGGTCTGGCTAACTCGTATTGAGCGACGCGGAACGCAATGTAAGCGAAAGCGGACGAAATATTGCGAAAAAGAAGCCGACCTCGCCTGTTTATACCGATCTCTGTATGCCAACAATTACAGCGCTCACGGCATGAGCGACGCTCGGACGAGCGCGACCACCGCCGGCAGATCACGCATGACGAGCGCGGCCTGAACGCGCAACACGCGATACCCAAGCCCGCGAAGCTCCGCATCCCGGCGCGCATCCGCACGCGGCCGCGACCCATGACACGCACCATCCACCTCAACCACGAGGCGCACCGAAGGCGCGCAGAAATCAACGATGTAGCGCCCCGCAAGCGGCACCTCGCGCCGAAACTGCACGCCCAGCTGCCGCGCCTTGAGCGCCGACCAAAGCCGCGCCTCCGAAGGCGTGAGCTCTTGGCGATTCGCCCAAGCGCACTGCTCGAGCCGAAGCTGCTTGCGAATGAGATTCTCCGTTTTCCGATCACGCATGGACTGAGCCTCCTGCGTCGGCATCGGGCCGAGCGCAGCCCCCCAGGCGCAGGCTTCATGCCACGCCCCCGATGTATTGAGCGCATAGCGACTGGCGTGGCAGGAAGCGTGCGCCCTCTGGCGAAGCTCGGCCCGATGCCGACGCAGGAGGCGAGTCGTTGAGCTGAAGGCAGTGCACGCCCGCCGGCGGGCGTGGGGACGTGCCAAAGCGAGCAGCGCTCGCTCAGCTCAGAACGTCACACGACGCAATGTGACTACCTCCCCCAGCCGCGCGCAGCGAAGCGAGCACGGCTAAGGGGGAGGTCGGCGGCGCGCAGCACCCGGAGGGTGCGAGCACCGACGGGTGCCACCGTCGCTCAGCGACTCTGAGCGAGGGGGCAGGAGCGGAGAGAGAGGGATTCTCTGCGGTGCTCGCCGGCTCCGCCGGCTGCGCTCCTCGAAACCTCGAGTTCACGCGCGGCGCGTTGGGCTGCGTCGCGACTTCGTGCATTTGAGTCGCGCGGCGGCTCGGTGCGAACCCTCCGTGATGCGGGCTCGTGATGCGACGATTGGATCCGATCGGTCGCTGTGGTTCGAATCCCTCCGCCGAGCTTCACTCGGGTTTCGAGGGGCGCGGCGGGCTCAGATTTTATTTGCGGAGAGAGAGGGATTCGAACCCTCGGCAGGCTTTTGACCTGCGTCCGCTTGGGGCTGCCCCCACCGTCCAGTGCTCGCTCGCTGCGCGAGCTCCGCGCTTCCTGCCTCCCCCAAATTCCGTGCTCGGCCTCCGGCCTGCGCGCGGAATGGAGGGAGGCCGTCGTGACTCGCAGTGTCGAGTTCGAATTCGAACTCGATTTTTGAGTCACGCGAGGCACTCGACGCAGTGGCGTTCGAATCGACTTGCTCATTACGCTCGCCTCCATCGCCGGCAGCGTGCCGGGCTTCGCGAGAGGCGCACGCTCCGCGCCGCGCCAGTCAAGGCACGTGCAACACGGCGGGGGCGCGGCACGCAGCCTGCGCCTGGGGTGGCTGCGCCCGGCACGCTGCCGGCGATGGAGGCTCAAATGCGTGTTCCCTCACCTCTCAATTCGAAATCCGCAGCTCGGCTCGAGCTCTTTGCTCGGCAGCATCGCTCGCATCTCACCGAGTCCGAGGCCCGGCTCTGGTCCGTTCTCAATGCTCGCCAGCTGGGTGTTTCCTTTCGTCGTCAGGTGCCCGTCGCGGGGCTCTACATCGCTGATTTCCTAGCGCCAAGCATCAAGCTCATCGTCGAGGTCGACGGCGCCATTCACGCGCGCAAGCAGGGCCCGGATGCGCGCCGCGATCTCAAGCTGCGGCGTGCTGGCTTCCGCATCGTCCGTGTCAGCGCGCAGCTCGTGCTCAGTGATCTCGCGGCGGCCGTCGCGCTCGTGCGCGCCGCGCTCTAACCGCCGCGATCGCTAACTCCGCCAGGTGGAGCGATGTCGTCCTTCGCAGTGCACGCCCGCCGGCGGGCGTGGGGACGTTACAGAGCGTGCAGCGCTCGCTCAGCTCAGAACGTCATGCGTCGCGATGCGACTACCTCCCCCAGCCGCGCGCAGCGAAGCGAGCACGGCTTTGGGGGAGGTCGGCGGCGCGCAGCCGGCGGAGCCGGCGAGCACCGACGGGTGCCTACGCCTCGCTTCGTCGAACAGCGAGGGGGCAGGAGCGGAGAGAGAGGGATTCGAACCCTCGGCAGGCTTTTGACCTGCGTCCGCTTAGCAAGCGGGTACCTTCGGCCACTCGGTCATCTCTCCAAAAGATTTTCGGAAGCCAGGGAGGCCGAGAACGTAGCCGCAAGCGGTTTGGGGTCAAGTGGGATCGGTAGGCTGGCTAATTTGGTGAATTTTGCTGGGGTTTTATGGGGGTTCGGGGATCGCGGGGGGACGTTTGGGTGGGAGGCGCTAGGCTCGGCGGCATGATCTTGAGCCGTCCCGATGTTCCGCGGCCCTCTGCTGCCGCCTGTGACAAGGCGCGCTCGCTGCTCGAACGCGCACTTGGGCCTTCGAAAGTGCTCACGGATCACGACGCTTGTGAGCGGTTCGTGCGGGATGAGTCGGAGGCGGTCGGCGTGGTGCCGGATGCGGTCGTGCTCGCGGAGAACGCGGACGATATTTTGGCGGCGTTGCGCGTGGCGCGTGAGGCCGAGGTGCCGATCACGCCGCGCGCGGGGGGCACTGGGCGTACGGGGGGCTCGGTGCCGGTTGCGGGTGGCATCGTGCTTTCGACGTTGGGCATGAATTCGATCGTGGAGATCAATCGGCGAGAGGGGCTCGCGGTGGTGCAGCCCGGGGTCATCCTTCAGGATTTGCAAAACGCGGTCGAAGCGGAGGGCTGGTTCTATCCGCCAGATCCGAATTCGCAGGCTTCGTGCGCGCTCGGCGGCAACGTGGCCGAGAATGCGGGCGGGCCGCGCGCGTTCAAGTACGGCGTGACGCGCGACTATGTGCTCGGCATGGATGCGTTCTTGATCGGCGGTCAGCGCATTCGCGTGGGACGGCGCACGATGAAGGGCGTGACGGGCTACGACGTGACCGGCTTGCTCGTGGGCAGTGAGGGCACGCTTTCGGTTTTTGGCGATATTACGCTGCAGCTGATTCCGAAGCCGGAGAGCGTGATGACGCTGATGACCCTGTTTTCGAACGTGAAGCAGGCGAGCGAGGCGGTGCAGGAGATCATCGGGCGCGGGCTGGTGCCGCGTTGTATCGAGCTTTTGGACGCGACCACGCTGGAGGCCATGCGCAGCGCGGGCAACGCGATTGATGCGCGTGCGGGGGCGATGTTGATCATGGAGGTGGACGGGGACGAGGCGGCTTGTGAGCGGCAGGCGGAGCGCGTTGCTGACGCGTGTGAGACGGCACAGGTGTTGGACGTGCTGGTGGCGCAAGACGCGGCGCAGCGCGAGAAGCTGTGGGCAGCGCGGCGCCAGATGAGTCACGCGGTGCGCAAGCTGACGAAGAAGAAGCTGAGTGAAGACGTCGTGGTGCCGCGCATGCAAATTGGCGAGCTATTGGATCGCGTGGCACGCACCAGCGAGCAGACCGGCGTACGTTCACTGACCTACGGGCATGCGGGTGACGGCAATCTGCACTGCAACTATTTGTGGAACGAGGACGACGAGTTGCCCGCGGTGGAGCGCGCGATCGAGCAGCTGTTTCGCGATGTAATCGAGCTGCGCGGTACGCTCAGCGGTGAGCACGGCATCGGCGTGCTCAAGGCGCCGTACTTGCCGCTCGAGCAATCGCCGGAGCTGATTACGCTGCAGCGCGATTTGAAGCGCGTGTTCGATCCGCAGAATCTGCTGAACCCGGGAAAGATTTTCCCTGCGGGCAGTCACCGCGCCTGCTGATTTGCCAAATTGACAGCAGACGAATGTAGGCCACACGCCGGCGCGTCAATTTGACCGCGGCGGCGCGCGGCTTCGCGCTTGGATCGCAGGCATTTTCCGATGATTCGCGCGTACTACGAGCTGGCACATCGCTTGCTAACTCGGAGGCTGTCCATCATGACTCCCGCCCGCTCCCGCTCCCGTTCCCGAGGCGTTACTCCAATCGCAGCTGCGCTGGCCGTGCTGGCAGTTGGCGCCAGCGCATCGTGTATGTGGTGGCTGCGAAGTCTGGGCGTCTCGCATGATGGGCAAGAATCATCGCGCGCGGATGCGGCTCAGATTCAAACCGCCGCCAAGGCATTCCGTGCTCAGCACGCGGACGGTTGTCCCACGCTGAGCAGCTTGAAGGAAGAGCAGCTCTTGGGCCGTAGCGCACGCACTGACGATGCTTGGGGCAATCGCTTCCGGATCAGTTGCCAAGACGGCGAACTCTCGGTGAGCTCTGCCGGCCCCGACGGCAAGGCAAACAGCGCGGACGATATTAGCGCGGCGCGTTGACCGCGTCAGAGACACGCGGCGTTGAAGCGCTCCGTGCCGTTCCAATCACACGTGCCGGAGATGCAGTCGACTAGGTTGTTGTCGAACGCGTTGCTCGCGTGATCATAAATTTTGAACCAACCACCGTCATCCCACACGGCCGTTGGCATGCCATTCGCGGATGCGAATTGGCTGTGCAGCTTTTGGTACCACTGACGAGCGTTGTTACAGTCGAATTGGTCGTAGCGGCTGCCCCAAGCGACACCCCACTCGCCGATGAACACGGGCATGCCTTTGCCGACCGAGGCCGCCCAGGCGCTCATCGTGGCTATGGGGCCTGAAATGTCCGTATCCGTCCAGGGGTCGTCGTAGCTGCCCTGGTTGTCTCCGCAGAACGTCCAAGGATTGTAGTGGTGGAACGTGGCCATCAGGTACGGATCGTCACCATTGCCGACGCCGTTCAGATCCTTCCAGACCGCAGGGATTTCTGCGGCTCCGAACCACTGATTGCCACCGATGACGACGATGCGTGCAGGGTCGACCGCGCGAATTTTGGCATAGGCCTTGGCCGTCATGTTGCGTAGGTCGGCCGCAGGCATGGCCGAGCTGTCTTCGCGGTGAGGCTCGTTCAGGATTTCGAAGATCAAACGGTGCTCGCGCGCGGCGAAGATGTCGGCGATGTCGCCCCAAAGCCGCTCCAGCACGGCACCGCGGCTTTGCGTCTTCAGGGCGGTTTCGTGGTGCGCGTTCAGCACCACGTACAACCCCGGCTTCGAGAGCGCGTAGTCGACGACTTGCTCGATTGCCAGGAGCCGGGGATGAGAGCGATTGACGTCGCCGACCATTGGATCACCGACGAGCGTGTCGCCATTCGTCACCTCGGTCCACGTCACTGGGATGCGTAGCAGCCGAAAACCTTTGGCGTAGTAGGCGTCTATCTTCGCGCTGGCTGCCGCAAATGTGGGCGGGTGCTGCGTGCTCTCGAACATCTGCCCGAGATTGAAACCCTTGCCCATGGCCACCACCGCAACTTTCGCGGTGACGGCGGTGCTGCCTGGCAAACCTGCCGTGCCGCCATTGGGCGGGTTGCCCGAGTCGCCGGCTCCGGGCAATGCGTCGCCGCCGCCCGCACCGGAGCCCGCATGACCCACATTGCCGGCCGAGCTCGTGCTGCCAGCCGAGGCGGAGGCACCCGCGTCACCACCGCCTGCGGAGGTATTTCCCGCATCGCAGGCGGCAGACAGGACGAACGTCGCGAGAGCGAACGCTGCATAGCGAACGTGACGAAGCATCCCGGGTACTAGCACGAGGTCGCGCGCTCAGTGCGGGCCGGCTCCTGCTTTTACGGCCGCGGCCACGCCGCTCGCGGTGGTGACTTGGTAGGTGTAAGGCGGAGTGAAGGGGCTTCCGCCGCCTTCCTTGGCTTGGTCGCCAGAGGTCGAAGTGTAGCTGTTCGCGCGGTCATTGCTGCCGAGCGCGATGTACGCGGTGCCTTCGTTTTCCGTGCTGTTGAATTGATGCGGAGATTTGACGCCTTCGAAGGCGTTTCCTTCGAGCAGAATCGAGGCTTCGATTCCAGCGCGCACACAGTAGTTCGACGCCGTCGAATTGTAATAGTTGTTGAACAGGTGGTTGCGTCCGAAGCGCACGCGCGGCTGGCGTTCGACGACACCGTCTGCCCACCAATTGTGGTGCCACGTCACGTTCAGGGGTCTCGTGCTCGGCCAACCCGTGGGTTTGGAGTCTGTTCCGCCCACGAGGTTGCTGAAGCGATGCCCCGCGGCGCCCGTCGAATCGTCGCCGACGTTGTCGGTGCGCGGCGTATAGGAGAATTTGGTCCAAGACACGGTCACGAAGTCTGCATCATTGGTGATGTCGAGGTTGCCGTCCGTTCCGTCCATGACCAAGCAGTGATCGAACCAAACGTGATGGGCCGAGCCGTTCACGCTGATCGCGTCGGCGCCGGAGGAGCAACCCGTGCCCGAGTCGAACGACGGATCTTTCGTACAATCTCCGACGCCGTAGCCCGAGATTTTTAGATTGCGAATGATGACGTTGGAGCTACCGGAGCCGATGCCCAGGTGTCCTTGAATCTTGGCGCCCGACGAACAACCAATGATTGTCTTGTTCGAGCCAAGGTTGATGCTATCGGCGGCAAATTCGCCTTTGACGTAGATGACCTTGGCCGCGGTGCCCGTCACCTCGCTCTTGAATTGGGCGAGGGTGGTGACCAAGATCGGCGTTGCGGTTCCTCCTCCCGTCGTTGCCGTACCCTGGCTCGCCCAACCAATCGGTTTTGGGTCGCTCGCGATGTAGCTGGGTACCGGGCATGGACCATCGTTGTTCAGCGCACCAGCGCTGCCGCCCTGCGAGGAACCGCCGGATGCGCTGCCGCTGACTCCCGTCATTCCACCGGAGGCCGTGCCGCCCGCCGCACCTCCGCGCCCAGCGCTGCCGCCCGCTGCAGTCCCGCGTCCAGCGGTGCCGCTCCCAGCGGTGCCACCCGCGGCCGTGCCGCCGGCAGCGGTGCCACCGAGTCCAGCTGCACCTGCGCCTGCGCTCGAGGCGCCGCCGCCTCCTGCGCGAGCTGCCGAGCCTCCAGAGCCGGTCGCACCACCAGCTGAGCTCAGCCCGCCTGCACTCGCGCCGGCTTTTGCGCCGCCGGTCGTGCCGCCACTGCCGCTTTCGTTGCCCGCATCGCTCGACGAATCACCGCAACTTTGACTCAAGAACGATAGTCCGACGACAGCCAACAGCAGCGTTCGATGCGATCTCATGAGCCGTAATGAACGGCAGGCGCGAATCGATCACTTGCGCTCAGCTATCTGGTCACCTGGACAAATGTTAGGTGATGCAACCTGTCCAACATAAAGTTGGACAAATGTTCGACACGCGGGTTGACCAAGCCAGAATTTGGCCTACAAATGCTAGACACAAGCTGTTCAAATCCTAGACAAGAACGCCACAATGCCCCCCGAAGCCTTCGACTACCTGCTGATTGGCGGCGGCCTTCAGAACGCCCTGATCGCTCTGGCGGTGCTGAAGCGCGACCCCGACGCGCGGGTTTGTATGGTCGAGCGCGGCGCGAAGGTAGGCGGCAATCACCTGTGGTGCTTTCACGGCTTTGACCTCAGTGAGCGCGGGCAGGCGTTGGTCGCGCCGATCGTCGTCCGACGTTGGGACGGCTACTCGGTCCGATTTCCGGGCCTCGAGCGCCGGGTGGACACGCCGTATGCAGCGGTCAGTAGCGCGCGGCTCGCCGAGTACGTCGCGGAAGTGTTCGCGCGTAGACCGCGCTCGCGGCTGATACTCGGCCGCTCGGCCCTGAGTGTGGAAGCGACGAGCGCCACCCTGAGCGACGGCGAAACTCTACATGCACGGGTAGTGATCGACGCTCGTGGTCCAGAGGCGCATGCGAGTGAGCACATCATCGGCTACCAGAAGTTCGTCGGATTGGAGCTCGAGCTCGAACGGCCAATCGATCTCGTCGACCCGATCGTGATGGACGCGAGCGTGGCCCAGGAAGACGGCTTCCGTTTCGTCTATACGTTGCCGCTCGCTCGGTATCGCGTGCTGGTAGAAGATACCTACTTCGCCGATGGTCCGGAGCTGGATCTGGGTTTGCTGCGCACGCGGGCACTGGCCTATGCGCATCGCCTGGGGCTGGCAGTTGCCGGCATTTCTCGCGAGGAAACCGGCGTTTTGCCGCTTCCCGCGCTGGCCGTCGCGACGCGCCCTGGGTCGCCTTGGTGCGCGGGCTATGCCGGCGGTTGGTTCCACCCCACGACGGGCTACTCCTTCCCGATCGCCGCCCGGCTCGCCGCGCACGTCGCGAGCACCACCCCCGAGACGCTTTTCGGAGACAGCTACGACTCGCTCGCCCGTGAGCATGCGCGTCAGCAACGCTACGCCTGCTTACTGAACCGGTTGCTGTTCCAAGCAGTACCGCCCGAGGCGCGGCGCAACGTGCTCGAGCGCTTCTACAAGCTACCGGAACCGAGCATCGCGCGCTTCTACGCGCTGTCCACTACTGCGCTGGATCGCGCGCGGATCTTGTGCGGGCGCCCCCCGCGCGGGCTCTCACTGACACGCGCCTTTACGAAGGGACTGCTGCAATGACGAACCGCGCGTTCGCCGTAGAACAGCCGTGCACCCTGGTCACGTTGCTGTCCGAAGAGTTCGAGGATCGACGCCTGGCCAAGTTGCTCGGTCCCGAGCATGGCGTTCCCGCACACTTGTGGGATGCGGCGCTGGTCGGCCCGCTGATGGACTTTCTGGGACGTCCAGGAAAGGAGTTCCGCGCGCGGCTGGTACGCCTGGGCTGGCAATTGAGCGGTAGAAGCCACGCGCCGCCCGCCGAATTGCCGCTGATCATCGAAGCCTTGCATTCAGGCTCGCTGATCGTCGACGACATCGAGGACGAATCGAGCGAGCGCCGCGGAGGACCCGCGCTGCACTGCCGCTACGGCCTGCCACGCGCGCTCAATGCCGGGAATTTCCTGTACTTCTGGGCGCTCGAGTTGCTATCGCGCTTGGGCTTACCCCCGATCACCGGACTCGGCGTGCACCGCGCGTTCAGTCGCACTTTGCTCGCCTGCCACCAAGGGCAAGCCCTCGATCTCTCGATCGATGTCACGCGGCTCGAGCAGCGTGAGGTGCTGCCCGCGGTGTCCGCGGTGACCCAGCTGAAAACCGGGATGCTGTGCGAGCTCGCGGCGTACATGGGCGCGCTCAGCGCGGGTGCTTCGCAGAACAAAGCCCAGGCGATTGCGCATTTTGGTCGAGAGCTCGGCATTGGGCTGCAAATGCTGGACGATCTGGGCGGAATCAACAGCGAATGCCGCGCACACAAGGGTCATGAGGACCTGCGCCATGGCCGCCCGACTTGGCCTTGGGCGTGGGCAGCAGGAACGTTGGAGCCGCGCGCTTACGCCAAACTTCAAGAGC
>Ga0247769_1000542_pt1 | contig 10256 bp, 2 predicted proteins | sample UWRJL166409R6_FD_179942 | JGI IMG/M metagenome (GOLD analysis project Ga0247769, IMG submission 179942) | Plant litter microbial communities from Arlington Agricultural Research Station in Wisconsin, United States - UWRJ-L166-409R-6 | ecosystem: Environmental > Terrestrial > Plant litter >... | reverse complement strand
CCCGCTTCCACGCAGAATACGCGTTATACACCGTCAAGAGGTCCGAGTCTCCTTTCCGGAAGCCCTTGCGAATCGTGTCCGCCTGGTTGCGCTGGCCGAATGGCGCAACAAAGGGGGACTTGGAGGAAAGAATGGCAGCAACCGTGATTGCCATGTCGAGGCACTTGAAGACGGCCCCGAGCAGAATGAGTTTGCCCAGGAACACGTCAAGTGGGAGGCGGGCGAGCTGCAACCCGAGAGGCGTCAGCTCCTCGGAAGATGCAGTCAGAGCGCGGACATCCACCAAAGCATCTATTGCTCGTCGAATGTTCTTCGCCGACGGTGGGTCAAGGGCTTCGCCAAGCGTCTCTTCGATGCCGCCAATCTTGCAGATCTTGACTCTGATGGCAAGGTCCTGCAAGGAGAGACGGAGCATCTCTGGGGTTTGCTGGTCGCTCATGATGTTGTCGTGTCGGTATTTGGTGAACAGATGGAAGCAGAGACCTTCCTGGACACGCCCCGCGCGACCACGCCGCTGCTTCGCATTGGCCCTGGAGATGAACGAGTCGATGAGCCGAGAGAGCTGGCGTCTCTCATCAAATCTCATCTCTTTGTGTTTTCCAGTGTCGATGACACATGTCACATCGGGGATCGTGATGCCAGTTTCTGCAATATTTGTTGCCAGAACGATCTTCCTCAAGCCCGGAGGGGGGACAAGGAAAGCCGACTCTTGCTCTTCCGTAGCAATAGTCGAATGCAGAGGGTACACAAGCCAGCTCTCAGCGAAGCTCCTGTCACCCATGAGCATGTCGTTGAGCGTTCGGATCTCAGCGATACCGGGGAGGAAGACCAAGATCGCCTTGCTGTACGGAATGTATACCGGATCTGTTGCGATCCGGGCTATCAGCTGAACAATGAGATCAAAGTCAATGCGATATTCGTCCATCTGTGAGAGAGTGTTTCGCGTTCGCGGTGAGTAATTTTTGAGCTCCTTGATGAGCTCCGGCTTCGATGATTTATCCGCCTCGACTTCAAGGTCTTCGTCCAGGTCGACCACCTTCTCTTGGTTGCGCTGGTCAAGCGTGTAGCCTGTCAGTTCGACCACATCTTCGAGATATGCCACCTGCACCGGGAACGTGCGGCCCGGAACGGTCAGAACCGGGGCGTTCCCCAAGTACGCCGAAAACTTCTCAGCATCGACTGTGGCCGACATCAGAACAACCTTGAGGTCCTTTCTCCGGAGGAGCAGCTTTTTCAAGACGATCAAAAGAAAGTCGCTGTCGATCGACCGTTCGTGTACCTCATCAAGAACGAGATGGGTGATTTCTCGGAGATCATTCGATCCCTCGAGCATGCGCATGACGATACCAGTGGTGGCATAAACGAGACGCGTCTCTCTCGAAGTATTCGACTCCAGGCGAATGGAATAGCCAACAAGCGACCTTGATGTGCCAATGTCCCCCTTGTTCTCCCCGAGCTCCTCGCTGACTCTGCGGGCGAGTGAGATGGCAGAGATACGCCGCGGCTCCGTGCAGTAGATCTTGCACGGCTTTCCAAGCATAAGTTGATGCTCGAGCAGGAAGGAAGGTACCTGGGTGCTCTTTCCACTGTCCAGAAGTCAGCAATGCCGAAACACAGAATTAGGGAATGCCTACCATCCCGTTTCACCGCAGATGATCACCACCTGCTCCTTCTCCACAGCTTCGACGACCTGCTCTCTGAATTGCCACATGGGCAGTTGGTGCCGTGAAAGCTGTCACTGTTAAAACCTCACTCGGTCGCCGGGAGAAAGCCAACTTACCAGCATCTGTTGAAACTTGGGCGTGTTCCATTTTTGAATCCATATGTTTTGGTAATATTCTGGGCCCCACGGCGCCCGCTTGGCCCTTTCATGGTCGGAATGCTCCGAATCCGTGAGATTGCGTGACGGGCCTCGACCCTTGAACGCGCCCTGTATGAGAACACCGTCTTCTAGCTCTTGTTCCGCTCGCTTGCGGACCATGTCGCGAAGATGCCGAACCGCTTCGCGGTCTTCCCGATCCGCCTTTTCTTTCTTCGCTTCCGCGAACTCGGACCAGAGATCCTTCCACGTGGCAGGCAGTCTCAAGGAGACCTTCTCATCCTTGGCTGAGCCACCAAATATGAAGAAAAGGGCGGTTGTAGCGATGAATGCTTCGGATTGCTTTGCGTCAGGCGTTGCGACGGAAGCCATCTTAAAGACAAATTGGGTAGGGAGAGCAAATACTTCGAGCTCTGTGCTCTCGGGGGTGGCACAGAGTTCCTGCGGCTTAGACCACTGGATGTTGACGGCGTGTCTGTTGGCGAAGGCAACGTCGGACAAAAGGTGATAGGAGATCTTGACGGATGAGTCTCTAGGAGCCCAGTCGTTAGAACTAGAGGACAGGTATACGATAACGGCACAACAAACCTTGAACGGCAAGCCTCCTCCAAGGCGCGCATCGGACTCACTCCAGTCCACTTCCCAAAATCCCTGATTGTTACCTTGGAGCCATCGGGCCCATTCATGACAGTGCTGGATTTCCCAGTCACCGGGTCGACTTCACTGACGGGGAGGCTCGAAAACAGATCGGCCAGGGTCTGGTCATCGTCGTCATCGTCGTCCTCGGCGAGAATCTCGGCCGCAATGCGCTCGGCTTCCTCATTGACACCCTCCAGGCCTTCAGACGCGCCCGCATCGCCGTCCACTTCTTTCAGCTTCTCCGCTTGCTTCTTCAGAACCGCGGAGTATTCCTTCTCCAAAACTATCCGCTTTGCTCTCCACTGCTGCTCGGCAACATACTTGTCAAAGAGCACGTCCTTCTCAACTCGGTCGATCTTTGCCAACAGGAGGGCTTCCTCAGGACTGACTGGCTGAGCACCGGGCTTGACCTTTGGACCCTTGCCCTTTCCTTGATCCTGACGGGGGCGTTGGACTTCGAAGAGCTTTGCCTTTGTTTCAAGATAAAAGGGGAGCAGTTGGTCGGGTTCGATATCTTCGTCGTAGGATGCAGCGGGTTTCCTTGGAGAAGCAGCACGGGGAGATCGGGGATTGAGCGCGCCATTCTTCAACTTGGATCCTAGCTTGGGGTCGATCTCGAGAAACTTGGGCGTGGTCGCGCCGGACGGCACGGGCGAGTCTAAGGGGGTATCTGCAAGCGCATTGAGTACCCGACGGCCAGGGCTTAGGGTTTCTCTCGTAGGTGGTCTCTTACCTGTCTGGGACTTGGCCGGCTTGCCGCGGCCCGTATAATCGGGGAGCTCGTCCCTGTCGCATTCTCGCGCCAGCCAGTCCATCACCTCCTCCAGGCCCCAGATAGACTCCCCCTTCACGTGGGGCGAGATGTTGGGCGCAATATCGAGGACATACTGCAGGGCGGGCTGGATTCGCCCTTGGGGACAGTCGGAGCCCGTCAGCGTCTGCTGGAGGGTCCAGAGTTTGATGGTAAGATCTTCTTCGGGAAGCAATCTACTAGTTGCACCATCCGAGGTGACACTAGAAGCTGCAAAACGGCCCTCTGCTTGAATGAGGTCCAAAACATGGTCCATCAGCTCCTGTGGCAGCCATTTCTTGGCGTTGATGCTCTCGGCCTGGCCACGCAGGAGACGTCTGTCGGTTTCCAGGCGTGTCTTTTGCCGTTGGGCGTCGCGCCTGACCTTCTGCGCATATTTTTCAACGAGCAGCTGCAGTTCGGACTCTTCCAACTGACGCTCAAACTCCTCTGGACTCAGCGTCTTGGCTTGTGTAGCTTGGCCTGCGGTCGTCGTCGCCGTTGTGCTTCCCGATGGCGGGGCATCTTTGGCCTGCGGGGCGGTCTCGTCTTTGATGGCGCCGGGCGGTGTGTCGCCGTCAGCGGTTTCAGCGGGGTCGGCTCTAGGCTTGGATGCGATCGATGTCGTAGCAAATCCGCGTGCGGGGTTTGCCGCGGGTTTCTTCGATTTCTTCTTGCCAGCCATGGCTGAGAGCGGTCAGACCGTATTTGTATTTGCGATGTCAGAGGAGTGCTGTGGCCGAGGCAATGACTGACGTCGATGTCGACGACTGGGCACTGGTGACCGTCCCAAGACGCCCCAGCAGGGTTCAATCCACTGCAGGCGGGCCCTGAAATTTTCGATGGGTCGCGCACCTCTCGTCTGCCAGAAAACTGGCGAAAATGCGACTCGACCGCTTGCCGTTTCGAGCTCAGGACCCCACCATTGCCGAGCGGCAGGGCAGATGGCTATTTGAACAGGGGTCGGGGGGGTTCAAGCATCCAATGTTTGGAGTCCAGTCCAGATGTGACGTCCTCTCGCGGTTCGGTAGCTCGTTGGGTGCGTTCACCTCTCCGATGTTGATTGGCACGTTGGGTAGGTGGAAGCTGTTAGGTGTCGGCGACTCTGAAAGGGCAGACATGAGATTGGGCCCTTCAGATTCCCTTTTTCCAAGAGGGCTTCTGGGGACTGAGGATCACAACATCCAAAGCGCTTCGAACGCCAACAGGGCTTTCATCCAAGGATGTCTCCATAGAACCACAGGGCATAGATGACCCTAGTAGGTTAGGTCTTGCCCGTCGCCGGGCTGCTCGATCCAAGTACAACCCAAGTAGACGCCTCCGTGAGAAGACACCGCGCATGAAAATACAACCAAGAACGAGTGTTTGCTGCCGAATGAGAAGGGTCTGTTGTGAAATTCACGATGGAAGCTCCAAGTCCAAGTGTGGGGAATGGCGGGGTGAAATGCGGGACAAATGCAAGTGGTCAGTGCTATCAACAGGCCACACAGTTCGAATAAGCGTCGCGGCGATTAGCTACCCATTGCGCACCCGCAGCCCACTTCGCGAAATGTGAGTCGTCGCCGAAATTCAGCATTTGGGGGGAACTTCGAGTCCAAGCAAGCCTAGCGGCAGAAACCCAACGATCCAGAGGATAGACAACACGTGTGACGCTGCGCCTGAGTCTTTCGCTGTTCGACCATGTCAACACTCGATCAGACACAACAAACGCAGCAACATGACTGAAGCGGCCGCTAACGGTGCCTCTGGTGCCGGTGCACTCGACCTCAAGCTGGCAATAGCAGCCCTCACATCGTCGTCCACTGCCGCCAGAACCGCCCAATTGCGGACAATTGACGAGAAGCTGTCCCACAAATGTGAGTCTCAAAGCATCCCAAGGTATCCACCATCTCCATGGTCGCTTCTAACCGCTCCCTGTCTTTGCCAGCTCTCGACCGAGCCACTACCCTGGCCGTCCTCAAGACGCTGTTCTGGACACATGCTTTCTATGCCGACCGTCCCTCCCGACAGGCCGTCCAAAAATGCCTGGTATCCATATGCAAGACGGAAGAGGCCGATGTTCTCACCCCACTGGTGGCGGCGATCCGCCAAGAGTCGCAGAAGCAAGCCATCGCTCCCGGCAGTGCCTTCGTCCTGGCCGAGTGGTGCAGCTTGCTGACCCAGAACCTTGCTGGCACAGCGCTCTGGGGGAAGCTTGTGAACGACATCATACTGTCGACTGCCGACGTGCTGGAGAAATGCCTTCAGCCCACGTCAAAGGGGAGCGTGGGACACTCTGCCCTGGTCATCACCAGGAGGGCATTCCGAACATTGGCGTCGGGAGAAAATAGGGAGAAGGACATTGGTGCCGCAGTGCAGTCCCTCGCCGCAAAGGGTACACAACCCACGGCGAAGAATGCTCCCCTTTTGGGCGTAATAGCTGGCGTCTGCTCGAGGAAGGCGGAGGCTAAGCCGGTCTTCGAGAAGCTCAAGAGCCATTACCTCGCATTTTACACACGTGAGATCATCGGATCTCGGGCACCTCTCCCGAAGCACCTGGCTGGTGGGCTTGGGGATTTCTTCTCCACATTTGTCACCCCCGAAGAACTTGATAAGGATGTCTTTCCAGCCCTCGAAAAAGGACTGCTGAGAGCCCCCGAAGTGGTTTTGAACGATCTGATCACTCCCCTGGTGCATGCCCTCCCAGAGGAGCTGGATCTCTCCAAGGCGCTGAGCGCGCGGTTCATCAAGCCCCTGCTCTCAAATGTGAAGTCATCCAATGCTGTAATTCGCAGCGGTGCTGTCACAGCTTTCAAGGAACTCGTCAATGCTAGCCGGGATTTCGGGGTTCTCGAACAGGTGGCTGATGAGGTTTTAGGGCCACTGAAGTCAGGAAAACTTGCGTCGGCCGACCACCGAATTCTTCATTCTGAGATGCTGGCCTATCTGCCGCCTGTTAGCGGGATCTCATCGAAGATTGCTGCCGGATTGCCTCCCATCACAAGCAAAGAAGGGAACGAGTCTGCCCTGGCTGCCGAGACACTAGCCCTCAACGCCAGCGCAGCCACTCTTCTTCCGAGCGATACTGATGTTCCCAAGGCTCTAATCGATGCATACGTCAAGGGCCTTGCAGACAAGAAACCCCCCGTCAGGCGGATCTGGCTCCTCCGCTGTGGTGAAGTTCTCTATGCATTCTCCCAAGACACCGGGGGCAGTCTACCGCCCAACTTCGTCAAATTTGCGGAGGCCATCCTCCCCCCGCTATTGAACATATTCACCGAGGTGGCTACAAACCCAGTAGCTGCTGCGCAAAGCGGACTTGTCACGGGTGCCTTGGTTCTCTGTGCAGTGGGGACCCTCCTACAACGTTCGGAACTGGCAAGCTTGCATGCGTCGGCCAAGAAGGCCTCTGTTCAAAAGACCAGTTTGACACTTGAGCCAAAGCCATCCTATTTACTCAATCCGCGCATTTATAGCAAGTTCGCGGAAGAGGATCTCAAGTGGCTCACGCGGGCCTTATCTGCCGTTGCTCCCGCTCTCACCACAAGTGCCGTTTCCGTAAGAACGGCTTGGGCACAGGCATTCTTTTACCTCATATGTTCCGCCACCACGCCGCCGACTATACGCCGACAAGCTACAACTGCGCTGTCCGATCTTTATGTCCGGTCTTCGACCAGTACAAATGACATCTTCCCCGTTATCACCGACACGGTCGTTGCAGGTCTATGGCATTGGGTGGGCGCCACCGAGTCCGCCGACAAGGAAAGCGCCGCAGCCCTGGCCAAGTCAGAGAACTCGAATCTGCACCTTGTCCTTAGGGCGATATGTCTGGCACCGAAGGAATACGCCACCCTGGCTGGTTCTGATCCCGTCAAGGAGAAGATGGAGGCTCAAATGTGTTCCTTGCTCGTTCTTGCAAAGGCAGACCTCATTCCCAGAGCAAGCTGGATCGATCTATGTCTGAAGGTTGAGACAGATCCGGGTGAACTCGCCAAGAAGTACGAAGACCGCCTGGTCAGCGAAATTGTGACAAGGACAGGATTTGAGCAAAAGGTACGTCGTAGGTGACACCGTAACGAAGAGCCCTAGCTAACTAGCCTTACCAGTCAAATGCAATTAGGAGGGCGGCCTACAGCGCTGCAGCCGAGCTCGTATTCGTCGCCCCTGAAAACCTCACACCGCGGATCGTGGATCTCATTCGGAAAGATCTGGATGTTTCCGAGGCCCAGAGAGTTGGACCACTCGAGGCGGCTATCTTCCGCACCCCAGAAGGAACTGCCTTCGTTGATGTTCTGGCGAAGAAGCAGAATGTGGTCCCGAATAAGAATACCAAAGACTACGACACATTGAAGTGGGAGAACGAACTTAGGGAGCAATTGGCTCAGAAAAAGGGCACGCAGAAGAAACTCACAGCAGACGAAGCAGCAAAGGTCAACGCCCAGCTGAAAAAGGAGGAGGGCATCCGAAACGACGTCCGCCATATCGCCGCCAAACTCGAGCGTGGGTTCGGAATCGTCAATGGCCTTGCAACAGGGCCCCCATCAGACGCGAGCCGATGGATGGGTCCTGCGGTCAAGGCCATCCTGGATGTCATCGACGCGGGAGCCTGTCTCGTCACCGGAACGACGGGACCGAACGCGTTGATCTCGTGCGCTTCACAGATAGCTTCGCGTCTGGGCTCGATGAGACCTTTTATCGGCGTCGCCACTCTGCGGGCACATGAAGTTTCCGCCCTGCCTGAGAATATGACGCAAGAGCCATTTGAGGACCTTGTCACAAGGGTTCTCTACCGCCTGCGTTTCTCTGGCGAGCAGCGCCCCTTTGACACCGTCTCACTGATCTACATATTACCACTCGTTCTGCTTGTCCTGCAGAAAGGCGGCTTTGGTGCGACTGCGGACGACCGAGACGCTCAGCTCATCTTGGCTATTGAGTTCCTTTCCTTCCACACTGACACCTGTGCGGACGAGGCGGTTCCGCGCGCCGACGTCCTCTCGACACTCGTTTCGTCAATGCAAAACTATAACCAGCACTACAAAATAATCAGAGACTGCTTAGCCGACACAGTGCGGTGTGTTGCGCCCAACATCACTCCTGAAGAGATTGGTGTCCTGGCTCGTGGCACGATTGTACCGCAAACCAGCGTGCGGACCGCGGTTCTCCAGTCGATCAGTGCCGATGTCGATATGAGCGAAGTCCCTACATCGGAGGAAATATGGCTCGCTGCCCATGATGACAACGAGGAAAACGTCGACCTTGGCCGAGAGATCTGGGAGGAGAGTGGCTTCCAAACTTCCGAGGAGCTTCCTGCCAAACTGCTACCCTACTTGGAGAGCAAGGATGCCCAACTCCGCCGTGCCGCTGCGCGATCCCTTGCGGAGGCGCTGGGTGAAAACCCGTCTGCGGTAAACCCCAGCCTGGACAAGTTGAAGGCTTCTTATACGGAGCTTGTCAAGCCGCGAGTGCCCCAGCTTGATGAGTTTGGCATGCCCAAGAAAATGGATCTGTCTGACCCCTGGGAGGCTCGCCACGGGATCGCCCTCGCGTTCCAGGAGCTGGCTCCGCACCTCAAGCTTGCCCATTTGGATGCGTTCTTTAATTTTCTCATTGAGGGTGGTCCTCTTGGCGACCAGAACGCGACCGTCCGCTCCCAGATGGTGGAAGCAGCGAATGCAGCGATTGAGATTCATGGAAGAGCCATTCTCGATAAGCTGATGAGGACATTTGAGAGAACGCTTGAAGCCCCTGACAAGGGATCCGAGGCTGCGGATCGTGTGAACGAGGCGGTCATTATCATGTACGGCGCTTTGGCCCGACATTTGAAGCCGGGTGACGCAAAGATCCCTGTGGTTATCGACCGCCTGCTCGCAACCCTCAGCACGCCGTCCGAAACTGTTCAGTACGCGATCGCAGAATGCCTGCCGCCCCTAGTTCGAACATGCGGAGACAAATCGTCCAAATATTTTGACCAGATCATGGAAACACTACTGTCATCGAAGAAGTATGCGGAGCAACGAGGTGCCGCCTATGGACTGGCTGGCCTTGTGCTGGGCCGTGGCATTGGCGTCCTGAAAGAGTACCGCATCGTGATCACTCTGAAGAGCGCCCTGGATAACAAGAAGGAGATCCATCAGCGGGAGGCCGCGATGCTTGCATTTGAGCTTCTATCCACTATTCTTGGGAGACTGTTTGAGCCATATGTCATCCAAATTGTCCCCCAGCTACTGGCAGGTTTCGGCGATAGCAACGCAAACGTCCGTGATGCCGCGCTGGCAGCAGCCAAGGCATGCTTCGCAAAGCTGAGCTCATTCGGCGTGAAGCAGATATTGCCCACACTCCTGGATGGCCTCGACGATGATCAGTGGAGAAGCAAGAAAGGAGCCTGTGACTTGCTTGGTGCCATGGCTTACCTGGATCCTGAGCAACTGGCATCGAGTCTGCCCGAGATCATCCCTCCTCTGACGGCGGTCCTGAACGACAGCCACAAGGAGGTTCGAACCGCTGCCAACAAGAGTTTGAAGAGATTTGGTGAGGTCATCAACAACCCCGAAATCCACGGCCTTGTGGATATCCTTCTCAAGGCCCTCAGCGATCCTACAAAGTACACGGACGATGCTTTGGACTCTCTCATCAAGGTCCAGTTCGTTCACTACCTCGACGCACCGTCGCTGGCCCTCGTCAGCCGCATTCTCCAGCGAGGTCTGTCGGATCGGTCCAACACGAAGAGGAAGGCGGCACAGGTCATTGGCAGTCTCGCCCATCTCACCGAGCGAAAGGATCTAGTGTCGCATCTGCCTGTTCTCGTCGCCGGCCTCAAAGTGGCGGTCGTGGATCCTGTTCCCACGACTCGTGCAACTGCCTCCCGCGCACTTGGCTCTCTCGTCGAGAAATTGGGCGAGGATGCGTTGCCCGACCTCATCCCCGGTCTCATGCAGACCCTCAAGTCGGACACTGGAGCTGGAGACAGACTGGGCTCGGCACAGGCGCTCAGCGAAGTCCTCGCTGGTCTGGGAACCTCCAGACTTGAAG
>Ga0247769_1000541_pt1 | contig 10258 bp, 6 predicted proteins | sample UWRJL166409R6_FD_179942 | JGI IMG/M metagenome (GOLD analysis project Ga0247769, IMG submission 179942) | Plant litter microbial communities from Arlington Agricultural Research Station in Wisconsin, United States - UWRJ-L166-409R-6 | ecosystem: Environmental > Terrestrial > Plant litter >... | reverse complement strand
GCTTTCGTTGATAGTAGAAGGTCGAGTGCGTATGCCGGAGCTCGAAGCTCTGCGAGAGGCCGCGCAAATTCTCAGCGTGCCCCAAGAACAGATATCCGCCCGGCGCAAGCGCGCGAGTAAAGCGATTCACCACGCGCTGCGCGTTTTCAAGCGTAAAGTACATGAGCACGTTGCGACAGAAGATTACGTCGTAGCTCTCGGGAGCCCACGAGTCATCGGCGACGAGGTTCTCTTCGTCGAACTGCACGGACTCACGAATCTCCTGGGACAAGCTGTACTCGCGGCCGACCACGGTGAAGTACCGTTGTTGAATCGCGTCCGGCGTCTCGCGCAGAGCCCAGTTGGAGTACTTTGCCGCGCGCGCTCGCTCGATCACCCGCGGGTTGATATCGACACCTCGAATCGTGACCTCGAACGGCGGATGACAATCCAAAACGCGCTCGCGCGTGAGGATCGATAGCGTGTAGGCCTCCTCGCCAGACGAGCAACCTGCGGACAGCAGCCGGAGCTGCCGATACGAAGACCGGGCTTCGATGCGTGCGGGCAAGGCAACCTCCGAGAAAGCCCGGAACTGATCGCTGTGACGAAAAAAATAGGTCTCGCCGATCGTCAACTCTTGAGCGATCTCGCGCAGCTCCGGCTGAATATCGGGATGCCGTTCGAGGCGCGTCAGGTAACGTGCGGCGAGCTCGCCCTGTGCCTGCAAGCGTCGCTCCAAGACGCCGGCCAGGAACTCGAGCTTGCCGTCGTCGAACCAAAGCCCCATGCGCAGCGCAACTGCCGTGCGGAACCTGTCGACTTCGACGGAGGCCGCGACAATCATGCGTGGGCGCCTTCCAGAGTCGCCCAGCCAGGCTCGGGAAGCACCTTGGAGGTCTCGAGCACCAGCAGCAGGCGCGCATCGAGTGAGCCAACGGCGGTGATGACCTCCGAGCTCGCGCCAGCCAGGAGCGGAGGAAGCTCGCTGACGGTCGCGGACTCTAGGGACCTCACACCAATCACTGCGCCGACAGAGAGCGCCGCGTTGCGTTCTCCCATTCTCACCACCACCAGACGCGTGCGCGGTTCTGTCGTCCCGTTACCGAGCAGCCGCGCCAAGTCCACGACCGGAACGGGGCCACCCCGGATGATCGAGATGCCGTCGATGAACGGGGCGGTTCCGGCCAGCGCCTCCACAGGCAGCGGCCGCATGGTCTCGGACACGTGCTGCAAAGGCAGCCCACAGACCAGCGACCCCACCTGGCAAAGCAGGACTGCTTGCCGTTGGCCGGAACTCCCACCTTCGATGCTCGGGCTAGTCTTCGCCGACACGCGAGGCCTTTTGAGTGCCGAGCAACGCCTCTTCTACCTTTTCGAACAGCTGCTGACGCGAAAAGGGCTTTGCCAACAGGGTGCTGCCGTTGGTCAGCGCTCGCTGGGTGCCTTTGACGAGCGGACCGCCGCCGGTCATGAGCAGAACGCCAACGTCTTTTCCAAGTGCCGAAAGCTCGTTCTCCAGCCCTGCCCCCACCAGGCCGATGTCGGTCAACACCAAGTCGACCTCGCTGCTTTCGGCCAACAGCTTCGCGGCATCGACGAGATTCGAAGCCTCACGAACCAGGTGGCCCTTGGAACGCAACATGCGCGCGGTGATTTGACGAACGGCGTCGTCGCCATCGATGAGCAGAACGTTTCCGATCACCCTGCCGCCCGATTCCGGCGGCACGCTCGCAAGACTGCGTCCGCTGACTTCCGCGCGCGGCAGCAGGACGCGAAACTCCGTGCCTTGCCCGGGCGCGCTGTCTACTTGGATGTGCCCGCCGCTCTGACGCACGATCCCGTACACGGTAGAGAGCCCGAGACCCGTGCCCTTACCGGCTTCCTTCGTGGTGAAAAATGGCTCGAAAAGACGGAGCCGCGTTTCCTCGGACATGCCGGTGCCGGTATCGACCACGGTCAAGCTCACGAAGCGTCCCGGCTTGACTCCGAACTCAGCCGCCGCAGCTTCGCTCAGCACTTCCTGATCGGTCTCGAGCCGAAGGATCCCGCCCTCGGGCATTGCGTCCCGGGCATTGACGACGAGGTTCAACACCACCTGCTCGAGCTGACTTTGGTCGGCGTGTACCTGACTCAAGTCGTTCGCCAACACCGCCGTCAATTCGATCTCGGCGCCGATCAAGCGCCGAAGCACACTATTCATATTGGAGACGATATCGTTCAGCTGAAGCAGCTTCGGTTGAATCACCTGCCGCCGGCTGAAGGCCAACAGCTGTTGCGTCAGCAGGGTCGCGTTTCGCGCGGCCGCCAACACCTCCACGACATTGGAGCGCCGAGCCTCCTCGGACTCGAAGTCTTCCAAGGCCAGCTCACTGCAACCGACGATCACCGTCAGCAAATTGTTGAAGTCGTGCGCCACGCCACCGGCGAGCTGACCGATGGCTTCCATTTTCTGCGATTGCGCGAGTTGCTGCTCGAGATTTCGTTGCTGAGTGACGTCTCGCAGAAGCGCGATCACGCCGATCACTTCAGCGGAAGGATCTCTGAGCGGCGTCGCCGTGATGGCGACGATCGCCCCTCGCACCGCCGGGTTCTTGACGCGCAGCTCGAGCTGAACGAGCGGCTCGCCGTTGATCGCGCGCTGGAGCGGATTCAGTTCGACAGGCAAGAGTGCGCTGCCGTCCCCCAGGTACAAGCCGTACGCTTCGGCCCAGTCCGCGACCGGCACGTTTCTCAGGGGAATGCCCAGTACGCGACCGGCCTCCTTGTTGATCAGCAACGTCCGACCGTCGCGGCCAATGACGACGACGCCATCCCCCATGCCATCCAAGATGGAATTCAAGATCCGGGTCTGTTGCTGGAGTAGCGACTCGCTCTCGCGCAGCGCTTCAGACGTCTTGACCCGCTCGGTAACATCCCTAGTGATGCCGACGAGACCGAGCGCTTGGCCGGACCGGCCTTTGATCGGCGCCTTCGTCTCCGACGTGAAGTAGGTCTTGCCGCCCGTGTCATGGCGCCGAACCACGTCCAGCATCGGCTCCCGCTGTTGCAGAATGCGTCGCTCCTCTTCCTCACCGGAATCAGTCTCTTCGCCGAAGAACTCCGAGAGGCGACGGCCGACGAGCGCGCGTGGGTCCGAGCCCCCTAGCCCGCGAACGAAAGACGAATTGGCGCGCAGGAACCGAAGGTCGGAGTCCTTGAAGTAGATCCCGTCAGGACTGTTGTCCATCAAATCTCGCAGCAAGCGACGCTCGTATTCCAGCTCCTGCGCCAACCGAAAATGCGACGCCGCGGTTTGCACCTTGCGCAGTAGATCGTCTTCATCCCAGGGCTTGGTGACGTAGGCGTAGACCTTGCCCTCGTTGACCGCACGCAACACCGCTGGCAAGTCTGCAAATCCGGAGACCATGATGCGCTGCGCGAGGCTATCTTCCCCCATTTTGCGCAAGAATTCGTCGCCGTTCATGCTCGGCATGCGCTGGTCGGTAATGACGACGGCAATGTCTCGGTTTTGCTCGACGAGGTTGAGCGCTCGCTCGGGGCTCTCGCTCTTCAAGATCGTGTAGTCGTCGCCCAGCAGGTCCTCGAGCGCAGTGAGGATCTGCGGCTCATCGTCGACCAGTAGCACTCGTTCTTTCGCCACTTGCACGCTAGTTTCCCTGGTTCAAAGCAAATACAGCGCGCGGCCATTCTGCAACACACAGCCCGCCGTCCCTGAACTCGAGGCGAGTGCATCGGGCAGAGTCCGGTCAAATTGCATCATAGGTAGTTTGGTCCTTCGCATTCTGACCTTCCGCCACGCGAAACTTGAGGAAGTCGGGTCTCGAGCGATCAGCAACCTATACATCGAAAAAGCCGTTCCTCAGCAAGCGAGTTAGCTCAACCGAAATGTGACAGAACGTGACTGCGAGACTACAACGGCGGTTTTCGCCACCCCGACTTCACTCGAGTGTTAGCTGATTGGTATTCTGTGTGTCCGAATGCGGGGCACATGCGCGAGCGCGGCGCTCCGCTTCACGCCGCACCCCGAGTAGTAAGCTCACTTCCCTCGGCCCCCAGAAACGGGCCAGGGCGCCCGAAAAGAAACCCTTGCAAGAGGTCACAACCAGCGGCGACCAGAACCGCGCGTTCCTCTTCACACTCCACGCCTTCGGCGACGATGGTCTTATCCATGGCGTGGCACACCCGAATCAGCGACAGCACGATCGATTGCTTGGTCGGATCGCGATGAATGTCACGAACCAGGGAGATGTCGAGCTTCACGAACTCTGGCTCGAGTTGGGACAAGTTCGCAAGGCCCGCTTGACCTGCGCCCAGATCATCGATCGCGATCCGAAACCCGAGTTCGCGCAAGCGCCTGACCCGCACCGCCACGTCCTTGACGTCATCGATTGGTTCGCGATCGGTGAGTTCGAGGACGACCCTGCTGGCGATCCGAGACAGCGGTGCGCTCGGTAAGTACAGGAGCGGGTCAAGCAGGTCTTCTGCGTGTAGGTTCACGAAAATCGCCGAAGTATCGTCGGCGCTTGCGTCGACCCCGGCCGCGACCAGGTCGCGCACCGCGCGTCCGACGTCTGGAATCCTGCGCAAGCGCTGGGCCGCTTTGAGCACGGCACCGGGGTGCGGGAGCATCGCCTCTTCACTGCGCAAGAACGCTTCATAGGCAAATACTGCGCCATCCGCGCGCACGATCGGCTGATAGGCCATCCATAGCGAGCGCAACGCGCGGTCCAGCTTGGCCTCGATGCCCGCTCGATCACCGACATAGAACGAACCGCTGCCGAACTCGTTGGCACACTGTCGCTTCAGTCGCGCGATTCGGCCGAAGCTGACCGCGCGCGCGACGATCGCTCGCAGCTTCTCGATCGAAACGGGTTTGATCAGGTACTGCAAAGCACCGTATTCGACCGCCATCGCAGCCCCGCTGAGATTCGGCTGGCCCGTCATCAACACGATCGGCAGGTCGAGATCATACTCCCGAACCGCACGCAGGAGCTTCAAGCCACTGACGCCCGGCATCTGAATATCGCTCACCACTAAATCGAAGCGCTCCGTCCCGAGCAACGAAAGTGCGGCTGCGCCCGTGCTGACGCTCGTCACGTGAATCGTTGCGGACTCGAGCGCCCGTGCCAGCATGCTCAAGATCGTCGGATCGTCGTCCACCAAAAGGACGCTTGCTACGTTGTCCGCAAGCACTTGCATGTCGTTTTCCGAACCCCAGATTGACGAAACACGTGCGCAGGCGCCACCAATGCGCGAGCACTCGAGTTCACTATGAACTCATATCGACGGGCATGCGACTGTGTCCAAAATGCCGCTCGCCGCCCGAGCCTGGGGACGAACGAGCCCGGCTCGTTCCGGCAGATTGCGCTCGAGGTCGTCGGCTCGAGGCGCCATCGTTGCCGTTCCGTATTCTCCAGTCCCGGAAACACCTGCCCTCGGTAACAAACTGTAAGAGTCAGCGCGAACGAGTCGCGCCGGCCGTGAACCACAATATCCTACCCGAGCGCGATGCTGCACATGACGAGAACCGACGCTCGACTTTCAGAGTCGATGTGACTCAAACTACCCACGTGGGTTACTGCCTGGACGAGCGCCAAATGCAAACCGAGATTCGCTAGAGTGGCTGCACGCGAGCCGCAGACGTACCGTGCTCGACGGCGGCGAAGGTCGCTGTCATGCGCGGTACTCTTGCTGACACTACCGAGCCTGGCTCGAGCGGAGGACAGCATCGGCCCGCTGCCGATCGAGATTCACGCCTTCGTGAGCCAGGGCTTCATCAAGACCACCAGCAACAACTACCTGGCCGAAGACTCGATGCACGGCAGTTTCGAGTTCAGCGAAGTCGGCATCAACTTCAGCAAACAGCTCACCGACCGCATGCGCGTGGGCATGCAGCTCTTCACCCACGACCTCGGCCCACTCGGCAACTACCGCACGCGGTTCGATTGGTTCTATTTGGACTATCGTTTCTGGGACTGGTTCGGTCTACGTGCCGGTCGCACCAAGTTGCCCTTTGGCTTGTACAACGAGAGCAGTGATATCGACGCGGCGCGCGTGCCCGTGCTGTTGCCGCAATCGCTGTATCCGGTGTCCTTTCGAGACTTCCTGCTCGCGCAAACCGGCGGCGAGGCCTACGGCATCGTACCCTTGGGCTCCGCGGGCAGCCTCGAGTATCGGCTGTACGGCGGCACCGTTTTCTACGATACGGCCGACGCGAGCTCCACGTTGAGTAACGTACGGGTTCCTTACATCTTGGGCGCCCGATTGATGTGGCAGGCCCCTCTCGAAGGCCTGCAGCTGGGCGCTAGCGCTCAGCAGCTGCGCATCGACGCGGAGGCAAGCATCCCCGAAGCGCAGGTGGCGCAGCTGCAAATGGCCGGCCAACTGCCAAACGACTATAGCAATCCCGTCAAGCTGAAGCTGCCAGCGCTGCTGGCCGTTGCGTCGATCGAGTACAGCGCTCACGATCTGCTGTTGGCTTCGGAGTATAGTCGTTGGCGCGTCGCGCTCGAGAGCCCCGTCGCGTTGTACTCCGTGCCGGAGACGGCGAGCGAGCGCTTCTATCTGATGGCCGCTTACCACGTGACCTCCTGGTTTACGCCGGGCGTCTACTACTCGGTGCTGTTCGCCGACGTCGATGATCGAAAGGGCCAGTACCCGGGGCCCGTCGCCGGAACCCCGCCCGCCGGTCGCGCCGCCTATCAGCACGATCTCGCCCTCACCACCAGGTACGATCTGAACTCGTACTGGCTATTGAAGCTCGAGGGACACTACATGCACGGCACGGCAGGCTTGAGCTCCGCGCTCAATGACAATCGCCCTCTCTCGACTTTGACCGAAGATTGGGGCGTCTTCCTGGTCAAGACGACCGCCTACTTTTGAACCGGTCGCGTGACAAGGCGATGATCAAAAGTCGATCTCACTCTCTGTCTTGCAGCCCGCGGAATACGCGACGGGCGTTGCTTTGGTCACTGCTTGGCTTGTGCACACTTGGTGGCCGATCCGCTCTCGCACAGTCGATGCCCGGATTTCGAATTCTCGTTCATCCAGAAAATCCGGCCACGAGCGTGAGCAAGGACTTCGTGACCGACGTGTTTCTGAAGCGCTTGACCCGCTGGCACGATGGCGAGACCGCACATCCCGTCGATCAACGCGCCGACTCCATGGTCCGCAAATCGTTCTCGGATAGCGTGCTGCGGCGTTCGGTGGCCGCGGTCAAGCGCTACTGGCAGCAACGTATTTTCTCTGGCCGTGATTTGCCGCCGCCGGAGTTCGATAGCGACGAGGCCGTCGTCGGATACGTGCTGAAGCACCGCGGGGCGATCGGCTACGTATCGGTCAGCGCCAAGCTCGATCGAACGAAAACGGTGACGGTGCAATGATGGCGGCACGAAGGGCCGTAGTTGGTTCGCTGCGTGCGCGGCTGCTCTTGATCGTCGGCACGGCGGCGACGGCGATATTGCTCACCCTGATCGGCAGCGCGTTGATGGGGGCGCAACAGACGCGCGACCTGCAGGACGTCGAACAGCGTCTCGTACCGAAGCTCGAGCTCGGCCCCAAGCTCCAAGCGGAGTTCGACCGCCTCCATCAAGCCATGCAAGATGCGGTTGCGGCGCAGGATGGGCCCGCCTTGGATGCCACGATCACCAATCGCAATCGAATCTTCGAGCTGATCGCAGCAGCTCGTGGCGCACTCGACCCGAGCGACGCAGCGCTATTGCGCTGGACGATCCACGACTACTACGAGCTGGCCCAGGACGTCTCGCGACGCCTGATCGCCGGTGATACCGGCGAAGAGGTGCTCGAGCGAATGGCGCGCATGCAAGCGCAGCAGGCCAAGGTCGACACTCTGATCAAGCAAACCACCGGCCTCAGTCGCGGCGAACTGGCGGCGAGCTTCGGTTCGGTGGCGGCGGCCAGCCAACGAGCGGACCGCTTCCGACTGGCGATTGGCCTGGCAGGATTGACCCTCGTGCTTGCCCTGTCGCTCTCGGTGACGAAGAGCGTATTTCGCGGCCTGTCCGTGCTGTCCGGCGGCCTGTCCCGTTTCGCCACCGGCGACTTCAGCGAGCAGCTACCGAGCGGGGGCTTGCTCGAGCTCGAGAACCTGGCACGCGAAGCGAATCAGATGGCCAGCAATCTTCGTCAGCTGGCCGAGGAGCGCGATCGCGCGGATTGGCTGAAGGAGAGCCAGGTCCTCTTGTCCAACGAGATGCGCGGGGGCTCCGAGCCGGCCGCGCTTGCCAAGGGAGTGGTGCAATGTCTGGCGCAGCGCACCGGAGCCGTTGCGGCGGCCCTATATTTGTTGGAAGACGGCGGCCTGTGGTTACGCGGCCGCTTCGGCATCGAGGACGGCACGGAGTTCACACCGCTCGACCCGCTTCAGGGACAGACCCGCGGCGAGGGTCTGTTGATCGAGGCAATGCGCTCGAAGTCCCTCTTGGCCGTCGAAGAGATCCCCGAAAATTACCTGAGGGTGCGGACGGCGCTGGGGGAAGCAACACCTCGCTCGATTCTATTTCTACCCTTGGCGCGAGCGGACGAGAGCATCGGCGTGCTCGAGGTCGCCCTATTCAAAGCCGACACGACTTACATCCGTGAGCTTCTGGAGTCCGTCCAGGAGATGTTGGTCATTGGCTTTCAAGCAGCCCGCTCGCGCGCAGCGCTACGCGACGCATTGGAACGGAGTCAGCGACAGGCCGAACGCCTGGTGGCACAGGAAGAGGAGCTCAGAGCCAACAACCAAGAGCTCCAGAGCCAACACGAAGAATTGCGTGTCGCCAATTCAGAGTTGGAGACACAGCGCGGCATTTTGAGTCAGCAGAACTCGGAGCTGGAAGAGTCCCGTCTTCGCCTTCAGTCGAAGGCCGAGGAGCTCAGCAAAATGAGCACCTACAAGTCGCAGTTCCTCGCCAACATGTCGCACGAGCTACGCACGCCTCTAAATAGCATGCTGTTGCTTTCGCACCTGCTGGGGCAAAACGAACTCGGCAATCTGACAGAGAAGCAAGTCGAATACAGCAAGACCATCCATAGTGCCGGTGGCGACCTTCTGAACCTGATCAATCAAGTCCTCGATCTGGCCAAGATCGAAGCAGGCCGTGAGGACGTGAAGCTCGAGCCCGTGGAGTTGAGCCGCTTCGCGGATCATGCGCGCCGCGTCTTCGAGCCCCTCGCCGCGGAAAAGTCGCTCCGGCTCGCGATCTCCGTCGACTCCGCCTGCCCGGCCACGATCCTGACCGATCCTCAGCGGGTAGAACGAATCCTCACCAATCTACTCGGCAACGCAATCAAGTTCACCGATCGTGGCCAGGTGACGCTGCACATCGGCTGGCCGTCACCCTCCGTCAAATTCAACCGCCCGGGGCTCAATGCCCAATCGTGCCTGGCGCTGACCGTGTCTGACACGGGCATCGGCATTGCTGCGGACGCGCAGGAGAGGGTCTTCGCGCCGTTCGAGCAGCTCGAGTCGCATGCCAACCGCCGCTATTCCGGAACCGGCTTAGGCTTGGCGATCTCGCGAGAATCGATCACCTTGCTCGGCGGTGAGCTGCAGCTGGAGAGCGAGCCCGGATCGGGAAGCCACTTCACTTGCTACCTGCCCATCGCCAGCGCAAAAGCGTCCGACTCGCTCGCGCCCGTGGCCAAGTACAAGAGCATCGTCCCGGACGACCGAGACCACCTCGACCCCGACTCGCCGCACCTGTTGGTGATCGAAGACGATCCGGTGTTGGCCGAGCAACTAGTCGAGATCATCCGCGCACGTCGTCTAAAAGCACTGGTGGCGAACACCGGCGAAGAGGGCGTATTGCTGGCGAGCAAGTATCGGCCGCAAGGCATCGTTCTCGACGTCACACTTCCAGACGTCGACGGTTGGAACGTCATGGAGCGTCTGCGTGCGAACCCACGCACCCGCGAAATTCCAGTGCACTTCGTGTCAGGAGTGGAATCACCGGACCGCGGTCTCGCCCTGGGAGCGATCGGCTACTTGATGAAACCCGCAACCCACGCCGAACTCGCTCTGGCCGTGCGAGCCCTGGCACCCGGCTCACATGGTGCAACACGGCGAGTCCTGGTAGTCGAGGACAGCGCAGCGGAGGGGGACTCGTTGTGCGAACGGCTGCGTCAGGAGCAATTCGAGGCGCTGCGCGTGGGCAGCGCGCAGGCTGCCCTCGACGCGCTCGAGAAGACGGCGTTTGGCTGCATGATCCTGGACCTCGGCCTACCGGACATGGACGGGCTGGCGGTGCTCGAAACCCTGCGCGCGCGCGGCCATGCA
>Ga0247769_1000540_pt1 | contig 10265 bp, 9 predicted proteins | sample UWRJL166409R6_FD_179942 | JGI IMG/M metagenome (GOLD analysis project Ga0247769, IMG submission 179942) | Plant litter microbial communities from Arlington Agricultural Research Station in Wisconsin, United States - UWRJ-L166-409R-6 | ecosystem: Environmental > Terrestrial > Plant litter >... | reverse complement strand
GCGCCGGACAGCGTTCCCGCCGGGAACGTCGCGCGGAGCACGTCGACCGGGCCGACGCCGGGGCCGGCCTCCCCCTCCACGCTCGACGTGATGTGCATGATGTGGCTGAACCGCTCGATCCGCATGAACTCGGTCACCTCGACGGTGCCGGGCTCGCAGACCTTCGCGAGGTCGTTGCGGGCGAGGTCGACGAGCATGAGGTGCTCGGCGCGCTCCTTCTCGTCGACCCGCAGCTCGGCGGCGAACGCCTCGTCCGCCTCGGGCGTCGCGCCGCGCGGACGCGAGCCGGCGATCGGGTGGCTGAACACGCGCCCGTCCTCGACCTTCACGAGCGCCTCCGGCGAGGAGCCGACGACCGCGAGCGGCGCCCCGTCCGGCCGCTCGAGCGCGATCAGGTACATGTAGGGCGACGGGTTCAGCTGCCGGAGCACGCGGTACACGTCGAGCGGGCTCGCGGTGGTCGGCAGGTCGAACCGCTGCGCGACGACGACCTGGAACACGTCCCCGGCGCGGATGTGCTCCTTCGCCGTCTCGACGGACGCGAGGTAGTCGGCGCGCGGCGTCCGCGCGACCGGCTCGGGCCCGATGCCGAAGTCCACCTCGGCGAGCGAGGCCTCGGTCGGGGCCGCGAGACGCCGCTCGAGCGCGTCGAGGCGCCGCTGCGCGTCCGCCCACGCGTCGTCGGGCGAGCGGTCGTCCTCGTCGTTGAGCACGGTCGCGATGAGCGACACCGTGCCGCCGAGGTGGTCGACCGCGACGACCTCCGACGCGAACACCATCCCGATCTCCGGCACCGCGTAGTCCGCGGGCGGCGGCGACGGCAGGTGCTCGAGCAGGCGCACCGCGTCCCACCCGATGTAGCCGACGAGGCCGCCGGTCAGGGGCGGCAGCCCCGGCACCCGCGGGGACGCCCAGTGCGAGTGGAGGTCGTCGAGCGCCTCGAGGTAGTCGCCGGTGATCCCGCCGCTGCCGAACGCCCGGGACGCGGGCAGGCCCCAGTCCTGCCAGACGGGCCGGCCGCGCCGCTCGGTGAGCGCGCCGAACGCGGCCACGCCGACGAACGAGTAGCGGGACCAGATGCCGCCCTGCTCGGCGGACTCGAGGAGGAACGAGCCGGGCCGCAGGCGGCCGTCCGCCCGGAGGGCGAGCTTGCGGAGGATGCCGAGCGGGGTCTCGCTGTCCGCGAAGAGCACGCGGACGACCGGGACGACGCGGCGGCCGGGCAGCTGGGCGGCGAACTCGTCGCGGGTCGTGGTGCCGGGCATCGAGCTCATGCGGGCGCTCCCGTGGCGGGGTCGTCGGTCGCGGCGGCGACCGGGTGGGTGTCGAAGCAGGCGTGCGCGCCGGTGTGGCAGGCGGGTCCGACCTGGTCGACCTGCACGAGCAGGGCGTCGCCGTCGCAGTCGAGCGCCGCGCTCCGGACGTGCTGGGTGTGGCCGGAGGTGTCCCCCTTGCGCCAGTACTCCTGCCGCGAGCGCGACCAGAACACGACCCGGCCGCCGGTGAGCGTGCGGCGCAGCGCCTCCCGGTCCATGTAGCCGACCATCAGCACCTGCTGCGTGGACGCCTCCTGGATCACGGCGGGCAGCAGCCCGTCCCCGTCGAAGCGCGCGAACGCCGCCGCCGCCTCGACGTCCAGCACCGGCGTCGCCGCTCCCGTCATCGTCCCGCTCCCCATCGCACCGTCACGCCCGCGTCGGCGAGCGCGCTCTTCACCTCGCCGATCGTCAGGATCCCGCGGTGGAACACGCTCGCGGCGAGCACCGCGTCCGCACCCGCGGCGACCGCGGGCGCGAAGTGGTCGAGCCCGCCCGCGCCGCCCGACGCGATGACCGGGACGCCGCTGACCGCGCGGACCGCCTCGATCAGCCGCAGGTCGTAGCCGGCCTTCGTGCCGTCGGCGTCGATCGAGTTGAGCAGCAGCTCCCCCGCGCCGAGCCCGATCGCGGTCGTCGTCCACTCGATCGCGTCGATGCCCGTGCTCGTCCGGCCGCCGTGGGTCGTGACGGACCACCCGGACGGGCTGCGCGGGTCGCGCAGCACGTCGAGCGACAGCACGCACACCTGCGCGCCGAAGCGGGCCGCGATCTCCTCGATCAGCGCGGGCCGGGCGATCGCGGCGGAGTTCACGCCGATCTTGTCCGCGCCGGACTGGAGCAGCCGGTCGACGTCCTCGACGCTGCGCACGCCGCCGCCGACGGTGAGCGGCACGAACACCTGCTCGGCCGTCCGCCGCACCGTGTCGAGCAGGGTGCCCCGCGCCTCCACCGTCGCCGTCACGTCGAGGAAGGTGATCTCGTCGGCGCCGTCCGCCGCGTAGCGGGCGGCGAGCTCGACCGGGTCGCCGGCGTCCTCGAGGCCCTGGAACCGCACGCCCTTCACGACGCGCCCGGCGGCGACGTCGAGGCAGGGGATGACACGCGTCGCGAGCGCCATCAGAGCCTCGCCGCGTGGATGGGCGTGACGAAGATCGCCCGCGCCCCGAGCGCGTAGAGCCGGTCCATGACGAGGTTCATGTCGGTGCGGGTCACGAGCACCCGCACCGCCGCCCACTCGGGGTCGTGCAGCGGGGACACCGTCGGCGACTCGTAGCCGGGCGCGACCGCCGCGGCCTCGTCGAGGAGGCGCCGCGGGATGTCGTAGTCGACCATCACCCAGCGGCGGGCGACGAGCACGCCGTTCAGGCGCCGCTCGAGCACGTCCAGCCCCTCGGCGCGGGCTGCGCCCGAGATCAGCACCGCGGTGGACTCGAGGATGACCGGGCCGAAGATCTCGAGGCCCTGCGCGCGAAGCGTGGTGCCGGTCTCGACGACGTCGGCGACCGCGTCCGCGACGCCGAGTCGGACCGCGGTCTCCACGGCGCCGTCGAGATGGACGAGCGTCACGTCGACGCCCTCCCGCTCGAGGAACGCGCCGACGAGACCCGTGTAGCTGGTCGCGACGCGGAGGCCGCGCAGGTCCTCGAGGTCGCTGAACCGGCCGGCCGGGCCGGCGAAGCGGAAGGTCGACGACGCGAAGTCGAGCGCGGCGACCTCGACCGCCGCGCTGCCCGAGTCGAGCAGCAGGTCGCGGCCCGTGATCCCGACGTCGAGCGCGCCGGAGCCGACGTACGTCGCGATGTCGCGGGGGCGCAGGTAGAAGAACTCCGCGTCGTTGCGCGGGTCGGAGACGGTGAGCTCCTTCGGGTCCCGGCGCAGCCGGTACCCGGCCTCGCCGAGCATCTGCGCGGCGGTGTCGGCGAGGGCGCCCTTGTTGGGCACGGCGATCCTCAGCATGGGGACGGCACTCCTGGGGTCGAGGCGGGCGGCGAGGACCTCAGAGATGTCGCTCGACGTCCGCCAGCGTGAGCCCCTTCGCGACGAGCAGGACCTGCAGGTGGTACAGCAGCTGGGAGACCTCCTCGGCGAGGCGCTCGTCGGTCTCGTACTCCGCGGCCATCCAGACCTCGGCGGCCTCCTCGACCACCTTCTTGCCGATGCCGTGCACGCCGGAGTCGAGCTCCGCGACCGTGCGGGACCCGGCCGGACGCTCGACCGCCTTCGCCGACAGCTCGGCGAACAGCCCCTCGAACGTCTTCACGGCCTCAGGCTATCGGTCCGCCGTCGCGGCGCCGCCCGGCTCCCTGCTGGTCGGGATGCGGGCGGTGCGTGCCCCGAGACCGCCGGCACGATCCGTGCTCCGGGCGTGGTTTCGGCACGGGCGCGGAGCGCCCGGCTCAACCACCGTGAGGTCCGGCTCCCCTGGCCGAGGGGACGGACGAAGCCGCGCTCGAGCGTGGTGTCGGCACCGAGAGACGACGGCCCGGCGGACCGGTGCCGCGGGTCCGACTCTCCGCCTGAACCGAGGTGGTCTCGAGGCTCGCTCCGCTCGCACCCCGACCAACGGAGAAACGGTTGTCGAGGCTCGCTGGGCTCGCACCTCGACCAACGAATGAGGGAAAGCGCGCCCGGCGGGCGGGTCAGGTGCGGGTGGCGAGGGCTCGGAGGTGCTGGATCGCGGCGTCGGGGTCCGGCTGGCCGAAGACCGCGGAGCCGGCCACGAAGGTGTCGGCGCCCGCGGCGGCGGCCTCGGCGATCGTGTCGGGGCCGATGCCGCCGTCGACCTGCAGCCAGACGTCGCGGTCGCCGATCGCGGCACGGACCTCTCGGACCTTGTCCATCAGCCCGGACATGAACGACTGGCCGCCGAACCCGGGCTCGACCGTCATGACGAGGATCTGGTCGAACTCCTCGATGGAGGCGAGGTACGGGCGCGCGTCGGTGGTCGGCTTGAGCGCGACGCCGGCTCGGGCACCGGCCGCCCGGATCGCACGGGCGGTGGCGATCGGCTCCCGGACCGCCTCCGCGTGGAACGTCACGGTGTGCGCGCCGGCCTCGGCGTACCCGGGCGCCCAGCGGTCCGGGTCGTCGATCATCAGATGCACGTCGAGCGGCAGCGCGCTCACCTGCGCGAGGCGCTGCACCATGGGCAGGCCGAACGTGAGGTTCGGCACGAAGTGGTTGTCCATCACGTCGCAGTGGACGAGGTCCGCCGACGGGATGCGGGCGATGTCGGCCGCGAACGCGGTGAAGTCGGCGGACAGGATGCTCGGCTCGATGCGGACGACCACGGCCCCGACCCTACCCAGGGCCCGGTGGTCGCCCGCCTCGCGCTCAGAGCAGCGACTTGGCGATCGAGTGGAGGGTGACCGCGCCGACCGCCGTGAACGGGTGCAGCGGATCCGGGTCGCGGGACCCGGTCGGGCCGCCCAGCTTCGAGTGCCCCGCGGCGGAGAGCAGCGCGTACGCGTCGCCCTTCGTGTAGCCGTGGTCCGACACGAGGAAGTCGAACAGGTCCTCGTAGCCGCGCCGGATCGACTCCTGCACGGGATCGCCGAGGCCGACGAAGACCCACTCGTCCGGCGTCTCGATCCGCGGCGCCCGGAGGTGCAGCCCCGGCACGACGTCGACGGAGACGACGGCGACGCCCTCCGCCTCGATCGCGACGAAGGAGGACTCCCCCTCCGCCATCACCGCGTGGATGTCGCCGATCGACAGCAGCGCGCCCTCCACCGCCACGGGCAGGTAGACCGTGGAGCCCGGCCGCGCCTCGGTCACGTCCATGTTCCCGCCGAGCGCGTGCGCGGGCATGATCGTCGAGTTCACGCCCTCGGCGGGCGCGACCCCGATGCAGCCGATCATCGGCCGCGGGGGCAGCACGTGCCGGTCGGTCACGTGGACGCCCTCGGCGTCGATCGGCACGCGGCGGGAGAAGAGCTCGTCGCCCATCCGACCGGCGAGCGCGCCGGTGCCCGGCAGGCTGACGGACCACCCGCGGTCGAGCAGCCGGATCTCGTGGATCGTCACCGCGAGCGCGTCCCCGGGGTGGGCGCCCTCCACGAACACCGGCCCGGTGACCGGGTTGATCGGCGCGGACAGCCCGGCCACGTCCTTCGTCTCGTGCAGCTCCGCGTAGACGGCCTCGTCGGTCTCGAACGCGATCCGATCGCCCGCCCCGGCCACGACGCGGAGGACGGGCTCGACGTCGGCGGCGAAGCCGGGGCGGCCGAGCGCCTTGCCCAGACGGTGCTCGATGAGAGGCTGCTCCGTCATCGGGCGCCCTCCCCCTGGACCGGCTCGTCCTCGCGGATCGTCAGGTCGGGCTTCCGGCCCCGCGCGACGTTGACGCCGAACACGATCGCGCCGATCGCGAGCCAGATCAGGCCGCCGATCTTCGCGGGCAGGTCCGCGTTGATCAGCACGTAGCCGATGATCAGGAACCCGAGGATCGGGACGACGGCGTGCAGCAGGACGTTCCGCGAGCGCTGCTTGACCGTGTAGTGCCAGAACACCGCCACGTGCAGCAGGCAGAAGCCGAACAGCGCGCCGAAGTTCACGAGCGACGAGATCAGGGCGATCTGCCCGACGAAGAACAGGACGAGCACGACGGTCAGCACGGTCACGACGAGCACGGCGACCTGCGGCACCTGCCGCGAGCTGATGCGGGACAGCGCCTTCGGCAGCTGCCGGTCCCGGCTCATCGAGTAGAGGAGGCGGCTCGTCGCGGCCTGCGCGGCCATCGCGTTCGCGATGCCGACCGCGAGCACGTTGACGACGAAGAACGCGTTCTCCCAGCCGGTGCCCGCCGCGGCCTGCACGAGCGTGAAGAAGGCGTTGCCGGCGGCGTCGTCCGAGAAGGCGGCGCGGCCGCCCGCGAGCAGGCTCGCCAGCCAGGTCTGCGTGATGAACAGCGCGGCGACGATGAACAGCGCGATGATCATCGCCCGCCCCGCGGCGTTCTTCCGGCCGGTGGACTCCTCCGCGAGGGTCGAGATGCCGTCGAAGCCGAGGAAGGACAGCACCGCGATCGAGAGCGCGGACGCGATCAGCGGTCCGTTCACCTCGCCCGGCGTCCAGATCGGGTCGGTGCTCCACTCGGCGCCGGGGACCGTGCCGCCGTTGATGGCGATCACCGCGATGATCACGAAGATCGCGACGAAGACGACCTCGATCGCGAGGAACACGCGGTTCGCGAGCTTCAGCGAGCTGATGCCGAGCAGGTTCACCGCCGTGTTGATCGCGACGAAGATCAGCGCCCACATCCAGCGGGCGCTGCCCGGGAAGATGCCGACCATGCTCTCCGCCGCGAACACGTACAGCAGCGTCGGGATGAGCAGGTAGTCGAGCAGGATCGCCCAGCCCGCGAAGAACCCGGCGGCGGGGTGGATGCCGCGGCCGACGTAGGAGAACACGGAGCCGGCGAGCGGGAAGGACTTCGCCATCTGCGCGTACGCGAGCGCCGTGAAGATCATCGCCACGAGGCCGATGAGGTAGACGAGCGGGACCATGCCCTTCGCGCTGTTGTAGACGGTGCCGAAGATCGCCCACGGCGCGATCGGCACCATGAAGATGAGGCCGTAGATGAGCAGGTCGACGGTCGAGACGGACCGCTTCAGCTCCTGCTTGTAGCCGAACGATTCGAGGGTGCGCTGGTTCTCCGCGGTGGCGGACACGGATGCTCCTTGAGGTGAGGGGTGGTGCGCGGCGGTCGGGACGGGCGGTGCGGGATGGACGGGCGGATCAGGACGGCTCGAACGCCGCGGCGTCGGCGTCGTGCTCGGCGAGGAAGGCGGCGACGACGGCGCGGAACGCCTCCGGCTGCTCGAGGTGGGTGCAGTGGCTGGCGCCGGGGAAGACGTGGCTCCGGACGTCCGGGATCCGCTCGACGAACGGGGCCCAGGTGGAGGGCGTGGCCTCGTCGAACTCGCCGGCGATCACGAGCGTCGGGGCGGTGATCCCGGCGACCTCGTCGACGACGCTCCAGTCCCGGAGGGTGCCGGTCACGAAGAACTCGTTGACGCCGTTCATCGTGTGGTAGACGGTCGGCTCGGCCTCCATCTGCGCCACGGTGTCGAGGAAGTCCCGCGGCGTCGGCTGCACCCGGCAGACGTGCCGGTCGTAGAAGACCTGCGTGGCCGCGACGTACTCGGGGTCGTCGGTGGTGCCGTCCGCCTCGTGCGCGTCGAGCGCGGCCCGGACCTCCTCCGGCAGCCCGGCGCGGAGCGCGTTCGCGCCCGCCACCCAGAGCCGCATCGAGGCGGGCGAGTTGCAGATCGCCAGGGAGGCGAGCCCCTCCGGCCGGGTGATCGCGATCTCGGCGCCGAGCATGCCGCCCCAGGACTGCCCGAGGACGTGGTACCGCTCGAGCCCGAGCGCCTCCACGACGTTCCGGAACTCGTCGACGAACAGCGCCGGCGTCCAGAAGTCCGCCGGGGCGTCCGGCCGGTGGCTGCTGCGGCCGCAGCCGACCTGGTCGTAGTGGACGACGGTGCGGCCGGTCTCCTCGGCGAGCGCGGCGATGTTCTGCACGTAGTCGTGCGCCATGCCCGGCCCGCCGTGCAGGACGACGAGCGGGAGGGCTCCCGGCACGGCCGTCTCGGGCTCGGTGACCTGCACCCAGGTCTCGAGGTCGCGGAAGGGGATGCGGCGGGTGGTGACGGGCACGGCGTCAGCCTGACGCAGCAAAGGTCTCGTGTGGAGACCTTTCCGTGGGATTTAACGTGGTCGAAACGGACGGAGGCGCGATGACGGGATCACTGGCCGCTGCGGCCGTCGAACCCGCGTCCGGACGCTCGCGCGTCGACGACGTGACCGACCGGCTGATCACCGCCGTCGCGGTCGGCGAGTACCTGCCCGGGTCGCGGCTGCCGGCCGAGCGCGACCTCGCCGCCTCCCTCGGCGCGGGCCGGATGACCGTCCGCGCGGCGATCGCGCGCCTCGTCGAGCGGGGCCTGCTCGAGACGCAGCGCGGCCGCGCCGGCGGCTCCTTCGTCGTCGAGCAGTGGACGGCGTCGTCCGCCGACGCGGTCCGCCGCACGCTCGACGAGCGGTGGGAGGACCTCCGCGACCGGTGCGAGGCGATCGCGCGGCTGCACGGCGCCCTCTGCCGGGCCGCGGCGGAGCGCCGCACGACGGCGGACGCGGCGGCCATGACAACACGGCTCGAGGACTACCGCGCCGCGGCCTCCGGGCTGGCGAAGCAGCAGGCGGACAGCTGGCTGCACCTCGCGATCATCGACGCCGCGCACAGCCGCACGCTGGCGCGGGTGCTGCGCGACGAGGAGGCCGCGCTGTCGATCGGCGCGCCCGCGCACCTCTGGGGGCCGCCCGAGGGGATGCCCGCGATGGAGACGCGGGCGCTGACGGAGCACGAGGCGCTGGTGGACGCGATCGTCGGCCGCCGCCCCGACGACGCGGAGGCGATCGCCCGCGCCCACGTCGGCATCGACCTCGAGCTGCTCGAGGCCGCCCGGTCGCGGGCGGCGGCGCTCGGCCCGGGCGCCTGAGCCGCGCGGGTCAGGGCTCGAGGGTCAGCAGCTGCACGAACATCGCGTCCGTGCCGTGCCGGTGCGGCCACAGCTGCGCCGCGGTGCCGCGCTCGGCGTCGTGCAGCCGGCGGCCGGTGATCGCGTCCACGACCGGCGCGGTCGGCAGTGCCCGGAGACGCGGATGCCGCTCGAGCGCCGCGGCGACGACGTCGACGGTCTCGGCCGTCACCGGCGAGCAGGTGACGTAGGCGAGGAGACCCCCCGGCAGCAGCGCCGCGACGGCCGCGTCGAGCAGCTCCCCCTGGAGCACCGCGAGCCCGGGCACGTCCTCCGGCCGCTTCCGCCACCGCGCCTCCGGGCGCCGGCGGAGCGCGCCGAGACCGGAGCAGGGCGCGTCCAGCAGGATGCGGTCGAAGCGGCGGTCGCCGGCGGCGAACCGTCGCCCGTCTCCGGTCTCCACGGGGGCGGTGCCCGGCACGGCGGCGAGCGCGCGGTCGACGAGCCGGGCTCGGGCGGGCGTGATCTCGTTCGCGACGAGCTCGGCGCCGTGGAGCCGCGCCTCGGCCGCGAGCAGCGCGGCCTTGCCGCCGGGACCGGCGCAGAGGTCGAGCCACCGCTCGCCCCGGCGGACCGGGCGCGCGCGGGTGAGCGCGAGCGCCGCGAGCTGCGAGCCGGGGTCCTGCACGCGCACGACCCCCTCGGCGACGCCGGGGAACCGGCCCGGGTCGCCGCCGTCGAGCTCGACGCCGATCGGCGAGAGCCGGTGCGGCCGCAGCGGCAGCCCGTCGGGGTCGGTCAGCGCGTCCCGGTCGGCCAGTCCCGGCAGCGCCGCCAGACCGACCGGCGGGGCCGCGTCGTCCACCTCGAGCAGCTGGTCGAGGTCGCCCCCGCCGTCCGCCATCTCGCCGAGCGCGGCGTCGAGCTCCCGCACCACCCAGACCGGGTGGCCGGTCGCGATCGCCGCCCGCTCCGCCGGGTCCTCCACATCGGCGGTGAGCAGCGCGGTCCACCCGGCCGCGTCCCGCTCCCCCACGCGCCGCAGCACCGCGTTGACGAAACCGGCGGCGCCGCGGCCCGCGACCTCCCGCGCCTGCTCGACGGCCTGGTGGACGGCGGCGTGACGGGCGGTGCGGAGCGCGAGCAGCTGGTGCACGCCGAGCCGGAGCACGTCGAGCACCGGCGGGTCGATCCGGTCGACCGGGCGCCCGGCGGCGCGCGCGACGATCGCGTCGTACCGGCCGGCGAGCCGCAGCGCCCCGTAGGCGAGCTCCGTCGCGAAGGCGGCGTCCTCGCGGGCGGGGCGCCGGCGCTCGAGCAGGACGGGCAGCAGGAGGTTCGCGTAGGCGTCGCGCTCGCGCACGCCGGCGAGGACCTCGTAGGCGATCGCGCGCGCGGGGCTCACCGCGCCGGGCCGGGCGCTCACGCGAGCACCACCGCGGTGCCCGCGCCGCGGAGCCAC
>Ga0247769_1000539_pt1 | contig 10270 bp, 6 predicted proteins | sample UWRJL166409R6_FD_179942 | JGI IMG/M metagenome (GOLD analysis project Ga0247769, IMG submission 179942) | Plant litter microbial communities from Arlington Agricultural Research Station in Wisconsin, United States - UWRJ-L166-409R-6 | ecosystem: Environmental > Terrestrial > Plant litter >... | reverse complement strand
GATCGAGGTCTGGGATATCTCGGGGGCGCATTCAGGCGCGCAGGCTGTCAAAGCCGGGGCGGTGATCGGCCTCTTGACGCTTGTCGGAGGACCCGGGACAGCGATGGCTGTCGTGTGGTATTGGAGAGAGGGCAAGATTGCAGAAAGCCAGAAGGTAAAGAAGCCGTAATGGGTAGTCATAGGGGATTGTCTTCGAGTTGGGGTCATCCGTTATTCATATGTAGTTAAATAACTACCTGTATTGCTTCTCAGAGGTTGTGTACCGCTGCTTAGAGGTCCTGTATTTCTGCTAGAGGTTTCCGCCATGCAGTCATCATCATTCATCCGGGGCCACGACTCGATAGTTCCCATACCAAAATCCAAGATAAACAGCCGCTCTAAAGTTCCTACTCGTAGAGGCCTCGAAGGTTTGGCTAGCACCCCAAGCCTCCTCCGGCACAAGACGAAGAGCTCGCCAGTAGCTCCCTCCCCAGAGATAACGCCATACATCAAGCTAGATATCCTAATGAACCTACGTCCACGCTAGTCGGGGATACTGAACTGGGGAAGGCTCAAGGCCCTCCTCCATCGAACACAAAAACAACACAACAACACAAGTGTGTATACAAAGGTAAGGGCGGCCTTGAGGCCGCCGAACAAAGCTGACACTCTCGATCGAAGGGAGGGCAGTAGGCCAGAAGGCAACAGATAGACAGAAAAGCTCAGAGGCCCGTAAAACAGAAGGCTCTTAATAGCATGGAGGGGGTTCTGACAAGTGGAACACTTTACTCACATATGAATCGATGTCATCGATGTAGAGGGAACGAAAAGCTCAAATTTCTTGGGTGCGCCATTGCTGGCTCGTCTGGTGGTTGTTGTCCTTCTGATCGACGGGAGAGGACTGACCAGAACTATATATGTGCTTGCGCACGACTAAGAAACGGCAAAAAGAAAACCAGGCTAAAGAGTCTGACCACAAGGCCCGTGAACAGGCTGCCCTAAGTCAATACACGTATCTTAGAGCTATTAGACATGTAAAGGTAAAGGAGGGTCATCAGGTAGGCAAAGAATCATAAGGATCACACACACTCTAGCACAGAACCAAGAGGCGTAAAGGGAAGTCTCAGATAGGATTTCGGATATGTAAAGCAGGAATCCCCTACCACCGTTGGCAATCACAATATGAATGTATGAATAGGTGTATATAGCATAATATCATTGCGGGCTTGTCTGTCACTATATAGACGTCCCCTCATCTGCTGTTACAATACACTAACTACTTTAATACCCACGGTGTCTTCCTGCACAGGACAAGCCTTTCTCCAACTGCATACTACATTCCTGCACCCATGGTCGAGAAAGCGCTCGACATCGCCGGCTCGACATGGCGCCGCGGGGGCGGTTGGAAATCTGGGGGCAAAAGAAAGATATAGCGGACCAGCAGCCGCTCAGCCGGGCTAACCAAAACGATATTGTCCTTAAATAGCCTATATTGCCCCGTCAACTCACACCCGAGCATCACGCGCCGGTTCTGTAGCGAGCTCCCTCGCCAGAGCGAACCAATCCCACACGAGAAAGGTAGAGATACCTGCGGATTCTCGCCGCAGTATACTCCGGGGCCGTAGGATGCTCCGTTTGTCTGGCCCGCCGTGCCGCTCATCATGACCAACCCGTTGGCCAGGATGGGAAGCAGCCGGGAGGCAGTCGTGCCGTGGAATACAGGCCGTCCCGGAACCCCGCCTGACGCCGCCCGGAACGCGCTCTCGCGCTCGCGCGGCGAGCTCAGCATGGCAAGTTGGATCGTCTTGCCCATGCTCGGGATGCGCAAGCTGTCAGGAGCCGAGGTGATGAAGCCTCGGAATGTCAAGGCCAGCCACGAGAGCAGGTTCTCGCGGGCATCGGCAAGTCCATCCTCCGGGACTCGCAGCGTATCCCGCAGGTCGGCCGACGAAGAAAGGCGATCGGGCGAGGGGAAGCTGTCGATCACCCGAACAATATGCTCTCTGGGGACCGGGCACGGCGGGAGCGCGCCCATGCTGATGTTGTCACCGGCGGCCGCATACACACAGGTGAGCAGCAGATCCAGCACCGAGGGGTCAAACACAATGCCATGCAGACGGGCCTCCAATGGGGTGCCGAGCTGCCGACTGCACTGCTGCGAACAGCCGGCGTACATCCAGAGCTTGAGGCCCAACGGCTCACGGCAGGTGATGCAGGCTGACGGGGCGTCACTGATGAGCTCCAGAACCCTCTCGTGGATGGTCTGGAGAGTTGACCCGACTGCTAGAAGCAGCGTCAGCTCCGTCTCCAAGATGGTAGTGAACGGGCTCGGGGTTGTGGCGCACGCTCCATCGCACAAGGAGGAGTCAAGGGCATCGGGGACATGGATGCAAAAGGTTGCCCGGCGCAGCTGCAGACGCACGAGCAGGCATCTGCCCTCGGGAATGCCGCGAGCCTTCTTCTGGAGGTCGGAGAGCGCGGTAAGAGCAAAGGCGAGCTCATAGTCGTCGTCGCCAGCCAGGAATACCGAGTCCACCAGCGCCTCCGGGATCGCCACGCCGGGATGCTCCGGCGTGGGGGCCTCTGCATCGAGGACGCGCAGGATCCGGGCAAGCCGGGCAGGGCCAGCACGTCGAAGCTGAGCCTGCAGGCGGCCCAGCGCGGTGCCAGAGCGGCGTATAGCGTCATATTTCGCTCCGAGCGTCAGGCTTGCGGACGCGAGCATGCTGCTCTGGGGCTTCTTGCTCACGAGCAGCCCCGAGAGCGCACAGAGGCTTTGTAGCACAGATATGTCGGCTTTCGGCAGTTCAGAGCTCTGCAGGAGTGCGTTTGCGATGGTCTCGAGTGATTCCCAGTCCGCAACGCTCTGGATGCTGACGATCAGGCGCTCGATGACGGCGCGTCCAATGTCCGAGGCGGCTTTGATGCGGGAGATGAATTCTGCCACCCGGGGAGCGTTTTCCCCGTTGACATCAAGACGCGCGATGGCATATCTGCTCAGGGCATCCACTGCGGAAGGCTTGCGGCACTCTTCCAGAATCACTACAACGTGGGTGGTCGGGAGTCGGTAGAGCCACATGAGCGATGCGTAGTCCAGGGTGCTGGCGATGAAGCTGACTGCGGCTTTGTATCTGGAATCCAGCGTGCCCCACCATTCAAAAGCTCGCCCGAGGCCAGAGCCCACCAGCTCCGGGTGGTCGTCGTTGACGAGAGTGGGGATGTCGCTCATGAACTCCTGGAGTTGCTGATGGGGAATGCTCCGCAGTCCCTCAACAAAGGCGAGCCCCTCCTCCTTGATCAGACATACGAGCAGAGAGATCCAGTGCTCGCTGACGGGCTCGTCGAGCTCTCGCTGACGGGCCAGGGTCCGAGCCAGCACTCTGCATCCGCCGGTTCCGCCCATCCCGAGGGCGGATACGATGGACTCGGTTATCTGAACGTCTTCAACCTGCGACTGGTGCAGGCACGCGCAGTAGAGCCGGTAGCTCAGGCCATGGGTGCGATCGATGGCCCTGGCGAATCGGACCGCCAGGGGAAGTGGCTGCGCGGCCCAGAATGCGAGCTCGCTCCCCACCAACGGATCCAGGTCGTCGGCGACAACGGCCCCGCCAACGTACACGAGCAGAAAGTCCTTGAGGAGCGAGTTGCTGTGGAACCACCCGCTCTGCGGGTCTTTCAGCGCCTCGATCGCCGCCAATGCCGTCTCTACCTGCTCGGGGGATGGCAGATCGAACACAAAGGCCGTCACGGCGGAGGAAAGCGCCGGATGGAGCCAGGTCGACGCCCGTATAGCCATACCGATGCGAAACAGCTCCATACCGCAGGCTTCATCTGTTTCGCTTGCTCTGAGACTGTCGCAGAACCTTCTCTGTGCGTCCCTGAGGATATCTGGTAGGACTTCAGATATCTCCCCGCGCAGCAGCCTCTGTATGCGCGGGGTTTCGAGTCCCAGAAGACACGTTTCAAGTGACATGCACCTGGCCATCGTGCCGCCCGTCGCGGCGAGGCCATGGTGCAACGAAAGGAGGGCAGAGCGGAGGGCAGCGTCGCCGGCGATGCCGTCCTCCACGACAGAGAACCAGACATCGTCGGGCGTGCGGTAGACGCAAAAATATATCAAGATGTCGACAGCCTGCGTCCCGGCTTGGACAGCGGCGTCTGTGAGGTTCAGGAGACGCGTCAGGTTGGCTTGATCCTTCGTGGCGAGCGATACATGCTGGTAGCATTCCGACTCGCACTGCTTGAGGGTGCCATACTGTCCGAAAGCAGACGGGCCCTCGAGGTCAAAGATATGTCGTAGCGCAAGGCGTTGCCGCTCAGTCAGCTCCGCGCTCTGCCAGCGGGAGATGCGGGCAATGTCCGGCCTCCAGGGAGCGTAGAGACGCCAGTCGGGGAAGTGGATCGACACAAGATCCCGGGTGTGCTCGCAAGCTGCATGCAGACGCCACAAGGTCAGATCGGACAGGCTGGCGTAATGTCTCTGCTGTCGGAGGGGCAGCATGTCGTGCCGAGCCCGCGTCTTGAAGTCGGATACACCCAAGGCTCTGAAAAGCACGGCTTTGGCCGAGGGACTCGCGTAGAGCCTGCTCGCGGCCTGGGCGATGGACCTAAAGGCATCAAAGTTGGGACACCGCGCCTCCAAAAGCTGGATGAGCAGCTCGGCATCGCGCATGCCAACCGAGGAGTCGACATCGGGACGGCACCTATATGCAGCGACCACACACTGGAAGTACATGAGTGGAGGGGCAAACTTGCTGAGTGACTCCAGATGCCGCGTTGCCTCAGCAGCTGAGAGGACGTCAAGGCAGCCCAAGAAGGCCACCGCTGCGTGCTCGCTGCTGGCATCGTAGACGCCGATGAGACGGGATAGGTGTGCGTCCATTTCGACCTGAGGAAGACCGTGTTTTCCCCTGGGCTCCTGCCACCCGGAGACGCACTTATCAGTTCGGCGCCGCAGTTTGGCGATCTTTGGGCTGTCGATATCCAGGCTTCCCGGCGGCGTGGCACCATCGGCGGCCGCCTGGACGATGGCATGCCACTTCTTTTCGTGGAGAAGGCCCCTGCGAAGGCTCAGGAAACGGAGTCGCATGGTTGCGCGTGGCAGGTCAATGGTCCGGTGACAAGCGGTGGTCAGAATTCACCGGCCGCAGCTGGTGCCTGGAGCCTGACGCCGGTTGGAGAGGTGGTCCGCGACAAGGGGAATGGTTGATCCGTGGGACGCAGGAGGGCCGGGCTTGGCAGGAACCTGCCTTTTTAAAGACGGGCCGCCCAGAGCCAGGCGCGCTCCCCGCAAACATGAACCCTTGCGGCCGAACGCAAGCTTCGAACTTTATCAAGGTTCGGGCATTGTGGTGGCTAGCGGAGCGGGCGTAACAAAGTCTTCTCGAATCTGCGTACAAGTCGACCTGGCAACCTAGGCAGCATACACTGAGTGTCGTACACGGAGCGGCAGCCACCCGAATTCCGACAGCATGGCGGACCTTCTTGGAGAGTTGTACGATATCCTCGAGCAGAATCCATCCTCTGTTTTTGTGCTGGAGCGGCTGGTCGAGGCATGGCTGGCCGGCGGCAAAGAAGGTGAGCACAATCCCACGGTGGTGACTGTGCGCTAACGACGCCAGAAATGGCTGAGGACCACGCCAAAACGTTGATCGCAATCGATCCGCGGAATGTTGTCGCTGAAGCGTGTCTGGGGCGAGTAACCCCCAAGGCAGCGCCAGCTCCGAGAGATTCCAGGCCAGACAGCCCGCGCGCCGGCCCTTCGACCGCCGCGACCGCAGCGGGCCCCCCATTGAGCGATGCGGAGGAGCGACTCCGCGACGGCTACGCCACGATCCGACGTGAAGCCGAGCTCCTCAGCCTGGAGATCAGGGCTCTTCGGGATGTGGCAAAGGCGAATGGAGCACAAGATGCCGTCGCCGTCATCGGACAGCCGACGTCGAAAGACCAGCAGGATGTCCTCAGCCTCCTCGGTGATCTCAGGGCGGGACGAATACACGAGCCGGGGCCGCAAGCGGTAAGGGAGACGGCGAGAAACATCGCGGAGAATCCCTCGAGGCAGCACGAAATCATCATGGATGACTTCGAGGAGCTGGCACAGTGGGCGAGGAAGAAGGTGCCGCCGCTAGAGGGGGACGAGCTTCGAGAGAGGCTATTAGCACGCAAGAAGCTGCTTGACGCGGTGCTGCCGGCGTCCGCGGAACCAGACACGGTCGCGGCAATGGCCTTCGCGGAGCGCCAGTACCTCAAGCGAAAATACGTCAACACGGAGACCATGTACATGGATAGCATCGAGGACATTCCCCGCGAGGACTTTTTCGTCAGCGAGGACAACTACGCGTGGGACATGTCGGAGCTGACGCTGGCGCTGGAATCAAACGACGGCATCATGAGGAACCCAATGAGCCGTGAGATGTTTTCCGAGTTGGATGTTCGGGCGATCCTGGCGCATCCGCGGGGCCACAAGTTGAAGCCCATGCAGCTGGAGCAGAGTGCGCTGAAGAAGGGGATCCGTCCGGACACCATCGACCGGGTTGCGAGACTGGCGGACTTGTTGCTGGCGGACCAGAGCGACAGCGCGGCTCCCAGTCGGCAGGCCATTGACGAATTTCTGGCGTATGTTGCGACCCTGCCGGACACTGAACAAAAGACGATCAAGTCGTTAAAGATCGATGCTCGGGACTCGCAAGCCGGGCAGGCATACGATTATACCATCGGACAAGCCATTGCGGATGCCAAGGGCAACATGACGTGTTTCCACAAGGTGTGTTGTGTATGCCGGGATCAATTGAGGCGCGCTGACAATAGTGCAGACGGGGGACTTCCTGAAGCAAGCGGCGGAGTACTTGCGGCGATGCTAGATCGCCGTTGCATCACGGACGCCGGCATGGTGATACGGGCGGGGCAGCGACCGGTATTGCAACGGGGAAATGGCTCCCTCAGCTGCTTCCACCAGGAGCGAGGTTCTGTGCCCCTTCGTCCGTCTCGAGTGCTCGGCCAACTCAAATCATCGGTCTATATGCTCAGCGGCGTTGCGTGCCCATCGGCCTGTACGAGTCTGCGTCTTGAATGGTTGTCTCGGAGACCCTCTGTCTGATTATCGTATCGGTTTTGGCGTGGGCCATGACGCATCGGGGCGAGGAGCCTTGGGTTGTGACGGCTCCGACACCGCAAAGAGGGCTGCTGTGAAAGCATTAGCTCGGTGCTGTAATGTAGTACCATTAGGATAGTACCGATCTGTCTCTGTCGGACGAACAGACGGTAATTCTCGGTTGGATTGGGAATGGTGCATGTTCCGCCGACCTGGGCGACGGCGCCTTTCAGTGATTTTCGCTCAAACCCATGGCTCGCATGACCCCTGCAAAGGCTAGGCCTAATTAGGGTCGGCCCCCACTGTGCAAGATGGTAAGTGCGCCTCCCCATTTTTCCAGTGCGTTCCAGGCCATGGCTGCCATGCTCCCCAGGCTGCCTCTCACGAACTTCAGGCCGCCTCGAATATGTTTCAGGGCATTGCGAACATGCAGGCCACCCACCTCCAATGCATTTTCAGGGCACTTCGTATGTATTGTAGGGCTTTAAGACGCCACTGCTATGGATGCTAGCTGTTGTCTGTAGCGTTCTTTCCACAACCTCGGGCCCTCCGCTCATCAATCCCATTGCCAACGACTCCCTCACCCCATCCAGTCAATCTCAACATGGCCTGTATGGGCTCTTGGTGCTCGGTTGTTGTGGCGAATTTACTGAGACGCTCCTTGGCCGTCAAGTTGGTTGGCATGACCTGTGGTCGGCATGGCCCGGCAGAGATGCTTCAGATAATATTATAACTTCTGGTTCATTCCACACTTCCATCAGGCCATCGAACCCACCTTATCCAGCCTTTTCCGACATGGCGACTGCACCTTTCCAGCAGACGGGAGCCGTGCAGGCGCAAATCCCCAGCCGCACCCCCCGCCGCTCCACAAGGGCGAAAGCGGAAGACCCCCTACCTAGGTAGCCACTTCTAGTGGTGCCCTTTCCACACTTTCATCAAGCCATCGAATCAACCTTAACCAGCCTTGTCCGACATGGCGACTGCACTATCCCAGCAGACGGGAGCCGTGCAGGCGCAAAAGAGGAAGACCCCTAAAGCAGTTACTTCTAGTGATGCCCTTTCCACACACACTTTCATCAGGCCATCGAGCCGACCTTCTAGTTGCTTCTAGTAGTGCCCTCTCTACACTTTCATCAGGCCATCGAATCGACCTTGACCAGCCTTTTCCGGCATGGCGACTGCACCTTTCCAGCAGACGGGAGCCATACAGGCAGTCACTTCTAGTGGTGCCCGCGTTGAGACGAGTAGCCTTAGCGGTCCTTCCGACGGCGGCAATTCAGGTCCCGACGAGTTCGATCTCGACGAGGTACGAAGGTTCCCGCCGCTTTAAACTCTATAAGGGCGAGAGAGGAACATAAAGGGCGAAAGAGGATGACCCCCTAGGCAATCAGTCACTTCTAGTGGTACCTGCGTCGAGACGAGTAGCCCTAGCGGTCCTTCCAACGGCATCCCCCCTAGTGCACAGGTGCCACCACTGCAAATTATCCGCACGGCTTACAGCGTGTAAACAAGGCTCCGTAGTCTCAATTTCACCCTGTTTAAAATTGTGTTGTCGCCCCTAAATATGTCTGAATATGCCTGAAATACGTTAATGAAGGCCTGGAAATACATTTAACAGGGCCTGAAATTACCTTGTCACAGGTGTGCAGCGATGTATTTTGAGGGCTGTTACTGATGATTTTAGGCCGTGTGAAGAGTCCTTCCTCGGGTACTGACGGGTGAAGAACCGCCATCCGAGCTCTGTCATGTCGTGTTGGAAACGGCTGGCATCCATAGCCATGATGACATGAACACTGGCGACGTTGTGAATGAAGCAGGCGCTCGATGGCTACCTAGAAGCATCGTAAATCTCACTTCCCCTCAGCCAGACGCGCACAACTTCTCCCACCTCTAAACAATTTCGCACCGAAAAACTTCCTCCCGAACCACGCCCAAAACAATAATTTTTTTCTTTCCCCCCACAATCCTCAAAAGTCGCCTTCACTCCCTTGCTCGTTTTTTCGTCCAAAAAAATTGCAAGATGTCCAAGTTTGCCAGGAACTCCCAGGGGGGCTCAATCCCCGTCCGCTCAATGGGCGTCGACGGGGATTTCGCCGAGCACTATCGGCTCGGCTTCATCCTGGAGTCGCTGAGGCACGAGGATGGCGAAGCTTTCAGCGACGCAGAGAAAACAGAGGTGTACGCAATCGCCGTCACTGAGGTCTGCAGAAAGCTCGAGGAGGCGTATGTTTCCGCCATCTCGGAAACCAAGTTCAGGTTCGCGGCCGACTTCTTCTTGTGGCAACACCACGGGGCCGGTAAGTTCTGCCTTCTTATCGTGCCGATTCCAACGTCGCTAACAACCTTACCCGCGAAACAGTCAACAAGGGCAGTGAGTTCCCATTCGAGCACCTGGGGGTGAGTGATGAGGAGGATGCGGAATGGGTCGCGCAGGGAAGGTTTCGCTCGCCTACGAAGAGTACATTAAGGCTAATGGCTCTGTCGCTGCCGCCGCCTCCCTGGCAGTGAAGCCTGCTCCCCGGGGTAGGTTTCAGGAGATGCTGGGGAAGGAGATGTACTCGAACCCCGGGCTTGCGGTCTCCCGCCGGCCTTTGGAGAACGTGTTCTCCTATGGCACGGTGATCAACCCTGGCGAGGGCTTCGACTCGGAGAAACTGGGGCAGCTGTGGTCCGAGGTCTACGACCCAAAGACGCCGCTGCCATTCCCGCGGGAGTATGGCCCGTTCGCGGTCCCGGTCATGAAGCACCACGCTGTGATGCTGAATGCCTCGACGATCGAGACCATGAACAGCTTTGCGCACCACGGGGTGGAGATGCGCAAGTTGCGCGTGGCAGACGTTCCTGGTCGCACTCCGGGCGTAGATGTCGACGAACTCCTGCAGGTTGGCATCCGGGACGGGGCTGTCTGGAACGAGGCAACCATCGAATCTCTTAGGCTCTTCTGGGAGGATCTACTCGTCCCATGGTGGCTGCATACTATAGAGCGCTACCTCAATCGGGAAAAGCTTAACCCGTGCAGTTCTGAGCGGCGTTCCCCGTGCTCCACATGGTGGCCAAACGCAACTCGGACTGGAAGCTAAGGTCGCGGACGGTCCGCAAGGTGTTTGATGAAGCCGCCGCCTGCCACCTGCAGTTCATCAAGAACGAGGCTAATCGCAAGGCCGCGGTGGAGGCCACCGGTCGCACCGGCGTGAGCCCCGG
>Ga0247769_1000537_pt1 | contig 10301 bp, 11 predicted proteins | sample UWRJL166409R6_FD_179942 | JGI IMG/M metagenome (GOLD analysis project Ga0247769, IMG submission 179942) | Plant litter microbial communities from Arlington Agricultural Research Station in Wisconsin, United States - UWRJ-L166-409R-6 | ecosystem: Environmental > Terrestrial > Plant litter >... | reverse complement strand
AGACCGAAGACTCGCTGTCCGATGCCCACATCTCAGCCTGGGAAACGTGGTCAAATTCACTGCTCTCGGTGTCGGGGGACCCGAAAAGAACCTGCGATACGAACCTTGGCGGTGCCTCTACCCAAACCCAACCCTCGTCGTCGAGTGAGCTGGGCACAATGGAGTCCCCCAAATACCACTTCCCGTCCATCATCGAAATTTGCACGTCAGAGTCCATGCTTCCGAAGGAGATGAGGGTCGAAGATCGAAGTAACCGTGAGATTTTAGGAGTAGGAGACGGCTGCTTCGGTACCTAATCTCGGGCTGTGAGTTACATGTTATCTTTTAAATACATGTACGCGAGCATCGACCTGACGTAGGGTCGTCCCATGTTACCTGACAAAGAAACAGGACGATTGAATAGCAAAGGCATTGTGCATTGTACATTGTATCTCACTTCTTTCGATAGACTCTCAGCACCACTCCATGTCAGAGGGCGAGCAACACGGGAAGTGTTCTTGAGACAAAGGGCTTTGTTAACTGGCTATCAAGCCCGTCTCTCATGGCGCAGTGAGTCTCGAGGTCTGCAATTGAGAAGGGACTGGCTCAGGTCTGAGGTTGAGCAAATGCCCAGACTGAGATGGGTTGGAGTCGAGTCGATAAGTAGCCAAATGAAGTTCCCGAGACGACATAAATGGCGGCTGCAAGGAACACAGGCGTTGATTAAGGTACCGATCCGTCCCGTCTCTTCCTTCCCCCGCATGTCACCTCCTATTCGAATCAACAGCTAAAATTGCCCGCTGTCTGGCGAATAGGGGTCGTCTCACTGACGAAGGCGGGGAGGATTCGAGCCACATCAACACTTGGGCCGTCCAGATATTTGGTCCTTTTGCTTCGCGTCGTCTGCTTCGTCTCGGAGCCGATGCATTTGTACGAACATGTGGAAATGGCACAGCTCACACGACGCCAAAGCTCCCAAGACCGAGAATCATGTTTTAGCCAATTGCCTAAGGGGTAATGCATTCGGGCTATTTCAACCCGGAAGCAACCCTCTGTTTGTTTCTTGGTCTCGGGGAGGGCACGTTTTGTTTATCCCTTTTCTTTACCCGGCCTACTTATGCAGCGTCGTAGTACCCTCTCTCTCTCTCCCCCGCGGACAGGGGATATTTTGGCGGTGCGGGCTAAGGGCTACCGGGTCCTTGGTGATGGACTCGCCTTCATATTTATGTTTGCTCTGCCGCAGCTAGCCCAACCAACCAACCGGCCTGACGAGGCTCTGTGGCTAGTCAATGACAGTCGATCCGCTCCGGTAACGTACCTACCTACACACAGTACCTTATCCTAGGTCAGGTAGGTAAGGCATACATAACTCTCACGATGCGTCTCGAAACCGTACTGGTGGCCATCACGGCCTGCGCGTCTGCGGTGCTGGCCCAGACAGGGGCCGGCGGGAACGCCACGACGGCGTCCAACTCCACCATCCTGAACCCGATACTGCCTGGTTTCCACCCCGACCCCAGCTGCATCTATGTTCCCGAGTGGGACCAGACCTTCTTCTGCGCCTCCTCGAGCTTCAATGCCTTCCCCGGGATCCCCATCCACGCGAGCAAGGACCTGCAGAACTGGAAGCTCATCGGCCATGTCCTGAACCGGCGGGAGCAGCTGCCTCGACTTGCCGAGACGAATAGGTCAACCAGGTAGGCAGCCCCTCCGTTGCTCCCCGAGACAGAATCTGCCCGAGTAAGGTAATGGTCGCTGACGATGACAGCGGTATCTGGGCGCCCACGCTGCGCTTCAATAACAACACCTTCTGGCTCGTCACCACTCTGGTTGACGATGACCGTCCGCAGTCTGACGAGGGTCGATGGGATAACGTATGCAGAGTCCCAGATGAATGACTTGCTCTTTGGTGCTTTGACGGGATTTCAACGCGTGTCGTTCTAACTTCGTTGCTTGGGTAGATCATCTTCAAGGGCAAGGACCCGTACAATGATGCATCGTGGTCGAACGCCACCCATTTCAATTTTGTTGGTTATGACACGGAGCCCTTTTGGGATGTTGACAGCAAGACGTACATCACCGGTGCGCACGCTTGGCAGATCGGGTGAGTTGTAATCCTCTGCACTCTTTGCAACTGCATGATAGAAGAGGGTCATGCTTATTGCCGTAGGCCGTATATCCAGCTGGCCGAGGCCAACCTCGACACGGGTGCCGTGGGGGAGTGGAGGATCATCTGGAATGGAACCGGTGGGATGGTAGGTGTTGCTTCCCTCCCTGCCCGTCGTTTTGTTGTGTCTGGAACTGCCGACTGATCCTGCCCATCGTGCCCAGGCCCCTGAAGGACCGCACATCTACCACAAAGACGGGTGGTACTACCTCCTTGCCGCCGAAGGTGAGCTTTCCTCGTCGGCTATGGGCGCGGTGTCTTTGCTGACGTCGAACAGGGGGTACCGGCGTGGGCCACATGGTGACGATGGCTCGCTCCAAGAACCTCCACGGACCGTACGAATCCAACCCCGCGAACCCCGTCTTGACCAACGCCAACACCACGAGCCTGTGTAAGTGGCTGGCACCAAATCTCAACTCTGGTTGGAGATGCTGACCTTGCAAAAGTCCAAACCGTAGGCCACGCCGACCTCTTCCAAGACGGCTCCGGGAACTGGTGAGTCCCCCTTACCTACCTACCTAGGTATTCATCCTTTCGCAACTGCGTAAGGTACCTACTACGTGAAGCAGACATCTAACTCCCAAGTCAGGTGGGGTGTGGCTCTCTCCACCCGGTCAGGCCCGGCATACGTCAACTACCCCATGGGCCGCGAGACAGTCCTGACGGCCGTCCGCTGGCCAACGGGGGAGTTCCCGGTCTGGACCCCCATCGCGGGCGAGGTCTCGGTATGGCCGCGACCCGCCACGGCGCTCGATATCCGCGGAGATGGGTAAGTGATAGGCAATTCCCAATTCCCAATTTCCCCCACCCCTCCTCAACCAAGGTAACAACAACAACAATAAAAACATTCATGAAAAAACTAAAACTCCAATCCCCCCTCCTAACTTATATATCTTAGCCAATTCGTAACCTTCGACGATGACCTCACCTCCTTCTCTCCGGAAACCCCGCTCCCCCTGCACATCACGCACTGGCGCTACCCGAACGCAAGCCACTACACGCTCTCCCCGCCAGAGAAGCCATCCACCCTCCGCCTCACCCCGTCGTATCTCAACCTCACCGGCCTGAACGGCAACTACGCTGGCGCGCTCCACTCCCCGGACCGCTCGGGCCAGACCCTCCTCTCCCGCCGCCAGACCTCAACCACCTTCTCCTTCTCCGTCGACCTGACCTTCCACCCCACCGCTCCGGGGTCCGAAGCCGGCGTGACCGCTTTTTTAACCCAGAACCACCACATCGACATGGGCATCCTCCTCCTCCCGCGCAACCAGACAACCTTCTCCTTCGAGTCCGTCGACGGGCTCGACCCCGCCGAGCTCGTACCCCAGATCCGCGTGCGCGCCTTCTCCTACGTGGCCGTCCCGGAGGACGTCGTCGTCCCCGTCCCGCCCGTGTGGTGGGGCTCCGACCTCACGCTGCAGATCACGGCCGAGGACGCCAAGAGTTACCTCTTCAGCATCGGGCCTGCGGGGAGGGCCGCGGCCGAGGTGCGGCCCATCGCCCAGTTCTCCAACGATGCTGTCAGCTGGGGGTTCACGGGGGTGTTGTTGGGTGTTTATTCTACTAGGAATGGATACGTGTATGAAGATGGAAAAGGAAAAGGAGGACAAGATGCCGTGTATGTTTCTCGGTTTAGGTATACTTCCTTTGCGCAGGCGAGGGTTTGAAAACAAATGTGTATGTGTATCTCAACTATCTAGGTATCTAGATAGATGGTAAACTTACCGGTATGTATGCTGTCGCCATCATGAGTAGCTGGCTAGGTACATGTACCTTGGTAGGTGAGTATATACATACATACATACATACATACAGTACCTCAGAGGGAAACCCAGAGAACCTACAAGTCTTGTGCAAGTCTTGTGGAGAGGCTAAGTCTTGCAGGACCTCTCGCTCCTTCCGCACAACGACTATTTGACATGTTGCTCCTTCCTTACAACCGCATCGTAGTCTATAGCCGCAAATTGCTCCTGGCTTTGTCAATTAGAAATAAAATTTTACCATATGGCTCAATTGGCATTTGACTCGCGCGTGATTGTGAACATTGTGTGTTCGATTCCTAACTGTAACAATTTAAGAAAAAAAAACTTCTGTAGAAGCAAAGCACCTGTAGAAATTCCATTGTAGAAGCACCTGTAGAATTATAGGGGGGTGCCCCAGGGCCTATTATAGGTTCTGGGGTGGTGCATTTTTTTCAATTTCAGGGCGTTTTCCTGCAAGAGTTATGTCTCCCTGCAAGACTTATGAGCCCGCAGGACTAACAACCGGGGCATGACTTCCAGCCCTTAGCAAGGCCTGCGAAAGCCTTGTAAGTATCCTGCTATTCCCGGTAAGGTATGTACTCAACATGAATCCCATAGAGCGAAAACATACCATGGGCCATTCATCCATCTATATATTCCCTCTCGGCTCTCTATAGCAAACAAAGGTTCCCGCCCTTGTTTGTTAAAGTGTAATATGTCACCACCACCCAGAGTCCATATCGTTACAAGGCAATAAGGTACAATACAAAAAAATCACACGCCAAACTCCTTACGTATTGTACATACATACATGCATAGATTCATGCCACTCTCAACCCCCCCGGGTCCCGTCTGGTCATAACTTTTCATTTTCGCCTTCTAATCTCAACGGTAGCCTGGACCGGCGGCACGATGGTCTGCCCGATCCAGAGCGGTTTCGGCCGCTCCGCAATCGGCTTGATCTCGTAGTTTCGAACCAGATAGGCCAGAATCATCTTGAGCTCGTGTGCCACGAAGAACCGGCCCGGACTGCGATTTCCCCGTCAGCTATCGCTATCTTTTGGGATCAGAGACTAAATCAATACTTACCACGCGTGTCTCCCATGGCTGAACGGCAGGTACGTTTCACTCGTCGTCACCATGCCCAGTCTCTTGATCTGCAGCGACTCCTCGGCGGCCTTCTCGTGCGGCCGCGCCTCAAACTCCTCCTTGACCTTCGAGAACCGAAAGGGGTCGTACCGGTATGGCTCCGGGTATATGTCGGGATCGTGGTGTGTGCCCGCTAGGTCCAGCATCAGGTAAGAGCCATACGGCGCGTGCCAGCCCTCCTTGGTGTTTGTGATGCCCTCCTTGGCAACCACCTTGCGATGGGTGAGCGCCGTGGCGAAGTGGCTGAGCCGCATGCTCTCCTTGATGGCGCTGTCGATCTTGTGCAGACGGGAGAGCCCGTCCTTGGTCCAGTAGCCCGTCTCCTGCTCGGCGAACACGCGATTCGCCTCCTGCCGCAGCACGTCAAGACACCCTTGCTCCGAGTCGGCCGAGAGTAGATCTAGCAGCAGATTGTGGCCTGTGATGACGGTCGTGTGAATAGCCGCGAACTCGATGGGAAGCAGGCTCCTGGAGATGAGGGCGGGCTTCAGCTGGTCGGCGCAGCCGTCCATCTGCGCCTGGCGAATCATCCACGTCACGAGACACTCCTCGGGCTCCCAGGTGGCATAGGCAGCATCACCAGCGGATTTGCGCTCCATGTCGCGCTGGCGCTGCTCGATGAGCGGCCGTATCATGGCGAACGACTTGCGCCAGGTCCACCAGTGCGGCGTGGCGACGAACCACGAAAGGGCCGGGTGCAGGATCTTGGGGAACATGTTGAGTATGAAGCTGTTGCGCACGATGGCATCGGCGATAGCCACCTGGCTCTTGACGAAGGCCTCGTTGCGGCACGTGGCCTCGCCCACCAGCACCCGGTTCGTAACGCGCGGCACGATGCCCAGCCATGCTTCCCACAAGTTGGCCGTCTTCCAGTTCTCCGTGTCGGTACCGAAGACGGCGTCGATGCTCTCGTGTACGTCGTCCTGGATGCCCGGGAGCAGGCCAACGAGGTTGCGTGCCAGATGCTTGTGGAGCGTCATGATGGGGAAGGTATCGTCGGTCTTGAGGAACTGGAAGTGGCTGTGCATCAGGTCGGCATGTGCCTCCTTCGCCGACACGACGCGATCGGGGAACTCGAGCAGCCAGGCCGTCTGCGAGCGCGGGACCACGATCTCTTGGGGGCGACTCGGCGCCGACGGTACCACGTAGGCGCGATCATTCTTGGTGTACTGTCGGTCGACAACATCGACGGCGGAGTCAGTATGGGAAAGGGAGAGAGCAGAGGCAGAAGCGCAAACCTTCTCGTAGCCTTCCTCCACCCACGAATTGAAGTGGTTCAGATAGCCCACCCAGTTCCTGACGCTGCCGATGAGCCCGCCTCCGAAGCCCACGCGCGGCAGACTGCTCGGGTAGCGCGGCTTCCACGTAAAGTCGACGATGAAGGAGGTCACGGTGAAGACGAGGAGGGAGACGACAATGCGACCCGGCGTGAGCAGCGACTCCAGCAGCTGGGAGCTGAGACCGGCGGTCATGTTGACGCGACATAAAATCGGAGGGAAAAAGCCAATTGCGTTGCCCCGTACGAGGGATATCTCTCCATCCGTCTCCGACTAGGTATTGTACAATACACAGTTGCTAGAGGAGGAAGAAAAGAAGAAAGAAAAAAAAATAGACCAAAGAGGGAAGCCGACGCAAGGCCAACACCTCCTCGCTCCTCGCTCCGTGGCCCCGTGGTGGTGAAACATGCGACATGCCGGGGCTTTGTGTGTCTGAGAGTGAGGGTGGGCTGGCGGCTGGCCGGCCGCTGAGGTGCATCTGCATGGAAGGGCGGGAGCTTTCTTTGTGCCCCGCCAAATCAATCCTCCCCGCGAACGCTTGGACCCGCTCAGCCCATGTCACACCCGCACCTTGTCAATGGCTGCATCTGCCCGCCCACTCAGTGCCCTGCTGCATCTCCGATCGCAGGTGGGCCTTTTGGACGGGATTCTGGAAGCCTGCATCCCCCTTCCAACCCCCAACCTACAACCAGGGGGGACACCGCCTTCACAACGACGACATCGCTGACTACTATGTCGACCTTCAACGGCATCGTCGCTGAGTTTCCCGACATCCGAGGCGAGTCGACACCACTACCCGAGTTCGCATCATCTAACACGAAGGTGCAGTGGACTTCTTCCGCCGCCATCCCGACCTTCAACCACCCCTGGCCTGCTTCTTGAGCCATATCCATAGTGACCATCTCGCCGGTCTGGAGAGCTTGCGATCACCCTTGTATGTCGCCGTGAACCATAGATCAGAACAGAGAATCGATCGATTCTGACTGAATCGCCCATCGTCGCAGCGTCTACTGCTCGGCCGCCACTCGGGAGATGCTCCTGCGTTTGGAGCGCTTTCCCTGTCGCATCAACTATGCTCGAGGCATTCTCGAAGCCCGGGTGCAGAGTTACAAGCACCTCAAAGGCTTGCTCGTATGTCCGATGACCTATACCCTACCACCTCGGTCGTGCTGCTCCTCTCCCCCTTCTGCTTGCTGATGCGCCCAAAGAAACCGCTGCCCCTGGAAACCCCAACCATTCTGGAGCTTGCCCCAAATAACCGTATTCAAGTGACCCTCTTCAACGCGAATCATTGTCCCGGCGCTGTCATGTTCCGTGAGTCCTCCTGAACATCGGCAAGAGTACCTACCCACATCCGCTTACCTGCTCTACCTCAAGTGTTTGAGGGCCGTGGTAAGGCAGCTCTGTACACGGGTGACATCCGGAGCGAACCATGGCATGTTAACGCCATCGCCCGGTCCCCATGCCTCGTGGAGTACTCGTCCGGCTTGAAGACTCTTGACACCATCTATCTCGACACGTCATTTATAGATGACATCCCCTTTCCGCCCAAAGCCGACGGAATCCACGAACTGCTCAGGAAGGTGTCGCAGTACCCGCAGGAAACAATATTCCACCTCCAGGCGTGGACATATGGGTCAGTAACGCAAACCTGGTATTGAGCCGTAGTGCTCACCTTTGCTACCTAGCTACGAAGACGTGTGGATCGCCCTGTCCAAGGCCCTAGGCTCCAAGGTTCGTTTCCTTTCGCCAGCCCGATATGCACTTGGTTCTCATCGAGTCTAGATCCACGTGGATGAATACAAAATGTCCGTTTACAGGGCCCTCGTAGAGAAGGACCCGTCTGTCAAGTTTGGCACGCAGCACCACCTGTCGCCGGAAGCTGCCGGTCTGGTGGGTTTCATGTGCGCGAACGACTTCCACGCAGGGTGTCTCACCCTGGACGAGAGCGTGCGCCTTCACAGCTGCGAGAGAGGAAACTATTGTCCGACGATTCTAAACTCACCAATTGTACGAATGCAGCCCATTGTTACCCGACTGCCTAGTGGTGGGGAGGTTGCTGAGATGGGCGTTGGCGGTGGCGGCGACGATCTGAACAGGGAGGCCGAGCTAGACTATCTCTTGCCCGCCGAGATCGAATCGTTGCTTGAGATGTGAGTTGAGCCGCAGCCACTCCATGAAGCCGACTAACGTCACAGGATATACGGTGATGGCGGCATACCCGACGATTTAAAAGAACAGATAGGCCGCTTCTTGATGCAATCCGCTGCAAGCGGCCGGAAGATCCCTCTGGATCTCGATCGAGCAACATTTGGGGACAATAACGAAACTGACCTTGCAAACGCATTTCATTCTATTGCCAACAAATCTCGTCTCTTGCGCGATCAGTTGCCGTCTACCTCCGGCAAAGATCCAAAGCCCTTACCCAGTATCGTCACCTTTCCGTATTCTCGCCATTCCTCATACCGCGAGTTGTGTCATCTCCTTGAAGCTTTCAAGCCCAGGGATGTATGGCCTTGCACAGTTGACCCTCGTGACTGGCTCGATAGAGGTACTTAGTCCTAAACTCGGTCAATGGAGGTGACTAACATTGAGCAGGGATAACAGTCAAGGGTCTTTTCGGCGAGTATTGCTCTGGAGGCGAGTTCCGCCATGATGTCATCATGGAGGAGCGAGCCAAAGAGGCAGGTGCTGGCGTTGCTGGCAATGAAAGCCAGATGACTGCAACCTCTGCCGCAAGCTCGATCCTACACACCCAGCCATTTGGCTTTCTGGCCCAAGTTGAAGAGACATTGATGTCGCCAGCTGATGAGCCAGAAGAGCAAACTAGTGTCGACAGGAACCCCCAAGACTTCCAGATCTCCTATGCAACGGAATCCCAGTCTCTGCGGATGGAAGACTCCGATATGATGTTCCTTCGGGACTCTCAGTCTTCTACATTATCAGAAACATCCTATCATACGCGTGCTCATGCGTTCCAAGCTGTCATCAACAATTTAGCAGGCAATGATTACCACCCGATCAGCCTTATTTGCACGACAGACAATCACTCGACCCGGGAGCCGGAGCTTGGGAGCTGAGAGGATACAGCATTCCAGCCCACGTCTAATTTTACATCTCTCGAGGTGCATCCTGGAATGCCATGTTTACAGCGTATGTTGTTTGCCCACCTTACCTTTTCCATGGTTCTGTGTGATCAGCCGACAGCCAATGCAACTCCAACATTCCGCAAGATTATTATTCCACAAACCCACTCCCACCGCCAAGAGACACAGACACTCCATCGCCGGCCATCGAGCGTCCGACCTTTTGGTTCTGACTGAGGAGATTAATCCGAGCGACGGTAGCCCACTCACTTGACCGCCCGAAGGTCATGGCTGTACCTCCATGGAAGCATACCCAAGCGACTCGTGGATGATTTAGCCAGTAATTCACACGACGATTCCAATCGGTGTCTTTGAGGCTAAATCGCCGTCCCTCTCCCGACATCCCCGAGCGAACTGTGGGGAAGCGGGCCAGTATAGTGATCATGGACGGGGTGGCGTCCTGTACCGAATGGGTGGGCTCTGGGGTAGTTGCGGTTCGTGTATAAAGATCTTGCGGCCCTCAGCCTTCCCCTTCCACCCCCCCTCCTGATCGATCGCCCGGATTCTCTCCTGCAGGTCATACATCTGTGTGCCTCTCATACCCGGTATCTGGGTTCCTGGTGCGTTGGTTGCGGGATAGTCGGCTGGCCATGTGTCCCACCAACCGATAACTCTACTTCTCCGGCACCCACGTGTCGTCCAATCGCCTTACCATTCGGGGACCGCAACCATGGCGCCGTCAGATCCCTGGGCTGTAACCCCTCTCCTCCTCGTCCTCGCCGTAGTCACCATACTGTCGTCCTGGCCATGTTTTGCGCTCAGCCTCGACAGGCTCCCGAAGCTTCAGGACCTTTCGACCATCGTCGACGCCACAAGGTATGACGGGAAGGGTATCATGAAG
>Ga0247769_1000536_pt1 | contig 10312 bp, 13 predicted proteins | sample UWRJL166409R6_FD_179942 | JGI IMG/M metagenome (GOLD analysis project Ga0247769, IMG submission 179942) | Plant litter microbial communities from Arlington Agricultural Research Station in Wisconsin, United States - UWRJ-L166-409R-6 | ecosystem: Environmental > Terrestrial > Plant litter >... | reverse complement strand
GTACTTGATTCCGCAAGCGCAGAGCCCAGGGGAAGAAGGAAGTTGGATACGACACTGAGTGTGAGAACGAGCATGTGTCCATGTTTCCTCTCCACCCTCGTCCTGTCTTCGCAACGAGCGGATGGAGCGATGCCTATTCCATCACGCGCCTTTATTTGCAGACATTTGCTTCCTCGCCCTTCCATGCGTTTGAAGAACAAGCATTGACGACAGGTGAAATGAGAAACGGAATGAGAATAAAGCCCAGCTAGCCTCGATTTTTCGGATATGGTCCACATTCAGACGGGCAGCAAGCAGCAACCTTCCCCCATCCACAGGGTTGCAACGTCGTCCAGATTCAGACTCAGGGCGAGCAAGGGGCGTCGCGCCCCGCTCATACCCTCCCTGTCCTGCTGTTGACCCCATTGCCACTTGGCCTGGGCATCTGTGAACCGGCCTCTCTCTCCGAGGGCGAGAAACGGAGGTGAGCAAAGGTCGATAAAAACACAGTTGCAATCACAACTCCCCGTATCATAGCTAGGATACGTACTCTGTGGGCTCCGGAATAGTCAATGCCCACCCATGACGGTCCCCTTCCAGGACACGCGCCGTTCATTTTCACCACACCCCGGTTCCACCGCTCGGGGTTTCTGGTCCCTGCCTGCTTGCCGCCTTGCCATCGGCCGGGCTCGACGTTGCTTTTCGACCTCCTTCCCACTCCAGACCCCCATCGGAAAATGGACTGTCAGGGAGTCATCATCAGGAGATCTATCAATTCCAACGCCCGCTGTGAGCCTGAATGCCGACGCGCCAACCCGATGTGGCAAGGCCGGCGTGCTGTCCACGACTCGGATCTGGAGAGTCGGCAGGAGCGACAATGGGGAGCCGGGGACGACAGGCGACGGGGCCACAGAGGGCGTGTGTACGTGCCAGGTGTACTTTGTACCCGATGAGATGCCCGACAAGTACTTGGTATGAACCGTACGAAGGTACAGTACAATGCAGGTTCCTCCAGCGCAACACCCTCTCTCTCTCTCTCTCAAGCCTGGGGTGCCCCAAGCCTACCCTGTCCAGATACTGAGTAGGCTCATAGGGTGGGATTCTGTGGCGGGAGGTGTGCCTGCATGGTCTTGCTCTCTCATTCCAGCTAGTTGCTGTGGGTTGCCCAGGGCAAATCACCCCGCGTCCAAAAGCGAGAGAGAGAGAAAGAGGAGAGGCCGCACGCATGCAGTGCTGTGTGTTGAGAGAATCATGCCTTGACGCTGGGAAGGACGCCATGTTTCGTTTTCGGATGTGTACCCCGGGCGAGATATCACCACAATCGACGCGTCTTTCATAGCTCACTCTCCTTTTGTCCTCTTCATTCCGGTATCCGGATTTAGCGCGTGGAGGCTGGAATACCCTGTCGAGTAAGCTAACTAGCAAGGCAGTGAGTGTGCTTCCGTACAGCGACACCATGCGAAACCTCCGCTGGCCGACCCATCCCCTTCTGGATCTTGTCTCGAGCGTCGCGGGCCATGTGGCTTGGGAGAATATTGGAAAGGGAGATGTCGATTAAGGAGCAGCTATGGACGCGCGCACACGTGTTGGCGAGTCTGAGCGGTGCAGCAGCACGAGTGCGGTCGGGAGTTTTCCCACATGGTAAAGTCTCTTCGGACGGCGCTACGGGCCTGTCAGGTGTGGGCAGGCGGCGCACTATCCCCTATTCGCGCCTAGTCAGGTCGCGTCCGGTTGGACAACCACCTCAGGGCAGCCACTAAGGATCGAAACGAAGGGCAGGAGAAGGCAGAAAAGAAGGGCCCGAGTCCTCTCGTCGCCGTTCCGTTCCGTTCTGCCGTCTGCGTGTGCTCGGAGCCCTGGTCAAACAGGCAGGAGATCGGCCATTGTTCAGGTAATTTTGCACCGACGTCCAGGAATAAACGGTATCGAGGGGGTGCTGCCGCCGCCGTCGTCGTTGCTGGACGCGCTTACCGTCGAAACAACGGCAGAGACGAGCAAGCGAGTTTGCGCCACCATCCACGCAGCTCCACGCAGCCGCACCTTGTTTCCCAGCTCTGACCAATTGTCGACACGGATTCGCTGCGAGGGGGTGCCAGGACACCGAATCGGCCCTTCCAGGCTAAAGTCTCCAGCAGCTGGCCTGCAATAACGGCGCCCCGTCTTATACGGGACCGCGGCAGAACCCCGGATTCGCTGTCAGGGTAGCATCCCGCCAGCAACCTGGAAGTTCCGCAGACTATCAGCTCGCGAAGGAGCGCGCGCGCCGGCGTCGAAAACGAAGAAACCCAAAGGCTTCGCCAACGCCCTCGATATTGCGCGATCCCGAAGTCCTGGACACCGCTCGTCCTGAGACCGGGGGGGTTGCGCTGCTTTCTTGGACCCGGGTAACAATAGACTGCAACGATTCATTCTTCCATGACAAAGCAGCCCCCCCGAGCACCCATGCCATGCTGCTTCTCCTCCCTTTGCGTTCTGCTCGTTGCCCTTGGCGTTGCCGAAGCCTTGAATGGGGGCGTGCAGAAGAGGCGTCATCGCGGCCCACCGACTCCCCTCCAGGCCCTACATCCTCGATGTCTGAGATGACTGGAGGGGGCTTTTTTTCAGACGAACGCTTGCGTGCGCCATGTCTCACTCTCGGCCGGTCTCTCCGTCCCTTACTCCCTGTCCCCGCTGCTGCAAAACATTGCCTGAGCGCGCCAGCGGGGATGGCTCCTGGTTTGCGGGGTACACCTATCCAGTTCGGTCGACCCCCGACCCTCGGGCCAGCTGTCCCACAGTCCATTTCTCCCCAACCCAGCAGCAGTCGTGGGTTTTAATATTGGGGAAATGGCAGGACCCGTCTTCCACGTTTCTAGAATGCTTCTCCCTATCGCTCTGTGACCCGCGCAGAGCCGGCCTCAACTATGGTCGCCGGCATAACTCTGTTGCAAGTAGATTGAAACCGCCTGCGAGCGAGGCACTCGCTTTCTAGGGTGCTGGCGGCTTCACGTCGGCGGGGATAGGGCTGCAGCGCCCTCACCACTTTGGGGGTTTGAAGCTGAGGGCCGTGGCGGGGCCCGATATCTCCTGTTTCTTAACTTAGAAAACCGGCAATTTGTGTCCGCGGCACCACCCCTACTCCTAGTTAGTCCTGCCCTCGCTCATGTAAGTAATACAGAGTAGTGACGTGCCACGGCAGGCCGCTTGTGTTGCGTGTACCTTCAGGATGGGATGGTACGGTGGGGTGGTCGAGGCGCGAAACCTGCGCCTACGCCCTGTGAGCGCGCTGTGGAGGGGCGGCTGCGATGGCTACTGGAAGGTTGAGCCTAGGGGGCTGGGTGAGCGGAGGTGAAAGGGTGTCCTCCTGGCGAACAGCAAAAGGGGGGCCTCGACCGGGAGTGAGGGAGACTCCAACCAGATAGCGATCGAGGCTGCAAGTCCGTTGCTGCAAGGTGCTCCGCCGTCGACTGCCGAGAATCAAAAACTCACGCGAAGGATCTTGATGGGTTATGTCATTGAAACACTCGGTGGTTTTGGAGGACCCTTCCTGGCCCGGTGGTGGCTCCACGGTGTAAGGCAATCGACTCGAACGCCAGCCGCGGCGTCCCCCCTTGCGCATTGAAACGGGAGATTTGACAATACAAGTTTCTCGGCCAGACTTCCTGGTCGGCACTTGGCTCTGCTCTAGGTGGATGAGGCGGTCACGCCGGGCAGCCTGACCTAATATCTCGGTGGTAATCTCAGCAGAATGTCGGACCCAAGAGGCACGCATGTTGCGAGGCTGGGCTCGATCAAGCCGCCGTCTCCGCGAGGATGAGATGCCCCGTCCTTGGCCACCGGGGGATGTTGCTGGATTCTAACTCCCCAAGAAGGGACTTTCGGGACGTCATCTCGAAGGCCTGACGCTTGCAGTCACCGCCTCCAGCGTCATACGCCCAACCCGACCATCTCCAGGTCTGGCCGTCTGAATGGTATGATGTTCGACGCGGCTGGCAGGGCCGCGGCTTTCTAGCGCGCTGGCCGGACGGGAATTTCCTGATGAGCAGGTTTTTGGCCAGCCCGCCCCCGACATCTCACTGGACCCCTTCTTGACGACGATGCCGGCGTGGACGCCGGCTTGGTGCCGCGACCAACACCTGGATCGCTATCCCTTCTTTTTTCTCGGCTCCCGCGTTGTGCAACAGACGGAGGTGGTGGAACACCAATGGGCGCGATGCCGTCTGATTATCGCGGTGCATGATGATTCAGCGATGACTGGGGGAACTTTTGCACCGGCGCCCCTTCGCCACGATGCAGAAACGGGAAAGGGCCGCAGGGCTCCCTTCTTGATTGAGCGGCGCTCCTCCAGATGTGGGACCGGGATCTTCAGTCGATGGAGTCGGCCGACCGGAGGGCCCTGCTCAAAGAAGCCTAGGCCCGCAGCACGCCCAACCGAACCGAGAGATTCCCGCTGATGCAAGCCCTGCGCGAGCGAGCACCCCCTCTCGGCCAACCAGCGGGCGTTGGAGCCTGACTGGCTTGGGAAACGCGAGGAAGAAAAAGACCCACGATAAACGGCAAACCGGCTGCCATGGATCCCTCTATCCACTGCAAGTTACATGGTCCGCGGTCGGCAAGTGGTAAGTCGTAATCCCGTACGGATAGGTAGAACCAAGTTGTCGACAGACGCCGGCCGAGACAGGATAGGACTTCCTGGGTACCAGCCTGGCACAGCTCCCAACGGCAGCGCAGTCGTCACCTCGCCAGAACAGCCGGTACTTGCACGACGAAGCAAGTGCACATCTTGCCTTCGCACAGCGGCGCTTCCCTGCCGTTGGCCGCCATGGGGCAAGCGCGGCTTTGGGGTCGATCTCGCAAACTGCAACAGTCGCATTGAACGTTGCGGGGTGGCTGGCACGAGAACGCCGGGAAGCGTCGCTGAATCTTGGATGGGCAGGGCGGGACCATCAATAGGTGTCATTGCCTTCCCAAGTCCCGGTGGCATCGCGGCTTCTCGTCAAGAACCCTGCCGTCGGATCTCTATGCAGGCGTGGCGAACGACTCAGCAGCACAATGCCCTCACGCCGAGTGGCACTTCGCGACGATTGCCCACCGCATGTGCAGTAGCCAATGCGCAAGAGAGGTGATAGCGTCACTTGCATGCATCGCAGACAATACTTGTGAGGCCGAAAGCTGCCTGCCCAGTGGGAATACGGCCAGTTCTGGCAGGGGACCGCCGCAGTTTCTGGCTATATTAGCAACACATATAGCCTCTGGACCGGCCTGTTTGAGACGAAGCAGGAGGGATAATTTCGGTCGCAGCTGATAGCCTTTTATTGACACGCACCCCAATCTTGGATCAGTTGGCGTCCTGGTACAGCAGGTGCAGTGCAGTAGTCTATTGAATGACATCTGGTAGGTGGACCCGACCGTTGCTTTATCTTCTCAGTCCCGTCCGAGATGCGCCGGTGTCGAATTGGGGAGTCCCCCGCTCCGTTGCTTCCGGGATGGTCGAGTCGAGCAGGAGGTTTTAGGGACGGGGGAATGGCCTCGGTGATGACGAGCCGAGTCTCTCCTGGTTGAGTTGTGAGCACCCCGGGCGCAATATTTACCGCCTCAGGCATTCATCGAGGGAGGGGGCGGAACCTCTACACTATTTCTTCGTTTCCGAAACCCCCGGCGTCCAGACACGGACCCTCGTCCTCGGTAAAGCTCTTGACGACGCCATTTTCACCGTCAACGGCTTGACGCCCCCAATCGCACTGGACGGGTGCGGGGCTCACGGCGCGCCATTCAAGCCCGGGCGACTCGGACCTATGTGATCCTTGTGCGACCGCAACCTGTTAACACAAGGCTGCAAAAGTGACAAGCTCCCTAGGGTAGCAAGCCCCGTGAAACGTGGTACCGCACCTGGAGGAATGGACGCGACCCCGAGTCCGGCGAGATGACGAGCAGTCGTTCTCAAGACTTGACGGCTGCGACGCCTCGCCGGAGGATTCAGGAAGACCAGCTGGGGCAAGGGAGCGGACGCGAGAGCGTTGAGAAGACTGGGGGTGGAATGGCCATCAGCAGAGGTGACATCCGTTTTTTTTGGGGGCTGATCTTGGAAGGAAACGCCGCTGGCGGGCAGCTAGTCCCCCTGACTTGCCCCGATGCAATCGTGATTGCAACGTTCGCCAATGCATGGGGAGCGCGGGCACAGTTGCAACCGACCGCCACCAGCCGGCGCCCGGGTGGGGTTTTGCCCTGCTCCTCATTGCTTTTTCGACCAAGAGGAGAAAAAAGAAAAGGTTAAATCCTCTCAGGCAACACCGCAGGCCAACGGTGTCCGAGGCTCGCCGCCGATTTGTGGCCAGGGTTTCTTGGGGTTTGTTTGTGCGCTGGGAGTCTGGTTGGTCGTCCAACTTCAATCGCAGAGGCGATCTATCAGATCGTCTGATGATGGCTGTTTTGCGCGCCATGTGCTGATGACTGCGCAAAACAAGCTTGGAGGGAACGAAAGCTCAGACCTCACACCGGTCTCCCGTCTCTGTGCAAGGGTTGGTTTGGCCGAGAGTTCGACATTCTCGAAATCCAGGCTCTCCAACTCCGCAACTTGGGAAAGCGCGGCACAGCAGCCACCTCAGGACGGGACTCCCGCGCCGCCGTCGCCGCGTTTCTTTTTTAGAAACATTTCGCCCGCAACTGGGGCGGTCGTGGATGGCTCTCGCTCCCTTCCCCAGGATGTGGTGCAATATAAATACATTAAATGGCACACCTCGCAGCTGCACATGTGGCCTCGGGACACCAGCCAGCCGCCAAATGAGATCGGATTCTGCTACGTTGTCGCACCGCTCTGCGTCTGCACGTTCGGAGACAATATTATCGCGCAGGAGATTTTCATCTCCTCATCCGTCTCGCTCATTGACGATGGAATCGCACCTAGAGGAGTGCGAGAGGGATGATGTGGCCGCCAGCGAGGCGTTCGTTTACCTGAGATAGGGTAGGTAAGTAGAAGGCACTAACACGTAACCGCGGTGGGTTTTAGAGGGGGGGCACCTGCATCGTAGCGTAGGCAGATCGAGATAGCGCGGAGCACCCGGAGGCTCCTGCCGCCCACGACTCCCTGACTCCCTGCCACCCTGCCTTCCTCCCTGCCTCGGCACCCTTCCGGACGCACCATGCTGCATGTCGACCGTGAATGGAGAGACAGAGCAGTGAGCTTCGACCTCTGACCGGGCTGCTCATCGGACGCGGCGTGGATGCGGAAGTGGTCAGGCTCAGGCCCTCCGTCCTCAGTCGGGCCTCCTCCAATCACGGTGTGCAGCACGCAGCAGCCAAAGCTCCAGCCACGGCTCAGATTAACGTGGTGTGGCGTGACCGAGCCGAAGCCGGCAGGTGGTTGGGAATCAAAGGTCCTCGATCTTCGTGTTTGGCATTCGGGCCATTGTGGTGCACATGCCCACTCCTAACGCTCAAACATACCACACATGCTGCGGACACCCTCTACGCGATGCAGGCGCTGGCGTCAAGAAAGGTCCACTCTTCGGGGAAGTCTGGCGCCTGCGGAGCTGGCGACGATGGTGGTCTCGCCGCTGAACGGTCGACGCTGCCTACCTTACCTTCCCGTGCCCACTTAGGCTCCCAAGCTCTTGCCCTATGCGTTGCGTTGCGGTGAACGCGGAACTGAAGCTGCCCGCCTCGTGCCTTCCGCCTTCCAAGTCCTGCCGTGTCACCATCCGCAGAAGGCACATCCAATCTCACATCTGCGAGCTCGAACACAGCACACACAGGCAGTATGGATGACGATCCCGATGGCGCACGCATTCCGGTTGTGCCATTTCCTACATCTGACAGTTCGAGGGGCGATGTTGTGCGTCGTGTCCGGCGTGCAGAGGGAGCTCCCTCATCCGGAATGTCGTCCAAAAAAACAGCACAACGGCTGATGTAACAACTGTTTTCGACATTGCGGGGAGGATCGAGAGCGAGGAGAGGCGAGAAAAGGCAACACGAGCGAGCGACGAACGAAACGGCGAAGCTGATCCTTGCCCCACCCCACCTTCTCAACACGACCACTCGTCCGTCTCGCTTGTCACTTGTGCGGGCAGTGGGCGTGTGGGCTGTGGGCTGTGGGCTGCACAACCGCCATATCGCCCGATGCCCTTCCTTCTTGACATCTCGTCGAGTCAAGACAGGCTCCCGGCCAGTCACCTCGAAGCATCCGGGCAGCAGCATCAGCAGCATGCCGCCGCAGAAGGGGAGGTACATGGATGCCCCGGCCAAACTGGAAAGCCGCTGACGAGCTGAACGACACCAAACAAACACCACAAGAAACTTGGAGTTGGGCATCTGATACTGCTATTACCACCACGACTGCACCACCAAAATCGACACATAATTGTTCTTGGCAATGATCGACTTGTCGTCTCTGTGACTCCTTCCTGCTTAAGTTGGAGCATGGAGTTTTCACCATGTCATCAGCTGTGTGTGCTGTGCAGAACTGAGAAGAAGTGTCTCGTTTCTCGCCCACGCCTCTCTTCCCTCCCGCCCTGGGCCGCTGCCGCTGCCGCTGCTGCTGCCGCCGCTGTTCTGCTGCCGCTCCCAACGCTGGTGCCAGCTGGCTTGACGATGGAACTAGATAATAGCACCGAGCCGAATGCTGGGCCGGGACCCGAGGCCGCAAAATGACCATATCGGCATCCGGCAGGGCCGTGGCGGTTTCTTCCCTCGATGGTGATTTCGTTTACCGCATTCTACCAATTGTGAAGTCTGAATGACGCCCACAACGACGGCCAAGACATATATAACAGCTCCTGATATTGCTGGCCGCCGTGCCTCCTTTGGGCGGGGGGGAGGGCAGAAGGGTGGAAGCGAACAAGGGAGGAGGCGGAGAGGGGAGGAGGAGGAGGGGTGTCATTCTAAATTGTGGTTCTCCCTTTTCCTTGCCTGCTCGCCAGCCGAGTAGACCAGGGTCTTGCTGGTTCTCCGCCCGTCAACCCCGGTCGATGGCAATCTCGTGAACCGACTTTTTTTTCTTTCACCCCCTCGAAAGACAAACGATCCGTTGCCCGTTTCCATTTGGCTCCGCGCTCTCAGAAGAGGGGGCCCTTCGGCGCGTTTATCACCCAACGGCCTTCTAGAAAATTGCGGGTCAACAAGAGGATGGATGCCCAGAAACCGCTCGGAGGATTCTTTTTTGTCTAATCAGATGCCCCTGCTGGCCGACTCTGGACCGGGGTCCTGCTGTTGCTTGACCCTGGGTTGGAGCTGGATTGGTGGACGATGGGGGCCGAGGGGGGTGGGCAGAGTTGCCGTACCGCAACGCGACGGGAGCACACAGTCCCCATCTCCATTGCATCTCCATCCATCTCGCTCACTCTTCCCTTCTGATCGCTGTGCGGCTTGGCCAGATGCCTCCTCCCCCGTGCGCCCACTCTTCCCAATGCCCTTGCCCATGCCCAGGCCCATGCCCTTGCGCATCCAAGGCCCATGCCGCGGCCAATGCCCCGTGCCGTTGTCGTCCTCCCCCTCAGACACTCGCGTGCGGTGGGGACCAGAGAGAAAGCTCGAGGACGCTTGTGAAGGAGAAGAAACGTTCTATTTTCCTCCTCCACCTCCTTCGGCAGAGACACGCACCCCGGGGCAACTGCACCCGCCACCTACACAGTACTTGTCTCGCTGCACGCACACACTCGACTTGCATCAACCTGGATCCCGCACACACACACACACACACACACACACACATACTTCGTACATATCGTGGCTACAATGCATGGCAGTTATACGGAGGACGTGTTCTCTTCCCTCCCGCCCGCTGGTTGGGAATAGCACAGCGAGCATAAACACTTCTCCAACGCCCCCCATACTAGTCGTTGGTGCCTCTCCCTGGCCGCCTCAACCAAGATTAAGGAGGCATGTGGTATGCCCTCCGATCTCCGGGAATCCAGGCCATAACAGTTGGTCTTAAGAAAATCAACCGAAATCATATGCCCATCGAGGAGAAACACCGTTCAGGCGTCGGCCGTCTCTTCTCATCTCCTTTTCCCCTCGGATACACGGTATACCCATCATAAACCATCCAAAAAAGAAAGGCTCCTCCCCTAACCAACACCCCGGTTCCATGTCGACATTCGTCCCAGGCCCGCTTCGGCTTCGTCAGTTCTCACCAGCTTGCTGCTTTCACTTGTCTGCTCAGGCTTGCCTGCCTGATCGCCCCGTTTCTCAACCTCCTTCCCTGTATGGTTGGAACGGTTCTGCAGCGGGCCTGCAAGCGTGTGTTAAACAGCTCCCCTGCTCAGTATCCATCCCTGAACGCCGCTAGGCTAGCCTTGGCCTCGCCTCTCCTTCTCTACCCTCCTCCTCTCCACCATCCCCCCCCTGGCACCATCCTCCC